>Ga0208665_10000004_pt1 | contig 76278 bp, 127 predicted proteins | sample Methanogen_OWC_FD_187365 | JGI IMG/M metagenome (GOLD analysis project Ga0208665, IMG submission 187365) | Enriched soil microbial communities from Old Woman Creek wetland in Ohio, USA - Methanogen_OWC (SPAdes) (version 2) | ecosystem: Environmental > Terrestrial > Soil > Wetlands | place...
AACTCTCGAACGGTGCATTAGGGTGGCAGTCAACCGGCACCGGATCGGTGACCGGTCCTGCGGTAAGTGGTATAAACCATATAGCGGTATATGCAGATGTATCAGGGTTGATCTTAAAAGATGGTGGATCACTTGGTAACTCGGCATTTCTTGATATCGGCACTTCAACCGGCACCGTAGCTACCGGAGATCATACTCATGACGCTCTTCATACCCATTCCAACAGCACGGTGCTTGGTAACTTTGGAGAGACTGACGGGAATCTCACATACCGGGGACTTCAGATAACCGGTGTATCAGGGGATGTAACACTTCAGAACCCTGCAGGTGTATCAGGGGATATCCAGATCAATGATAACGGGCTATGGGGAGCAGTAACACCAAAGACCGGGTTTAACAAGGCGGTAGGTACTACATCTGGCACCATTGCAGCCGGTGATGATTACCGGTTCCATACCCATAAAAACTCAACTGTTATAGGCGCTCTAACCGATGTGAACGGGTATCTTGCATACAACGGATCGGCTCTTATCAACTTTGACTCTGCTGGAGACGTGTCAGGACCTGGAGGTGTGACATCACCCGGGCACTTTGCAATATGGACAGATGAGACCGGGAAGAAGATACATGACGGCGGTCTCCCTGGTGAAGGTGCGTTCAGGAACATTGGCACGGTTGCGAACTCACTCTGTGCCGGTGATGACAGCAGGTTATCTGATGCACGTACCCCAAAGATGCACGGGGATGAGTGTCACTCTAAAAACTACCTTGATGTATCAGATGTTACATTTGATAACCTCAATGCAAATAATGCGGTCGGTGACCGGTCAAACCAGGTAGCATTTGGTAACCACACTCACTCATTACTGCACGGTCACTCCAACTGGAACACGATAAATGCTATTCCGGTAATGACCACCGCGGTATCAGGTCAGGTGCTGGCATACAACGGTTCCACATTGGAATGGAAGGACCTGTCAGGTACATCAGGCGACGTACATGGCCCTGACTCAGTAACTGTCAATGCCGTAGCACTCTTCTCTGATGATGGCGGGAAGCATCTTAAGTCAGGCGGGCTGCTTGGAAGTGCAGCATGGAGAGATGTGGGATCTGGTGGGAATCAGGTAGCTGCCGGGAATCATGATCATAACGGCGTATACGAACCGAAGTTCACCCATAACGATGCGTTCAACCTGGATTTTGGTACCGTAGCAGGTACTGTCTGTGAAGGGAATGATTCACGCATTCATGTTCATGAGAATGCTGCTGCATTAGCAGGTCTCACTGATGTTGCCGGGAACATTGCATATAACGGTGTATTACTCCAGCAGGTGGGTCAGGGCACTGGAGATGTGATAGGACCAGCAGGATCCACACTGAATCATGTTGCCCTGTATGCAGACTCTACAGGAAAGGCATTAAAAGATGGCGGTACATTAGGTCAGGCAGCGTGGATGAGCGTAGGGACTACATCAGACTCTGTCTGTGTTGGAAATGATTACCGGCTCTCTAATGCGAGAACACCGGTGAAGCATGACAACTCCTATCACTCTGTTGAGTATGCAACCAGATCAGAGATTAACTGGTATTATCTCAATGAGAACGGATCGGTAGGGACCGGAGAACATCAGGTAGCAGTAGGGAACCATACCCATGCATCACCCATCCCTGCTACCAGCTCAAACACAATCGGTATGGTGCTTGGATGCACATCATCTGATCAGATCGGGTGGATGGACACCGGTACAATAGGGAACGTTATCGGTGCTGCATCATCAGTGACCGGTGCTATGGTACTGTTTGCCAATGACAGCGGAAAGGTACTGAAGCAGGGAGGTATCCCGGGTGAGGCAGCATATCGTAATATTGGCTCTACATCAGGTACCGTCTGCGCTGGTGACGATGTGCGCCTGTCTGATGCACGTACCCCATTAGCTCACACTCATGCGATAGCCACACCATCTTCAACCGGGTTTATACCAAAACTTGTGAATACAACCGGGAAGTTCCTGGATAGTTTTGGGAACTGGTCATATCCGACTGTTGGTAGTGTGGACATCATTGACGGGGGAGAGATCACCTTGTGATCACCCTCTTTATAGATGCACAAACTACATTGATCATCTATGCACTGGTCTGATGAACAACTGAATATGATTGATACATATCAATCACTTGAAGATATTCCTGAAAACGAGCGAGAATACATCTGTTTTGCATGTAAGGTATCAATTGCACATGAGCATCTTGTTGATGGGTGCTGCCCGGTATGTCATACAAAAGATTCGTTACATCAGCGATGCCCGCTTGATACCGATATTGACTGTGGAAAGGTACATGCTACCGGGTTTGAAACATGCCCGATATGTGGGGAGATCATCTGTCCTGAATGCGGAAACCATCAGGTTGATGCATATGCTCGTATTACCGGATACTTATCAAACCTGAAAGAATGGAATCAGGGGAAAGTATCAGAACTTGCAGATCGTCATCGTTATAACATAGCATAATCAGAGATATATACATGGAAATTGTTGTATATACTCTACCTATTTGTCCTAACTGCGATAAGTTTAAGCAGTCACTCAATGATCACGCTATACCATATACTACTCGTGATCTTGAGGATGATGATGTGAGGATGGAACTTCTTATGGAGTCTGTTACGTTAGTTGAGGCTCCGATCATCTGTATTGATGGTACATATATGAATAAGGTTGATGCTGAGAAGATGCTCTATGGTTCGAGTTAGAAAAGATGATGGATCGATCGAACAGTTTGACCAGGTAAAGGTCATTGAGTCGATCAGGAAAGAGACCGGATGCACAGGAAAAGTTATTGATGAGATCGTTGATGAAGTTCATTCTATATTACAAGTTATTAAGATCAACCCGGTAAACGGACCATTGATCAGGGAGTTCATCAATACAAAATTTCTTGAACGGGGGATGGATGAATGCAGAAGGAAGTATACCAGGGTCGGTATGCCAGTATATGATGCTAGACAGACTGATCTTGGAAAGGGAAAGGGTGATAATGCAAATCTAGGTGGCTCTCCTGAAACAGTACATAAGCGAAAAGCCGATCAGCTGAGTAAAGAGCAGGCTCTTTTAATGCTTCCTGAATATATTGCAGAAGCACATCTCAATGGAGATATTCATATTCATGATATGGAATATGTATCATGCCGAAGATTCTGTGCAGATTATGATCTGAGATTTGTATTATATTATGGGTTTGTTGGTGATGGATTAGGAGAGCATACATCTACAGCAGGTCCTGCTATGAGGGCAGATGTAGCAATTCTTCATGCTGTAAAAACATTATGTTCAGGACAGACTATGAAATCTGGCGGGCAGGGTTTTTATAACTTCCTTACGTTTATTGCTCCATATTTCAAAGACTATACATATAAAGATATTAAGCAGTGTATGCAGTGCTTTATTTATGAAATGAGTCAGAATCTCGTTGCAAGAGGTTCTCAAGTATGTTTCAGTTCTGTGCAGTTATCACCGTCTGTTCCTAAAATGTGGAGAGATAAACCAGCAGTTTTCAAAGGAAGAATAGGTCCTGAAAACTATGGTGATTTTGAACGTGAGAATAGGCTATTATTTAAAGCTTTTATGGAAGTTATGCAAGAAGGTGACTATGTAGGTAAACCATTTTCATTCCCAAAACCTGAGATAGCATTAGAGCCTGAATATATGGATACAATGGAGTATGAGGACACTTATGGCGTTGTAGATGAGTATCCAACTATTCGTGAACTTTATTTAGATGCGTTTAAACTTGCTGCAAAATACGGCACCCCATATTTTGATAATATGATTCCACCGTATAGGGGAGCAGGAAATGGGATTAGTTGTTTCCAATGTTGTTCCTTCTCCTTCTCAAGCGGCCCTGAAGGAGATCCAGATTTTAACAATAAATTATACTTTAAAGATGGAAAACACTTCACTATGGGATCAAATCAAGTAATAACATTAAACATACCACGTTATGCTTATGATGCCAAGGGAGATTATTCAGTACTTATTGAAGCATGTAAAAAGAATATTGATCTAGCTATTGATATCTTTAAACTGAAACTTCAGTGGATTCATGAGTGTGAACTTCAGAAGATGTATCCATTCTCTATGCAACGACAAAAGGATTATAATACAGGGAAGACATCTCCACCATTACTTGACTATAATGACTATGCAAATACCATAGGTATTGTAGGTATCAACGAAGTATGCGAGATCATGCTTGGTAATCCGATATACGCAGATAAAGAATCTCACATGTTTGCACTCAGACTCTGCAATGATCTTAATAAATATTGTAGAGAGAAAGCGAAAGAGTATAATATGAAATTAGCCCTATCTCGTACACCGGCAGAGACCACTGCACAGCGGTTTGCAGTACTTGACCTGCTAAACTACGGGAACGCCCATAAGCACGTTAAAGGTAATGTGAAAGAGGCCATACGGAAGTATGCCGAGACTGGAGCACGTGACTTGCCCATCTATTATACCAACGGTACTCACTGCCCGGTAGATGCGGACATTCCACTGTCTGAAAAGATACGTATTGAGCAGGCATTCTTCCCTATCCTGGATGGCGGAAATATCTGCAACATCTATCTAGGAGAGAAATACCCTGATCCAGAAGGCCTTATGGACTTTACATTAAAGATCTGTAAGAACACTAATCTGGGGTACTTTGCATTCTCCCGGGATCTCACCGTCTGCCACCCTGAAATAGCCAGATATCAACCCGAGTAATCTTTATCATTCTTCTTTTTGATACATACTGTACATGACAGAATCCATTGTAGAGTATATGCAGATGTCAACCGAGAAGATGCTTGATCTCGATGAGCGTGTTGCTATATTAGAAGGAGCATCATTCATTAATAATGAACCTGATAAACGAGTTTCGCCATTAACAATCCTGAATATTGTGCTTGATATGGCGTTAATCGCTCTGATTATAAAATTGTATATGTAGACACATATTTATATTTCTCACGTCAATTATTACAGGCACATATAGTGTGCTGTACTCTACACATCAACCCTCATGGAATATGGCGATCTCCATGTTGTAACCTGTTGATCAGTCTGATTGAACACGGTCATGATATCCCGGTGGGATCATCTAAAACCCCAGTAATGATGATATGATCAATAGGATGCCCGTGGGCAGCTGATTCACGTTAATATAGGGCTCGATCAGCCTGGTGGCCAACTCTAGGGCTGACGTAGTTAGTTGGCGTAAAGGGACTGAAACAGGATCCCTTTCCGTTAAGTCTAAATGACTATACGTTCTATTCTTCTTATGCTTATTCGTGTTATTGATTATACCGACGATGAGTATGCATTTGAATATTACCCTGAATTATGGAATAAGATCAGAGGACCATTAGCTGACGGACATCAGGTAGTATTTGATTTTGTAGGTATAGAACGGGTAGGATCTGATTTTCTCCGTATAATAACAAAACCACTTATGTTTCTCTCATTTGAAGAGTATAGCAATCAAGTACGGTTTAAAAGAATGGGACATGATATTATTAATCGTGTTATTTGTAGTAGAATTAAAGATGCGCTTGAACTAGAGAATTCCATCACCCGCAATCTCACATATACCAAACACATACTATCTTATTACTAATAAGATCCAACTCTTTTATCGCAATTATGGTCAGTTGCATTCCTCAATGCAACAGGTGAAATATGGAAGATATATGGGTTTTGGAAGGTATCGGCGCTGAAGTCGATCATGACTATAACACGATCATCAAACTGTATAGCAGAAACTACTATGACCGGTTTGAGACGACTATTCACACTATTAAGAACTATAAACCATACTTTTACATCCCTGCTCATCAGAAACTCCACGCAAAACTATTCCCTGAAACGGTGCGTGTTGAAGAGTATGTATATAAAGATGCTATCGGTAGGGAAGTGCGTAAATGTTTTGTAAAGAACCATTATGCCATTAAAAAACTGGCAAAAGAGTTTGAGTTCACCTGTATGTCAGATTACCCTATTGACAGGTTTTATCTGACAGATATCAAACTCAAGTATGCGTATACGGTGGATAAAACAGGGAAGATCATCCCGAAAGAGGTCAAACATATCCTCTCTCCAAGGGTATTGATGTTTGATATCGAGATCAGATCATCTGACAGGAAACATGTCCCGATGCCTGATAACCCGATATGGCCGATTGTCTCTGTCCAGATCAAGGACTCATATACCGGTACCGTAAAGGTGTTCACCCATATGGTTCCTCAGCTTCATGATCCCGAACATGTAGCCTGTGCATCTGAACAGGATCTGTATATCAGGATGATGAACTACATCGAAGAGATGAACCCTGATCTCCTCACCGGGTGGAATACTGGTGGTTATGATATTCCATATATTTTAGAGAGAGGTAAACAGATTAATATTAATACTTCTCTACTTGGCAGGTATGGTAATACCAGAACATGGTATAATCCAGATAGTAGACAGTGGCTCAATACTATTCCCGGGCGATCAACACTTGATACCATGCTTGCGTTCAAGAAGTTCACCGCTGGCCAGGCCATGAGAGAATCATACTCATTGAAGGCTATCATCTCTGATAAGGATCTCCTGAAGGATGATGCGTTTGAGTATACCGACTTTGGTCCTATGATCGATGAACTCTTTGAGCAGCAGAGATGGGAGGAGTTTATCCAGTACTGTAAGTACGATGTTATTGCATTGGATAATATCAACAAGCATCTGGGTCTTATCGACTTTTATGAGAACCTTCGGCTTGTTACCGGGTGTAAACTGGATGATGTGTTATACAACTCAAAGATCATCGAGATGTTCCTCCTTCATGAAGGGATGAAACCGTTACCGGCAAGAGCAGCGTATGGAGATGATGAGTCATTTCAGGGCGCTATTGTGGTTGATCCTGTTATCGGGCTCCATGACTGGGTAGGTACATTTGATCTCGCGTCATTATATCCTAATATCATCTGCGGGTTTAATTTAAGTCCTGATATTGACTTTCTCATTCCAAAGACGTTAAAAAAGACGATGGATCTGCGAGAGGAGATGCGTGCTCTCCGTAAGAAAGAGCCTGACAACAAGACCGTTGCAAACATGGAGCTCTGTTATAAGTTTCTTAATAACTCGTTCTACGGCGTTATGGGTTTGAAGACGTTCAGGCTATATAACAAGGATATCGCGTCTACTGTCACCAGGTATGGTAGGGAATTGAATGAGTTTCTACAGGCCTGTGCTAGAAAGAAAGGATATACGGTCGTGGCGGGCGACACGGATAGTGTGTTTATACGAACTTTAGAAAACGTAACACAGGGTATTACGATGCAAGACTTTCTTAATGACTCTCTTGCTGACTGGTCATTTGACCACGGCTCACGTGTTCCGTTTAACTTAAAGTTTGAGAAACTGTACAAGAAACTCCTCATTAAAAAGAAGAAGATGTACTGTGGGCACCTGATATGGGAGGAAGGACAGGATCTGTCAGACAAAGAGGAACTTAACTATAAAGGGATCGAACTGAAACGGTCTGATCAGTGTAGAGCGACCAGAGAGACCCTGTACAACTTCCTGAAGATCATTCTGGTCAAGGACGATCTCCAGGGAGCGATAAAATACGTGAAGGAGGTATATACGAAAGTCCTTACCGGAAAGATAGACATCCATGAGGTGGCTATACCAAAGTCTGTCAGATCGGTAAAGGAGAATACTCCATGGGCTCGCGGTATACAGAACACTCAGGCATACCTGGATTACAATCTCCCAGACGGCCAGAAGCCACGTCTCATTTACATTAAACCTGGAATACCACGGTTAGCCCTTGTTGAACGTGATATATATGACGAGAACGGGTATCTCAAGCGTGACAGTAACGGTCGTCCGGTTACTGAGATGGTAGAAGAGACGATCGTCATGACCGAGTTCTGTATTGATGAGGAGGTTGACGTCAGTAAGATCATCAATCTTATCGACTGGGATCTCACTGCCAAGAAGACGATAGAGATGAAGATGTCTGGATACTTTGAGGTACTTGATATGGACTTTATGAACTGTATGAACGGTCAGCAGACTATAGATATGTGGTTTTAGAACCACCCGCTGCAGCGGTTACGGGCGTTTCCATACCTTCAGTATTTATAGATCAAACAATCTTTTTTGTTATGGAAACGGAACATGTTCCATAATTAATTTGTTAAAATAGCGTTAAATACTCGTAATACATACCATAATATACGGTATAATAACAGGGAGTGACCCCTACACCCAATCAAAGTTTATGGGTCACTCACAGAAAAGATACACTACAATATTGTCTTTTCTGAGATATAAAGGTTGCTTTCTGTGTTATATCTGGAGTAATATAATGGAAGTTAAACCTGTCAAGAACGAGATTAATAATAAAACCTACTACTGGTTTTCAGATGGATTTGAAGAGTATATCCCAGTTGCATGTCTTGCAGAAGTATTTGATTTGCATGTAGATAATGCACATAAAATTGTTCAGCGTAACTATGAATTATTCGATGGATTTAGGGTAAATATTAAAAAAGATGATGTAAAATCGATACCAGACATGATGCAATTTGCCGGTAAATTAAGGACTATTTCATGTCTCACTCTTGCTGGTGCATTTCAATTTATTTCACTCCTTGATTATAAGAGATATGATGAAGAGCGTAGAGAATTCATAATTAAACAGCGAAAGTGGATTGTTGATACTGGTGCTAATGTAATCAAACAGCAGAAGCATATCAGTGTCCCACTCTGTGATACATGGGAGAAGCAACGCGGAGTATCGATAGAGTGTACGAAATCTCTAAACTCCACATTAAAGGAGGTTCTCACTCCGGTGTATGATCCAAAACCAGTACCACAAAAAGAGTATATTGATGAAGCCATTATGCTCAATATCAAAACTACCGGCAAACATGAGAAGGGCATACGAAAAAGCATGTCATTTGAAGAGCAGTATATGATATCGGGAATGACCATTGTTGATATGACAACCCTTGAGATGGGCGTCACTGTCAGGGAAGATCGTGAAGAGATTCTTGATAGGATGAAGAAGCGGTTTGTATTGCCTGATGGAACCGGTAAGAAGTATCTTCCTAAAAATAAGCAGGCCACAACACTTGATAAATGGTTTTAAGGCAGTAATAACGTCAGATGCCATAATGCAAAATCTATATCTATTTTTAATACAAACTATACTCAATGCATACCATATACACCCGAGAGAATGAACTCCTCACTAAGTACAATATGACAGAGGAGACCATCAATACCCTTGCAAACGCACTCAATGACCCGTCTCTTGTTGATGATCTGAAGAAGATCACTGCTGAATATAACCGCGGTACCAAATCGATCTCTATCCCGATTGAAGAGGTGGAGCATTTCATGTCAGACCTGATCATCACCGCAAACCGATGGAGAGAACTGAGTGATAACGGTGAACAGGTAACTATCTACCATGTGGTGCAAAACGTTATGAGCATCATAGGTCTGTTCGATGCCTGTATATACAAACAGTACATCGATCAGTAACTCTTTTATATGGAGTATCGACAATACTCCTGTTATGCTTAATTATGACGTAAATTACCATTTATCATGCTCTAATAATATCGTCACCGATGATGGATGGGATGTTGACATGTATGAACTCTCAAAACCTCATACATCTGCACTGAAGAAGTTCTGTAAAGAGAACCATATCAGATATTCTGCAGAACCGTTACCAAATAAGATCAATCCAGATGGCCCGGCCACCGATGTATATATGATCGGAATGAGTCTGCGTGACAAGAATAAGCTCATGAAGTTTATTGAAGATACAATTAATATTTAAATACTCTTTTCTCTTTTTATATTGTATGCATCGGGTGCCGCTCATACAGAAGATAACGCTGGATCTCACGTCAAACAGATTAAAAATAATAGATCTATCAGAAGCAGCCAATAAGGTATATCTTGATCCCGGACAGGCTGCACCTCAGGGTACTGCAGTTCAGACCGGCCCTCATGGAGGAAAGTTCTACATATCTCAGATGATGGGGAAACTTGTGCGTGAAGCCGGTGAGTTTAAAAAGAAGTCAGCCGAGGAGATGAAGGATCCAAATCACGGGAAGGAGGTCATCCATGACGACCCATATAATATCCAGGGATGGGATATCGCTACCGTTGATCCACGACTTGATACTGATATAAGTAAGTCATACCCGTCTGCTATTGTAAAGCGTGCAACCATACAGCGGCTTGAACAGATTAAGAGCGTTGAACCTGAAATGACTCAGACTATGCAGGATATAGCACAGGTCTGTAAAGGTACCATGGCAGGACTTGACTTCAGACTCAAATCCCCGGAGTCTACATTACGTAAAGTATATGAGAAGATCAATGAGTGCCCATACTATGATCCTGAAAATGCTGTAAAGAACCTGAAGGATCTGGTCAGATATACCATCCTGTTTGAGCCTGACACCTATACCGATGGGGTGAAAGGTGCTATTGATCTCATGGGGAAGCATGGGTTCGAACCGGTAGCGGTAAAGAACTACTGGGGATCTCCCGGGTATCATGGGATCAATTGTAACTTCAAGAATAAAGATGGGGTTGTGTTTGAGCTCCAGTTCCATACGCCACAGTCAATAGATATCAAAGAGGCCAAATCCCATCCATTATATGAGAAGTTACGCACATCGAAAGATCCGAAAGTTATTAATGAGATTAGCAACCAAATATCACAGTTGTGGGAGTCTGTAACCAAACCATCAGGAGCTGAATCAATATGATCACGTATTACGCAGGATATGAGGAGGGTGCTCCACAGGATATGGAACACCTCATCACGGTTGTCAAGTTTGATCCTGACGGTGAGTATGCATGTACCAGGTATGACTGGAGGGTAAAGCAGTTTGTATGGGATGAGTTTACACCTAAATATATGATGCATGCTGCTCCTATGGCTCCTATAGGAGAGGAAGATGTGCAGAATTACATCTCATATATCGATAATCGTGGCGCAGCGGTCCACCCTGAACAGTAACCCTCTTTTACTCTCCTCTCCAAGTAGTATGTATGTGTACAATCAATCTTGGCGGTCTTGTTTCATTATCTACGGTTGACTGGACAGGTTTAGCATCATGCGTTGTCTTCTTCAGGGGCTGTTCTGCACAATGCTGGTACTGCCATAACAAAGAGATCTGCACCGGTGAAGATATCAGGGATATCCATGAGATTGAGAAGTTTATCAGATCTGCATCGTTTATGATATCAGGAGTGGTGTTCTCTGGGGGAGAATGCACCGAGCAGCCAGATGCATTGTACAAACTCTGCCGTGTATCACGATCTATCGGCCTTAAAACCAGCATCCATACAAACGGATTACAGCCTGATGTTATTCAGTACCTTATCCGTAAGAACCTTATAGACCATATATCCCTTGATATAAAGACTGCACCATTACGGTATGAATGGCTTACACAGGTTGTAGATTCAGAAGAGTTGATACGCGAGTCTATGAAGATCTGTTTCAATGCCAGGAATAAGATCGATATCGAGTGTATCACTACTATGGTTCCTGATATGCAGCAATGGTTATCAAGTATAAGAGCGTGTATTCCTGAAGATGTGAAATGGGTGTTACAACAGTCCCGGGTAGCAAGTAAGGTGTATCCGGTAGGGATGCTTCTTGAACTTGGTGAACAGTATCATACGTATATTAGATCAGGAGAGACCGGTGAGATCTCCCCTGAACAGATCAGCAACCTACCTCACAAAATACCAGGGCTTCCGGTTCTGGAGCAGTAAAAAGAGCGGTGTTCACAAACAGTACATTCCGGGTATCCTTCAGTTGAGCAGTGACCCGGTCCAAAACTTCTTGCATGTCGGTGTCATATCCCCGATACCAAACCCTCTGATAGCCCGGTGAGACCAGCCATACCATTACAGTCCAATCCAAATATATGGAATCTGAAATACTCTACAGTTATACTCGTGAACTACCCCTCCCTGCAACATACTGTTGCGAGAATGGGGCTTCCTGCTTCACGGATCGATGCATTCTTGCAAGCAACAATGTCTGACTCAATCTCCACAGGCTCACCGGGCAGATCCTGCCCTGTATTCTGTTTTAGTAACGCAAATCGTTTAATATTGATAGCAGCATTGATGTCCCGATCATGAACAGATCCACAATCAGGACAAATCCACTCTCGTTCTTTAAGGGTTAATCCTTTGTTGTGGTATCCACATCTACTGCATATTTTAGATGATGGATCAAACCTACCGATAGTTAACAAGGTCTTTCCAAACTTCTCACATTTATAAGTGAGCATAGTTCTAAACTCTGACCAAGAGGCATCAGCAATATGTTTAGCAAGTTTATGATTCTTCAGCATACCAGATACATTCAGATCTTCAATTGCGATTGCTTGGTTCTCGCTTACTAATTTAAAAGAAAGTTTGTGCAAGAAGTCTGATCTTTGGTTCGCTATGTCTTCATGACACTTAGCTAATTTACGAATTGCTTTCTTTCGATTATTTGATCCTTTTACTTTTCTGGATACTGATTGCTGCAGTTTCTTGAGTTTTGCTGAAGTCTTTTTCAGAATTCTTGGGTTTTCAATCTTGGTTCCATCAGATAGAATTGCAAAATGGGTTAACCCTACATCTATCCCTACAGTAGTATCAAATGTAAATGGTCCTAGTTCAGGAGTTGGTTTTCCATCATCTACCAGAACCGATATAAAATACTTACCAGTAATAGTTCGTGACACTGTACAGGTTTTAATTTCACCTGCAAAATATCTGTGAAGTTTACACCTTACTTTACCTATCTTTGGAAGTTGAACTGAACCTTTAATCCAATCTATCTTTACACCTTGAGGGAACTGGAAGGACTGAATAGAATTCTTTTTAGATTTGAACTTTGGAAACCCTTTCTTTTCCTTAAAGAACTTAGTGAATGCATTATCAAGATTGCGGGAAGCCATTTGCAATGCTTGAGAATGTACTTCTGATAGGAAAGGATACTCAATCTTCAAAGCAGGTAACATCTTGTTCAAAGCAAAACATGATAATGTTTTGCTGTGCTCTGCGTAATGTTTGATCTTCTTCTCAAGAAACAAGTTGTACACAAACCTACAGCATCCGATGTGTTTCTCAATACTTTCTTTCTGAACCGTATTGGGATACAACCTATACTTGTAGGCATGTAACATACTAATTAATTATACTTACAGATATTTATAGTTATATGTAAGCAGCAATCATCTCCTCCCTGTCACCGAGGAAGGGTCTTATTGAGCAATAAACTATAAACCTGTTTATACAAAATAAGTAGATATGCGAAAATGCTCAGCCTGCGGAAAGAATATAGGAGAGAAAGGCAAAGGTAATCTCTGCAAAATTCATTATAACCGGCAGAAACAGTATGGAAACCCGTATATTCACTTCATGAAGCAGCCGAATGGTAATCTTCATGTGCTAGTAGATGACCGGCTACAACCAGGCCAGACTGAACAGACCAGGCAAGGTACTGCATTTGCAAAAGAGGATATTGATACTGTTACAGCAGATCAGATACGACAAGGAAAGAGGGTTAAAGTAATGTTTCTCGATCGGTTACCAAAACAGTATGATGTTCATGAAGTACTCTCAAAGACCAGGTTCGATCTCACCAAGGATGAGGGTGACCGGTTCGGTATGGTAGACTTTGACGGTAACCTAGTGAATATGGCATCTGACCGGTACAAGTGTTTCTCTCTTCACGGAACCACATGCATGACCTGCGGGCTGAAAGGGCGATACTTCTACCTTGAGAAGACGCAGATAGAAGCCAAACGGTATCACTTCAACCTGTATGGGGTGAACGATCACGGCGAAGAGATCCTTGTCACCAAAGACCATATCATCCCAAAGTCAAAAGGAGGATCTGATTCTATTGATAACTATCAGACTATGTGTAAACCTTGTAACGAGATGAAGGGAAACGATCTATAATCCACGGAGTTGAAGAACCGCGTGTAGCAACTGCAGCACGTGGTTCTATACAAAATAATTATCTATATAAGTATTCCTGATAATACTTATATATGAGAAAGTTAGCATCGGTTCAGAAGATATTATCAGTAGATCCACATCCTAATGCTGATACTCTTGATATTGCTACCATAGAGGGATGGCATTGTATTGTTAAGAAGGGTGACTTTAATGCCGGGGATCTCTGTATATTCTTTGAAGTAGATTCAGTTCTTCCTGATACGAATCCTGTATTTGCATTTCTTGAGAAGTATCATTACCGCATCAGAACTCAGAAGCTCAGAGGATTTATAAGCCAGGGATTATGTATGCCCGTCTCTCTCATTCCTGATGAACTTGTTGAGGAAGGATCTGATGTCACTGATGTTCTTGGTGTAACCAAGTATGAGCCGCCTATCCATGAGAGTTTACGTGGACTGGTAAAAGGTAATTTCCCTGCGTTTATGCACAAAACGGATGAGATCCGCGTCCAAAATATTCAAGGCGTTCTCAACCGGTATAAAGGAGAGAACTTTACTATATCAGAGAAGCTTGATGGAATGAGCTTCACATGCTACCTCCATGATAACGAGTTTGGTATCTGCTCCCGTAATATGGATCTTAAACCTGATGAGAATAATAGTATGTGGAAGACTGCACGATCCTATGACTATGAGAGTATACTCAGGCATTATTACGAGATGCATGGTGTTGAACTTGCATTCCAAGGTGAGATCATTGGGTATAACATTGCAAAGAACCCGTATAAACTCCCATCCGGAGAACACAGGATCTATCTCTTCAACATCTTTGATATCACCAACCAAAAGTACTGGAGCAATGTTGAAGTGCTGAAGTTCTGCCTTGAGAACTGCATCCTCATGGTTCCGATCATTGATATGGAGTTTCAGCTTATTACTGACATCGATGCACTGTCTGATATGGCTGACGGGAAGTCTATGATCAACCATGATGTGAGACGTGAAGGCCTGGTGTTCAGACCGATAAAAGAGATGTATGATTATGAGATAGGAAGACTGTCATTTAAGTCGGTGAGCAAAGAATATCTGCTCAAACACGACTCTTAATTTATTTTATCAGTTCTTTTCGTATACATTATATCATCAAGTCTTTCATAGATAGATGATAACTCAATTTTTAATGCCTCGTTATATACTTCAAGATATTTAACCCGATCTGATAGATCAACCGATTCCTCATTATATCCAAGAGGATTCCAATTTGGAATAAACTTACCTTTGATGAATATCCCATCATCGTCAACAGTTCCAAATGCAATAATATTACCGGTACTCTTATATCTACGTCTTCCTAATGATTGAACTTCATGTCCGGCTGTAATACCTTCATACGTTGCCATAATTATAGTATTGATATGTGAAGATAATTAATCTTCTGTATATCTGAGTTCATCAGAAGTAGTCTCATCACCACCCTCATCTTCATCTTTGAAATCATCTTCTTTTATATCAGACGGGGCGCCGGGCCATCTCTCATCTATAGCGGTAAACTTCAAGTCATTCAATGATATTGGCTCAAAATCAACCTCTTCTGTTTTTGGATCGCAGGTTACGATACTCCCATTGGATCCCATATAGAGAACATATGGCTTGAGATAATCAGGAACCCGTGACATGTCATTCCCGGGAGCAGCCTTTAATATATCTTTTATTCTATCAAGAGGGAATCCTTCTTCACTATAAAATAATGCAGCTGAATTAGCAGTTTTTGCATTAGGTTTCTTCTTAAATGCTGCATCCATTACAGGTTTGGTTGCTGCGTAGATCTTGTCATTAAACTCCTGATATGTGAGCAGTTTACCGGTATCATTGTTTATAACCTCTCCTACATCGGTAAATGATATCGTATCTATAATTGGAGATATTGCTTTACTCAATGCGTTAGATGAATCATTAAACATTCCCTGTATAGTAGCAAATACGGTAATAGGTTTTGTTTTATCAGATGTACTAAGATCACCTATCTCACCCATCTCTTCAGTAATTCCATCAACAATATTCTTGTAATGGTTTCTTGGTATTGAGTTTATTCTGTTCTCGATATTGAGATCGTCATTTCCTTTTATATACGTATAGCCTGGTTTTAGTACACTCCGTATATTCTTATATTTTGATATACTCTCTTTATATCTTTCTAATACAGGCATTGCTTTATCATATTTGGGATCATCAACGATATTTTCAATGCATATGTTTATATTATTTGTATAATTAGAAACGATCCCCTCAAGTAATTTCATACCTTGCATATCATTGATACCGATCTGCTGCATTAATTGTTCGGTATCATTTGGATTCTTCTTCAGCTCATCGATGAGGTATTGTGCATGTGCCTGTTTCATTGCATCCTTTTTACTGGCTACATCCATCCAGTCAGGAGCGTCATACCTATTCCAGTGATCATACTCATCAAGTTTGTCAATATCATGAGGATCTTTTAATGCTTTTATATGGTCAGGTATCTCGGTTGGTAATGAGGCATGAGTTGCTTTACCGCTATATGATTTATCATAATATGGACTGTTATGATCAGGATTCTCTTTAACTTTCTTTAAATATTCTAATCTATCATTGAGGATATCCTGTCTTGTATTTAGAGTGAGATCAGGTTTACTACTGTATGGGATCTCATAGAACTCCCCTCCATGAGGGCCGGTCTGAACGTTCACGCCTTTTGGCGCTTTATGATACTCATCCAGATAGATCTTATGCATAGCAAGATCCAGAACAATCTTCCTCATGACGCGAATATAATCCATTAGAAAAGAATGGGTGGTGATCCATTAAAATACTGGATCTGGTGTGATAGGTACAATAGCATTAAAGATAACATCAACCTGGTTTGAGATGGTTGATAACTGGGGAAGATATACTCGCATGTACTTCCGCCTGATCGTACCATTGATCTGCACCGGTCTCTTCAGGATATAGGTACCTCTCTTTTCAGCAGGGGTGAGATCATTCCAGTTGATCCCTTTTTGATACAGCATCTCATGGAGATCAGGTATCTTCTTGTATGCCAGTTCCTTTGGAGAGTAATGAGCCCGGGCAACCATCTGAATTGAGTTCTTTGCAGCATCAGACTCCCTCCATATGAGTACATTAACAGCCTCCATCAGGGTTGGAACCTGGAATGCTCGACAGTCGAACCATCCCAGTTTCTGCCTACCCATATACTGATTGAATTTTGCAGATGCTAATCCTGCCAGTGTTGAGACGATCTTGTGTACCTTTCCATCAAAGTAGATCTGCTTCTCATGATCATCAGAGTACAGAATAAGGGTGATCTCATCAGACTGTGTATACGCCATCACCGCACATGACTCTTCTGCAACGTCCATAGCAGTTCTGATCATGGCATCCATGAACCCTACATCAAATGGCCGGTCAAGTCCCCTGGTATATGAGTGGAATGACTTCCCATCTATTCGTACGATTACTGGAAGCCGCGGGATGAACTTCTGATCTGTTGTTACTGACTCGTATCGTTTGATCCGATCACCGAACGCATCCTTCATAATGAGACCTCTTTCGGCTGTGCATCAAGGATACAGTAGATCTCACCCATACGACTCTTTACCGTTGTTACCGGGAGTCTCGTTGCTTTTGTGATGTCACTCATTGAGATGAGTGGCGTGATCTTTACGCCTGGAACTGTCTGCGGGTAGATGATCCGTGTCTTCATTCCTGCCTTATTCATGTCGTTCATAAACTTATGAATGGCATCTGCTTTAATCATACAAAATAATTGTGTGTAAGACAAAATAAATCTTTCTATAATCGCTCTATGGTAGGTTCAGGCATCCATGACTTGTATGCTTCACCCATATCAATAAGCCACCATTTACCATTGATATCCTTCATGTAATCGACAGACCAGTCAACGGTATCAAGTCTGGGGAGTTTCATGCACAGTCTTACGTTATCGGTATACTTATTGAGCAGATCCTCTTCCTCCTGTGTAATGGTGTTTATTGCGTTGAGATAATACGTAGGAATGATATAGGTACCGTCATTCACAGACATATTGTTCCAGTACGGCATCCCTTTGTATATCACATCCTCTATGATGAAGTATCTCCGTTCACTCCCTACAGGAAGGCCGTTCATGAGTTTTTCGGTACCGTTTGACTTGATAAACTTCCTGATGCATATTGCCTCTACCGGTTTCTCTTCCTCAAATGATGATGCTACCAGTTTTACCAAATTATTGAAGAGATCATCCTGCGTTCTCACGATGCATACACCATCAAACTTTGCAGAATAGTATGCAGTCCTCATAAAACACGGATATCCTACATCAACCGCTGCCTGATGGATTGCTCTAATCTTTTTACCTACAGTCCAGTACTCAGGTGATAACAGTCTGATACAGTCTTTATGAGAGAATGGTATGATGATAGTTTCAGGTTGTGGTACATCCGATAATATGCAAGGATACCACTCCTCCAATGATGTCGGGTTCATTTACTGACCAAACGCATACCCTTTCATTTGTTTATACATATCATCGGTGATATTATACACGAAATAGTATTCAGTATTATTACTGCAGTTGAAATGTCCCATATAACTAATATCAGGATACCATTCATGTGCTGTTAACGATATATTATCTCCGGTAATGTTGTAATACGCCTTATTATCCTCGTTCTGGTAATCATATACGTGAAGTATCAAACTTGAGAACACCAATAATGCCAGTACAGTATTAAAACAATTATGCATATATAATATTTATCTCCATAATCAATAAATCTTATGGATAATATACACTTATTATGCAATGCCCTAATTGTGGTTCTTTAAATATTCGCTGTTACGCTGGACCTGCTGTAACATGTCCTGATTGTAATTATACCCATACATTCACCCATGATGAAATGTTTGTAGATCCTATATCATCAGCATCTGATGATAGATTAATCACTGAGATGGTGTCTCGCGGGTATACGGTGGCTTAAATGTCTGATACCGCATTCCATGACTTCTTTGGGCGTGAGATACATATCGGAGATTACTGTGCTTTTGTCGGCGCAGAGATGGGTAAAATTGCTATTGTAAAGGTGGTATCTCTGTCTGAAAGAATAGGGATCAGATCATACCGGGATTGTTGGCGCACTCCAGAGATAGGTAAACCAGGGTTTACTCCATATGGTCATCGGTTGATAATTGCAAACGATCTTGTAAAGGATGAGATCAAGCAGGTCTTTAAGAAGAATGGTGCATAATGTATTCTTTATTGATTTGCGATTGTCCATGGTCGTACAATGATAAAGCTTCTGCAGGGAATCGCGGCGCAGAGTTTAAATATCCGTGCATGCCTTTACAAGATTTAGCTAATATGGACACGTATATTGATTCTATTGCACATAATGACTCGGTATTGTATATGTGGACAACCGGCCCCATGATGCCAGAAGCGATCACATTAATGGCTGCATGGCATTATACATACAAAACTATAGCATTTACCTGGATCAAGACCAACAAGAATCCATGTGGGAAAGATGATAATTTCAGGCCTATGTTTCTTGAGACCTATGAGGATCTCAACCATAATATCATAACAGTGGGAGATTTCATGTCTATGGGAAACCATACGCGGAGCAATGCTGAGTTTGTACTGCTTGGAATCCGTGGAAAGGGAGTGAAACGTGTGAGTGCGTCGGTGCGATCTACTATTATATCACCGGTACGTGAGCACTCCAGAAAGCCAGACGAGATCTTCTCGCGCCTTGATACATTATACGGCGATATTCCAAAAATTGAGTTATTCTCACGTGAGAAAAGGCCTGGATGGGATCAACACGGGAACCAGACCGAAATGTTTAATACAAATTAATTACCACATTGTAGTGTAGCAACGCAGGGAGCATAAGACCCAAAACGGGAGCATGTTCACCAGAATAGGGTGATGGGGCTCTCACCCATGATTAGCGGGTAACCGCTAAAGCACCTGTGTTCTATATCAGAACATTTCGAGAGGCGATCAAACGCTCCCATGCCATGGGAAACCATGAAGTGCGGGTTCCACCTACAAGGTGTCTCACCGTTCTGATCACATGAAACCACTGCGTCCAGCCAGGCAGTAATCACTGGTTGTTAGCCCTTCAAATGGGTAGTTTCGATAGTACTCCTCTGTGCAAGGTCAAAACTTGTATGGGGGATTGTCCTCCATAGTCTTAAGATATGAGAGGGTATGACGGGCATGTGAATCTTAAATGGTTGCTCGTAAACGGTATAATCCGTTAAGTCTTATTACGTGAATGTAAGACAATGGTTGTAAACCACATCTGCGCAAATGTGGCAACTGGTAGATCGAAGTTCCCATAAAAATGTTCGATGGGTATGGTTCGAAGACCGACTTCGATTATTTCTTTATCGTGCTGATAGAAACGCGATCTACATGACGTGTGGTAAAGAAACGTGTAAATGGTGTGGTGTTACCTGTTACATCCCGGGATTTAACTACGTTAATGATAAAACCGAATTATAAAACAGATTTATGGGTTTGGAGTTGCAACACATATCCATTCAACGAGACTCTGCCCGTCTCGTTGTTGTCTGTGAAGAGCACGACTGGGTTAAAGTGCAGCCGATCACGGCGTACATGCAGGTCCGATTCCTGCTCACAGACATGTCCTGTGCCGTGTAACAGGATACAATTTAATGGAGGTTAGAACCTCAGAAAACTCACCCTGACGGAAAACAGGGCTCTGCAGGGTGCAGAGAAAACCAAAACCGGGTAGCACGGTACCCATTATTCTATACGGGAATATACATGGAGTTTATAGAGTTTAAAAAGGCGTTTCAGAAGAACTTTGAGACGAAAACATCTGATATCAATCATCTGTTTACGGTTGATATCGATCCTGATGAACTGTGGAATCGATATCTTGATAGTTTTCCACCAGGGACAAACGAGATTCTACGTGTCAGACGAGAGTTTGACTGTTCAGCCTGCAGACGGTTTGTCAAGCAGTTTGGAAACGTTGTAATTCTAAAGGATAACAGACTTGATACGATCTGGAACTTCACCATCAATGATCCGACATACCAACATGTCATCTCTGCAGTACATGACTTCATCAAGAGCACCGGTAATGTCAATGGTGTCTATATTACCAGAGAGGCTAAAATTGGTGTAGACAAGAATCTTGAGCAGGCAGATGACGGTACCGTGCATGAATGGCACCACCTGTTTATGGATCTACCTGCCAGGTTTGTGTACCGTGGTAGTGACACACTTGATACAGTGAGGGGGAACTACACTGCTATTCGAGATGTGTTTGCACGCTCCCTGTCAGAACTATCGCTGGACAGTGTGGATATTGTGCTTGACCTGATCAATTCGAATACCCTGTACAAAGGAGAGGAATGGAAAGGTGTCCTCCAGCAGTTCAGAAAGTACAAGGTGGAGTTTGACTCTGTGAAGAATACAGGACTATTCACATGGGAGAAGTCCGTAGAAGCAGGACCGGTAATCGGAAAGATCCGAAATCATAGTATCGGTACACTGCTTATTGACATCACCGCAGGTATGGAACTTGATGAGGCGGTACGACGGTACGAGAAGGTGGTTGCTCCTACAAATTACAAACGTCCGAAGGCAATCTTCACCAAACAGATGCTTGAGGATGCAAAGAAGACCATTGAAGATCTCGGCTACATGGCATCACTGAGCAGAAGATTTGCTACCCTGGACGATATCACGGTCAACAACATCCTGTTCAGTAACCGAGACGCAACCAAGCGTATCACGGGAAATGACATCTTTGATGAGCTCGAATCTACTATCACCGTAGATCCAAAGAAGTTCTCAAAGGTCGAAGAGGTCTCTATCACTACCTTCATCAATGACATCCTTCCAACCACGCGAGAGGTTGAGATACTGTTTGAGAATAAACTCGCTCCAAACATGGTATCTCTCATTGCTCCTGGAAAACCTGACGCAAAGACGATGTTCAAGTGGAACAATGGATTTTCATGGGCGTACTCAGGTAATATCACCGACTCAGTAATGAAGGAGAACGTCAAACTGGCAGGCGGTAATGTCAACGGTGTATTGAGATTCTCTATCCAGTGGAACGATGGCAAAACTCCTGATCATAATGACCTTGATGCCCACTGTATAGAGCCTGGTGGGAATGAGATATCGTTCATGCGTAAATCAGGTCATGCCAGTTCAGGATCACTTGATGTTGATATCATACACCCTGAACCTGGTTATCCGGCTGTTGAGAACATTGTGTATACTGATATGCACAGGATGAAACCAGGACAATACAAGTTCTTTGTGCGACAGTTCAACAATCGTGGTGGAAGAGACGGTTTCAACGCAGAGATTGAGTTTGATGGTCAGATCTTTGAGTTCAGTTATCCACGTGAACTTCGTCAGAATGAAGATGTGCCTGTGGCTACGGTGACATTTGATGGTAGTAAGTTTACCATTGTTGAGCATATACCTGCACAACAGTCATCAAAAGAGGTATGGAGCCTTCATACAAGTCAGTTTGTTCCAGCATCGGTGATCATGTACTCCCCGAACTACTGGGATGAACAGGACGGTATCGGACACCGGCATGTGTTCTTCATGCTCAAAGACTGCAAGAACCCGGAGAACCCGTCAGGATATTTCAATGAGTATCTGAAACAGGACTTGGAGAAGCATAAACGTATATTCGAAGTACTTGGAAGTAAATCTGGTGTAGTTGATATAGACGGGCAACTATCAGGGATCGGGTTCAGCACAACCAAACGGGCATCAGTAACGGTAAAAGTTACCGGTGTAACCGAAAGATTATTTAAAATCAACTTCTAATTTTATGGTGATAACAATGTTTGAAGAAGCAGTACGAAACAAGTATCGATTCCCATCTAACGTTGGTATGATCAACGTCGAAGATCTATGGGATCTGTCTATCGAGAGACTTGACTATGTATACAAGACCCTGAAGTCTGAACTGAAGAGTGTTGCAGAAGAGAGTCTTCTCAACAAGGAGACTGACGCTGACAAGGAAGTTCAGAATAAGATTACCATCGTGCAGCACATCTTTGATACAAAGACTGCCGAGAAGGAAGCCAGGGGAAAACTCATTGAGACTGCACAGAAGAAGCAGCACCTGCTCAGTATCCTCAAAGAGAAACAGAACGATGAGTATAAGGGTAAATCAGTTGAAGAACTTCAGCAGCTGATCGACCAGCTCTAAATCTTTTTTAACGGTTAATAAATTAAAAGTCTAGGATAGAGATAGGTTTCTTCTTTCTCATATCTGATATCTGTGTCTTCATCGACTCTTCCTTCTTTTTGGCAACCTGAAGATACACCTCATCAATAGTATTGTTTGCTATAAGGGTGATCACTCTCCCGTCACTGAACCTGGATGTACGTCCTCTCCGCTGGATGGTACGAATACCTGACGGTACCGGCTCATAGAATATGATAACGTTACAGTTAGGGATATCAATACCCTCCTCAGCTACCGATGTGGCAACCAGGACCTGATACTCACCATCCCTGAACTTCTCAACGGTCTCTATCTGCTTCTTCTGTGACAGGCCGTCATCTGATGATCTTGCCTGTCCTACAAACCGTGATACCGATATACCAGCCTCTTTCAGTTCATGCACGATATTTGATACTGTATCCCGGTATGATGCAAATATCAGGATGCGTGAGTCTGGATCCTTCTCAAGTTCATCCATCACCAGTAATGGCAGGTTGATCACCTTTGGATGCTGTTCATCCTTCCAGTCCTTTGCAATATCAAATATCTCAATAAATTCAGGAGAGGAACATAACCGAATATCTGCCTTTGACGATCCTCCTTTCAGTTTATACAGATACCGCTGTAATGCTACTGATCCCTGACATTCAGCAAGGCCTATACCATGTCTTACTTTTAATATCTCGGCATGTAATGATACAGCAGCATACCCTATTGTCTGGCTATCACCATCAGAGCATATCATACAGTCGATCGTCTTCTTGAGATCGTTGAGTACCTTCATCGGCGGGCTTGTAGTATTTGGCAGGCTGAACCCCATATTCTTTAACAGAGTGAACCGGTCCTCAAGAATCTGTTTAAACAGATCGCTGATGCGTCTGAGATCATCAGGGAGATCATACCGTATATACTCCATATCAGTAGCATGAACATACGGTACCACGTCAGGATCTGTGTCAGTACGTGACTCAACGTGTTCTATATCAAAATGCCTCTTGATCTCATCTATCTTTGACTTGTCGCTCCCGGGGGATGCGGTCATGGCAAGGATGACACCGTTCGGCTTATCTGCTATGTACTGCTCCGCGACGGTAGTATATGCATAGTTTCCGATACCACGGTGACACTCATCTATAATCAGGAGAGAGATACCTGATAAGTCATACACACCATTCTTGATATCGTTCTCTATGGTCTGCGGAGTTGCCAGGATGACCTTTGATGTATTCCATATCTCCCTTCGTTTCTTTACCGATATCGTCCCGGTAAGCATATTGATCTGATCCTTCGGAAGTGTGAGGGTTGATCGGTAATAGGTCTCATGCTGAGCAACCAGAGGTTTTGTCGGAGCAAGCATCAACGCCTTTCCATACTGCAGTCTATGAGCCATTACGAGTACTGCCACGGCCGACTTACCCCTTCCTGTAGGCAGCACTACGAGCGTAGATTTGCTTTTAGATGCTTCTGCTATGTTCTTTTGGTACTCACGAAGTTCTATCTTATTCGGTGTGATGAGAGGATGCTCTATATACATATTACTAATTTTGTATTCACAATATTTATAATAGATCAAACCAATATATTACTCAATATGAGGCATGAGAATATAACATTACAATGCCCGGTATGCCACCGAAAGCAGACCGTAGATGCAGAGGAGTATGAACAGAATATCCTGTATAGAGGGCATCCATATACATGTGGATCTGATACATGCCCATCCCATACCGTTATGAGGCCGGTATCATGAGAGTTGTACTGGTAGGTGAGTCTGGATCAGGGAAAGATACCCTGCTTGAATGGTTTAAACAGAACAAATGGCATGTCATCATCTCCCATACCACAAGATCTAAACGTGATGGTGAAAGTGACTCGGCATACATGTTCTCAGATCATGAGACGTTTACCAAGCACAAGAATCTCGATATGGTGTTTGAATATGTTACGTTCGGGGGAAACATCTACTGGACACTTGTCAGTGATTATCTGATCCCAAACTGGGTTATCATCACCGAGACAGAGGGAGCACGAACACTAAAACGGGAGTTCCCTGATGTATTCATCATTTATTTAAAGACTGATCGTGTTACCCGTATCGCCAGGGTAGGAGAAGAACGGGTGCTTCGGGATGATGGAAACTTTATGAGTTTTCCCTGTGACTATGTGATCGATAACAATAGCACCATAGAGAATCTCAAGATGCGTCTTATTGCTGCACTTGAATGGGGATGCTGATGCGAACATTCGCAATGGCAGATATTCATGGTAGATCTGATAAACTCAAACAGTGTTTATCCCTGGTGAACTTTACCGATGATGACCGGCTCATTCAGCTCGGTGACGTATGTGATCTCGGTCCTGACACCAAAGGATGCCTTGATATTCTCACCTCAATTAATAATTTAGTCATGATAAGAGGAAATCATGACTCTTCTACAAACGGGTGTTTTGATGGGAGCGAGTATGGGTGGGCATTGAAATGGTTCATGACCGGTGAGATCATGTGGATGTGGCAGTGCCAGGGAGGAGAGGCTACCATGAGATCATATGACAGTTATCACGGGAATGTTCCAGAATCTCACATCACTCTCCTAAAGAATGCAGTACCCTATTATATCGATGAGCAGAACAATCTCTACGTTCATGGAGGGTTCAACCATAAGAAACCGATAGAAGAGCAGGATCCAGAGTACTTGATGTGGGATAGGAAACTGATTAATAAGAAATGTAAACCGTGGGGACGGCCTATTGCTCAGTATAACAGGGTATTCTTCGGTCATACGGCAGTTCAGGCTATACGCCATGATAAATCATTCGCACTTCCTATTATCAAGAACAACTGTATCGCATTAGATACCGGAAGTTCTAAACTTACTATTATGGATGTTGATACGCTTGAGTACTGGCAAGCCTGATTTCTTTTAAAATAGTATATAAACCCTATCTTTCTTACCATGACGAAGATTGCAATCAACACTACGTCAGCCAACTTTATGCTATCCCGGGCAGCATATAACTGGCTCATTCAGAATTGCGGATGGAGGTACATCGGCAATTATGATGTGTACAAGGAGGGAACAACGATCAACACCGTTGTCAATGCGAACGATGATGCGATACCGGTCACCATCACGGCAACCGCAGGATCAAACGGTACCATCACCAGGCGTAACTCAACCACTCCCCTGATCATCGGATCCACTGCTATCTATGACATTGCAGCAACAACTGGATACTACGCATCCAATGTTGTTGTTGATGGGTTTGATGGTGGAGCAGGCCTTACTACACTGACATTCGGCTCTCTTACCGACAATCACATTGTGAACGTAACCTTTACTGCAAATGCAACCCTTGCAGAGGGAGAACACACCGTTGATATCTATGGATCAGTAGGTGGAACCATATCGGCACGTGGGCGCCAGGTTGTTGCATCGGCAGGAACCATTACTGTCACCGCTACACCGTTCTCAGGGTTTACTTATGACTCTATCAAGATCGACGGTACACCAGTAGATATTACGTCACTCGGCACTGGAACCTATACCCATGAGTTCTCATCTCTTACTGCAAACGCTCGTATTGAGATACTGTTCAAACCGGTAAGTGTTCTGGAGATCACACCAACCCGTGTAACCAAGCTCCTCTGGACCGACACATCAGGTACCTGGTACATGAACGTGACCGACCGGTCAGATGCAGATCTTATCAACTGTATCGAGACACTTACCCTGACAAACGCTGCAGGTACCAAAAACACCCTTAAAATAGTAGAGATCCCTGATAATGTTGCATCATGGGTTGTTGAGCGTGCATGTACCGGCGGAGAACAGATCGTCACTCCGTATCAGAAGTGGAGTTAATGCGACAATAATCGCGACAGTTTTTGTCGCGATATTCACACTCTTATTTTATCTGCTCACGACAGTAGTTGACAAACCACTCAACATGCTCCTCAATCACTGGATTATTGACATACACAAATTTATCATCTTCACCCACTATCAATAGGTCTTTTAAATAGTCTATATGCCTTACATCATTACGACCAACTTTTATAGACGTGTCAGTGACTTTCTCAAATCGTTGATTTGCGTATACTCCATTGATATAGCATATTCCAATGTTTGTACCCCATTCTTCAAATCCTGTTTTAATCATTATAGATCATCCTTGCTTCTGAATCCTAAGAACACCGGGAATCTAGGCAGGTCTTTCTCTCCTGACTTCTGAGATTTATACTTCACCAACTGCCCGATGTAATCCTGTTTATTGTTCCAGATCTGCTCCCTCAAATCTGCATCAAATCCTGTGCCGATAGCGAACTCTACACCGCTCTCACAGTCCTTTACTTTCAGACTTCCGAGTGTATTACCTCCTACAAGGCCGTCTTTGCATGATGACCGCTTGGCATATCCCTTCTCATCTACACCAAGATCGTTCATATTGGTCATCAACTCATCCATACCAATCACCTCAGCTTCGGCATCAGTGAACCGTTTGATCTTGAGGAGATACCCTTCTTTTACCGTTGATCTGCCAAACTTATACAATGATTTTGGAGATCTGATAATACACCCCTCATATCCCTGTGAGAGGCAGGTCTCCTCATATGCATATAATTCTTCATAATCATGTATTGGAACCGGAAACACCGGTTTTATAAACATATACTCAAAATATTTTGACAGGTCTGAATAAAGACTTAGTATTCTATCAGCATACCCCATCGTATAGTTATCATTTGAAACATAATCAAATATATGATACTGAAAATCAGGTTCACCATTAAATGACATGATCTTTGATGATGTCTCATTGAACGTAGACCCTGCAATGATCTCCCCGTCAATAACACCTGGTATATCCTGAAAGAGAGAAAGGATCTTATTCCGCGTTGCTACGTTCGGGAGATCTTTCAAGTTCCTTGTCATACACCTCCCATCTTTTACAACACACCGTATACCATCAAATTTTGGGGAGGCAAGTACTGGATAAGTGATCTTAGATATATCAGCGTTTACTGCCAACATAGGCTGAAATGTCATACAAAATAATTTGGTATGATAACTATAAAATCCTTTTCAGTCCGTACCGTTCTGCCCAATATAAGACCTGCTTCATCTCCGAAGCATCAGCATCAAATACTACAATATGCGTAGCGTTTCGTATCATCTCCATATACATCATCTCATCTGCATGGAGCCCATACTTCTGTTCAGGAGAGAACACTTGTAACTGTACTGTGTTTGCATGTGGAGCATACAGGGATCGCACCAACTCTTCCGCTCCTGGATGTGGACCAGTGACGATCTTTGTAGGACCATAGTCGCATAAACAGTCGATTATGGTATCGGTGATCAGATCACTGGCATTGACTGAGTATGATCCGGTTAAAAGAATAACACACATAGAGAAGAGTTGATGTTATTGATATATAACCGGTATTGGATACGATCCATAGACGGCACTCTTACCAAGGAGTGTCTCCTACCGGTTAGGTGTCTTTCCAAGCAGTCCATTTGCACACTTAAGTAGTGGAATAATGGACAAATCTCTACCGCCTTCATATCCGGTGTGCGCACACCGTGGTGTCTTTGTAGGCTCAAGACAGAGGTGAATGCAGGAATTGAACCTACTTACTCCGCTCTGCAGGCGGGTACTTAACCATTCAGCCAATTCACCAATGGGTAGTTTACTACCCGTGTAAGTATACTCGAACCTTTTATAATCCCTTTCGGGACACGGATCACGCCGGACTTGAACCGGTAACCACTCATCTTGTGGACGAGTTGCGCTAACCAAATTGCGCCAATGATCCACGTGAAGGATACAGGAGAATATATCCTCCAAACCCTGTCCAGACAACTGTTTTTAATGGTGTTGTCAGAACCCATATAATATGGATCTTTATACAATATAAATATATCCTTTATTAACTTGATTTGAAATTGTAAATGGGCTTAATAATATCTATGATATCTACAGTATCTCCAATATACTTAGTGATCTCTTCCATTGGCTTGTATACAAATGGGCTTTCATCAATGGTGTTTTGATTTACTGATGTGGTAAAGATACCTTCCATAGACTTTTTGAAATCATCCAATTTGAATGTGCGCTTGGCTTCTTTACGACCCATAACTCTCCCTGCACCATGTGGAGCACTATAATTCCAGTCAGGATTACCTTTACCTACTGCAATAATAGCACCATCACGCATATTCATTGGGATGATAACTTTCTCACCATTTTGCGCAGAAATTGCTCCTTTACGAAGGATCATGTGTTCAGTATCGATATAATTATGAACAGTCTCAAATTGGCTATCTACTGAAATACCAGGAACATTTCTAATGATCTCTTGTAACATAGATTCCCGGTTGAGATGTGCATATATCTGTAACACCTTCATATCATGAATATAATCATCAAATGATACACCATCCAAAAACGCAAGATCATCGACCAATGGATCTATTGTACTTAACTTTTCACCAATGAAAGATTTATCAATTGTATTATTAATAATCTCTGTTCTAATAGTGCTTTTTGTTTCACGGCACTCTTTAATTGCTAATTTCTGATAATATTCAGCAACCTGCTTCCCAATATTACGAGATCCTGAATGAATAATGAGATACACATCACCATTTTTATCAGAATCTAATTCAATCATGTGGTTCCCTCCACCGAGAGTTCCAATTTGATAATAAGCTGATTCTAACCGTTTAAGATTATTTGCACACTTTAAATCACTTAAATTGATACCATTAGCAATAGGATGTATTGTCTTACGAGAATTAAATCCAGATGGTACACTTCTTCTCACCTGGTGATCAAATTCAGCAAAATCAATCGGTTTCTCAATATTCAACTTTGCACAGATCACCCCACATGAAACATCCACACCTACCAAGTTTGGAGTGATTCTATCATGAATGGTCATGGTTGTACCAATTGTACATCCATTTCCTTCATGACAATCAGGCATCACTTTAATATTAGATTCGCAAGCAGCTTCATTATTACATAAATTTGTAATTTGTGCAATAGCACCATCTTCTACCAAATCCGAATAGATCACGGCATTGGTATACTTACCATTAATTTCAATCATGATATCCTTACATACCTGATTTATACTCTTTCACAAACCAGTCCTTTGCACATTTCGATGGAGGTTGTTCCTGATACTCAGCATCTACTACAATAAACTCGCGAATGAGATATACAGAATTTCCGGTAGCATTCGCTATACCTTGAATTCGATTCTGATCTACCTCGTTATCTGTATCATACGATCCTTTCTCAAAGAATCCTTCCTTCTTTGACCAAAGTGCAGCATTCTCATACACTACCATATATATAATATGGAGAGAAAAGAAGATAAAAGTTATGGGCGATATCGGGTTCGAACCGATGATCTCTCGGGTATGAGCCGAGTGCATTAACCAACTATGCTAAACGCCCGACAAGTTCCCCTTACCCACCCTCGTTTGATCGTAATCATCGCATTGGTATTAACATTAAATTATACACATTACACAAATAACAATATGGAACTGAATTGTAAATTATGATTTGGTTCCTTCAATATCCAATTAATCATTGTGTGGTTTATGCAATCGCCTTACTTACAAACTACCAAACTTGTTTAATTAATCATGAATGATCCTGATCCCATACTGCTCCGCTACAGTATGTTCAATACAGCAACCCCTAGCCTTATTCCATCCTTCCATGAAATATGCAGCATCTGATTGTGCTAGCATCTGTATTGATTTCCCTAGGTACCATGCTCCCATTGCAGATGTTTCAGGAGCGTCTTCAGCAATGATAGAGTCAATTACCTCATCTCCATTATCAGTAATGAATTTAACTACTTGATCTCGTTAATACCTGATCTGTTCATTTGACATCCCTAACATTGGTTGACTGATGAATACTTTCATATTATCCCTCGATCAGTTCTGTTTTCCAGTTCATTTCCTGGAGTTTTGTATCAATAGTTCGGAATTCTGATGCTACTTTATCTGCTTTATCTCGGTAATCAGAAACATTTATCGTTGTAATAGTTCTAATTTCAGTTCTTGAGTACCTTGATATTCCGGCATTTGATGCCTGATTTGCAATACTTGAGTAGAATTCATGTTCTGATTTAAGGCGATCCCGGTGAGCAATCGCATCTGATATAGACATTGCATCATCGAATGCTGTCTGTGAGTTGATTTTATTGATACATCTAACCAGATATTCCATCCTGGATAGCACTGACCTGATATCAGTTAAGATCTCAAGTGGTTTTTCAGATGGTTCTTCACCTTCCTGCACAACTACACAACTTGACATTCTACTCTTTAATTCGTTGAACTTCTTTTGTGCATCTGCACGTTCAATCAATGCTTCGGCAAGTCTCATTATACACCTTTGAGAAGCCAGATGTGAGATTCGGACTCACGATCTCCTGTTTACAGGACAGGTGCCTTAACCACTAGGCTAATCTGGCAAATTGAGAGTATTATACAGACTTTTATTCCTCTCATATCCATGATCGACGATAACATTACTAACAAGCGGATATTACACAGTGCCCTCCTTAAACACATAAGTAACTCGTTAGCATGCTTTTTCTGCATGGAATCCGGTTGCTCGGATTTGAACCGAGGGTAATACAGGATCTACAGTCCCGCCCGTTCGACCACTCTGGCACAACCGGTACATTATGTTTCTCTGGTGACTGCTCCCACGACTAAAGTCATGGGCTTCTGGGATTCTATACCGTGCTATACAGCCCTAGAGCAAGGCAGACATGTCTGCCAGAAACTATCAGTACAAACAGATGATCCAGTTTCTTCCACTTTGATCTTAAGGTGTGTCCAATCTGTTATACATATGTTGGATCTAATAAAAGATAAACTTTATGCCATTCATCTCACTTCTTTAGATGTGAGATGAATTGAGTAGATAGAGATAAGTATAAATATTAAGCGGTACAATTATAATGTGCAATGTCGCTTAAAGCGTATAAGTTCAGAATATATCCTACCAAGGCGCAAGAGACTGTGTTAGAACAGACTCTTGAGACGTGCCGTAGAATATATAACAGGACATTAGCTTTAAGAAAAGATGAGTATGAAGCAACAAAAACCTCTATTTCTCTGTTTGAAACCAACAAACAGTTGACTCAGTGGAAGAAACAAAACCCGTTTTATTTATCTAAAGTACATTCTCAGGTATTGCAGAATGTTCAGGTTAGAGTAGATTTAGCATTTCAAGGTTTCTTCCGTAGAGTCAAGATAGATCCAACTAATGCAGGGTATCCACGGTTTAAGGGACGCGGTAGATATAACTCTATCACGTATCCTCAACCCGGTACTGCATTCAGATTAAGATCTGGGTACATTGAACTCTCGAAGATCGGTAAAGTTAAGGTTAAACAGCACAGAGCAGTAGAAGGTAACCCCAAAACCTGCACGGTTTCAAAGACATGTACCGGTAAATGGTTTATTTCTCTCGCCTGTGAACAAGAACCAAAACAGAAATCTGAACGAGAGTTTAAAGCAGTTGGTATTGATCTAGGAGTTAGAACTCTTTGCACTTTATCGAATGGTGATGAAGTTCAGCCGCCACGGTTCCTTATGCAGGATGAGCCTATCCTTAAAAAAGCACAACAAAAGTTAAGTGCTGCTGAAAAAGGGTCTAAACTTAGGAAGAAGTGTAAGAAGGTAGTTGCTCATATTCATGAACGAATAGCAAACAAACGGAAAGATTTCTGTGATAAGTTAAGTCTATCTTTAGTTCAGACCTACTCTTTTATTGCGTTTGAAGAACTTGAGATTGATGAAATGGTGCAGAGATCTGATTGTTATATTGAGAAACATATTCTGGATGCTGCATGGAACCAGTTAGTCAGTAAAACTCAGTGCAAAGCGGAAGATGCTGGTACAACGGTTATATTGGTTAACCCACGCAACACCACTAAAATGTGTTCTCAGTGTGGGACGTTAGTACCAAAAGATAGGAATGAAACGGTACATGACTGTCCTGCGTGTGGTCTCTCGTTAGGAAGAGACCATAACGCTGCAATCAACATACTCAGACTGGGGTTGCAGTCTGTGGGTTCAATCCCTAGATGCCCGTCACTTCAGTGATGGGAGTAATCACGGACACCCTCATATGGAGCAATTGATCGCTTAACGCTGATTCTCCATAGTTTCTGATACCAGAGATGGACCACGTAGGAGTTGAACCTACATCACGAGTTTTGGAAACTCGTTTCCTGCCATTGGAGAATGATCCTATGAATCAGGCCTTGGGCCGAATTATTAGAGGTTTGTCCCGAAGCAGGCTCCTTTGCACCATGCTGTTGATCAAAATCCCATGACCGCTATCTGATCCATTATTATAATTGACTATAATAGTTATAAATCTTTTGTTTTACCAATTCACCTTCTCAATTGGATACCATGTTCTATTTGCAGGATTTCTATGCCATTTCTGTATAGCCTCTTCAGGTGTTTTAAATTCTCCTGTCTGGCATCCACACCCATCATGATCTTTACAGTTTACGTAATAGTAATACTCGATATGACAATCCCCATATTCGATACACCAAACCTCTGATGGGCCATTACATAATGGACAACCAAGAAGAGCCTCTTTTAATTCTATACAACAATGAGGACATACTGCAGTATCATCTGTTTCGATTGTATACCTACATTTAGGGCAGATTAATGTCTTCATCTTAACACCATAAAATTGCAATGGTATTCAACATTAAAATCAGATGTTTTCTTTCGTGCAATATAACCGGTTATCTTCTTTCCACCAAAGATAGATGTATGAATCTCATCATCATGAATGATATATTTATCAGATAACTCTTTAGTAAGTTTCTCTTCCTCTAAATAATCATGATTTATCATTTTACCGATGATATGAAATGATTTATCTTTTATTTCAATTGTAGCGTTGACAACAAGAATATCTTTAGTTGGATCATATGTTGGCATATTATCTGTATTCATGAAAATAAAGATAGTATTATTCTTCCTTTCTTTAAGCATAATACCTTTAACGTTTTCAACGACCATGTTTTACCTCCAGTCTTATACCATCTTGCGTTTCGATGATGTCAAAATCTACATTAGTATATTTATCAATTTTTGCACTAATAGATTCTGATGGATCCAAACCTCTAAAATCACCAACACTTCCTTTTATAATTCCTTTTACCATAATAGATGGGTCAGACCGGACTTGAACCGGTGCGTTTACCCTTCGGTGGCAGATCTTAAGTCTGCTGGATTCTGCCAAGCTCTCCCACTGACCCAATATAGTTAGAATAATTTCATATAAATAATTTAGCATTATGTATAGATCCTACCACACCCGGTGCATTTAAACATTTTATAAAATCCGGTGACATTATCATATTTGTGTGTAATAGTTTGTATAAACTGTATTGGAGCGCTACACCATGTACATGTATGATTATTAGGGATATCTCCAGCAAATATCGCATTATTTAAGTTTTTACTGTACATAAATCATCCCACAACCAGGGCATTTATATAATGTAAAGAATCCTTTAACCAATTCATCTGGATCACAGGTAACATTATCTTTACATTCTAATAGAGATCCACACCTAGTGCAGATATAATCTTCAGTGATAGCATCTGCATATATCATCTGCATAAATCTTTGATTTATACTATAATAATTATTTGAATACAAAATAATTATATACAATAACCTCCTATCAGTAAATATGACAGAACTTATGGTGGCATCCCCGGTGGAAACCGGTCGCCAGATCATGAGTGAGATATTCAATAACCATACCATCAGGTTTGTTGATGATGGCGATCGATGGGTCTCACTCACTGACATACGGAATGCTATTGGTATTGATCGAAGTACATCGGGAAAGATTGTTAAGCGAATTGAGTCAACTTTCCCCGGATGTTCAAGAGTGGACGTGGCGTCCACGCTAGGAGAGACTGATCCACTCAGGGCAATTCAGAAAGAGACGGTGCTGAACAAAGAGGGTGTTGTGCATTACTTCCAGATGATGCATGTCGAACGACTGTCCAACCCAAACGTGAAGGCAAACTGTATTGCATTTCAGAAGTGGGTTGCTACATTCATCGGCAATGTCCTGTCCGGTGACCTTGCAGTACTCGATACCCCTGCAGTAACAGCGCACAGTATTGCATCTGGTATCTACCTTCAGCAGCTTAAGATCGGGAAAGAGATGGTACGCTCCCATTTCATCCAGACCGAGCAGATGCATATCATGGCACTGAAGAAGGCCGAGGTGGATTCAGGTGTTGATCTGAGTTGCTGGTACTCCATCATCCCGCAGGAGCATGTATTCTATGATACGCTCAATGCAACCGAGATCGGGGAACAACTTGAACCTGCATTACCGGCGCGAAAGGTGAATATGCTCTTACAGGAGCACGGGTTCATCAGAAAGATCGGAGAGGGTGAATGGGAGATTACCGATAAAGGTATCCAATATGGAAAGTCGGTACCTGTGCATAAGTCTCTCCCTGCACTGATCGCATCTGAACATAATCCGGTGATCAGAAAACCACGGTGGATGAGAAGTATCGTTGATGTACTGCAACAGATCATCAACCCTGATATCCATGAAGAGCCGGTGCAGGTCCCACAACTTCCAGAACCAGAGGTGCCTGATGTGGTGCCACCAGTTCAGGATGCCATACTGGGTGATCTGGTCTATAACGGCACGCCTATCAGGATCCTGAAAGGCATGGTATCCACCTATGATATCATGCGTGCAGCTGGATTCACCAATGCACATCTCCAGCACGCATTAAGCATCCTATGCAGGAACTACCCGGCGTTATGCTACGAATGCACGCTCGCGGATCTTGGAGAGAAAGAGTATGACAAATCCACCAGGGATGAAGTACTACTCAGCAAGAAGGGTGTTCAGATCCTGTTTGACCTCATCCCGGCTTCATCGGTACCATCAGTAAATGAGGCGACGCTGAAAGTGAAAATGATGGTATTATCAAAACTTAATTAATCTTTATCTCTTTTTACTACGTAACCTTGAGTATGGTCAAGGTTGCTCTGAACACAATAGATGGCACATTCAACCTATCAAAGATAGGGTATACATGGCTGATCACCCATAAAGGCTGGTTCTTCTCAGGTTATTTACCAACCGAAGCCGAGGTAACAACTGAACTTACCAGGGTAACAACATTACTTGCACAGAAAGATCTGGTGATAACCACATCATATACCGGTGAAGGTACTATCACACTCAGTAACTCAACCCCAAAGACCGGGGATGATGTAACGGTATCAATAGTCCCGGGAACCGGATACTATATCAGTTCAGTGCTGGTAGACGGGGAAGAGCGGGGATCGGTATCATTGATAAAGCTGAACTCATTATCAGTAAATCATACAATAGCGATTACATTTACATTAAAGCCTGATATTATCACTCCTGCTATTATTACGGCCATGACTGAAGGCGGTGTTATTACAACTCCGGGAACTCATTATGTTGAGGCAGGCACCAACTATATTGTTGCATTACGCCCATCTGACGGGTATACTGTAGATTATATCATGGTTGATGCTATTGAGATCATATCGCCGGTGTATAACGCTGACGGATCCTATACCACTCAGTTTACTAATATCACCGAGAACCATACGGTATTTGTAGCATTTAAAAAGATAGATGCCTCTGTGCTGGTAACCGATAGTGTCAAGATCATATACGAAGACAAGTACGGGCAGTGGCAGACAAACGTCGATGATCGTACCGACGTTGATCGTATTGCGTGTATTGAGGCGTTAGGCACCGTTGCCAATGGAGATTATGCAGTGCTTGAGGTTGCAACTGTGCCAGATACAGTCTCTAAATGGTATGTAAAGCGTAATTGTAAGGGTGGAGAGGTCGTTACAGAGTCGTATAATACATGGGGATGATAGCGATAATATTATATACTTACATTAAAAAACAACACATTTGATATTTATGGATCTTACACTATTTACACCGATCATCGGTGCCATGGTCTATGCGATCGTCGGACTGGTCAGGTCAATACCTGCCGGAGATGATATCTCTGCACCAAAGTTCATTGTGACTATTATTGTCGGAGCAGCCGCAGGATATGTCATGATGATGAACGGCATTACCGTTACTGATGCAAGTTTCACTGCTGAGATGGCAAACAACTCTGCGCTCTACCTTGCAGTCACCTATGTAGCTAATAAACTGGTATCCTTCGTCTACGATTTCATTAATAGCAGGAAAGCAGTTACAGCATAACTTATTTATCCTTTTTTAGCGTATATAATCCATGATGGATTATCAGTTCTATTCGATGGATCTGTCAGGGTATATTCCTGACCATGTGTCAGATGTGATGCAACGATTTGATCAGCACCAGATCTATATCGTAGGAGGGGCATCACTCAGTACGTTTGCAACCATCCACAACCTATCTCCATATAATACAACACCGCATGACTGGGATCTGTTCTGTTCAGCAACCCCTGATGTCATTATGAAGTACGTACCTGAAGCGGTACCTATCAGAGGCCAGGACCGGATATTTACGGTATCCATCCCTCATACAGATATCGAGATCTCTACATTCAGACGAGGGGGAGATCGTACCACATTTGGAACTACCATCCTAGAGCACCTTGATACCTGTGACTTTACCATCAATGCAATAGCAATGGATAAGACCGGGTTTATCATGAAGAAGAATGTAGTGAACGATATCCATACAAAAACCCTGAGGTGTGTAGGGAATGCAGAGGAGAGAATATCAGAGGATCTTAACCGGATAGTGAGAGCTTTACGATTTGCATCAAAGTACAACATGATAATCCATTATGACCTGTACAAGATACTGAGGTCGTGTTCACTGGTAGGTATTCCTGTAGAGACGATAGCAAAAGAGCTGATGAAAGCGGCTCCCCATCCCGCTATCGCAGATCTCCTCATTGATACAGGGCTGATGTTTCGTATATTTCCAAAGATGGAGGATATGGTTGCCATGACTGCCGGTAAGAACCATACCGAGTCGTTGATAGATCATACCCTCATGGTGTACAAGGGTGTCTGTAAACTTACAGACAACGCTAATCTCTGCTTAGCTGCATGGCTTCATGATTACGGCAAGATCGATACCATGGATGAGAACGGCAGAGCATACGGGCATGACAAACTTGGAGCAGACCAGGTGCGTGATCTGCTTACCGGGTACAAGTTCAGTAAACATGATACAGACTATATCACGACACTGATCAGGTATCACATGTACGGGTATGTGGACACTCTACGAAACGCCACATGGGCGAAAGCGTTCGATGACATGCTTAAACATAACGTATACCCGTTAGATCTGGTGATGCTTCAGTATGCAGATCATACCGGTAGAATCCTCCCTGACGGGTCTAAATGTAAGTACACATTCGATGAGTTCAAGAATACCAATGCCTGCTGGCAGGCATGGCTTCACTTCCAGGAGAAAGAGATCCCGGTGAACACCAACTCACTTGCAGTTAATGGAAATGATATCATGGCACTGGGGATACCTGCAGGTCCTAAGATCAAACTGATCCTGAACAAGCTTCATGATATGGTGGCTGATGGTATCATCGAGAATGATAAGGATGTCATGATAGACATCATCAATACTTTCATTATTCAGCCTGAATTGATAGCAGCGTGAGTTGTAGTTTAGAAATCAACTACAAACTTATGGATATCGTAATCGTAATCGTTTCCGTTCACTTCTATGTAGACATACCCGCATTCAGACGGGATCAACGAGTTTGTTGTCTTTGATGCAAAGTCATCTATCGTCTTCCATACCGGGGAGATGATCCCATGGATATCATGGGCATTCACTTCTGTAGAGTAATGAGTATGTCCTCTGATAATGATGTCAGGTCTATTGGATGTGTCGTAATAGTACGGGTTTGCAACGATGTTGTTGATCTCACTGATCAGCCCGTTTGGCCGGTTCAGATAGTTAGACCGGTATGATGTCTTATGTCTCAGGTTGATCTTCAGTTTCTCTACCTTATCGGTATACTGTCCTGAGAACCTGTACTTGATCTTCTTCCTGGATGCAAGTTCCATCATAACTGCCCGGTCAGCAGACATATTGAGGTCAACATGATAGGGAGAGCCCTGTACCATAATATACTCTTCAGATGGGATGTCCTCCAGCATGGTTGCAGCGATATTCACCTGTTCATGCATATCTGATGTGATGAGATGGTATCCCCTGCCTTTCTCATTGGTGCCGTCGCAGAAGTCACCCATACAGTAGACCTTGTCAACATGATCATATGTATGGATCATCTCGTTCCACTCTTTTCTGAGTTCATCCTGTGCTTCGTTTGATAAAATAGTGAATTGTTGGTTGGATTCAGGATCTCCGATGGTAACCCGTTCTTTCATTAAACTACAGGGAGCACCACCGTGAATATCTGAAATAACCAGTATACTCGTTGTCATTGAAAAGAGTTGATGTACTGAGTATATAAAGTTACTGGTCTATAACTTAAAATTATACTTATTTACTCTCCCAACCGGGCTATGCTTATATGTACACCCACACGTACATTCTCGTATTATAGCACCACCAAGCATCTTAACAAATTTGCCCTTTTCATTGCATTCAGGACAGCGTTCTATATCATGCATACTTCTTTACCCACATCTCACGGGAGACTGCCTGCACCAACATATTCCGTTCGAAGTAATCAGACTGTATATCATCCTTTAGATCTGATCTCCCGGCAGCCTCTGCAGCGATCTTCTCAGCAGATTGCCGGTAATCAGATGCACTCTCGCTGATTCGTTCAAGCGTGTGACCTGCACTTGCTGGATACTGTTTGAGGTATGGGATGTCATCAGGAAGGATGACAACAATCTCGATCCAGTTGGATGCTGTGCCTTTACCCTTCCGGGCACGAACAACATCATACCCTTGTTCCTTGAGAGCCTTCTTTGCTAGTTTTGCACCTTCAGACGCTGATATGTATTCCATTTGTTTCATCTCCTGTGATGAGACACTTCGTCATAACCACATACTATACTATGAGGTATTAGTATTTATATTGATCGATCTTGTGAAATTCACACAACATGGGCATTAATTGTTGTCAAACATGATTGAACGATAACTGATGGTTTTATATATGTGAAAAGTGGTGTTTAGGAGTGGAAACGAAAGTTGTTTAAATAAAACAGTAAATCGGAGCGATGTTGTTTCCTAACATGTATAAGAATTTGCTATTATTTAAGGGTGAATTAAAGGTGCGCATGTTAATTTGATTGATTATTATTGAGATATTGTATTATTATTACGTATCATATTACAAAAACGGCGGTTTACCGGTACATGATGAGTGGAAAATGAGCTCGAAATGAACATGTCGGATACCCATGACATATTCATTACATGAACAGTCGAATATACCCATTATCATATTACCATTATAACTATATATACTTTATCAATATACTTTATATAATAGTTTTATAATTTATATACTACAGTATGCGCGTATTATTAATATGTACACATCAAAATAAAACTCATATTACTGTCTGTTTATGGGTTATGAGGATGAGTCTTACCACGATCCACCACTACGTCACGGTAACTGAATAATGTTAGGAATCAAGTATGACTAATCTATAATATCACTCATATAATATCACTTAAAATTAGTTTTAGAGTATGTATATTGCAGCGCTTTTTAATAAAAACTATAAAATGAATGTAAATGTTAGGTATAATTGCTACTGTTGTTTTATGATGAGGGTTAGAATCTCAAATAAACGAAGTAAATAAGTCAAATCTGAAAATAAATTAAATGATAGGGGGCATGAAAGGGCCAAAAATATAATATGAAAACTATTATATACATCTCTGAGTAAATATAAGGGTCATGTCGCGTAGACCATTATCATGCGATCATGATGCAATTCTTGAAATGTATAAAGACGGAGTTACCTACACCCAAATTGCTAAGAAGATGGGTATATCATATGGAACAGTGCGTAACATCCTGATACGGTATGGTGTATTATCAGGAGAGAGGCGTGTATACAAATTACGCGAGAAACCCAAAACAACGAACAATCATTTTGGTAATATCTGGGCTACATATGAGTCGTTCTCCCTTATAGAGCAGATATTAAAGGATCAGTATCTTACTGTTGAGCAGATATCTGACATTATAAAACGTCCAGAATCTGACATTATAGCGATGGTTAATGATTATATGCGTAATAAGAATAATGTTGCAGAGCGGAGATGTCCTATCTGTAATAGAGAGATATTCGGAAAGCAAAGGAGTGCAAAGACCTGCGGTTCTCCTATGTGTGCATCCCAGATGCGAAGGTTTACACGTATAGAAACTCTGAAACGAGAGCGTGAGAACCTGCGTATTGATAAGATTCAACAGGCAATATCAGCGGAATAACCATCTTTTTTGTTGGTATTACATAAATTATATATAATTTGTGTTGATAGACTAAATTCACGGTGTTATATACCGTGGTGAAACGTGGAAGACCGGTCCTATCAATTCCGGTTGAAGATATTATCGCTGACTATAAGTCAGGACTCTCCTTGATGGATATTGCAGGAAAATACAGTATATCTGATATGACTGTATACAACAGGCTCAAGAAAGCAGGCGTTGAGACTCGTCCGCGTTACAGGCAGGAGAATCGGCGTGTACGGTCAAGACTGAAGCCTGAGGATAAATCACAGTTTACGGCTGATGTTGAATTATACCTGTATGATGGAAAGAATGCGTATGAGATATCCGTATATACCGGTATCTCGATCAAGGACGTTATCACTGAAGTGAAACGCCAGGAGAGACGGAAATGTTTGTCATCAACGAAAACACAATCGGACAAGCCCACGAATCAGTGATCAATTACATATCTGATAACAGCACCTGTCTCAAGACTGAAGACGGTGAATGTACTATCGAGACCGGTGAACCTATTGCTATAAAGGTGAATAACCCGTTGCAGGAACCGATGATATCATCAGCATCACTGTTTAAAAAGGGATTTGCTGATACCTATAAGAACTCATTCTACTCAGTCACCCTGCGAAAGAACGACGGTACCGATGCAGTATACACCTATGGGAACCGGTTATGTGATTACTTCTCTCCTACTGTCATGTTCCACTGTTCAGGAAAGAGAACATATGTTCAGAGGATTTTTGATAAAGTATTTTCATATATCGGATATATGCCGTCAGGCGTTGCAAACTATATTAAATGGAAAGGTGACGGGAATTCAGGGGGTATCAACCAGATTCATACATCCATCATCGATCGTATCGTGAAATCACCAAATACACGGCGTGCGATCGCTATTACATGGTCACCAAACCATGATATTGAGCAGAACGAACCACCATGTCTCCAGTCTGTATACTGTCGTGTACGACCACATACATCCTATATCGATCTTACCGCACTCTTCAGGAGCAATGATATGCTCTCTGCATGGGGACAGAATGCATACGGACTTGCTTACCTGCAGAAATACATCGTTGATGAGATAAACAAGAGATCCAGTATTACCTACAGTGTCGGTACGCTTGAGACGATCTCACTGTCAGCACATATCTATTATACCCGTGACTGCCTTGAATTGAGTAGATTCAAAGATAAGGCTGATATAGTCAGATCATACTCGTCATTCCAGCGAACCTGACCCTATCTTTTTAAGTTTTATTTACACCTATTATGTAGGTGTTTTGTATTTGTACTCTCCAGCAAAAGAATCTATCAGTATACACAGGGATCTATGTACCCGTATAAAGAAGTCATCTCATTACAGACAGATACATGAGATGCATGGGCGAATGCAGGAGTATACTCCTCAATATACAGCAATGATGAATGCATATGCATCTGCCATGAAAGAGTACTTCAGGGATCCGTCAGTATACGATACCAAGATAAAACCCATTCTTGCACAGCTTACCCGGTATGACGAGATGGTATCTCCGATGAAAGCCAGGATGCATGAGTATACAAAACACCTGACATCATCTGCATTAGACCGGGTATCAGCAAACCCTATGCATTCAGACAAAGGATCATTCACATTTACAGGGGAGAATATAGGTAATGCTCAGTACACCGTGGATCAGATCAAACGTATCATGCATCCTGACATATTTGATAACCTTGTTGTTACTATACAGGTGAATGATACCGTGCAGCAGTCCAGGGTGCAGCCTTTATCAACTGGATACTTGGTTACGCTTCCATCACAGTATACAACCGGTGACGTGGCCCATGAGATAGGCCATGTTATAGAGATGTATAAACCTGACATTATGGTACGTGCAAAACAGTTCCAGGCATCGAGAACCAGAGGAGAGAACTATCAGTTGTTATCCAAAATCATGCCTGAACATGCATATGACTCTGAATACTGTAGAGCCGGTAACTTCCCTGATCCGTATTGTGGAAAGATCACAAAAGACGGGTCTACTGAGGTGTTTGCAATGGGACTTGAGTTTATGGTCATTGATCCGATAACGTTCGCTCATGTTGATCCTGAGTACTTCCAGATGATACTTGACTGTATTAGAGGTGTCTGATGAAGGCATATCCGATAACGGTATGTGGGAATGTTGCGTATACCGATGGTATAACCTGGAAGTCAAAAGATCCTGCACTTGCAGAGTTCTTGAACCATATCAGGAAGAGTCTTGATATGCCCCGGTTGATGCATACACCTGATAAGGCATACTATGTAGCAGAACGAACGCTCAAACGTCTCAAGGAGTATGGGTTCTGGGATGCAGAACGGCATAGTTCATTCAATTTGTCGCGTGAATGCACTATAGACTGTGAACATGTATCATATCAGGATGATTATACACCGTTTATTGATATACCAACTATCAACCCGGCATATAGCAGACATATCATGCTTGAGTCAGGTATCAAGCCGGTCATGACTGACGTAATATCACCGTATCTCCCGGTATCGATGCAGACAGCGTTTACAGCGGTGATCACCGGTGCCATGAATCAGGTCACAACATCAATACAGGAGAGAGATAACAATTCTGATGATATCATCAGTGAACTTGATATATACTTCACGGCAACAAAACCCCTTCCATCAGGTTTGACAATATTCACCCCTCTGATAGCTGATGGATCACCCGGGGATCAGGTGGATGTTCCTGAGTACATTACTGGATCGCTCAGCTCAAAGGAGATAGACGGAAGGTATTGTGAGATACATGCTGATGGATTCTTAAAAGGGGCATTCATTGATGATCCACGGTATCTTATTATCCTGAACCGTGGGATGAAGTACAGGATTGACGCTGCTGACTCTATCAAGGTGGTGCTCACACCGGTAGGGGTATGTGACACCCCTGATGTAAAGGTGACGTATGCCCCGTCTCCAGAGGCTGAAGAGGTATATAATGCCATTAAAGGGCATGTTATGTCAGAGTCAGACATCAATACATCTGCTGATGCATATGCAAAAGAGGTGGACGATCGGCTTGCCAGGTGGCGTATCATGCCTCATACTGATCTTGCATATACCCCTGAACATAAGTCATGGTTTACCAGATCAAAAGAGTATGTGAAGAGGATGCGTGAGTTTATCAGACAGGCGCAGCATGAGACGTTGTCAACCGGTACAGTGGGGCATCTTATATACCGGCTATCAGGTGACGCTACCCTGGATGATGAGACTGTTCAGTCAATAAACCGTATAACGATATATCCAGTAATTGACTGGTATAAGACTCATCTCCCGCAGAAACTCCTAGACCGGATACTGGTCACCATCATCTGCCAGGATGAGGACGGAAGATCCGCGATGGTAGGGTATGACGAGTATCAGGAGATATACCTGAAGTATCAGGCCTATGATGATCCGTCAGTATTAGCTCATGAGATGGGTCATGTCATTGAGATGTGTAACATGGGTGTAAGGCAGGCGGTGCTCAGGTTTCTTGCATTCAGAGCAGGATCAACCAGGCTTATACGTATGTCTGATGCGTATCCTGACTGGGGATATGGAGAGGACGAGATGGCATACCCTGATCATTTTCCGAATCCGTACTGTGGAAAGATCTATGATGATATGAGTACAGAACTCATCTCAATGGGAATAGAGTATATGTTTCGTGATCCTGCAACATTTATGGTTAAAGATCCTGAATACTTTATGTTTATGGTTGATGTGATTAAGGGGAGATACTGATGAAGATAACGTGCAACGGCGTCCAGGCAGAGATAAAAGGAAGCAGATGGACATCTGCAGACAAAGAACTTCAGGAGATCCTCACTGAGTATACCGATATCATCCTGATGTCCACCGATACCATGCTTCATATCCCTGATGTATCCAAATATATTACATCATTTATTGTTAATAGGCTTACCGATCAGGGAGTAACCTGTGTCATTACTGATCAGCATCCTGACGAGCCTGAACAGGTTATCATTAGTAGATCAAATAAATTTGATTTTGATAAGAAATATGTGCGTAGAGGAGAAACTCCTCCAAAATGGGCAAAACTGAAACGAGGGCCAAAAGGAGGACTGCATTATGATGACATCGATCGCACTGTATCATTTATAGAAGACAGGAACTTCTCCCCTGTTCCAGAGACCACTCCTCATCCGGTGTATATGACAGATAAAGATGGAAACATGATATCTGTCACGTATATCATGAGTGTAGTGAAAAACGTTGTCGGGAAAGAGGGTACTCTGTTCACCATGTACTCACTTCCGTCTGATGCGTTTAATGCTCAGTACGGAAGGGGTGAGAACGATTCAGGTGCGTTCAGAGATGGAACAAATCTTATCCTATCGGATGACACCAGGCTGGGTCCCATTCGTGAAGAGGTGCGGGTAGCACTCGGCCAGATATATCAGATAGACTCGTTGTTAAAACAGGGCATTCTTGAGTATATCACAAACAGTGTTGCCATTATGCTGAATGTAACGCCTGGTGAGAATACCGAGCTTATGAGGGATATGCTGGATATCCTTGATATACCTGCTAAAACAGCCATATCGATATTTCTCTCACCATATGTAGAGCGTGATATAGCAGGCATTCTTACAGACCGGTTCAAACAGTTGTTCAATGATGGGTACCAGATTATATTTGACAACCTGGTCTCTGAGCTTGAGAGCACAGTCCCTGGTATGGCATGTCGGTTGGATGAGATACTTAAGTCTGTTCAGGAGAGAAAGCCGTTGTCAGTAGCACTGATGGTAACCAAGGTATCAGACGATGATCTCAACCAGTTCACTGATGCATACCGGTTCAAGATCACTCATGCAGACTCATGGAAGAGGTTCACCGATCAGATAGCAAAAATAAAAGAAGATCCCTTTGAGATGAAAGTATTCTTTGAACAGGTACAGTATACCCAGTTTCACATATCACCTGGTATCATCGACAGTATATCAGTTCATCTGATTGATCAGGCATGCACCGGGCTCCTGCCTCCTAACACCTATATGGCAGGTGTCCCGTCATATATCACAGATGTATTTGATACGGCAGTCATTGGTGATGTAGTATATCCCTGTACCTGGATACATACCCAGTTCTCACCTGCAGCTGAACTTGTCATCTCGTTCAAGGCAGATAACACAAAAGCTGGTATCCTGTATCAGGATGACTGGAGTAAAGAGTATATTATAGACAGGAATGTAGGGTGGAAGGTTATAGACCGGTATGAGAACGTCATCTTTGTAGAACCGGTGAACCCTGATCCTGTACTTGATCTGTCAGAGTATCAGAGTGATATCACTATGGATGACTGTAATCGTGCAGTATCAGGGGATCTCGTATCTATTCTTGCGGTTGAAAAAGAGATGAAGTTCCAGATCCCTGAAACCACATTGTATATGGTAAATGGTATTAAAGGGTTGGATGTATACAGTTTGAAAGATGGTGATGAGTTTGTGCAGCCTGATATTCAGATATGCTCACTTGCTCCGCAGAATCTGTCATTATGTATCGTTGAGTTTGTATACGCGGGTACCTGTGCATGTGTGCATGACTGTGTCATTCTTCCACGAAATAGATCGTATAAGGTGATCAATTCCCGGGTAAAACATATGGTTGTTGATACGGGCACTCTTGACGTGGTGCAGATGACGTATCTCACGATACTCCCTATTGAGTCACCTCTTCCGGTATCATGTAACGGTACGGTTATTATGGAGCAGATCCCGAATGTGATACCTGAGAAGGTAGAGCCTGGTGTCATCCTGTATAAAGGGCTTGATGGGTTTGGGTATACTGTATTGCAGGATCTTCTGATAGGTGATATCATCACCAGTGATGAGGATCACCTGTTTGTGTATGATTTTGCACTGGCATTAGACCAGGCGGTTCCTATTCTTACTATACCGAACGGGAAACGGGTTATATTCAGAGTGGTACTGAAAGATGGTGATCCATTCGTGACCGGAGATAATGCGGTGATATTCCCGATGAACAGGCCTATGGTAGTAAGGGATATCCATATTGGAACGCTTGAGCAGTTCAACAGTCCTGAATCGGTATACCTGTATGATCTGGAGTATATCGACTCCCCGGTTGCAACAGATTATGAGTATGTTCAGTATCTGGAGATGTGAGTATGTATATCATCGAGCATGTGGATCTGTTTACGAAAGAAAATTTGATGTATTTAAACAAATGTGCATTAGATCGAACCTTGTCGATCTATAAGGGGAATGTTATTCCCCTAACCAGTGATAACGCTGAAGAATACACAGAGAATGATACTGATACAGGGGAAGAAACTTCCCCTTACTATATGGGGATGATCTGAATGGTAGATCTTCGCAAGGTGTATGTCACCAAGAATCCTAAGCTTGCACCGAAGGGTGCCAAACTCATCACAACCAAGAGGAATGCGGTCTATTACGATACTGATGATCTTAAAGGCGTAAAGACGAATGATGTAAAACCATCAGTTACTACACCTGAAAAGAAAGATACCCCTCCAAAGAAGAAACGGTTATACATAAAAGAGGGAAAGAGGTATCATCCATCCTTTGAGGTGAAGAAGACAAAGACCGGGAGAGGGTATATCGAGTATGACGGGAAGAAACCTGCTGAATATACCGGTATAGACTCACTTAATGATTTAACCACTCTCCTTGAACAGAAGTCTGGTGATACTACAGTCATTCAGAAGTATAAGAAGTTGTATTATAATGAAGAATTGTCTGATAAGACAAATAGGCATATATCACGTTATGTTTTAGAGAATAAATCGTATAAAGTATTATCAGTCGGTGACGATATATTTGAGTCATTAAAAGGATATAAGGGGGAGGGTGCTATCTCTGATGGTGTAGGAAATACTATAGCTATTATATACAAAAATAACATTATTCAACCATATAGGGGATTATTGGCAGTACCTTATATATCTGCACGAAGGTTACGGGAGACACAGAAGCACCCACTTCCTCAGGATATGATGGAGAGTATCATCTCATCGGTAATGGCAACCGATCATTATGCTCAATTTGGTGATTATGATCCATCATATGATAAGATGATTGATTATTATCGATCTATTCTTGGAAAACAGGGTTCCCGGGATGTGGCATTGAAGGCTATCCTGTCACATTATGACATTAATATGAATGACCTGTATGCCAGTCTTAAGACAGCACCATATGACAACCCTTCAGGATGGTTATTCAATCAGATTAAGAAGGATTACCCGGAAGCGCCAAAAGAATTACTATCATCATTGAAGAAGTCGTTATCGAGTGAGAACTGTTTTAATGATGAGTTTTTAAAAACAGTATCAAAACTGGCTCATTTTTATGATCCAAAACTTGATTTCGGAAGTGATCATATTGCAAATAATGCAGTTCAGATCTGTAATGATGGAATATATCTGAAGTATATGAGTGATGGCGCCCTGAAGTGTAAGAATTTTGGTATACTTGACAATATCATCTTTAAACTTGATGATCAGAATATCCATACAAAAAGACAGGATCTCTATAAAGTAGTGAATGAGCATGGAAATACAGTTGTATACCTGCGGAAAGGTGTGAACGCTCTCTCAAAAGAGTCACAGTTTGATATTATTCATAAGGTTATGGGTGATCTCGTCTACGAAAAGTTGAACAGTATCGGTGCATTACCGTTATCAGATCTCTTCACTGATGATCCTGAAACCAGGAAGGATTTGTTTGTTCAGACGTTTATAAATCAGAGTAAGGATGCTACTACGTTATCTGATGATGATATTAAGAGAAGGCATGAACTGAAAGCATTAGTGTATAATAAGATGTATACCGATTCTCCGCTGGTATATTTCAATACCACTCCTGAAGGTATGAAGAACAAGAGTATGGTAGATGATCTTGCACAACGATACAGTGATGTGAGTAAGAATGCAGAGCATGCCCAGCGGTTAACAATAAAGCTGCGTGAGACTATCGATCCTGTTGAGAGAGCACGTCTGGAGAGAAATATAGCAGAAGCATTAGGGTTATCTACTGATGAATCATCCCGGGTTGCAGAGTTGAGATCCAAGTCTGAACAGATAAATCTTAAAGCAACTGCATTACAGGAAGAGTATCTGAAACGGGTGAACGGTTACTGTGAGCAGACCGGTGCCGATCTGGATGATGTGCTTGAACGGCTTCCATTACTGGATCCTACAGCGGATAAGATATTTAAAGAGTTTAATGAGTTATGTAGGCAGGCTTCAGAGTATAATAATAGGCTCTTGCATTAAAGGAGAAGAACAGCCTGTCTGCTATTGAAACTGAAATAATGGCATTAACGGGGGGGTTAACGTCTGACACTCCATTGATAGTGAAACAGTCAACATATCCTGGATATACAGATATCCCTGATAAAACTGCATTTAACAAAACAGTAACGCATGTGAGTGATTGGTTTAGGACTCATGTTTCAGAGTCGTTATGGAATAAGATACGATTATCAGCAGGGGTTATCACTAGCGGTAGAGCGCATTGTAACAGTAATACCAGTGATGGGAGTATCATAGGGATATCTAAAGGAGGATTTATAAGCGCATCTACGCTCATTCATGAGATTGGTCATGCAATAGAGCATGATAACCCAAAGGTGAAATCAGAAATTAACGAGTTTTATAACCGACGTACTGCCGCATCAGAACTATCCAGGTTAAAGGATATACTTCCTTCATCAGGGTATGATAACGATGAATATACAAAAACTGACAGTTTTCCTGATCCCTACTGCGGAAAGGTGTACAGTGATCATGCCACTGAACTCCTCTCGATGGGGTTGCAGTTTATGTACGAAGACCCAAACTTATTTATGAAAAAAGATCCAGAATACTTCAACCTGATATATGATATCATGAAGGGGTGTTACGTATGAGATTCTGGTTATGGTTCGGGAATCATAAGGTCTATGCAGACTTTGATGGTACTGAATGGACTGCTGAGTTCCCGGTGTTTACCCTTATACTCAACAGACAGATGCCTGCTATTATAGAGGATATGAAAGGACGATACACTCCTATCCCTGAACTCTTTATCATGAACAGTATCAATGCAGCATTAGAGCAGTATAGCCTTAAACTTGAGCCTGAAACACCGTTTGTTATCACCGGTGAGATGCCGTGGCTTGAGTCTACAGTATAACGACCTCTTTTTATCTTGTAGTATCAGGTAATATGTGATATGGATTTCAGATCTATACGCCAGAAACTGTTGGTTGATCTTGCACGAATATATGTCACGCATGGTAAACCCATCCCGAAAGGGGCAGTGATTCATAAAGGCGCCAGGAACGGTGAGTGGTATGAGTCAACTCGTGGAACTACGCGGATGGATCCTGACTACTTAAACCGTACATCGAATAGACATAATGATAAGCAGTATGCCATGGATTCTTATGGTCATGAAGAGGCATTTAATCATGCTCTTTCATGGGCATCAAACGGTGATGGAAGCGAATATGGATATAAATCACCTCATGAGTTCAAGAAAGGAGTAAAGAAACTGACTGATTTTATATCAATGTATGGATCATATCCTGAGTTTGGTGAGATGCAACGTGAACTAATGACTGCTATGAGAGATTCTGGATATAATAGTCCGTTTTCAAAATTGTGTAATTACTTCCTTGATCATTATGATAGATTTAAAAAGGAGAGAATATCACGAAACCCTGATTACAAGACTGGTGTGGGGAATGATACTGATAGATCAGAACATAAACGTAATACATATGGGGAACAGTGGCATTCTGAAGATCACCGAGTGGATAGGCGACGTAACCCAAAATATAAAGATGAGTAGCACCAAACTCTTTTTATGGCAATAATAGTCATAGATTTTGACAATACGATAACATCAGGCGAATCCTATCCGGCCTGTGATCCTATCAGACCTGGAGCGCCAAGGGTTATCAACAAATATTATGATCAGGGTCACTGTATCATTATCAATACCTGCAGGTGTGGAGAACCGCAGGATGACGCAGAGCAGTTTCTGATAGATAACGGTGTTAAGTTCTGCCATATCAATCAAAACTGTAATATTCGGATAGAACAGTATGGGAATGATACCAGGAAGATCGGTGGAGATATCTTCATTGATGACAAGGATATTCACGTTATCTGCAGTGATTATGGTATTGACTGGGGTATGATGGATCTTAAGATATCGATGGCGTTACGGTATATTAATGCGACACCTTCCAGATGTAACCGGTATTAATTTGTATTATATTTGATATATTACCGATTACAAACATTTGTTCGTGGAACTAAATAAAATATATTGTGGAGACTCTTTGGAAGTATTGAAGACATTTCCTGATAACTCAATAGACTGTGTTGTAACTAGCCCTCCTTACTTTTCTTTGAGATCTTACCTTCCTGAAGATCATCCTGATAAAGATAAAGAAGTTGGTACTGAAACGTCACCTGAAGAGTATGTAAACACTCTTACTATATTATTTAGAGAAGTGAGAAGAGTATTATCACCATCAGGTACATGCTGGTTAAATTTAGGAGACTCTTATGCTTCTAATGGTATTTATATAGGGGATTATCTTAAGAATAAACCCGATCATACTGATTTACATACGAATCATGCATCAGCATACCCTCAAAAACTTAAAGGATTTAGAGGTGGGGAATATAATATTAAAAAGAAAGATTTATTAATGATGCCTCATCGAGTGGCTATTGCTTTACAAATGGATGGGTGGTATGTTAGATCTGATATTACATATCATAAAAAAAACTGCATGCCATCCAGCGTTAAAGATAGACCAGTATCTTCAAAAGAGTATGTATTCCTTTTAACTAAATCACCCGAATATTATTACGATTGGGAGGCTATAGCCACAGAACCATCAGATAGTTATGTAAAAGATAAAAGACCTCAAGGTGTAATACGCCAGCGAGTGAATAAAGTATCAAAGTATCATGATTGTGATTCAAAGATTGCTAAACAATTTATTAAAAATCCATGGCATAAATATTGTGATGGGGAAATAACTGAAGAAGAATATTTAGAATGGCATAAGAAACGATTTAATATAGAGGATGATACACAACGTAAGCAGGATGAAGTTGGTAGATCTGATTATACTGGATTTAATGATAGATATAAGCCAGTATCTAAAGTGAGAAGACGAGATGTATGGTCTCTGACTGTTCCTGGTAATAAATTAAAGCATTTTGCGATGATGAATGTTAAGCTTATTGATCTTTGTATTAAAGCCGGGTGCCCGGAAGGTGGAGTAGTTCTTGATCCCTTTATGGGCGCTGGGTCTGTAGGGCTTGTAGCCAAACAACTTGGAAGAAATTATGTGGGAATAGAACTAAATCCAGAATATGTAAAAATAGCAGAAGATCGAATAAATAATGATAGTTAAGGTAATATTGTAGAAACAAATAAATACTACCTATTGGAAACATTTAAGTATGCGTGAAGTAGAACGAAATGAGCGTGCTCAGTTTCTTGATGTAGCAAAGGGAAGAGTCAAGCGTATCGGTCAGATTCTCACCAAGGCAAATGCTACCATCAAGTCACTTGAAGATACCAGGGATCAGTTAAATACTGTTATTAGCCGTGACCTTTCTGAACAGGGAGATGTAACGGTTGTCAAGAATCTTATCAAGAAGATGAACATGGCTCTTGATGATCTTGAACATACAAGCTGATCACTTGTATAGATATCATTAACTTATTTTACAGCATATATCCAGTATGGATATTGTGATGCAGATAACACCAGATACAACGTATATGGATGTTGTCAGGAACTATCAGATGGATAAGGATCTGGCGCATGCCAGATATGAGGTACTGCTTGATATCATCAGATGGGATAAGAAGAAGTCATCAAAAGACGAGTATATTGATGCAGCAGATCGGTATATTGCTGACCATACGTCAGAGTTCCTTAATACATACCGGAATACATCGGTTGATATCGAGATACCGTTCAGGGCATTTCTGTTCAGCATAGCCAGGTCACGACGTACCTCGTTCTTTGGAAGAGGAAAATTCGACTGGCACACCGGCGAATGGCCTGATTTCTGGAAGATAGTAGGATTTGAAAGTTAATTTGTTGTATTATTTATATAGATTAAATAGAAACTATGTTGTATGGAAGATACATCCTTTATATCAGTAATTGAGAAAGTTGACAGGATCAACGAACAGATGAGAGATGCTGCGGTAGGGTTAACCCAGACTGAATGGTTTTACATCGACAAACTCAGGGATGATCCGCTTACAAACTTCAGTGCATACATTGATGCGGTAAATGAACTCCATTATCATGTAGAGTCGATCCTTAACTTTGTGAATGCAATGAATGAGGATCTCGGCATCACCCCTCTCAACGACTGTTGATGAAACCGTTTATCAGACATATACGAAATATCCCGGCTGGTAACCATATACCCATATTAAATCCCATAGAGAAAGAGGATAACGGGGAGGTTAAATTACAGGAAACTCCCAGGGTGTTCTCATCCGACGATGACCTTCTGATAAAAGAGAAGGAAGAGAAGGACGAACATACTAAATGGTATGGGTATGATACAGTTAATACGAAGACAGGAATCTATAAGAAAGAGTTTGTGAGGAAGTTATGAAGTGTAATATGTATATTGTTGATTGGATCGGTAAAGACGGAAAATCAAAAGGAACAAACGAGTCTTCATTCCGTTCTGACCAGGTATATTCAGGACGAATTACCATAAGCGGGCTCACTCCGGAGCAGGAAGAGGAGTTACAGTCACGTATGGATAATGGTCAGCTCGTAAAACTTATTGTGGAGGCTGATGAGTAATGTACTTTGTAGGAGAGAAAGGTACCATAACACCGGTCGTTGATGTCCATGCCGTTATTGCATATGAGATACGGGAGGACGAGAACGGCTGTACCATTATAGCAAAGACGTTCAGGCATGATCTTGATTATGTGGTAAAGAAGACGAAGACTGTTGATGAAGCACTTTCGTGGATCAAGAGTCTGGAGAAACAGGCAGATACCATAGGATCCAGACATAAGGTGATTGAAGATGTTTGAGCCACAGGTGTTTGCAGAGTCTACCATAGGCTCTCATCTCTGGTCTGACACACCAAACCAGGTAAAGAACATCACCGAGATCAGGTTTTATCCGTCAAAGGCTCTCCTGTTGAACAGAGTATCAGATGAACTGATATTCCTGCCAGAGCAGTTGACTAGGTTCAACAATACCGATGGTATCAAGGAGGATATCCTCAGATATGAGATAGCAGGGTTCATCTCATCTCTTGCAGCAGGAAACTGGGCATCGTTCATCTCTCTGATCAGTAATATCGTAGCAATACCTGATGAGAAGTACACCAGTCTCTGGTATGATCTCAGAGATGTAGTTATCTCCCACTTTCATGAGAACAAGATCCTGTATGATGGGTTTGTTGATGTCATGAATGATGTAAAGGAGTATCCTGATATCATCAATAGGAACTGCAGTATTGTAGAGCAGATTCTCGCTAATAAAGAGATTGACTTCAAGAAACATACAAAGGTTACTGTTGAGAAGATATCTGATAAGTGGAGTAAAGGTATCAATGATACCTACCCGATGCAGGTATTCCAGCAGGATCTTATGAATTGGCTCTATGAGTTCAGGTTATACTCTATCGAGGAGAGTAGATGAAGGACCTCTACATCGTCAACAAGGATGGTGAGAAACTATTGTCAGTGATAGATGGGTCATCGGTCACATACCTGAACATCAACTCACCAGATTTTGATAAGTCATTAACACTGATACTGCTCGGAACTGCTGTTACGGTGTTATCTGGAATCCTGTCATCTGATCCGAAGGTGATGTATAAAGGAGTACCTATCACGGTACCATGCTACTCATCGATCACCATTGTGGGTGAGGTAATACTGGCGTATTATGGTATTGAAGGTACTGCCAGTTACCAGGAACTTACAACGAATACATTATATGCGCTAATACGCGATCGTATTGCAAATATAGAGTATAAGATGAAGGACATTGATATAGCACAGACGACCAAAGAAACATCAGATCGTATCTTATACATCGGTGGATTTCATTGATTCTTTTTTATAAGTAGGGTTGTTGACCTATGATCCATGGAACTGAATGGTCATTGGGGGATCCATACGATCCTCGATATAACAGAGTGTACAGACCGTATTGCAGAGCGTGACACCATTGAGCAGTATGTCAAGACCCTGTGTGATGACATCCTTGATATGAAGCGGTTTGGTGAGCCTACCATAGAGCGCTTCGGTGATGGGGACAAATATGGTTATACACTTGTACAGCTCATATATACATCAAGTATTACTGCACACTTTGCAGAAGATACCGGATCCATGTATATCGATATCTTCTCATGTAAACCATATAATCCAGATGCTGTGTCAGATTATACAATTCAGACCTTCGGTGGCAAGATAGTAGCAAAAGAGGTTATATATCGTGGTTAGGAAGAATTGTAAACAGTGTGGGAAACCATTAAAACTCTCCCCATATAAAGCGAAAGAGTTCTGTAATAGAAAATGCGAAACATTATATAAAGAATCACACAATCTTATAAAAAAGAAATGTATAGGATGTGGCTGTATATTTGAGGTAGATAAGGCTCACAGACATCAAAAATACCATAGCGATGATTGTTATCATGTAAACAAACCGAAAACTTAATATATAACGTAATAGAAAACTATTTATTATGGAATGTGACAAGTGTCAACATCATAGTGAATGGAAAGGCGGGCCATTCGATAAGATCCATTATTGTTGGTTTACCGGCAATCAGGTAGAGATGGATGAGAAGTTTGTATGTCCTGATAAGAAAGATACGATAACACCTATTCTGAAAGACGTGATCACCTTCTGTTCATCATGCAATGCCATGGATCCGGCTTTTATATCTGACTATCTGTATCAGCAGGCAAAACAGTTTGAATCTATTGCGTTTGATAACAAACCTAATACTGATAATAAACTGAATCGGGATAGGCTTGTAATGCAGTATGATGCAGAGACCAATACCAAGAAGTTCACTATATGTGACAGCAGGTTCTGTAACGGATGCCCGTCACATATAGTAACAAATCATGATCAGGTATTCTTTTGTAAGAGTCTTTCCAGTGGGTTTGTAAAGAATATCATCGTCGTTGATGGACATGAGATGATAATCAGACCGGAGGAGTGTAAAAAATGAACGCTGATGATGAGAAGGCGATCAGGCAGTATATCGAGAAGATAGAGGATATACTCGAACGATCCCCTATCAGAACCGGGGATTATGTCATGAGTAAGATCACCATCACCGGGATTATCCAGGGCAATAAGTATCTGGTGAGTGATGTAATCGAGACACAGGATGAGAGGTTCCTTGTTTTGAAAGGAGAGACCTGCTATATGTATACAAGCAGTCCATATACCTATCCAGGGCCAACAGTTACGTGGGATACCACTCTGATGTCTGGATCAACTCCTACCATAACCAGCGACTCATTTAAGTATAACTCACCGGCGTATTCAGAGAGTAAACCGTTGAACTCAGTTGATGGTACATCCACGTCAAATGTTAAGGACTGGTTAAATGGTAGTGTGTCATGGTATTCAACTACCGTATCAGGTAACTATATAGTGGTTGTACCTGAAACATTAGTAGAGAAAGTTGTGAGTGTGAAAGTAGAGTGATCGAGAATACCCGTATACCAACATATTCAGACTGTGTTAACTTGGTAGAGTCAAATGTTGCCTTCATCAAGAAGATTGATGTGGTGAATGATATCCCGGTTGCATCGTTTAAATATAAGCTGGCTTCATATGGGGATTTCATATCCACTCCGTTTGCCCGTAATATGAGAGGCATCACATTCAGGGAAGATACAGAAGAACTTCTTGCGTTACCATACTTCAAGTTCTTTAACTATAATGAGAACCCGCTCACAGAATCATCAAAGGTTGATAAATGGAATATCAATAAGATACGGGATAAACTTGATGGATCCCTGGTATACTACTATCAACTTGACGGTGAAGTTATGGCAAAGACAACGATGTCATGCGAATCATCAATGGCTGTAGCAACACTCTCAATGACTGATATAGAGCATATCAGTACATTCGTTGAGGCAGGGATTACACCTATGGTAGAGTATACCTCACCTGATAATCATATTATTGTACCGTATCAGACAACCAGACTTACCATGCTTGGTATGAGGGATATGCACACCGGAGAAGTATATGACTATGACCGGGGAGTATACCCACTTCCTGATGAGTATAGCGACGGGATGCACTCAACATCGGATATTATACGGTTCTGTTCAACATATGAGACTATCGACAGGGAAGGGTTTGTTGTCACGTTTCAGAACGGAGAGATGGCAAAGTTCAAGACTGATAGATATAGGGCGATGCATAAACTCAAGGATTCACTATCATACTCCACAATTGCTGAGCTTACGCTTATGGAAGGGTTAGACGACATGATCTCGCTCTTTTATAATGATCCGGTGGCGTTGAATAGGATCAATACGGTATCTGCAGAGGTGCGGGATACCTGGAATACCTTGTGTAGTCAGGCTGAATCATTCTACAATGATACTTATACAAAGGAGAGAAAAGAGTATGCACTCTCTGCACTCGACCGGTTTGGAAAAGAGTCTCTGCAGTTTGGATATGCGATGAATCTGTATAATGGAAAGGATAATATGGATAAACTTAAGCAGTCGTTTCTGATGCACCTAAAGGAACAAGATAACTGACGTCATATAACCCATACTTCCCCTCCCGATACTCTTTTACCTCACCGTTGAACTTCACAGGTGTTCCAGCATCACACGTCTTTATCTTGCTAAACCATCTGTACGGCACAATCACCCATATATGGTTTGCAATGAGTTTATCAACACCATCACGTTTCACACTGTGAATACAGATACAGTTGTCAGCAAACATGTTGATCACGCTGCAGCTCAGTATACCGGTAAGGGTGAGCCTTTTTCCGACATAATGTCTCAGATCTTCACGGAGATCAAGAGTCTCTTTATACTCGGTATACTTGTTGAACATCTGCCGTTCATACTGGTTCATTTCATCCCCAAGCTCAGATGTGAAGAGTAACACCACTTTATAAACTGGTCAGCATTACAATCAGGTTGAAGAAACGAGCATACTACATGCACCTCTCCTGCAAATGCATCCCTGTTCCGCTCTTTATGAATCTTGATAGAATTATGATCATCTATCTCAAGGTACTCATCAACGGTCATGGCAGTTGTGGTTGATGATGTGGTACTGCTTAACTCTAATCCGTATACCTCATTTATCTTTGCAATAAACTCTTTGAACCTGGTACGGCAGTGAGTGGTATACGTAACATCAATACAGATACAGTCCGAACCATCAACATAGTTTGGACTGATACGGATATCTAACATATCCTATATGTTGGGAGAGACAACATAAATATTATTGTGACAGAGATCTGATCATGATACGTGTCAAGATTACTGATGCGGATGCGATAAAATCTCTAAAATATGAGAATGTGAAACGGTATCTTATCGATCATGGATGGAAAATTGAGGTGATGCAGGAGTATGGATGCAGATGGTCTAATCCTGATTATGATGATATTCTGCTTGTAGCACTTGATATCGCAGGTGATTATGGCAGACGGTTAAACCATGCGATAGAACTCATTAGTGAACTTGAGAAGAGATCAGAACTTGATATATTCACAGAGATGGGTGGAGATCTTGGAATCACCGTATAAAGCATACCGGGTATATATCTGGGAACCTGAATACTCGACGATCATCTATGCCAAATCGGCATCTCAGGCGAAATCGAAATATTATAATGATGGTGAGTTTGGACTCGACTTCTTTGATGCAGTAAGACAGATGGTGGTAAGGAGAGAAAAGGATAGAGATATTAACCAACCGCTAGAGTATATAAACCGGAGATATGGTACTTCGTTCATAATAGGGCAGCATATAATTGCAGATAACGCACGAGGGTGGATCATCGGAGAGAAGAACGGGTACGTAAAGGTAGGTCATGGAAATGGACGAGAATGGGTATATCATCCATCTGATGTGAAAGCAATATGATCTACAAGAACTTCCTGTATATGGGTAGAGTCGATAGATCCCCGTGTGAAGTGATAAACGGGTTAATGAGTTATTATCCAAAACGGGATAAGATCCATTACGCATTACAACCTGATATCCATTATGCGGAGAGTATATCAGCATATAACTTCTGGCATGGCGTAGAGTTATTATTGCAACCAACCGGATACCGGCTACGCATGGAGGAGTGTCGTGGCCCTATGGGAGAATGGTCATTCCATGCCAGGGTAGAAGATAACTCAGGGTATATACCGATCCTGAATCTGGATGAGAATAATTATAATTATCGGTCAGAGTATTACACGATGGATGGGAATATCTTCCAGGTGATCATCAATGCAGTGCAGGAATTTGTCGATGAATGGAAGAAGGAGAAGAAAAGTCTTATTATGCATAATATACTAACAACTATATAATGGCTAAATTGTATGAAACTATACCAAACGGGGATATCATCTACCATATGGTATGCTGCAAAAATGCATTTAGGTGTAAAAAGACTGCATGTAGACTGTCATGCACTTCATTTGTGCATGTTGATGAGATTACGGACGATGTATGAGATTACTTTTATTAATTCTACTTATTGTTGTGCTAACCTGTGGATGCACATCAAGTTTTCCATGTGATGGCGTATGCGTAAACAAATATATGGTTGATCCCGGGTATCATTCTGCGTATCCTATGTATTATGTGGTATACCAGGATGAGAATGGATATAACAATACCAGACAGGTAAGTCCCGATGCCTATGCCAATGCGTGTATTGGAAAGCAGTATGTATGGAGCCCTATATGAGAGAATGTCCGTTCTGTCATTGTACTGATCTGCATCTTATCATGATAGATATCAGGCAGAAAGAGGGACAGTTGGTGGCGATGGGATGTGATGAGTGTGGGACACAGGGGCCTACTGCATATTGTCAGTCAACTGATGAAGCGGCTATGGAACGTGTTGCACAGCATGAATGGGATTATAACCCTAATGTTAGGTGTATCCATGAAGTATGTCTCAATAAAGAGACCGGGATCTACTACTGTAATGAGATCAGCGATCCTGACCTGAGCAGGTTCAGATACTGTATACTTGAGATGGTAGATCAACCCAAGTGCCGATGCTATGAGCCGGTTTGATGAAGCACTGTGTGTAGCCAGGTATGGTATATCAAATATACCCGATACCATTAATTATGATGTAAACATACCAGTTGATCCAGTACAGGATCTAGAAAAAGCAGTACGGTATATTACAAATCAGATGAGTGTGATAGGACCGGAGATTCTCATCACTGTTCATGATGATTGTATTGGAGTATGGGATATATCAGTATTAAAGAGGCGCACATGGGAGACTTTGTTCACGGTAAGTATGTAGGAGAGAAAGAGCAGAAAGAGCATATCGTAGAACTTACTACGGTTGATGGTGAGAAGGTCAGGGTAAACATTACCGGTATTGCCGAGATATTACAGGATTATAATGATGAACTGTATGATCTCCATATTACCATGTTAAAGGTTTTGCAACGGACGGATATCTTGATCGCAATGGTGGGGCAGCATATCAATCATGATTATACATAGTCCGTCAACGTGTATGTGGTGCAGATTCTCAGAGAATATCAATAAAAATAAAGGGTTACCGCTGTACTTGTGCAACAGATCAAACACGGTATGCATGGAACCCGTTATAGAATGCGATGCATTCAGGGATTACAGGGAGTGTAAGTATAGAGACGCGGTATGCCTGAAGTATGGGCATGTATGTAATATTGCCGGGAACCATGTTACATGCCAGAGATATTGTGTATCATTCGAGATGATAGGGAAGGTGAAGTATGAGGACGATGTATCAGCTTGACAAAAACGGAGAAGTGTACAAATCCAGGAAACAGGCGTTTATTAAAGCGTTTAGTTTATCAAGTAAACTGTATGAGAAGAGAACTATATCAGGGCCGTTATCAATCCTGCAGTTGCTTACTGATTTCAAGAGAGGGAATATTGCAGTAACTGAACGGAATAAGAAGCATAGTGACCGGTATATTGTGAATTACTATATGGTTACCGATGACAAGACAAAGAACCCATATATTGTATACTCAAATCCACTCTCTAAAGTAGTTGAGTTTATGACAACCAATGGGAGTATTATCATTAAGGATATCATCATGGTGAAGATGTACTCGCTTACTGATATTGCCAGGTATGTATCAAGTATTGCAACGTATGATATTAATAAATGTAAATCATGCATCAAATCTGTGACATATCGCACACTTTTATTCACGAAGGTTGATGAAGGGATACCTGAAACAATCCTGGTGTGTTTCAAATATGGTAGTATTGTTACACCGATTAACGTCTCATCATTGCGGCTGAATTGCAACCAATAACTATTTTACCATACAATACCAAATAATTTATATGAAATGTTTATATCATCATGATCCTGATGGCAAGTGTGCTGCAACACATGTTAAACAGAACACGCCAGACTGCACACCAGATGACTTCTTTGAGTGTAATTATGATAAACCGCTCCCTGATATGTCCAGGTGGTTTGGTGAATTCATCTATATCGTAGACTTCAGCATCCCGGTAGAACTCATGAAAGAACTCCATGAGAGAAATAATATCGTTATCTGGATAGATCACCATGAGACTGCAATAGAGAAATATAAAGATTATCCTGAAGCTATTGAAGGGGTGAGAATTGTAGGTATTGCAGGCTGTATGCTCACATGGCTGTATTTTAATAGATACGATGTCATTACAGCAGCAGAATTAAATAAAGATATGGTTATTGACTGTATATATGAACAGGCTCCTTTGTACACCAGGTATATCCATCTATGGGATACGTGGCAGTGGAAGGATAATGACCGATCAGATAATATTAAATTATTTGTAATAGCACTTGAGGCAGAAGAGAATGATCCATTTGCAGGAATATGGTATGATTTATTTGATTTCCCTGATGCGTTTATTTATGAGATGGTAGAACATGGTGCAAATATGCTTAAGTTCAGGGATGCATATAGCAAGAATGTATGTGATGAAATAGGTGAGGTTATAGAGTTTGAGGGATATCGGTGTTATGTCTGTAACATCCCGAAGAGCAACTCAGAATGGTTCAACTCTATATCGAAAGATACATACGATATAATAATTCCGTATTACTATAATAATAAGACTAAATTATGGGTAGCAAGCCTATATACGCTTAAAGACATCGACGTATCGAAGATTGCAGTGAAATACGGAGGCGGAGGACATCACTCTGCTGCTGGGTTCCAAGTAAAGGAATTACCATTTGTTATTAATGAAACAGAGGCTAAATTAAAGGCATTACTGTATGCATTGTATGAGTTAGGTATCACTGAATGGTCAGGGTATAAGGATGCTATTGGATATTACAAATCAAGTGATTTCCCAGATCATGCAATACCGGGGTACATAGAATGATGTCAGAGTGGATGATCAATCTTTCAAATGCAGCCAATATAAAATCAGATGAGGATGCAAATAAATTTATTGAAATTATTACAACTCTAAATGATAATTTTGATGTATTATCATGTGCAGAGTTTAAAGACATGGTTAAGCTAACTCAATCGGAATATATTCCAGTTGAAGCATTAAATAAGATTATATATGATTTTGAAGTTTTATATAATGAAATAAAAAGTATGCCATTTCAGAATGATATGGATGCCAGGATGTTATGTCAACTACAACGATTTATAGATCATTTAAAGAAAGGGAGGAATTTACTGTATGAACTATGACGTGATCGAGTATAACGACCATCTGGGTCATGATGCCTATGTTCTCTATAGTATCAACATCAGGGATCTTGATGAGAAAGAGAAAGATGAACTTTTGGCTATAATTAAACCATGGTATGATGACCACATCAAATACTTCAAGGAAGATCCTTTTTAAGAAGGGTGAAACATCTATCATCCTTACACTGAATAATGGAAATCTGGAGTTTGCAACGGTATTAAAGAACGACTCCCCGGTATGTGTATCAAATATGGGAACCGCATCAGGCATCATTGCCATTATTGAACATATGATGACCGGCGGTACATGGGAAGCATACACCGTAAATGATAAAGGAGAGAAAGAAGAATATAACTCAGGAGTGATTCAAGCAATATGAAGAAGATAACATGTCCGAAGTGTAACGGAACCTATGAAGTTGACGGTAAAGAGTGTACTCGTTGTCACGGTACAGGTAAAGTATGGGTATCAGACGAGGAGAGTCCATGAATGAGGATGCATTAGCAACAGTGAAAAATCTGATCGTTGATGATATGAAACAATTAGGTACTATATCATACATAGAATCATGGGAGACTATGAGTAATGTTGAGTTTTTAAAGACGTATAAGTCGTTATATAAAAAACATAATGGTAAATTATTTGTATCAGAGGAAACCATCAAAAAGATAGGGGAGATTGTTGATGATCTTAATAAACAACAAGATCCTGATATGGAAGATTTGAGACGACAACTTATCAATCTGGAATCAGCGTCCGACGATCATTACCGTGATGAGATCAGACAACTCATGAGTGAGTATCCTAAAGGGAAATGTTGTGATGCGATGTATGCAGCATTGGATGCCATGGGTAATGCTGTTAATGCATTGCTCATATTCATGACATTTGACAATAATCAAGATATTGATGTGGCAAAACGGTATGTTGTCCAGGTAGAGAGGTTAAAACGCCTGATGGAAGAGGAGGGTGTATGCAAAACTGCATGACTTGTGTCTTTAACATTAGACCAACTCAGTACTCAACTACCACCTCTATCTTTGGTGCTATTACAATTAACGGTACAAATGGAGGGTGTCGCGGAAATAAGCAGATGTATGACAGGAGAATGAAACGTTTTCAAGATAAAGTAAATGAAGGATCATTGGATTCTGATGAATTTATATGGAATAAATCATGTGAATTAAATCCATGTATTATGTATCGAGATGTCGAATATATCAAAGAATGTATAAAGGAAGGTAAGATATGACATATGAAGAAGCATTTGATAATATCAAAAGCGCAAATACTTATACAAGGTTCTTTACCGTTATAGTGCTCATATGTGTTTGTATATTGTTCAGTATGTATTATGTGAATATTAGAAACCCGGTAATAGCATGTACACTATTGGTAATAGTATGGCTATGTGCAATAGGTTTTTTCTTAAAGGAATATGCCATTAGGGAAGAACTTAGAAAGATAGTATTAGGAGAGTACGATCAATAACTATTTCTATTATCACCTCACTATTATTTTGTATGAAAGGTGATTATTTAACTGATATAACCTGTAAAGATGCAGATTTTGATCTATCTAAACCATATGAAATATCATATGTAGTAAAGAAACGTAAAACTGGCAGCGAACTATTTAATTTTTCAGATCCATATTTGGATATTGTAAAGATACATCTTAAGGAGTATAATAAATGGTATTTCATTCAATGCATGAAGGATGGCGATACCGTTACAGTAAAAGTTAATGGGAAACAAGTATACCCTGAAAAACAGGAGAGAAAGAAAGATAAAGGTCACTCATGTATCCAGGTATATCTGAGAAAATATGGACATAAAAGAACATGGCATTGATTATAGTATGTGATTATTGCAAATCACAAAATATTAGACGTATAGACGAAAGGTTAGTACAGTGTGAAGATTGTAAATCGGTATTTATATCAGAACTGATTGTGAGTGAGCCAAAGGTATTGTTCTGATGTCAGATGAGATAATATGTCCATATTGTAACCATGTATATACCGAATCATGGGATCTTCACCTTACCGGGGAACCAGAAGATATTGAGTGTGAAGAATGTGGTAAAGTATTCAAGGCATGGGTTGAGTATTATCCAAATTATTGTGAGGAGAAATGAAATATTTACCATTACTGGCAGTTGTAATACTGCTTCTATGTGCAGTGAATTATGCATATCATGATGGAACTGCCGTTAAAGCGTATAGAATGATGCAACCCGATGCTACGGCTGAACATCATGAAATATATTGTTATATAGATTTTAAAAATTACTTTGGTCAGATTGTAACTGTAGAGTTTGACAGAAAAACATGGGACACTATTCATAAAGGTGATCATTATCACTGGTGAATTTGATTGTGATCCTTATTTAGCACCTATTGATTATTCAAATGTTAAATTCTGGTTTGTATGTAGAGATGGAATAATGGGATATAGTAATGAAGAATCATGCAAACACGGTGCTGAATATTATGGTGTATTATATCATAAATTTGATGGTGAATTTGGGTATTTTGAGAAGGGTAGATGGGTTAAAGTGTTAAATTATGAGTGAATCTAATCGAGGGTATTACTATTGTGATACATGTCAGCAGATACGGTGGGAGTGTTACGTAAAGGATGGAAAGTGTACATTCTGTGGGAATGATATACGATTCATTAAGGATGAGACTGCTCCACAAATAACTCAAGCAACGAAGATCGAGTTGATGCAAGAACTCATAAAACAGAAGGATGTTGAATTAATTCCTGTGTATGAGTGTGCAGAGATTCATTCTGACAGTATTATGGAATATGATGAACATGGAAACTCATATATTGCTGATCATTATACCCATAAGATAGATGGTCCTGCAACCATCCTGGTTGTGAGGGTGAAGAAGGATGTCTAAATTCATTTGTAAATCTTGTGGGGATTATGAATGTAAACTTGAAATGATTCCTGATCCTGCAACAATACCGTGGGGGTGTCCACAGGAAAGAGCTTGCGGCTCTGAATGGGATGAGGTTGTTGATGATCACTTGTTTTTAGACGCACGGGGTGTGTAGTGTGATGTTTAAATCAAAAACTCCTGAATTATGCATTAGATGTAAAGGGAGGAGTGAAAATAGTATTATCTTTTATTGTGATTATTGGGGGAAACATATACAAGTCTCTCCAAAGGAAGATGCCTCTTTTGAATGCAGTTATGGCAATAAGTCAGAGAATCAATTTTCTATAGATGAATGGATAATCCGATTAAAAACAGGAGTATGGAGTTCTGTAAATCCTACTGATCCTATTATAATAAAAATATTTAGTTGGGGATATACTCTAAATACACTTCCAAAATATGGACTTAATCCATTTATAGAAGAGAAATTTAATGGAGATTGTGAGAGAGAAGCAAAAAGAGTAGTAACTCTACTTACAGATGGAAAGTCACCCATTGAATTAGTTCATTGTTCTGATATAATGGTATAAAAATGAAATTATCATATAAACAATTCATTGAACTATGTAATCCTGGACCATTTGAGTTTGATGAATTATCTGATGGGATGATCATTTGGTGGCAGTTGTGTGCATATGGAACTATTCATATAATTACTGACTGTAACTGGTCACATAGAGGATCGCGTGTATCATTCGATAAATTAAACCCACATATTATAAGGATTTATGTTGAACGTAAATTTAGAGGTGAAGTTTGGGATGTTGATTATAATCAGGAGAGAAATTAATAAGTGAATTATATGAAAATAAAGAGAAGTCCATTTTATATTGCAGATATTGGTTTCTTCAATAAAAAACGTATTATTGATGTTAAAGGATATCGTAATAGTCTAATTGATGCGAGAGATCAGGCTATCATAAATGGATCGGTATATAATGATGGGAAGATTGCACAGCTTAATATGATTATTGATGAGCTTAATGATATTCTTAATTTAGAGTTATAATGTCTTATTTTGATACAACTCCATTATCCAAGGAAGGATATGATATCTGTTGTAAAAGAGATATTGGAGTATACTCTCCACCATATAAGATATATTCATTATTAGATATTAGTAAAATTCCAGTAATAGAATTCACTGATGAACAATACAAAGAAATTGAGGATATGGTAAATGAAATGATGGAAGATATGAAACGACAAAATGCTAAATGGGAGTATGAGCGGAAGTATGGCAAAGATCTCCCTACTGGGTGGGGAATAAGTAGATATCAATTTATATTAAGCCGGTAAATGATACATATGGACGATGAGACAGTTAAAAAGTTATCAGATGAGGAGAAAGAAGATCTCCGTAAGGTAATGCAGATGCTCGGGGAGCAAGGTCCCGAACAATAATTATTTATAAATTGTTCACTCTATTTTATAGATATGGAAAGTAGAAATCCGGTTAACTGTGATCACAGTGACCTATATGGTTACTGTGAACATATTGACGCAAGAAAAGAAGTTGGAAAGACAAACGAAAAGATGAGATGTCCATTATCTAATGAGTATATCAAACTTTGCAAGTATTATAAAGAATATATATGGCCTAAATATTATATATGTTGTAACGGAGATATACGTGTTGCAGGACCATTCTGGGATGAGGCAGATGCAAAATCTGCAATGAACGGTATGTATAACGTCAGTATCATTGTTGTAAACCGATAACTTTAACTCTTTTTGCTACAAATTAATTAGTATGGAAGTATGTGGCATCATATACAACACGAGAAGTAGACAGTATACCGGAAAGAAAGGAATGAACAGAACCATTGTACATACCAAACGCCTCACAAAAGAAGATGTGATCAATGCTTCATACAAGCGGCAGATCGTTCTTTTGCAGAATGGTAAGAAGGTCATCACGTGAATGATATAAGAACCATATCTGATGGTGAAGAAGTATACGTCAGTATAACAGACCTCAAAATGTTCCTGTATAGATGCAAACAGGGAATGAAACAGTCACCGGCTCTGAACTATAACACGGACGTGCAGACCTCATCTATGGCAACGATTGATGTAATAATAGAAGCAATGGATGATCTAACCCATGTGTAATAAGGATACATTACTGGAGCTTAAGAAACAGCAGATATTGGAACTGCACAATATCAAAGTAGCAGAATGGAATGCACGATCACGGCTGATGAACGAGATCAGATCTATATACCCATGGTATACCAGGCGCTCAAACTATTGGACATCGAGACCTGATTATCAGCAGTATGAAAAGGAGCAGGATGAGATTATTGCGTGGGCACATCTTACTACAGAAAAGATTCATGCTTGGTTTATTGACGCGTTATCAGGTAAAGAGGTAGATATACCAGCGATCTCATTCCCATTAATCAGGCTTGCAAATAAGCTAAAGAGTAGGTTAGAATGATCCAAATAAGGAGAGAACTAATGAAATCATTACCAATAGTATTATTGATACTGATATTTGTAGTGAGTGTAGTATCAGCAAGTACCGTAACATTTACTGTAAAAGATCGGTATATTATAGGGTTTAGTACAGGTACATCATCACTGGTGATAGAAGATACGAATAATAATGTATATTGTATATCTGATATGGCTTTAGTAAATGCAATCGGTGATAAGATCATGATAGCAGCGAACCAGTACAAACCGAATACTACCCATACCGTTATGGTGGATGATTGTAATAGGATACAAACATGACATACCTTATCACACCATCGTTAGATGCGATCAATGTAGACGGAACAGAATATATTATGGTATATGACCGGTCAGAGTTCAGTACCGTTCAGATCAACAAGCACTCAGATGAGTGGATAGACATCAGTCCTAGATTCACAGGAGAGAAACACAAGTACCAAGCACTGCAGTTCATGAAGAGTTATATCTTAACAATGGGCAACAAACCTGCCATTATTGAGATATCTGATAGTGGGTGTATTAACACCACTCACACTTAAAGAAAAGATATATATTATTTTACTGACAACCTATAGAGTATGTCAGAAAGTGATGGTGGTATGGGCGGTGACTATGATGGTCGCCGATGTAGGGACGATGATTATTGCTACTGTTGCAGTCCCAGGGACGATCAAAAAGATACTGTAATCAAGGTAGATATCTGGGAAGTGATTGCAGGCTTGATTATATTCATTATAATAGTATATGGTATAGTTTACTTTTTCGGGCATATGTCATGATTAAGAAAGTAGTAGATCCATGGCCTAACTATATTGATCAAGTAGCAGTATGGGAAGATGTAAATGCAAGTCTCTTTTATGTAAGGTTATTGGACTCAACATATCAGTTGGATAAGAAAGAGTTGGAAGATTTAAGAGGGAGAATACATGGAGTAATAGGATATGGGTTTAAGCAGTTACAGCGATGACGAGTTACGTGATGAACTCAAACGCAGGAGAGAACTGAGAAAGAATAACGATCAGTATGTTATAGAACAATACCTAAAGGAATGGTTCTTTCACCTGGATCATATTGGTGTAAGAAGTATAGGAGATCGTACCATACTATCAGGGCCATTGATTCAGTATAGTATCCCTAAATTAGTAAATAATACTAACGATGATGAAGGTATTAATGGACATATTATAACAAAAGGATTAAATCACATTATCCACGAGTCATTGAAGGTATCAATAGAGAACTACAGAAAACGATATGCATCTGATAACAATAAAGTAATAGTCACTACATGTATAGATGAAGAATATATCATCATGCATCCAGAGATGTATCAACGTATCAGACATAATGCATACGCATCTGAACTATTCAGGGAAGTTGTAAGTAAATACTGCATGTAGAGCCATGTGTATCCCTTCGGGTTCCGTTGGTTCTATAACTCCGGAAGTTTAGGAGAGAAACCATAACTATTTTGTAATAGTATATCAAATAATATTTCATGTACGTAAGTAAAATAAGCCGGGATGATACATCAACTGTATATGATGTAGACATGATTCATCTTACATTGGATCAATTACGAGATCTTGAACAGTGTGATGATTACAGTATTGATAAGATGTTTATTAAAGACAATCATTTTGATGTAGTAACCACATCCACCGACAAGATTGATAACATCCTGAAGATGCTCAAAGAAGCAGTATCTGATTGTGAGGAGGTTAAACTTACATTAGCACCACATATTGCAGAGATCGATCTCTGTGCTAAATGGACTGTTACTGTAGCGAATGTATCAAAGGATATACTCATCAAACTTATGCAGAACAAGGATATTTCCTGGAGATGTATCGGTATGATCAGAAATTACATAGATGGTTTACTGGTAGATACCATTTCTGTGAAGTTTGAGTATAAATATGATACGTGTGAGTATAGTGGAGTATATACAAACATCCAGAAACTTCTAGGAGAGAACTGATGGATATCTACAGAATCCTTATTTTAAAAAGTAACGCTAAATACAAAGTATACTCAACCGTAACCGTTGATGAGATGGTTCAGCAGACTAAGTATGATAGTGTAACCGTATTAGATTGTCTTGGTAAATGGATGTTTAAGATATCAGTCTTAATGTATTGGAGTAATTTTGATGATGTTATAAAGCATATCAGAAAGATGCCGGAGTTTCCATCATCAAAGAATATAAATGACAGAGCTCAGGTAACTTCTATAGTGCATAACGAAAACTATGATGTCATTACAGTGTCTGATGTTACAGTAGAGCAGGCCGTAAAGTTGGCATGTTTTGACGCTGAAGAGATCATCATAAAGATTGAAGGAACCTCTATATTAACGGTGCAGTTGTGCTTTAAAGAAGTAAAGTGCATCCTGTTACTTATCAGTTATTTACATAAAATCCTAGTAGGGTAATCATGGACATAAAACAGATTACAATGTTCAACTTTGATAGATCAACTATTCGTGCAATAATATCACTAGATGATATGGACGCTGCCGAACGATTAGGCGATGTAGTGATCATCAAATGTTACCAAGACTGGTTATTTGAAGTAGACATCACTGGGTATATCGGAAATATAGAACAGTATATCAGACAGATGAAAGAAGAGCCTGACAAGAAATTACCAGAGAATGAAACATTTCAGATAGGTAGTTTCTCAGAAAGTAGTAAGACTTGCCATATTGAGTTACGGTATCTTACCATAGAGCAGGCAGTGAAACTATCTCATGTAAAAGATTTCATACAGATTGATATCCGTAGATACGATACAGGTATTGTTGTAACTACACATATGAATAAGGTAAAGTATAAATCCAATATACTAAAATACATCCATAACCTACTAGGAGAGAAACATGATAAAAATAGCAGTGTATAATAAAGAAAACGAAACAGAAGTAATCTTCTCAAACGTAACGTTAGATGAATTAGTAGAGATAGAAGAGAAGTATATAATAAACGATGTAGTTACTAAAGATAAAATCAGAACAGTAGTATGTGTAACAGATAGATCCATAGAGTATGAACTACAAGATATGCCTTCGTATATTAGCGGTAATGCAATATGTCATACAATAAATCCAACAATGGTAGGATTTAAAGTATTACCATACGTATCAGCTGTAACATTTTCAACAGGCGTAAAATACGGACCAACAACCTATAAAGCTAATGTACTGTTTCAAAACATATCTATTGATAAACTGCTAAACAGGAATGACTGTAAAGTAACCCTAGCGTATATCACATTAGACGAAGAACTGAACTTCGTATCAATAGGAGTATACATTCCGATAGAAACACCTACATACAAAGAACTGGTACCGAAGATCAAAGCCATTCTCAAAACATTGTAGGAGTAAAACAGTGAATATTAAACGGATTAAAAACTTTATATTAGGTGTAGATACAGATCATATCCTATATAAGTATAAGAACGGTAAAGTGGTAGATGATGAAGATCTACATAAAGTAGAGTTTTACTTTAGTACTGGATTAATGAAGCAAGGTACTCATGAATGTATTGACAATGACAGAAGAATCCATTACCAGACAACTGCCAGAACAACCAAACTAGGAATGGATTACCTAAAGTATCAGTAGAACCAACCGTGTCAACGACTACAGTCGAGTTCCGCACCTCCAAAGACAATCTGGTTATATAATTCCAGGAATTACTAGGAGAGAAATAAAGAAGTACTAAATGATTTCAAACTCTTTTTAATACATTCAGATACGTGAGCATAATACTCTGTAGCTAATTTAAACGGCTGAATAAGGTTACCACCTTCATAATAGTCATTTGATACATACAGAACATTAGGAGTTCCACATCTACCAAGGCAACATACACTCTCCCCGGGAGATAGTGTAGGGTCTACAACAATAATGATAAGAGTATACGAATAATCAGAAGTAGACTCACGTATAGTTTTCACATCCATAAAGATTATATGAATGTCAAACAAAATAATAGTTATGATAAAGACAGCAGTATACGAGAAAAAGAAAGGAACAATAGTAATATTCTCATCAGTGGAAATGAAAGATATTCCAGATATAGAAAAGAAATACCTCATTAAAAAATTGCATAATGATACAGTAATATGCAGAAGTAGTAGAGGTATATTTGATGAGATATATAACATACCAGGCTGTGTAATAGTGGCAGATACCTGCTGGACAATATGTAATGCATCAGCCAAGGCATGTATTGTAGATATGCATTATGATCATGGAGCATTCACAGTCACATTCGATAATGTAAAGGTACAGAACATACCATTAACCCATACAGTAACTAGGGTAGAGTTACTCAGTGAAGGATCAGTATATACCGTAGATGCTACTGTAATGTTCATATCAGAGAGTGGTAAGTATACTGACATCCTCCCTGAAGTAAAGAATTACTTAGATGTACTGAATAAATCAAATACACCTATAATAGATAATCTTGACATTAATGGCATTAATAGCGAAACAGTATATACTAATATTAAATAGGAGAGAAACCAATGAAAAAAAACAAGTAAAATTACCATCCATGTTGCATTTAATCCTAACCCTAATGCAAAGTGTTTTAAAATAAACTTGTTTTCCAGGGATTTATTGGTTGGAGATCAAAGTAAACAATCTAATTCAAAACGATCATGAAGAACATCAGTAATATGGATCTCCCTTTTATTTACAGTATAACAGATGAAGAGATCCAATGTGAATATCCGGTATACATAGGAATATACAATGGGTTAGAAGTAAAAGCAGACAGAGAACGAACAGTCACTGTAATGTTTGCATACATAAAGGATAAACGATATCTCATAGCAGAAGATCATTTCCCTATAGACGATATTGAAGTATGGAGATATAGACATATCAGTAACCTAAAGGAAGAGTTAGACAACATAGAAAAGAGCCAGCAGAACCTCCAGTTAATACATGATATCATAAGTAACATATAGGACAGAACCATGGACATTAAAGTAGTAGAAGAGTTTTGCAGACAGATGGATATACCTGAGTGCAGTGAGATCTATAACAGTGAATGCATTTATAATATAGGTACTAATTGTAACTGTAACAAGTCACATTATACATTCTGTCCGTTTAGATCACCATTATACCCACAATCAGTATGTAAGAAGTATGAACCATCCTACGGATATGTTGCAGTAAATAATGATAAAGTAATAAGCAGAGTAATGAGAACTACTGCTGAAGTATTGGACTGGGTAGACAGGTGTAATTTATATAGAGTAACAGTAATGCCTATGGCATCATTACTATTGATGTATAAAATAAATTATACATTACGGTTCAGTAAGGATGCAAAATATACATCCAACTTCACACCTCCTGAAGATTAATATTAGGAGAGAACCGGTAATGTTCTATTGATAACATACTCATAACTAATATATGTAAATAAACTATATATTATAGTATGCACGTAGAAAAGGAAACCACATATAGTATAGTAGAGTTGTCAGAAACAGAACTGAACGTAATAAGACTGGCATTGATCAGATATCAAGTACATGATGACGGTAATGAGATTATGTGTAAGTATATGGTCCAGAAGTTAGATCAAGTGAACAGTAAGATAGTAGCAGATTCTACATCTCAATATATTCATCCTAAAAATATAACTAATTAAGGAGAGAAACACAACATCTTATGCATGCTAAAGTAATTACTCCAGAGATAGATACCAATCAGTTTATAATTAATACTAATCTTAATGATAAGACGGTAATTATAAACTATTTTGTTAAGAGATATGATGAAGATTTTGATGAGCATTTCATAGATGCTGAACTAGGGTATACGTATGTTAAGGTAAGTTTCCATCCCAGTAGAGAAGAGTATATCTTTAGTAGGAAAGGAGATAGCATAGTTATACGATATGGCAAATCTGATGATATAGTTCATGTTACTGGATATACAGGTGCTGTAGTATTTAATGCAACCATCTCTACCGTAGTGGTTTATGATTATGGTGTTACATTCGATATAATAGGGTATGAGTAAAGAGAACCAGGTAATTTCATACCTCCTAAATCTAGGAGAGAAAACTATATCTATTTTAAATATAAATATAGTAATATGAATGTTACATCCATCCCGATATCACACGAATCTAACAAGTTTTCAGTATCTATAAATAAAGAAGATAGAGTATTGATCCGCTATTTTGTAAAGGATAGATTCGATAATAAAGATAATATGCATTTTCCAGGAGCAAAACGAGGTATGGTATATGTAAAGTTATCAGTAATACCAGAGAACACCACATACATATTCTCTGCGGTTGGACATATAGTAGATATAATTGTTGACAATATGTCGTTATCTAGTACAGGATCAGGTCTTATGACACTGGATAATGTATCTATTGTTACAGTAACCGATTCTACTAATAAGTTAGTTGTAACCATAGATCAAATTACTGATTCTTTAACTTTGAAAATCTAGGAGAGAACAATTATATAATTTTAAAATAAACTATAATAGTATGAATACCAGTGTAACAAACTCAAACGGTATATCAGCAGATGTATACTCTATAAATACATTTGAAGTAGATAAGTCAATAAATATAGTGTATTGTATTAAAAAGAAAGATGACAATTTATACTTTCCTAATGCAGAAGAAGGTAACGTATACGTTAAAGTTAGTTTTAACCCATGCCGAGAAATCTACCAAATTGATGCACAAGGAAACCAAATAGATATTGTAGTTAGATCAGGTAAAGAGGATGTTATAAAGTATAACCAAAGTGAATCAGGAGTAATGGTATTGGATACTGTTAAAGTATCATCCGTAACTATAAAGGATACTGGTAATGGATTATTCATCAGAATTAATGAGCGTAATTCTGTTCCACCAATGATCCTTTAGAACCCGGAACCAACCGTGTCAACGACTACAGTCGAGT
>Ga0208665_10000005_pt1 | contig 75148 bp, 100 predicted proteins | sample Methanogen_OWC_FD_187365 | JGI IMG/M metagenome (GOLD analysis project Ga0208665, IMG submission 187365) | Enriched soil microbial communities from Old Woman Creek wetland in Ohio, USA - Methanogen_OWC (SPAdes) (version 2) | ecosystem: Environmental > Terrestrial > Soil > Wetlands | place...
ACTGGTACATCCCTTGATTCTGGTATGATAACTCTTGCTGCTGGTGATGTATTGCACTTCAGAGTCAATCAGGCAGATGTTGGGTGTGCAGACTTGATACTGCGAACAAAGGTTACGTATTCGTGAGGTTATCATGACTGGAAAATTTCCAGCCCTTTTTGATAGATGTGTATTTTGGTGGCCAGGGTTTCATTGTGCAGGGTATACAAACGATTTTGATGAATTTCCGATAATACCATCGAGTATATCCCCTACAAACAATGGATCGTGGACAAAAATAAGTCTTGGGAATAATAGATCTGCATTGGTATTCAATGGATCCAGCAATTGTATATCGTTACCAGATCATACAGATTTTGATTTTGTAGCAGGAAATTTCACTATATTATTATTCATAAAACGTGGATCATTAGCATCAAGACAATTTGTTATGGGGCAATCCGATTCAAATGGATCTGATGCATCAATATCATGGCTTTTAGCATTTGATGTTATCAATGCAGGTAATAATTATTTGTATTTTAGGGCATACGATTCAATATCAAGTTTAGTATTCTGCACAATGACGATAGCATTGATTGCAGATACAACAGAATGGTATAGTATTGTATTACGGAGATCTGGGACTGTATTTGATGGTTTTCAAAGTGGATCTCTTATAGCAACAAACTCTCCATTATCAAACACAATCAAGAATAGTGCAAATGCATTTTCACTTGGGAGACTTGGAGAGTATAATGGTTCATATTTCAATGGTAATATGGTAAATATTATGTTATTGAAACGTGCAATATCCGATAATGAAATTGTATTGTATAATCGAGTAATGCATCCAGTAACAGGACTTGGAGCAATACCTGGACCACATGAATACTGGAGATTATCATGACACTTTTAAATTATCAAAAATACAAGGAATTTTATAACGGGTGTGTACTCTGGTATACCGGCGAAGATCTGGAAATTATTGGTGCAACATATATCAGTTGGGACAGACTTGTCGATGGTGGATATTCTATTGATAGGTTCATTCTCAATACCAATATTACAACATCCACGTATTGGGTATGTCCTGATGGTGTAAATTCTATCCAATATCTGGTTCAAGCAGGTGGTGGAGGAGGAGGTTCTGGTAATTCGACAGGTGTTGGTGGAGCAGGTGGTGCTGGTGGATTAAAGACCGGAACACTGGCTGTTACTCCAGGTCAGGTATATCTTATTACTATTGGACAAGGAGGCGCTTCTGATACCAATGGTGATGGATCTGTATTTGCTACAATAACTACTACTGGTGGTGGCCGTGGAGGTAACGGAACCAATATAAACGGAAATACTGGTGGTTGTGGTGGTGGTGGCCGTGGAGCAGGTGCCAACCCAGGAACTGGTGGATCTGGAACTTCTGGGGAAGGAAGTGCAGGTGGTAATGGTTCTACATCTGGAGCACCTTCTGGTGGTGGTGGTGGAACTGGAGGTGTTGGTGGTAATGGTGTAGCAAGCACTAAACCTGGTGATGGTGGTATTGGAACACAATCAAGTATTACTGGAACTGCAACTTATTATGGTGGTGGTGGTGCTGGTGTTCATGCAGGATGTCCAACCAATGCATCTCCTGGTCTTGGTGGTGGTGGATACTATTCTCAAGGAACAGATGGTCTTGGTGGTGGTGGAGCAGGTGGACCTGTAAGCACTGCAGGGTATAGAGGAGGATCTGGTGTTGTAATAATCAGATATGCAACACAATCAGGATTTGACTTTATTGGAAAAGGTGTTGGTGGATTTCCGATAAAACCAGCAGCAAGCACTATAACACCTTCTGGATTCTGGATCAAATCACCACTTGGCAATAATAAACATGCATTGAGATTTAATGGAACAACAAACAAAATTGCTATATCAAATGATAGTAGTCTGTATGTATTTGCATCAAATTTCACTGTTTCGTTCTGGGTGAATATTCCAGCAAATATAAACTATGTTCCGATATATGGCCAATCAAATGGGACAATTTATGCTATATTGTATCTTGATGCAAATGTAGGAGATCCACGTATTATTTTGATATCGGATGATACTGGTGGTGTCAGAAGATTCTATTACAGGCATAATTTGAGTCCTGGTTGGTCATTGAATACATGGTATTACGTTACTCTGGTAAGATCTGGAACTACGTTGTATATTTATATAAATATGGTAAGCAAAACGGTTACTATAGATACTGCATGGAATTCACCTGCAAATCTTGGTCTGGCCTGGTCAATAGGAGAAGCCAACAGTTTGTATGGGAAATCGTATATCCGACATTTGATGGTCTTTAACAGGGCTTTATCAAGTGGTGAGATCAAATTCCATATGGATAGAACAAATCCAGATGGGTTGCATGCCCCTGCATACCCGATATTACCTGGGCATAGAGGGACACAATGATTGTCAATAATGATGCTTTAAAAAGCCTTGATTGTTCTATTTTTTGGCAAGGAAGGCAGGCTCTGGTAAATGCTCCAAAAACAGTAACTACTGGTGGAACTGCTATACTGGCAAATCCAGTTCCTGGTTCTGGTGTTGGTTACTATAATGGAACCAATGCATATAACGAAGTGGTAGATTCAGAAGATTGGGATTTTGGAACACAACCATTCACCATAAGATTTTGGATGACAAACACCGATCTTGGATCGTCCACATCGCATGGTGTAATATCACGAAATGGAACAGGAGCATATACTCCATTCTTGATAGACACGTATGGAACATCTGTTTATTTCCTTGGAACGTCTAATGGAACATCTTGGGATATTGCAAGTAATAAATCGCTTGGAACTGCTGTATTGAATGTTGCAGCGTATTATGAAGTAACAAGAAGCGGCAATACATTCTATTGTTTTAGAAATGGAATACTTACCGATACATGGACATCATCCGGTTCATTTTATCCATCTACATCTCCATTGTCTATTGGGAGGTATAATACAAGTACATATATGGCAGGATTTATTTCAGATCTTGAAATACTCAATGTGACTGGTCATACATCAAATTATAAACCACCAACCAGATCCCCACAGATAACAAGTAATACAAAACTATTGATGCGTTATGCACAGACAGGAACGTCCTTTGTTGATTCAAGTGCAAATAATTATACTATAACTGCATATGGTGGTGTAAAATCGGTAGCACCACCAGTAAATGGTGGAGGTATGTTATATCTCACTGGTGGATCTTCATATATTTCTGTTACAGCACCTTCGGATATTAACAATGGTATAAATTCGGATTGGACATTTGAATTGTTTGTTAATCCAGATAATATAGAAAACCTTGCATTCTTTTTCAATACGGGTGCAAGTGTTTCTGGTAATGCTACATATTGTCGCATGTGGTCAAATGGTTCGTTGATGTTTGTGGGTTATAATGGGGCATATGCTACACAAATAACTACTGCAAATAATTCAGGTCCTGCTCTTGGTGTATGGTCAAAACTTGTTATAATGAGATCCGGTGCTTATGCTTATGTTATCAAAGATGGCGTTATCATTGGAAAAGGATCTGCAGGAACATATTGGGTATCTGCAAGGAACTTTATAATTGGTCAGAATGGTGATGCTTCCGGTGCAAACCTATATGGGTATGTTTCTGGAATAAGATGGACAAATTCTGCGGTTTATACTGGAGGAAATGTTGGAGATACTGTATTTTCAAACGATGTATCAGAATTACAATCATTACCAAACACAAAACTATTATTGCATTGTAATACAAATTTAAAGGATTATTCTGATTCATTAAATGATAATGGATTCAGATTTCTTCCTCCTGGTTGTGTAGCAACACCTGCAGGAACATTTGCAAAAGAACTACAAAAATCTGGATCATATCTTGCAAAATTTGATGGATCTACAAATTATATAGTATTGTCAATAACAAATGAAATGATTTTTGGATCAAACGATTTTACCATATGTTTATGGGTCCGTGTAGATTCTGTATCGGTATTAAGAAATCTATTTCATCTTGCATCTGCTTCTGGATATGGATTGCGTATATATGCCAATACAACATCAAAATTTGGATGGTGTGCATCGTCTGGAGATTCTTCGTGGAATCTTATTACATTAGAGGAATCTGGAACATTTACATTAGGAGAATGGTATTTCATAACATTCACAAGAAACAAATTGGTAATGGAGGGCAGGAAGAATTTAGTTCTCGAAGTTACTTCTTCTTCTTCCGGTGCCATCATTACACCTACAAGTGCATGCATAGGTAAAGATTCTGTGAATGCTGCAAATTACCATTCTGGTATTACTGGATTATTGGCAGTATTCAACCGTTATCTTGATCTTAACCAATTAGGTCAAATAATGGCAGAGACTTATATGTATTGATATGGGAACTTTAGTAACGCAGGCACAGGCTGCATATGCCACCTGGAAAGCCTCACTTCCTTCCACCATTGAAGGTCTCAATGCGCTTTCGTCAGAACAGATCCTTGCAAACTGGAGACAGGAACAGGTTTATCTGCAGGCAATCAAAGATGCGCAGGATATCGAGGATTCATTCTTTGCAGCACGTAACGATGCTTTTGCAAATTTCGATGCTGCATACCGGAGTCAGAGATCGTCTATGGAGATCGAATGGCAACGGAAAGAGGACGCCGGATTTGACGTTGATGCCTAATGGCTTGCGGAAAGAAGAAAGGTAAGGGTAAGAAATGACCGATCAGGAAACTCCCATTGAAAGGGCAAGACGGATCAGAGCCGAAAAACTTGCAGCGTTAATGGCTTTGATCAATTCTACGTAACCTATTTTTAGATTTTCGTCTATTTCCTTAATATGGGATTAGATGACCTCCGGAAGTTTGCTGCAGAGGTTGTGGATTATGAAAAGAAGTTCACAGAAGCCAGGGCTAAAATGGCCGGGCTTGAATGTGAAATTGCTGCCAGGGGATATGAAGTAGAAGCAATGTATCAATCTCTCTTGGAACAAGAAAAAGTCCACATCGAAACAATAGAACTTCTTCAACAGATTATCAATCACATACCGATGCCTATTTTCTGGAAAGATAAAGATCGTGTATGTCTTGGTTGTAATATTGCATGTGAACGTGCTCTTGGTTTATCGCGTGAAAATATAGTTGGAAAAACTGTTTTTGATATGTTTGATAAACAATATGCAGAAATATACGACCAGGCAGATACACAAACATTTGCCAATGGAAAATACACATATATAGGAGAATTCAAGAGATTGGATGGATCGGTTGTCAATGCTGTATTTCATATGTGTGCATATTACACGATTGTAGGAGAAGAGGCTGGAATAATAGTGTTTGCTCATACTCCATGTGATGGTCGCCTATGCCCGTAGAAGATTGGTTTGACCGTTATGTAGAGATGCAGATCCGGGAGATGAATGTAATGACTGCCAATACAAAGGCAGTAACAGATGCTCTGGCTGCCAATATGGACAAGATGGAAGAACGGCAGGATAAACGCATGGATAAACTTGAAGCACAGATGACGAGCCTTGAAAAGAAGATGGATGATATGTATACCAAACTGGATGAATTTATCACTGCTACCAAGGAAAAGATTGATGCCAGGGATACCGAGCATGCGATCACCCTTGCTGAGTTAAAGACCAAGATTGGTATTGTTGGTGTATCTGCAGGAGCATTGTTATCTGCTTTCCTGGCATGGTTATTTGGGTTGATCAAGGTATGACCCATATGATACATCGTCTCAAAAATTTTATGTCAATAGCGTTCGTCTGTGTGAATGTCTGGTAATCCTTATATACAAATCATCATCAATTATCTTGTATGATCGATTTTCTTGACCAGAAAGAAGAAGTGAATGCATTTTGTGTCGGTATCGGAGAAGGTCTTCGTCACCCGACAGCATTCTATCCCGAGTCAATTCCAACCGATGTCCCGGAAGATCTTGTTACAGATACCAAAAAGGCATTTGGACAGTATAATGCTGGTTTCTTCCTTGCAAAAGCAATTCTGATCATCGCTGTGGCTGCCTGTGCAAAACTCGGAATCTCAAACGTGATCCCAGGTCTATGATTGAACAGGTCCTTGGTGTATTCGAGCAGGATATAACCATACAGATCGTTGATAAAACGGTCACTGATGCTTTTTATGGAGTAAATGATACCGATTACACCGAGCAGACTGTAAAAGCAGTTGTAGTCCCTCATGGATTATCACTACAAGAACCTGATACATCCATTGGCATAGATTCTTTTGGAAAAGTGGATGTTTACATAAGAGAGATTACACTGAAACGTGATGATATCGTTGTCTATTGTGGTAAGAATTATAAGGTAATTGACGTATCAGAATGGGATTCTGTTCTCGGAGATTACAAGTGTTATGTCTGTCAAGTTTAAGTTTGATAAGAGTCCATCGCAGATACTGAATATCATCAGGGATCAACTTGATACTGCTATTGATACTGCACGATTAAGATATGCTGAATTTCTTCATGAGGAACTTCGTATATCATCTCCGGAAGATACATCTACTTTTGGGCATTCTTGGATGGTTCCAACAGAGATAGAGAAAGGATTTGCTATTGTAAATCGTTTACCATCACATTACATTGGTAATGGGTTTCATCACAGTTCATGGGAACCTATAATCGATCCATACAACATTTTTATTCTTGAGGGTAATAAAAAAGGTGCTCCATCAGATTTTAACAATGCATTGATTGAATGGACATACATAAACAGAGCAGAGGGAAAATTGCAAGATGTCAATTTAATGCTATGGAAATTTAACCAAGGAGCATTGGGATTAAACCCGTATACGACTTTAAATGAACTATTTTCAAAGGCTGTTAGAAGGAATATTTAAGTAACCAGACAATTAAACATATTAACTGTCATGGTCACGGTTGAGGAAATTAAGCGATATTTTGGGGATTTTATTCCTGCAAGAATTACCGATTTCGCTACAAGAACTTACTCCGTGTTTCCAGATTTGGCAGTTGTTGAATATCCCATTTGTGTAGTCGACGTAGATAGTAAGGTTCAGAAACGGGATTATTTGTATCAATATGGCTCCAACTGGAGGGGATTGGTCAGATTCTCAATTGTATCTGATGATAATCTTCAGGTTGATCGTCTGATCGGAGAACTCGATGCATGGCTATTCAAGGATGAATTGCTATTTGAGGGATTCAGGAGCAAAGGGATAGTCGATGGAAGTCCCATGATTATTAGGGAGATCATGAATGGTCAAACCAAAATCCGGGTATTTCAGCGAGACCTTATTTTGGACGTAGCCTGGTATCAGGGTAGGTAAAAATGGCAAAAACAATTATTCCTGGTTACAACGGATTTGCAGAATGGACACCAGAACTGGTGTTTGGTTCTTCAATGGTTGGATATAAGGATGATGCTACACCTGGAATAACTCCAGTGTGGAATGGTGGTGCAATAAAACTTGAAGACACCGTTACTACATCACCAGATGGTGCAAAATGGCTTGGTGTATTATCAAGTTTCAAGATTAATGAAGTCGTAGTTCCATCTTCGACAAAGTATCTTAAGGCACATGGAGAAAAACAGAGATCTGTTGCAGTAATTCATACCAAAGCAAATGAAGAGATTACTCTCGATATAGAACTTGCTCTCCAGCCACGGTATTATGATGTGACTGGAACAGCAACTGCAAGAGATCTTGTTCATGTTGATGGTGCATTCGGGTTATTCCTGTATTGTATTGGTGATGGTATCCAGGACAAGGATAGAACAGATCCAGCAGTCCCTGCGAACAACAAGAATGCAGTGGGACTTGTATGCACTACCGTGTATTGTCTTGGAGACAAGATAGGTTCTGTGGGATTCTCTGCAGGTATAGAAAATTCTGGATCTGATGGAAAAAAGACCAACTATATGTCTTTCTGGGGATGCCAATGCAAAGAAGCAACATTATCCATTGCAGAAGATGAAAACATCAAGTTCACTTCAACATTCTCCGGTGCAGGTGCTGTTGGTCCAACACCAGAAGATTTCATATCAGTTCACACATACGATCCAGTAACCGAAACAAATTCGGCAGTTACCAGTAAGCATGCTGCACAGCCATCACCAATGCTTGCACCATTATCGTATGATAATATCAGGGATTTCTGCTACCGTGGCAGAGAATTTTGTGGTGATTATGTTGGTGGATCGGTATCTGGGGAAGATGGATGGACACCATTTGATCCGGTAAGATCAATTGAGATCAACATTTCAAATGATCTGAAACTTGTCAAGGATATCGGTGCCCCAGAATATCTCCGTAGCACCAGGATTGTCGGTGCTGTAATCATGAATCGTGAAGTAACTGTCACGATGGAGATTGATTACAACAGTTTCGTACTGTTCCAGAAGGTTCGTGATTTTGACGAGTTCCAGGTATGCTTCGACATATACTACAATATGTGTTCGGACTACAACAAGGCAGCCCGTGTATATATCACTGGTATCAAATTCACAGAGATGCCTCTTGAATTAAATCCAGAAGATGTTATTGGTGATTCTATCACTTCACTGCCAGTTGGTGGATTCAGTATTGAAGAAATACCAGATCCAGAAAATCCACCGCACAGACCAGGCTACAAGTCTTAAATAAAAACTTAATCCATTTTTATTATGTCGTTAATTGTTGTCAATGGAAAAAGTTACGAACTCACTGATGAGCCAAAGCATGGCGTTGTTCGTAAAGTAAGGAAGGAACGCAATGAAGCCATCAAGGGATTCCTCTCTCTGTTTACAGGTGGAATGGATCTTGAAATCCCAAAACAGGTAAAGGGAGAAGATCCTGAAAAAGAAGAACAGGCAAAGTTGCAGTTAAATGCAAGTGTTGACAAGGAATTGAATCGTCTGATGAAGGATCATCCACAGGAAGCAATCGAATTTGGTAATTCCCAGATGGAACTTAATATCAGATCAACAATATCCTTGGCATGCAATCATTTCTTTGCAGAGGACGATCTTGATGAATTGACCGAAAAACAAATCGAGGAAGCATATGCAAAATGTATGGAAGTCCTTGGTGGTGATGTAGAGGCTTTTTTCGGTCATTAGCGGAATACATTTCCACGGAATCTGAACGAAAGAATGCACCTTCTGAAAAGGTAAAACATCTTTTTGAGAATACAGAAGAAAGATTATACCAATGGCAGAAAGGTGTAAAAACCGGAACAACGCATGATACGTTCCGAGAATACATTGTAATGAAGGAAATGCACTGGTCCTGGGAGGATCTTGAAAATATTCCTGAAATTACGTATCTATCGATAGTAAGAATAATGGGATTCGAAGCAAAGGATAGGGAGCAGAAAAATGCAAACTCAAGGAACGGATTGGACTCTAAACGTAAAGGTAGAAGATAAAGATGCCAAAGAGAGTCTCAATAAATTAGAGAAGGAACTCGAAGACATAGTAAAGATAGACTTCGCTATTTTTGAACAGAACCTTGAAAGTGTATTAAAACTTATCAAATCCTTTCCTGAAGCGGTTAATCCCACTATCGCTTCTATCGATAAACTTGTAAAATCGTTAAGTGATGTAAGATCTGGTGCAGGTGCAAAAATTGAACCTGTTATTACACAAACATCGGTCACTGCACCACCACCAGTTATATCGACCATAATACCGAAGGTAAATTTACGAGATCTCGAATCTTTGATAATTGCAATGAAATCAAAGGTTGGAAAAGATTCCGCACTCTTTAAAGTGCGTCCAGTCCTTGAAAAAAGTGCATTGGAAGGATTAAAGACAGAATTAAAGGCACTTGGACTTGCTACAAATATAAAAATAAATTTTAGCGAAAAAGATGCGTCTGGTGTAATAGCATCGCTTGTAACAACATTTGATAGATTAAATGAACGATTGCGGTTATATCCAATTACTGATCCTGCAAGTCTTCTTCAGATAGAACAACAGATTTCAAAGGTATTATCGAAAGCAGTAGAAGTTCTTGGACCAGAATTAAAAAGTGCAGTAAATCGTGCAGATTTATCTGAATTTTATACTATACTTAAACAGTATGGAATAGAAGGTATAGAATCTGGTGTAGAAACTGGAATAGGCAATACTGATGTATCGGATATAAGTAAGAAGGTTGAAGATGCTGTAGAAGATGGATTGAAGCATGTTGATGCGGCTACACTTGAAAAAGAAATAGAAGATTCAATATCACAAGCAATACTCAATTCATTGGATGAAACTGATAAACTTGCAACAGAATTAAAAGAAAAACTTAATCTTTCATCTATAATAAAGCCAGAATTAAAAGCAATAATCGATACAATATCAAATGCAAGAGTAGGAGAAAATATAGCAGAGGATATTAGAAAGAATGTCAATGCAATGAGATCTAATATTGCAAGTGCATTTAATATCGATGATGCCACTGTAAAGAAAGTATTCAATCCTTGGCAATCGCATCTTACCAGGATGTCAAATGATCTTGCAAGACTTACAGGAGATGCATTCAAAAAGAAACAGGAATCGCTTACAAGATTTGTTGGAGATCATATTGGTGCTGAAAATATTCGTGTAAAGTTAAATATCGATGTCGATAACCTTTCCGATATAGATGCACAGGTAACACAATCAACAAAATCTGTTGATATGTTCAATAGTTCCGTTGTAAAAGCAAAATTGAGTCTTGAAGAACTTGCAGATTTTAAATTGCCTACATCAGAACTTAAAGAACTTGAAGCAGGATTTGATCAGATATCAAATTCTGTTCCAGAATTAACTGGACAGGTAGAAACATTACGGAATGCATTACAATATGGAATAGGATCAAATGAAGAATTTGATGCAGTAAATGCTGCATTTGATATTCTTTCTGAAAAGGTTGACAATTCAACGGATTCTATACGTGTACTTAATGCTGCAGAAGATAAATTGGCATCTGCACATGATATACTTGCAGAAAAATCTGATGCACTTAATCTGTATACCAAATACGACATTTCAAGAAACTCTGTAGAAGAATACACAGATCGTATATATGGGCTTATCACTGGTGTAAAACAACTTGCAGAATACGACGACTTTGATCCCACGTTATACGAGGAAATGAAACGTGAATGGGTTACTGTAAAATCTTTAATCCAGTCTGCAGATGATGCCGGTGTAGATCTTGGATATACTATAGATAGTCTTACCGATAGATTAAATCAGATGGTATCTGCATCTTCAAATAAAAAATTGTCATCGCAAATGATAGATGCAGATCTTGCTGCAGAAGATACATCGGCATCACTTTCTAAACTACAAGGAAATGTATCTGGATTAACAAAAGGATTCAATATACTTGCTACAAAAGCAAATGTTGTAAAGGGTGTAAAACTTGCTGTATCACTTGCAGCATGGTCATCTGGGTTTGCTGGACTTGATGTTCTTATCAATCATGTAATTGATTCAGTTGTAAATTTGAATACAACTGCAAAGGGATCAAATGCATTAAAGAATTCACTCATAGGAACTGCAGCAGCAGCAACGGCAGCAGTATCTGCCATCAGTATGATAAGGACTCATCAATTTCCGAATATATTTGCAACATTGAAATCTGGTGCTGATATGCTTACTGCAGCAGCAAAGGAACTTGTTACCAGACTTCAATATGTGGGCAATACAGCCAGCCAATTATCTATGGCCGGTATAGGTCTCATGTTCATTCAACAATGGGCATCCTCAACCATTGGCAAGGCTATGCAGGACCAAAGTGACTTGGGCGATGCCATAGTCAATACTGCACTTTTGATTAAGCAGGAATATGGTAGTTCGATCCAGGAAGCAGAAAAGGTCACTGTTGATATGCTTAATACCGTTACCAGAACTGCATCAAATTCCAGGGATGAACTTGCAAAGGCAATGCAATCCACTGTCCAGGCAGGATTTGCAAAACCTGAAGAACTTAAAGCCATGATGGACTTTGCTGATGCCACTGCTACTGCCACAAATACAAAGAATGTTTCAAATATTGCAAAAATGCTTGGTGGTCTGGTATTTGCATTTAATAAAGACATATCTGCAGCAAAACAGTTTGGTGATGAATTTGCTGTTGCTCTTAACAAAACAAGTCTCGAAGCAGAGGACCTGGCCACTGTAGTTAATTATACTGTTGGTCAGACAGCATCACTTGGATTAGAATTTTCTGATCTTTTGACGTATGCTGCAATCCTTCGTAAAGGTGGAATGGAACCATCGTCTATAGGAACTTCAATACGATCCTTGCTTATTGATGTATCCTCGATGAAAGGAGAACTTGGAAAATTCATTAAATCTGAAGGAATAGGTATACCAAAAGGTATAGAACAATATTCCAAGTTTGCAGATCAATATGGTGCCATTCTTGAAAAAAGAAAACAGGCTGCAATAAAGTTACAAGAACTTGAAGCGAAGAAACTTAATATGAAAGGTGCAGGTGCCAATACAGATGCAATATCAAAACAGATAATTGCATTAAAGGGCCAAATAGCATCATATGACGTTGAAACAAATAAACTCAATGTAACATACAAAGATGTTGCACAGAATGCAGTTAAATTCTTTGGTGATGTTTTCAAAGCAATAGGTAATGCCAGGAAAGAAGGAAGGATTACTGAAGAACAATTTAACAAAATGTTTGATACTGTTCAGTCTACTGCAGCAAATGTATTTTCAAATTCATTTTCAACACAAGAAGATTATATCAAGGATTTGAATAAAGCAATAAAAAATTCTGCAGGATATTCAGATCAAATAAGAGCAGATAAACTTGATACTGTTAAAGGAAGAACACAAAAAATACAAAACGAATATGCAAGATTAATGGGATTGATATATACATCATTCTCAAAGACACTTACAAAAATAGGAGAATTGTTATTCAAATATGGTCCAGAAATGGAAAAGATATTCTCTACAATTGCTGCAGAGATAGAGAAACTTGGTGGTATAATATATTCAATAATAGATAAATTTGTTTCATGGTTTGCATCATTAAGTGATACACAAAAGGCATTTGTAGTGAATAAAGCACTTATCATAGCACTTATCGGTTTGATAGGTGGACCTTTGATGGTTTACATAGGTGCTGTAGGATCTGCACTTGCAGGGTTTTCACAGACATTACTTGGACTTTCTGGATTCCTTGGTGGAGCAACAAGAAAATTACTTGATTTTTTCATTTCATTTTTACTTGGATCCCAGGCAGGTTCTGTTCCATTGGCTACTACAACACTTGGTAAATTCAATCTGATGTTACAGGTGATACAAAAAACTCTTGCAGGCACAGCAAGTACTAATTTCTTCTCATCTATAATAGCAGGTGCCAATGCAAAGTCATTCCAGGAACTTGCATTTGTAATACGTGGTTCACTTTCAAATATATTGGCATATACACGATCTCATACAACTTCAATGGCTGCATGTTTCATAAACTTTGGATCTGGGTTAAAATCAACATTTTCTGGAATAGGATCTACATTAAAAGGATTTAATATTGTTTCATTGCTTGGAAGTCTACGTGGTGCAATATTTGGTGTAGCAACAGCATTACCAGTGTTATCTGCAGGAATAGCATCAACACTTGTAGTTGCTGCACCATATGTCGCTGTAATAATAGCAATTATAGGAGCATTGTATCTATTATATCGTGCATGGAGAACAAACTTTGGTGGTATACAGGATATTGTATCAAATGCAGGTGGTGCAATACTTGGTGGATTAAAAACATTATATGATGGAATCATGATGATAATTGGTCCAATTGTTAGAGCAATTGATACTGTTGGACAATTTTTTATGAAAATATTTGATGCATTTGGTTCTGGAAATATTGGAAATGCAGTAGAACTTGCAAAGGAATTATCAAATTCACTTATAGATATAATGATGGATGCTCTTGAGAGTATTGGCAGTGCAATCTATAATGTTATTGGCAATTTCTTTGGGGAGACTGCAGATTTCATAGATAATGGTGGACTCGAAGCAATTGGTGGTGCAATAATAAATTTCCTTGCTACGGTTGTTATAACAACTGCAACGATATTAACAACGATAGTTCGTGCAATTGTAACAAAGATAATACCCATTGTAGTAAAAGAATTGATACGTGGATTGATGGATCTTGAGTTATCACTTGCTGCATTTATTACAAATATTGGAACTGATATATACCATTTCATAACAGCAGGCATATTCGAATCGCTAATGGGATTCATAAATGGAATTGTCCAGGCATTACCATTGCCAAAGAGTTGGAAAGATAAAATAGCAAAATCGTATGATCTTACAAAGGAATATGTTGCCCAGGCAAAAATATATGCAGACGTTCAGAAAAATAACACAAAGGTGTATTATAAAGAAGCAATGAAACGTGCAAATGCCAATCTTGACAAAATGTGGGTAATAGATGGCAGAACTGACGAACAAAGGAAAAAAGGTAGAGCAGAAGGCGAAGCATACAAAGATGGTATTAATACAGGATTATCAGACCTTGCTGGTGATGTTCAGAAAGATGTTGGTGGACTTCTCAATATGGGTCAGGTAAATCCATTCTCTGCAGCAGAAACGTCAACTGCAAATATAAGGGACAACCTAACTGGTAGTATGTCTAAACTGCAAGAATACATGGACAAGCAGGATAAAATTAAACAAGAACGTGTTGAAACCATGAATGCTTATATAGATCTCAATGAAAAGAAAAAGAATGCACCTGTGGGATCCGATACAAGCAAACTCGATGCAGCAATATTATCACTTGGAGCAAAGATCAGTTCGTATAATCTGAACTACAATGACCTTGCTGTATTGATGTGGAATTCAAACCGATCACATGAGAGTAGACTTGCTGCAGAAGGACAGACATGGGTAGAAACAAGTATGCAACCATCTGTGGCTGTTCCTATGAATCCAATACCACAGAATTTATCATATGTCCAATCATTGCCACCATCACAATCCAGTGCATATACAGTGAACATAGGAGAACTTAACGTGGAAACTCCACAACAGGCCCAGGAATATTTGAGTGATCCAGTTAAAGTGATGGAAAAACCAGTGGTTAATACAGGGGTGAATGTTGGAGTATGATTCTCGATCTTTATTCCCTTACCGGTTCTTGTGGCGAATACCCAATCAGTGATTTCACCATTGAACTTAATTATGATTCTGCATCTACTCTTGTAGTAAAAATGGATGCATCATTACTTGACCGGGTAAAAACTGAATCGGTGATGAAATTTTATTACATAGACAAATGTATATTCACTGGTATACCGTATTTTGCATCACGTAATGATAATGAAATAGAATTAAGAATCTATGATAAGAATGCATCACTATGGACCACCAGTGGATTTGCAATATCAAATTCATCTGCAGTATTTGATTTTAAGAACAAACTCGTATATGATATCGTAAAAGAGATATTGGCTGGAAGTCAGTTCTCTGTTACACCAAGTAGTGTTCCAAGTAGGAAAATTTCAATAGTTGGAAATTGGGCCACAAAAACTGACTTTATGTATTTCCTTGCAAAACAATGCACTGACGACTATGGAAATCCATGCACATTCTGGATTGATGATAATAATGTGGTATACATCGGAGCACGTAATGCAGGTGTCGCCATAGACCTTTCTGAAAAGACATCGGGGTCTGGTAATGAGGATGTCAACCTGATCAATTTTGGTGGCGTTGTTATCCAGGGAGGCAAAGATGTATTTGGATCCAATGTTATAGAAACGTCAGATGTATCGGATACGTATTTGCAATATGATCTACGCAAGAAATCACTGGCAAGTTTTGAAGAACAACATATACCAATTGCAAATACCACATTATCAAAAATAGAAATGGATGATGGCGAAATAAGTATATTTTTCAAAAAGAGTGCATCTGCACGATTGCCATATGTAGATGTCAGTAGTCCAAACACTGAATATATAAGAGCAGGTGCAGGATATACCAATACAGTGATATTAAAAGATAAAATGTTATTACTTGATTATGATGAATTTGATATGGCATTTGAAGTATCAATTGACAATAAATATAGTAACGGTATGGATAACTGGTTGCCATATTATTCAGCAGCAAATGGTTCCGGATGGGGACCACCATATATCTTTATCAATAATATAACAATTGGAACAATGGATCCAGATGGCAATGTAATCTGTAGCGTTACAATGGAACGTATTTGCAACAGAATATATTATTACAAACCAGCACCAGGATCATCACAATCTGGAACTTTAAATGGGTATGGAAGGATAAGATTCTATCTTAACCTTGAAAAATACAATTTGGCAGGTTCTACAACGCCTGGTAGTATAGATCCAGGTGAAACAAAGGGTATTATTGATTACCAAGGATATGACATGGGATATTCTGCCTACAAGAATTATAAATTTCTTGTATGGTTCAAAAGACGATTTGATCTTGCAGGAAACCAGTGGACACTCCAGGTAATAAGGACCAATGGAACAACTGTATGGGAACAAATAGTTGGTAGTGCAGAAACAGATCCAGATGACTGCTTATTCAATCAGACGTTCTTGTATTCAAACGAGACGCCATCAAATACACAAAACTGTGGTGGAATACCATTTATCAAGTCAGAGATGAAGACAGACGTTGATACATACTTCCCCTGGCATGGTATGAAGGTTAGACAGATAACACCGACCAATAATGCATACAGTATACCACTATTCCTATCAACACCACAGAAGACTATCATACATAAACCATACCTGTTATTTTCGGATACAAACATAGTATACCCATCACAGGCAAAAAATCTGGCAAGAAGTCTCTATAATGATTACAGAAGCGTTATGCAGGCAGAGGTTGAGATAGATCCACTTGCATTTTATTATTCTGATACTCCAGTGGATGTAGGATGTATTGCAGAATTTTCGTCTCCTGCACCGATCACTGGATCATACCGGATACGATCAATCACAGCAACACCTACAAGCGTAAGAGTAGGACTACAAAACCGTTCAGCCAGAATAAATGATATCGTTGATAGATTACAAAAACAAGTAAAGGATATAGGTGCGCAATGACTTATAATAGACTTGCTTTACGTCATTATACAGATGGCGATGTAAAAAAGGTATTACGATTACCATTTGCTGATATATCAAGTCCATCAATATCAAACACTGTAGATATTAAGAAATTTAAAAAAACTGCAGTGTATTATCCAGTCCCGATTAAATCGTTGTCCCGTAGGTATAATATCACTATAACTGGTGTGTTGAAGGATGATGCTGTAAGTTATGAACTGGATGGATTGATTCCTGATACAGATTACATGACAATAGAAGAATATAAATTGGCATTGGAAAATCTTGATCCTGTGATAACTTATACATTTGACACCAGGACAGGATCGATGTTGATAAATTCTATATTTGTTGAATCGTTTGGATTGACCAGAAAATTCAGGATAGAGGGCACTGTATTATGTTGATAGATCCAACAGGTGTGAACCTTAAAATAAATGTTGAGACATTCGAAAGTCGTCTTGAAAACGAACATCAGATATCAAGGGACTTCAGAGGATACAGTGTTTCTAAATTTAAGGGTAATGTCCATCGTGTAGAGATTACCGGAACAATATACGGTGATGATAAGGATATTACATTACGATACCTTGAATCAATGTCATTTGATGATGCTATAGAAATACAGATAGATGTATTGGATGAAAAGGTAGAGGTATTACCAGGATCGATTTCTGTTGTAAAATATAGCAATATTATAGAAGGATATCTCATAATAACAGATTTTAAACCAGAAACTGTATTTTCATTTGCTTCTCCATATGTATTAAATGGATATTTCTTTCCAAAGGATTTCTACAAACTACAAGGCATAGGTTCATATTTTGGATTGCCTCCAGTCAGTACAAGTGTAATTTCTGGATCTCTTTCAGCATCAAACAGTACACAGACTATATCTCTTGCTGCAGGAAATTGGGATAAGATACAAGTAAATTCATTTGAAATAACTCCAATAGATTATCTTGGGTATCGTGTATTTTGTGAACTACTTGATGCAGGTGATAATGTTGCAAAGATACAAGTTAATACCTGTGTAGATGATTCTGGTGTAGATGGACCAATTGTTGATATATCATATATCATAATCAATCGTGGTGGATTTAAACTTATCACCAACATTGCATGGGAGATAAAATGCAATGCCACAAAGAGTATGTTCAATACACCATATGGTCCATACGATTATATCAAGCGTGCTCCAGATGCAAAAGAAATTGGATCAAGTAGTGCATTATTGATAGATGGATCAAATCATGTTACAAATATAAGCAATAATGCAAGTTTTTATTGGGATCTTGATTCAATTGGAGAACCACAGATATTCTATAATAGATTAAAGACACAAATAATTGCAGGAAATATAATATCAATAGCAGAAACAGAAGAAACCGCTGTAGAAGGTTCTTCTACTGGTGGAACACTTGCAACTGGATTAAATATCACTGTTACTGCACCATACCCAGGAGAAGATGTTCCTGTAGTCGTAGAGGGTTCAGATAATGTGGTTTATGTTCCTGTCGAATTTAATATCAATGATGGTTCAAGAGTCACTTCCATAGAAGTAAAACTTCTCCTGGTATATGTGGGATCTACCTGGACATTTGATAGATCAGTTAATACCACCACTACAATAACACCAGGGAAGTTTAAAAATGGTGGATCGCTCTATTGCAGATTTATTTTACCATCAGATGGACCGACATACTATATTAATGCAGGAATATTAGTGATTGCACATTATGATGGATCCAATTACGAACGTGGACTTACCAAGTATACTTTCTCCATAAACAAAGAAAATAGTGGAACACTATTTCCAATTGGTGGCAATCGTCCAATAGCAGAGGTTGCTGCATTGAAAAGCCATGTCCAAGATTATCCAATATACCAATTATCAGATCTTAAACCAGGTATATATGATTTATATTTCTATATATCACAGCCATATGGTAGATGTGTTGTAGATCTTGGTCTGTATACAAATTCATTAAATGAGGAATATACTGATGCCAATTATATAGCATACTGGAGACAATTTCTTAACGATTATATCAATGGAACACCACCTGTGGGTGGAGTAGTCCCATTACCAGACACTGCATCAGAATATAGCAATTATAAATGCATAGATTACAATGCCGGTGGCATGCATTGTGTTATGAAAGATATAACTCCGGGAGATTATGGTTCACCGTCAATAGCCATATTCAAGAGGACTATAATTGTTAAACCGACAACAGATACACATATTCATGCAAGGATGATGAATGTAGGTAGTGCTACAATATCCGGGTTCACAGTATTTGCTGTTCCAGTATATTCCCATTTATCTGGGTATACATTCATTGGAGATCATGTTACTGCAACATCCCCAAATGTCAAAAATAGGATTTTAATGCCTAAATAATCTTTTCAAGAAATTCTATGCTTGATTTGGGCAATTTGATGGATTTGTAGTCCGATAAGAATTCGGTAAATTTTTTGTATCGTTCCATTAGATCTTTGGCTTTCTTTTTTCCGATACCGGGAATGGTCATGAACATGACATAATTTGGATCTATGACATCTGATTTTCTTATTTGTTTAATCAGAGCATACCCAATGCCATTCTGTGCAAAATCATCGTAATAGTCCTTTATGTCAAAAACTGCATCGATCAATTTCATGTCATTCAGAACCTGGATCACCTTCACGTTATACTTTGATGAGACTGATAATTTGGCCAGGTCATGCCTTGATATTGTCCATACCCAAGGTTTATCCCGTCCATAGATTATACAGTCCTGTATAGGGCCTGAGATGAACACGTATGGGTGCGGGAAGCCTGCCATTCTCATAAGTTGATGTTTGATACGTTCATCCTTCCAAGACATGGCAAAATCGGCCACTGTCTTTCTCTCAATGCAGATCCCGGTATCTTCCCAGACGAAATCTCCACAAGGCAGTTGTTCAACACTCGTAGAAATCTTTCTCTTCTTCGCTTCCTTCTGAACCGCAGCAATGATGTCTGCTGGTTCCCTGTAATCTATCTTCAGCAAGTTGTTCCCTCACTTGTCCTGGTAATTGGCAATCACCCAGGACCATAAATTGAACGTAATCTTCGTTTGCATAGACCAGACCCATTCCAAACATCTGGTCAAGCATTTTAATGTTCATTTGTAGATTTTTACGAGATGCTTATTACCATAAGGTCTGGTAAATTCGCAGAAATCGACTACAGGACATCTTCCATCACATTTCATTTGATCACATGACGGAAACATGATATCTTTCCAATAAAGATATTTTACCTGTCTCTCTTCTTTAATGCAGTGTTCTGCTTCTTTCCCTGCACAATATTTGCGTATGATATCCTCTATTTGATTCTCAAGGTATCCTGCATCTTTCAGGTATACGATGATTAGAAACCTCCCTCTAAATCCTTTCTTTTCATATGATAATAAATCGTTTATACATGGCGGAAGTTCTTTTATCTCTTCAATTTCTACACGGGGTTCATCAAAGACATGGTAATGGCGTTCTTCTTCCGGACCATCAAATGTTGATAGATCTACCAGTGTATCTCCATAGAATTGAATATCGTACCGTTGTTCGGTTGCAAGTTCTCTGATATGTTCATATCCCAATGATAAGTCTCCCAGAGTGACAGGAATGCAAAACCGGCCACGTTTGGTATTATACGTATTCGGGATCGTAGCCACCCTTGCCACATCACCAATCGATGTTCTATCCATGCCAGAAAACATCATTTGGAATCGTGTGAGTGCAAGTTTTGGATTATCAAGATGTTTTGCTGTGGTAAACACGTATACATGAAATCCAGCACCAGAGAAGAATGTAATAAACTTGTAATCATTTTTTATACATTCATTAACGAAATCCCATACATTTTTCAGGCAATCATCGCCATCAAAATCAAAGAATACTTTGTCAACCTTTAGTGCTATCCTGTCATACTCAAAATTGCCTGTGTAATTGTATACGGACGAAAATAACCGTTTCTTTCCGTTATAGCAATTGATATAATCATAAAAATCTTTTTCTATGACAGTGATCCTGTATGGCATCGCTATTTGCCTGGGAAAAATGTTATAGAGTATTTTAGTCAATTATCTCATCCTTGTAAGATTCACAACAGTAGATGAATTCGCAATGTTTGCACAATGGACCTTCTATACGATGAAAGTCAAGAGATCTTATCTTCTGAACAGCATTCTGGAACTTCAGAACATTACTATCAATCTTTTTCCTTGCCATCTTTTCTACAAATGAACACTCCGGGAATTGCGTATAGAACATCCCAATTTTATCTATTTTAATGTCCATGAACTTTTCTGCCAGGTAAACATACAGATAAAGTTCAAACCGCATCTCTGTCTTCTTTGACTCACGATACTTGCCGGTCTTGTAGTCGATGAGCCAGTATTCGGTTACAAATTCTTCTGTCTTTGGATTTGCTACAATAACTTCATAGATTGCATCCACCACACCAACCAAGTCAAGAACTTCATCGTAATGCTTCATTTCTGCATACTTTGCACGATCCAATCCAAAAGAATTAAGGATACAATGAAAATTTGCCACATTGGTTATGACAAACTCATTTTCATTGTCTACAGGATCCTCTATGCCACGATTATAATTCTCTGCGTAGGTGTGAACCCGTTTACCATTCGTGAGATAATCAGGTTCGTTCTGCATTGGTTGTCTACCCATGAGAGTGAATTTCTTGAGGTAGTATTTCCTGGGGCAGTTATTGTAGTCTCCAATACTGGATTTGCTGAATCGTAGTGCCATTACGAACACCCAGACCAACCACATGATCGGCAGGCTACACAGCCCTGGGCATGTTCAAGTTCTGCACCACAATCCGGGCATACACCTTCTTTTTTGCCTTGAATAACATCTTCAAGGTCTTCTTTTACCTGGTTGAACATAACAGGAGAATCCTTGATAAACTGAATCAATTTTCTTCCTGCAGCATCAGGACATGATTTTCCATCAAGTTTTTCTTTGTTTGCACATGCTTTGCAAACCACTTTTCCCATACTCGATGCAAATCTTTCTGGAGGGAAACCATACTGGAGAGCATTACTGATGGTCCTGCCTTCTCCACTACAATGACCTGCACATCCTCCTCCAGATACCGGTATCATCCAGACTTCGATGGGTTCATAGGTCTCGGGATCCCCGACGACGATTACTGACATCCGGCCACATCCTACATTGACATTGTATCTGATGGCAGGTGCTGTCTTTGGGACTTTGTAGTCTGGGCCGGTCCTTTTGATCTTTTCCTTCTGCAGATTATAGACCGCATCCCTGGTTCCTTCCCGGTAGAATGTGATCCCTTTACATCCCTTCTTCCATGCGTAGATATAGGCTTCAGCGATATCTTCTCTTGTGGTGCTCTCTGGCAGGTTCACAGTCTTCGAAATAGATCCACCATGACATAACTTCTGGAATATGACCTGCATGTCAATATGGTCCTTCCATGAGATTCCATAGGCGGTCACAAATACCTTACGTATTTCAGACGGTATAAAGTCCAGGTCATGTATCGATCCTGTCTTTAAGCAATGGTCTATCGCTTCCTGTTTATGTTCTGGGCATATGGTATCGAGCATCTCTTCGAAATGAGGTTCGATGATCATACCTTCTCCAGCACCATTCCTTCGAATAGATACAAATGATGTGAATGGCTCTATCCCATAATTTGAACCTGCTATAAAACTGGTTGTTCCACCTGGGGCAGCACAAGTAACAGATGCATTCCTGGCACCTTCTGGGACAAGATTTGTATCTCTGTGTTCATGTGCAGGGAATTGTCCAAGTTTTTGTCCAAGTTTTACCGATTCATCCCAAGCAATCTTATTTACAAATTCCCAGATTGATTCTATGAATGCTCTGCCATCTTTTGAATTGTATGGTAATTTTGCATTTACCAGGACATCAGCAACACCAAGTGGATATAATCCGATTCTCCTGGTTCTCTTTGACATCTCTTCTATCTGAGGGATTGGGTATTCGTTCTTGTCGATTGCTTCATCCATGAACCGTATAGCAGTTCTTACTGCCTTTTCAAGACCACCAAAGTCAACCTTCATACCATTACAGAATGGAACAAGATTGATTCCACATAGACAACAACATTCATAATCCAGTAACCATAACTCTCCGCATGGATTTGTGGATTCGTAATCCCCGAGACCAGGGACTGTATTATCACGGTTTGCTGTATCGATAAATAACATTCCAGGTTCTGAACATTTCCAGGTGCAATCAACAATGAGATTGAATAAACGAAGTGCCTCTGGATCTTTCTTTGTTACCCTTCTCATGAAATCGTCACGAACAATTGGTGAGATGTTCATGTTGGTAAGTGAACCTTTGATGAGTTTAGATCTGATAAAATCTTCCACTTCTGGATGGGTTATATCAAGGCATGCAAGAGCAGCACCTTTTTTCATACCACCTTGTTTTACCTTTTCAATCACCTGATCAAAGATTTCCATGAAGGAAATTACACCACTGGTAGTCCCCCCACCAGATAATGGAGATCCTACTGGACGAAGTTTGCTCCAGTTTGCTCCTACTCCACCAGATGACTTGAAAATGGTTGCTGCCTCTGTGTAGAATTGGAAAATACTTTTCAGGTTATCTTCCAATGGAAGAACAAAGCATGAGAAACATTGTGGATGATCTGTCCCTGCATTGATGAGAAATGGACTTGCTGGTATCAATTTCTTATCACACATCAATCTGAACATTTCTTTTCCACCAGCAAATTTAGAAACCCTTAATGCAATGTCTTCCCAGGATTTCTCGCCTTTTTTGAGGTATCCCCTCGATAATATATCGTTTAGCATTTTGTCATCCGTTTCATTTCGGGTGCATTAGTATTTGGATAGAAATGTGGAATCGTAACAATATGTTCATATTTTCCAATTTCAAAACCAATGCAATCGGCCACATACCTTTGTAGTGCTGCAAAACCTACTGCATTTTGGCCAAAGGCTCCGAGAACATCTTCTGACCGGAACAGAACATACATATCAAGAATTGGTTTTTTGCCGAGTAACCAGAACAGTCTTCCAAATTTTACTTTCCTTGTCTTAAACTGTATGAACTGCAGACATGGAACGTGCTGTGTATTGGGATCCTTCCAGGGATACCAGGTAATGGCCACTGCTCTCCGTGTCATTGGTTCGTGCTTTAAGTGATCAATCAATGCGTCGATCTGATCTACTGGTTCTTCGACATCCATTGCCAATTCTTCTACAACATCAAGATCTGCTATCAAAGAATCATTACAAAGGCATGCTTTGACATTTGCGATAATTGCAGAGATGCTACCATTGATACGCTTGTATTCTGCAAGCCGTTCGTGATATGTATACTCAAAACCTTTCGCACCGTTGAAAATCTGGTCCACATAAGCCAGAACTTTTTTTCTCTGTGCTGGACTGTCTGGATGAATCATATCCTCATCGTTCTCTGACCAGGGTCTATGAATCGTTACTGCAACAGGTTCTGCCTCAATACAACTTTGGCCATCTTCTGTATACATCCGTATACCTTCGTTGAAGACGTAATTTACCAAAAGAACATGAGCATTAGCAATTGTCTTGCAATCAATCACCTTCATGCCCTATAGGATATATTCTGTAACCTATTAAACATTTTATACCCGACCAGATATAAATCGGATGAGCGCATATGATGATCATGGACAACGATGTAGACATCTTTGCCGAACCAAAGGCAACGGATGAAGCCAGGCAAGCATCCAGAACAAAAAGAGTGTATCGCAAATTTGTTCGAGAGGTAAAGCGAGCATGTTGTGGTTTAAAATGTGGCACACAGCAGTAATCCTATTGCTGTTCGTGGGTGTTGCCTGCGCAGGATCCCCATCCACTGTAAACACTGAAGTGTATATCAGCGCAGATGGTGGCATCATTGCATCATCACAACATGATTGGAACATTGGTGGCAATGCAATTGGTGGAGATTCAGATTTCCAAGGTGGAGAATCACGACATTCGGCCATATCGGGCGCAGGTTACAATGTTTATCAGAGGAATGTAACGCTTGATGCATCTGTATCAAATTATATGGATTCGTCAACAGAAATGGAATCTGATGGAGGAGTAATCTATGAAGACTCTATTCACGCATATGATAACAGGGTAGCCATTCCTCCAGTATATTCCACAGTAACAACGCCATCCAATCTAACAAATGAAACTAATTCCACAAATACCACGCAGAACGTGACTACACAGACTGATGCTGGACAAACACCGTCTTACCAGGATGTATCATTTGGCGCTATTGGCATGAGTGACATGGCACATTATGCTACTGACCAGGTTGTGGATGGGATTGATGTTACCACAGATTACAAGTCAGAAGGTGGTAATGGTATGTTTACTGCATGGACAGCCATCAATACTGCAGCAGGTTCAGATCCACGTTCACCAAATATGGATTACAGAAATTCTGTTAAAGAACGGTATACTGCGATTGGTAATTCGACTGGCAGTTACAGAGAATCTATCAAAAACAGATATAGTGATTTTTCAAAACCACTTGGTTTCGGTGACACATCTTCTGTTTCCAATGGAACTGCATCCACGATTGATACTGCAACCATGCAGTAACATCTCTTTTTTATACCAGTAGATCATACATTGTATTGTATGTTCGAAATCAACGGACTGTGGACCGGGAAGGCAGGAGATGCTAACCCAAAGAAAAGTATTGAAGTTCCGGCATCAACCAGCAGGTTTTTCTATCGATTTGAGCGAATCCAGGACATCACCGAAGTAGTCAAGTCAGTTGTCCGGGTGAATGTCAATGGCACCGAGATTCTCAAGGAACTGGCAGACTTCAAGCCCGGTGACAAGATCGATACTGGGTTCTTCGATGTTCCTGCAAGCATGAGGACCGGCGAAGTCAAGGTCTCCATCGGTGTCTATTCATACGAGGACACTCCGGAGAATGCCAGGAAACTGTTCTCAACCGATGAGCCATTCACCATCACCTTTGAGTGATCCCTTCTTTTTTATGGAACATGATCCCAATGGGATTGATCAGCATTCTCCTGGAGCCAAACTCGATGCAGGAAAGCCTTCAGCCGACTTGCTCCTCGATTTTGGTAGAGCACTATTATCCGTCGCTGAAGTCGGAACATATGGCGCTAACAAGTATACCCGTGGAGGATGGCAATCAGTCCCTGATGGTTTTCATCGCTACACCGCTGCCCTCCTTCGACACCTGTTATCAGAAAAGAAAGAGGATTGTGACCTGGATACGGAACTTCTTCATGCGAGTCATGTGGCGTGGAATGCGCTCGCTCGCCTGGAATTGTTATTACGTGATAAGGAAAAAAAGGTGGAAGTGTCTAACATAGAATTTTTCAAATGCCCTTAACAACAATTCCTTTTGTCATCTTTTGGTCACATACAACGAAATTTTCCACAGTAAGTTCAAATCCCAATCCTATGTAGTCGAATTCTACATTTACCAGTTTTGAATTGTGTGAATTAAGATATTCGATAAATTCTTGCCAAGATCCAAATGTATCGATTACCAGACCTGATTTGAATTGATGGCTCTTGTATAACCCAGAATTTTTTACTGAAGTATCCCAGGATTGCTGATCGATGGGAAGACCCATGTCACGCATCTTGTATCCCGTGGTAGATATTTTCGATTGCATCATGCGCTTTACTGCCTCGGGATCATTCATAGGATTATTTGCCACAAAGTTATGCGTTCCATTTGAGATACGTTCCCTGGCTGAACGCTGCCTACCAAGCCGTAGTTTATTCCAGTATTCATCCTTTTGTTCTTGTGAAAGTGAATAATACCATTGCCGCCAAGATTCTGCTCTAACAGAAACAGCCTTGTCCTTTATATCGTCGTTTATCTTCTGTATACCATCTCTGCGCCATTGATCGTGTATAGCACGATGTTCTTCTTCAGTGAGACCTACCAGGTTCTCTGGACTGTTATCAGAGTGATCTCCATTGATATGATGGATATGTTCACCCACAATACCCATTTCCCTGGCAATAAAGTGATGTTCTGGTAATCGAGAACCAGATTCATCATACATGGTTATCGACCATTCCCTACCACGTATTGTCCTGGTGAATGCCATCACAGATGACATCAGATCAATATTTTTGATGGATCTGTAAGTTCCACCACGCAAAAGAATATCCTGGTCATCTGTGCAATGAATTATGGATCCATTGTCGTATACAGATTTAAACAAATATGCTTCGTTAAATTTTGAAATTGATTCAAGTTCACGAAGATTGTAACCATTATTCCACGAAAAAAGAAGTTCTCCGGGTTGAAGATCTGCAACCGCTATCGGTCCATGTGCAGTCGCAATAAAACACTCACCTATCATACCTCTTTGGTTTGATCTTCATCCGGTTTAATTATAGTATACCCGAATGGGACTTCGCCATTGATGATATTTTCCCAATGCTTGATCTGTTCTGGTTCATAGGTCCTGCTTCCAGAATTATGCATATCCAAGAGCAAGCGTGCAGACTGTTGAATAGTTTCGAATGCTTCTGGTGATATTGACTTGAAATACGATTCTCCTGATGGAACAAGAAGAGTATTCCATTTCATGATACTTATTGGTCCATCACCAAGATCTGGGAACAACGATTTCAGAAGTAACCATTTTGTCTGTTCAAATTCTGATTCTGACATATCAAAAAGTTTGCCTTCGACAAAATTCTTGAGCAATGCAATCGATGTGATAACTGCAAGATTACATTTCTGTATACCCTCCAGTTCAAATTTTTCTATGACTTCTCTAACAAAGCCTGGTATCTCTTCAAGTTCAAGAACAAATGCACGCTCTGAAAGTTTCTGCATATCATCAAATGTAGGTTTTACCAAAATGCACCACCTTTTACCTGAGTAAATCCTTCAAGTTCTACCAGATCCCATCCCATTGACGCAAATATATTCCCAAATTTAGATGTAACCAGTGTTTCTGCCATCTTTTCATAATCGATTGTGAATCCTGGTGGCATTTTATCAACGAAGGATATTACATGCGTTTTTGGAAGTCCATCTGGAACTCCTGAAACATATATGTATTTTACCTTCGTCCGTTTAATATTTGTGCCAAGGTAAGTGTTGGAATAAATAGCACCAGTAACCTGGGCAGGTATAGACCGTTCATACTCATGCAGGTTTCTGCTAATACCCTTTGGTATTCCCAGGTTATCTCCAGTGTATATTCCATTGAGTATATCTGCTTTTACTGCAGCAATCTTACCCACGATCTCTTTTCGGCTAACTTCATCAAGTATATTTACCAGAACTTCTTTTTGAAGGTCCTTAATGAATCCAGGAGTATCAGATCGCTTGGCTTCGAATCCTTTGATATCTATGACTGGTTTATCAAGGATATGGCCGTCCTTATAATATATGAGACCTGCATACCGTTTCTTTACAGATCCACCATCCTCATCTCCCAAGAAGAAAGCACGTAGATAAATCTTCTCAAATTCCACATATACGATATTATACCGTGGATCGCCAAAATTATCCTCAATGAATTTTGGGATACCTGCATTGATGGCATCTACGATTGTTTTTGCATGTTCTGGAGATTCTACTTTGAACATAATAGAATCTGTATCACCTGCTACAACTTCAACACCAAATGATAGGACTACCTGTTCCATATATTGGTTAAACATTCTCCCAAAGTAAGTGACTGCCGCACCGATGTCCCTGACCGCCAATCTTGCTTTTGGCATGAGTAATAGACCATATACCGAATTTAATAAGAATTTGGTAACTGTCTGTGTATCGTCCAGGCGTTGATGTTCAGGAGATTCTTCTGGATATTCTTTCATCCTTTTCTTGAGAGCCTGACGATAATCCCATAGTTCATCGACCACTTGTGGCAAGAATCCTCGGATATCTGCTCTAAAGGTTGCAGGACCTATTTTGATTGTGCCATTCGGATCAAGAGTCTCGGGACTCATGTTACCCAATTTGATTGCAGACGGATACAGAGACCTCACATCTGCCCCTGCCACCATGTAATGCATACCTGGTATCGGATCAAGAACTCTGGCACCTTCTATAGGCTCCCATTGAATTCCACTACCGTGGTTTGGTAATACAATCTTTTTCTCATGTGCCTTCTTCAGGTAATAGAAATCAAGGACTCTACTGTTATGCCTGATGTCATACCAGTAACAATAGGTCATCCTTCTCACAGCATCGTAGTAATTTGTGATGCCCCTGGCTTTCTCAATGTTTACCATCAGTTCAACATCATGGATATTGTATTCCATGAATTTGTTGAAGTCAGTTTTCCACAAATGGGAAACATTGCCATCATGTTCCAGTTTACCTACAAGACCTTCACGCTTTGCACAGTAATCCAATCCTTTTGAATCCAGTTCGGATGTTTGCATTTTGTCATATGCCCACATCAAATCCAGCCAGACCCTACCCTTGGGATACCCTGTTCGGTTATCAACGTCTCCCATCGGTGATAATTTCTTGGAATCCTTCAATCGTCTGAATATATACGGAAAATCGAATTCATCTCCATTCCATGCCCAGAAAAGATCAAAATCAAACACTTCTACAAATTTGATAAATTTTTCAAGCATATCTTCTTCATTATTGAAAATATACCTGTTTACAGTATCTCCTTTGATCGTTTCATCAGATCCCGGAAATGTAGGTGGACGTAAAGCGAAGCAATGATATTTTCCGGTAAAAGAATCATTTACGCATATAGCAGTAATCATTTTGTCTGCTTTTGCGATATCTGGATTAGATCCTTCATCATCTACTTCGATATCGATAAATGCAAGTCTGATAGGTTCCTGGGGAATTTCAACCAGATTATCGATCATGTAGCGATTGATGTAAACTACATCTGATTCAAAGGTCTTTTTGTAATTTACACGTTCTGTCTTTACCTGGGAAGGATGATAAACGATTACCTTCTTTAATTTATCACCAAAAAGGCTGGTGTATTCCCCGGTTGGATCCTCTGCATAGAAATAAGGACGATACTTTCTTCTTTCAACATACCGTTTATTGTCTGGGTGCCTTCCACGTATAACAATATCTGGACCAACGGCCTCAAATATTATCATTCAGGATTCTCCTGACGTTATCAAGTGCATTCATTCTTGCATCATATTCCGCTTCTATCTTTTTTTCAAGATTGTGCGTAACCATGTGCCGAATCATTGAATAGATCTTCTTTGGTCTTGCTGCTCTTCCATCGCTAACCTCATGATATGTTATTATGCCTCTTGCCTTTAGAGATTTCATAACAACACTTACTTCAGATTGCCTGATACCACATGCAATTTCGATATCACGTTGATCTGCTTCTTTGGTATTTGCAAAAAATGCTATTACCAATGATTCATTTTTCGTGAACCCAAGGTCCTGTAATGCTTCTTGCATACAGTATAGTTTATCGGTATAAGTTAATAAAAATAGTGGTATCAAGAGAACGAAATAATAAGCATGCCATTACTTTCTTCGATCTCAACAGTGCCAAGATCTCCTGACAATACGATGCTTTCTCCAGATCGTTCCATAGTCATGCCTCTTCGTGTGAATTCTTTGATAACTGCAGACTTTGCAATGTTTTTCATCCAAACCACTTGTTTTTTGCCGGTTTTGTAAGAGAGAGGCCAGCCTTTGTAAATGCAGGCTCATCTGCTCGAATCTCTGTAAGAAACTCTCGGTAATTCTGTTCAACCAGTTTTTCAAGCACTGGAGTGCGTTCGAGAGCATGTTCTCTACAATATCGATCAATGTCATCTTCTTCAGCCTTTTTTGGTTTCTTTATCCATGATGGCATCTTTTTCTTATAAAATGCCACAATCAAGAGTCTCTGGACCAGGGAAGGTTTCAGAAAGAAAATATACTGGTTAATCTTTGATGCCAGGGTTGGATCCACAAATCCAAGACCATGAAAGATAACTACTTCCTTTCCTGCGACATCCTCTGGTGTTGCAAGACCTTTGATCATCTTACCCATTGTTTTGAATGGAATATTACTCACCTTCAAAGTTCTTGTAGTATTTACTCGGAACTACACCTTTCTGGAACATATACTTGGATCCTTTCTTTGCGTTGTATGGATACTTACTTCTTTCCATAGTCTGGAATACAAGTTGTCCTATACGGTCTCCCGCACGAAGAATTACTGGAGTATGCTTGTTTACATTGAATATCTCCAATGTAATCTGTCCATTGAATCCAGGGTCTATATATCCCGCAGTTTGATGAATGGTTATCCCCAATCTTCCCCAGGACGATTTACCATTCAATTGTGCTACAATTCCATTAGCAAGACCTATTATCTCAACCGTTGTAGCGAGAACATGTTCCTGTGGCATTATCAGATATTCATTGGCGATATATGGATCCCCCCATAGAATGGATTTATGTGGATCAATTGCATCGACATGATCTATGATCAGGAATTCATTACCAAGCGTAACATCATACGAGGCAGGATTGATATTCTGATGAGAAAAAGGACTGATTAGGATATGTCTATCCCTTACAGCATCCCGGATTTGCCAATCAGCAAGTATCATTTGGCACCAGTCTGACACCAATGTCCTTGCATACCAGACACCTGGCAAGCATTGTGGCCGGGTGCTTCTCCTGGAATCCACGGTTATCGCACGATTTTTCGGTTCTTCTGCAATACAATTGGAATACTCCAAAACATCCATTCTCTGGCTTGTTTATCATATCCAACTGAATCTTGCGATCCCTGAAATAACTGTCAAATGCATCGGTTGATGGTGTTTCTTCTACAGGAGATTCATCAACTATAACTTCTGCATTTTCTGCTGGCTGTTCTTCTTGAACCTGTTCTTCTACATCGACTTCGAACAGTATACCGGATTCTTTTGGCTTATCTGAAACCATTTTCTTCTGGGTCATCATTACACTTCCTTTCTCTGGTGCATTTTCCTAATACATTACTTGAACATTCAGAGAAGCATTCCACTCTGAAAAATTCTGATTCTACCCTGCCACCAGGGTAAATCTTTGTTATTACCGGTCTGCTCATAAAAGAGCATATTATTTTTCTGTTCATTTGTCACACATTGTTTTAATGCATGCTGCGAACGATATCTCCGGAAATGCTCCAATCGACATCTCATACGAGTATTTGGCAATGGTGATTACCCATTTCTCGATCTCCGTATCTGTCATCAGATCAGTCATGTCCACCAGGAGGTTCTTGTAATCTGGTGCTGCAGCGATCCATTGTTTTCTTGCATCCAGAAACTTACCTGACCTTACAAAACCGAGGATATCATTGGCAAGAGTATGATTGCTCGATGGGACCGATCCAAACATAGCGTAGTGTTGTAGTGCGTTCACCATGCTACGTATATCCGGGTAATTGATCGAGATGATGTTTGATACGTCTTGTGCAGGGATCGGGATATTTTCAGCCCCTATGATGCGTGCCAGGTAAACCTCGATGTCCGGCATTGGTGGCGTGGCAAGATTGATCTCCATGCACCTGGACCGGATTGGTTCAATGATCTTTGCGACATTGTTACAGGTGAACACAAACCTGGTATTGTTGGAATACTCTTCCATGATATTACGCAGGGTATTCTGTGCATCGAATGTCAGACCATCGGCCTCATCAAAGTGAACCAATTTGACACGTTTGTTGATAGACATCGTGGATGCAAATTCCTTCACCTTTCCACGTATCATATCAATTCCACGTTCATCAGATGCATTCAGGTAGAGCACATCACAATTGTATTCCTTTGCAATCACTTTTGCAAGCGTAGTCTTTCCAATACCACATCTTCCTGCCAGGAGAAGGTTTGGTAAACTATCAAGTTTCGTGAGATCGACTGTGAGACCCACAATCTCACTAAATTTACCTGGACGGTATTTTTCGGTATATAACTGGTCCTTTATCATGATACATCCTCCATAGCATCACTGTATCCATCCCAATTATCAACACCATGAGATTCAAGTGCAGTAAGGGTCTCTTCCGCTTTAAGAAGACGATCATATTCTTCTTTTGATATGGTTACAGTTTCGTTACTCATTCTTCCATCCCCATGATGTATGCTTCCACTTTCACAAGACCGGCCTGGTATTCAATTTTTCCAGGGAATTGTGTAACTGAATTTTTTAGAGTAAATACCACAGGAGAAGTGGCTTTCCCGATCATACGTTCCAGGACATCAAATTTGAATGTCCACTTTCCTGGCTTCCCGGTGATCTCCTTGAGTTTTCTTTTCACCTTTCCACAGGTTATGGTCAGGTAATCTCCCATATCAAAGAATATCTTCATATCATCCTGTTTCTTGGATGCTTTGAATATGGTAGCAATTGCATCAAGTGGAATCGAAAATACCTGGGCATCAGAATAATCTATTGGTGCCTGAAGTTTACCAGTAAATTTTTCTGCATTCTCCTTTGCCACCATTGGCATGAGAACTTCCAGTTCATCATTAAAGATAAGAATCGAATCCTCGCTGGTCCGAATATCAATCGGATTGGTAAAAAGATCGATATACTTGTCTATCGTCTTCTGGTTGGCATACATATGAATATCCGGAACTCCCGGAAGACATAAGTAAATTACACCGGTCATATCAAATGCTTTGATATTTGCAACAAGATTGCCTTCGCTGTCACTATGAGCCTCATAATCTCCTGATGTGGTGAGGCCTTCAGTAAGATCATTAAAGGTCTTTAAGGTCGATTGGTGCATTGTCCTTCTCCATTATTTCTCTTAATTCATCGATACGTTTGTAAAGCCTGTTTATGCAAATCCTGACAACATTGCTTTTATTTGAACCAAGTATAACATCCAGTTCGTTTAGTTTTGCATTGGTATCAGGATCCAGACCAACTGTGATCCTTACAAGTTCCGACATACCACATCCCGCAGTCTCTTGTTGGTGACATCATATTTGCCATCGGGAAACATATCTGGCTTCTTTGAACCTTCTACTATGGCATAGTAGTGGCGAGAACCCTTTTCAAATACTGCATCACCTTTGATAACGATATGGGTTTCACGCATTACCGATCCAATCCATTTTGGTATGTCTTTTTTACGCAGGACCTGTCCTTCTTTGTCCACTACCTCATGCTGGTCAGTATACATCGTGTAGATGACACCTTTGTTTGCACATTTTACCGCTTTTGCATGTATGTCATCGATATACTGTTTTCGTTCTTTCCAGACATTCAGGTTTGAAATTCCCTGGTATGGCATGAGTTTATTGCGTAATCTCATTACCTGTTCAAGAATCGTATTCAGAACTTCGGTGCCATCAAATATAATCCAATCAGGATTGAACTGTTTCTTTGCTTCTGCAAGCAGGAAAAGTAAATATCCATACGATATATCAGATGTCTCCTGCAGAGTTTCAAGTGTTGAACGATCCATGAATTTTAGACCATCCTTTATCTTGAATTCGAGACCTGCATTTGTAATAAACGGCAGTTTTGTTGCAGCACCGGACATATGATCAAATGAGATCACCAGGACCCTTTCTCCATTTTCCGGTATACCGTAACATATGACCGTCTTTCCATCATTTTTCAATCCATACACAGAGAAAACTGTGATTCCGTTTAATCCATCATCATCTTCATCATCAAATGAAAATTCTGGCCTGTTTGCTATCAGTTCTTTTACCCGTGATTGTTTCTCCTCAAGTTCATGCATCTTTTCTTCTTTCTTTGCAGAAGGTGTGGTGGGTTCACCCACATCAACACCAAAGGTCACTTCAGTCGAAGTCACTTGCACTCACCTGTTTGACTTCTTTCGGGGGAATGCACATTGTTGGATCTGGGATGAATCCTACGATCTCACCGGATGGTTCAGCCTCTCTGCCCTTCTCCTCGTCTGGCTTGGTCATATACGGACGATAGATTACCAGACCGATGGCATTCTCAAAACAGGTATCCATTTCCCTGACAACGGTCATACGAATGTTCTGATCGACATCATCGTCCATCAGTGACTGGAATTCTACAGAGTCATTTGAATTCTCTGGCTTTGCAGTGAGCGATACAACAGTAGCCTCTGTTGCATAGAACTTGACACCTTCCGGCATCTCGATCTTATTGTCGGAATTTGGATTGTATACATCAATGAACGGAGCAAGATTGCCAAATTCCTTGACCATCTTCATGACAACATCATAACTCACCTTGCCGGTCTCTTCGAATTCTGTCTGTGTAGCGGTGGATATTGATAGAACGGTTGCTTCTGGTGCTGAACATCCGGCTCTGAACCGATATGCTGAACCTGGGACCAGCACATGCTTCTCTGTTTCTCTGATATATATCACACCAGGTTTCAGAGCATTGTTTACCTGGACACCATCTTCCTTGATGATTGGTCTGAAATACCCGAACGCAGATCGTTCCCATCGGTGTTCTGGTATCTTCTGTTTCCAGAGCCACTTCTGTTTCTCGCTGGTATTCTCTGGACAATACAGAGGATTGCCTTCTGCATCACAGATACCACGATTCATGCCAATATTGATCCATGCAGAAAGGTTCTCTTGTTTCAGGTCCTCCAGGACTTTCATAGCCTCCCTGTATTCCCGGTTTGAACGATCAACAATTTTGGTCAACCCGACTACAAAGCCTTCCATTGGAATCGCCTTTGACCGAAGTGCTGCCTGGTATGAACCTTTTAACTGTTTGAAGGCAACCATCTCTGCCTTCTTTTGTGGAACATCGATGGCAAGATATTCTTCGACTTTCTCATTGAATACTGCCCACATGGAGTCAAAATCCTCCATGATCTTATCAGACAACTGTCTGATCTGTTCTTCATACGACATGACATACAGTATTACACTTGCATACTAAAAAAGATTACTGAATGAGAAGACAATTTTTGCCGTCTTTCTTGATCTCCTTGAACTTCCCATTCTCCACAAGGTTTTTGATGATATATTTGGCTTTATTCTCCTGGAAATGAAATTCCTCCATTATGAGCGCGACCCATTTCATGCTTGGGAACGATTCACCAACATACTTGCGCTTGAGTAATGTATGTATCTGTATAGTTTTTCTATCACTGACTGTTGCAACGTGTTCACGTAAAAAGAACCCTACAGATGTCATTGTCTGAATCATGATATTTGTAGCATACAGAACATCAGGAACATCAACATATTTCCGGTAATTTACCATTGCATGAATTGCAGATATTTTAAGGAGATTTATAGCCATACGAGTAACCATAGATTCCCAGATCTGTTTTTGACCTGTCATGAATGGCATTAATTCACGTAATTCATTAACACCAGATTTCATGATTTCTTTTGCTTCCCTGGTGAGTGACATTGATTCTGTATCAATGTGGTAATCCCTTACCTGCCTTGCCTCATCGACAAGTTTCTGAATAAGGTCCAGGCGTGCATTCTTTAATCCACGGATGTTGGCTTTCGTGGTCTTAATATCCTCATAAGTAGGTATACCATCAATAGTGCTATCAATAATTGCAGTTCTTGTATCATAGTTTTCTTCCTGAATCAAAACTACCATACGCTGGAGCAATCCACGATCAAGAAGAGTTTCTTGAAATTCTTCCAGATAATAACTGGTGATCACTATACTGCAGTCTGGGTAGCCTCCTATCTGATATCCGACCAGGTTATTTGATACATAGTTACCTTCTGAATTATGGCGGTTCATTGCCTTTTGAAGATATCTCTGGGCACCTTCTGTCTCTTTACTGGTCTTTAGAATATTTTCTCCTTCATCAAATACAACAAAATGTGATTTGCGCAGGATACCTTTTTCGTCTGGATCCATATATCCAGGATCGCCAGGATTTTTTCTATTTTTTAGATTGTAATCGATTGCTGCCTTTATCACGGATCCTACAAGAACTGCATCATTATATCTATCAACCGATGTGAATACAAGTCCTATCTGCCTGGCAAATGTAGCAAGAATATCATTGCCTTCAGATTTTCCAGTTCCTGATGGCATGATGATACATGGATTCACTCTGATATCTTCTTCTACACCTCCCTGCTTCACAACGGTAACGTGTTTGAGTAATTGTGAACCTGCGCACATAGCATACATTTCACAGGTAAGTGGTTGGCGTATAACAATAGAATTCCAATATTTGCGCCACAAATCAAGATACGAGTCAGCAGGTTCTGGTGGTAACTTTGTTCTACTAACAAATTCTGTCTTCTTTCGCAGAAGAACCATATTTGCTTCTATTTCTGCATCAGAAGAATCTGCGTCGTCAAATATCTCGAAATATGGTTTTCCGAGTGTTTCTTCGCACAACTGGTTTGCTTCGTCAAGTTTAGACGACATACAGCATATGTATGCGTCAATGATACAAAAAAAGGTTTACTCGATCTTGATGCCGAGTTTCTGGCAGGCAGTCCGGACATCCTGTGACTGGATGGTCTTTCTTCCTGTGTAGGATGCAAGTGAATATGCCTCTTTTGCTACATCGGTGATGGTTTTCTCGGCCATCTGAATCAGAAGTGCAACAGCATCGTCACCGATACGTGCTTCCCGGTCAACATTCTTCGCAAGTTTCTTCACTGGTGCAATTGGTAAGTTTGCCATGATTATTCTTTGACACCGTTATTATTTAAGTCCTTTTGTCCATCCTGGCGTTGTGAATCCGTAATACTGGTTTTGTCAGTGATTGGTTTTGCTACATTATCAGCAGGGTTCATGCTTGGTGGCTTACTGTTGATATCAACAGCATACGTATGTGTTGGATTCCTTTTCTCTGGGAAACCACTCCTTGACCGCCAATCTTCGATTGATATTGCACCTTTGTCACGGGCATCCCCAAGGTCCTTCGAGTCGACCTTTGGCTTTGATAGTTCGTCAAATACAATACTGACATCAATTGATTGACCTGGCTGCGCACCTTCACGCTTCCTGATGATCTCATTGTTCACAATTTCTGTTACGATGTTCTGTATACCTTCCAGAGTTATCATACGCTCTTCTTCGGATATGTAGCCTGATGCGTATGTCGTTCCCTCTGCCCTGCCCATTGTAAGTGGTGCTTGAAGCAATCCTATCTGGATATCTTTCTCCAGGGATTCCTTGTATTGTGTGATGTTTGGATTGGATCCACCAGTATCAAGTTCTTTTATTTCAAATCCGGCACCAATTATGTCTTCATTTTGTTCTATCAGTTCATGTTCTTCAGATAATTTATTGAGTGCATCAATTGCCTCATCGACTTCTCCTTCCCTGATAAGTTCCTCCAAAGCCTTGTAATTAATATGAAGCCTTCCAAAACCATATCTCTTGATGAATTGCGCATATCCTCTGGTAATATCCAGGTAATCACAAAGAACATTTTCAATAGATTCAAGCATAGATAATCCATACAGTCCATATGTTTCCCTACCTCTATTATCCTTTATTTTTCCAATATACGGGAACAATGCACCATATATGATATCTTCACGTTTTAATTCATCTTCTGCATTCTGAATACCTTCATTGATAATAATCCTATCAAATGGCGCTTGTAAAACAAGTGTTGCATTTTCTGCATCTGGTTTATATCCAATTGGATAAATAGAGGCAAATTCCATAAGAACTGGATTAAAATCAAATGTTTCCTTAATGGGATTGGTTATATTCGCAATGTATGTTCCATCCCTGCATAGCAGAAGAACAAGCATTTGAATTTTTGATCTTAAACATATCCTGGTAGCCCATTCTTCGTATTCTTTCTTCTTTGATTCATTATTGCATTCAATCCTAAATCCTTTGATTATTGATAAACTCAACTTAATGAGTGATATCAAAACGTGTGGCGAAGTGACACACATCTGCTGGTATTTGACAAACCGGTTTGTAGTGTTTACAAACTGATAAGGACCAATCTCTGTCTTGCTACCATCAATACGTTCAATACCAGAAACACCTGCTATGAGTTTCTTACCTTTAATTATGACTTCTGCCATTTCTCCTCCCTAAAAGCAACCGTGTCTTTGTTGTTACAAGATTCCGAAGCGATTCTTTCTTGATCCCTGATAATTTTCTGGAACCCATCACAGATAAACCATGCACAGCATCAGGGACATCATCATGTTTACCAATTGGATACACAACCATTTCCTCAATTAACTTCGGATAATGGATTTTCCAGTCAGATCTGAACCTTATCTTTCCTGATGCTACCCAGGGTTCAATGGATTCTATTCTGATGTTCTTTGGCTTATTGCTCCTCACTTCTTTGACCACCATTCCTTCTTCCCTTACTGCTTTGGCAAAAAGTGTCTGGTAGCCATTTGCTTCTACTCCTACGTATGAACATCCATACATACGATACATACGCTTCATTTCCTTTATCACAGCATCTGGTGTTGTGGTATTGGTAATGATGCAATCTCTTACAAAAGTGAAACCATTTTTCTTTGCTCCGAATAGAACAACGATATAATCATTCTTTCCTTTGCCAATTGAACCCAGAGCAGGATCCATATATGCAAAGTTTATTTCTTTCTCCAGTGATTCTGGTGATTCGCTGTAGAAATACATCCTTTCGGTAGAAAACAACTGTGTTTCTGCTGGCAATGGATTATTCATATACTGCGAATAGAATTCTACAAGACCCTTCTCAATTTTTAGTGATTCAATTTTTTCATGGTCTATAATGGATGGGAATAAAAGATTGCCTTCTGGATCTACCACTGCTTCTATTTCGATATGATATTGTTCTCTCTGTGGCAATTTTGGATTATTGTCTATAATCCCTTGGTAGACATCATCTGAATGCCATCTGGTCCCTATTACCACCAGGAGACCGTCTGGTTCAAGGATAGAGATAAGGTCTTGTAGCCAGCGTTTCTTTTTCTCACGTATAGTTTCAGATTCACGATCATCGTTATTACAAATATCATCACAGATAATGATATCATAGTGTTCCGATGTAAGTGAAGACAATGCACCTTTTGCTTTGATATTTGGTTCTTTCTTCACTACACGGGGATTTAACCAAACTTCTCTTTGATTATCTCTTTTAACTGGATTATAACCAAATACACGATGCAGTTTATCATTCTCGGTAAGATGTTGCTTTATTTCACCAACAAATTGTTCTGCAAGTTCATTTGTAGCGGAGGCAACCAGGATCCTTTTTGTAAATTTTCCACCATTATCATACCAATCTTGTATAAGCAGGTTAATTGCAAAAGAAACGGTATACAATGTTGATTTGTAAGTTCCTCTGGGTTTAAGATACAGGTGCCTCCGGTATCGTTTTAGATTCTCTTCAAGAGGATCACACCATACCCTACGATGCTTTTCAGTTATTTTGTTATAACCAAGAACAGTTTTTGCTAAATTGAAAAGGGTAAGTGGCTTATCATAAAATTTAAGCCTGGTCATCCATTGACTCCAACCAGGGAGGCACTACAATGACACCATCAGAGATTTCTCCCTCGATCTTTGCCCGCATGTTCAGAAGTTCGATCATGGTCTTCTGCATCTTAGAGAACTCAAGGGTATTGTCCTGGCCATTTCTCCTGTAGCCTTCCATAGCAGTGGTCAATTCGGCCAATTCATCATTTATGATGTCTATCGTTTTTGATTCTATAACATATTTCTTTTTTTCAGAAACTTTGTCAATAGAATCAGAATCAATGAAAAATACATGGCGTGCATGAGCCTTTAGTTCAGTAAGTTCACACATTAAACCATACTGATTCTCAAGTTTTTCCTTGAGGTCTGCCATCTTCATTTCTGCACCAAAGACGATAGGATCCACAATATCCGATATCTTCTTGTTCTGGCAGATTACACAACCTCTTATTCCCTTATTGCAAATTGGCATATATTAACTTTGATAAGAAGCAATAAAAAAGATCTCTACCCACGGCAGAGAATGTTCGGACCAGTGACTCCCGATCCGCCGTAACATTTTCAGGATTCTCCTTTAAGTTTTCCCTGTCACTGGACCAGGGAGATAGCAGATGTGGGAATCGAACCCACGAACCCTTTGGGAACCATCTTGTTACCAGGGATGCATTTGATAACAGTCACGATTTGACTTGACCAATTCGTCACCTATCTGCTACTTGCTGGACCAAAACGCTGGCCAGCGCCCTGCTGCAGTCAGGGATAACGAGGGGATGGAATTGAACCATCGCAGTCGTTCCTCATTGTTACGGCAGAACACAATGGCCTATTGTGAGTTTACTGCCATAGATCCCTGTGCGTCGGAATCATATACGAGTGGTTTATAGCAACCATCTTAACTTCTGGTTGATGTAACACGACAACCAGCAAAGGCGGAAGGTTTACGGAACTCCTACAACGCATGCTGTTTATTTACCGATTAATTCACAGCGGTCCAACTCCAAGCAACTCACTGGAATGGATACCAGATCATTAAATTGGATTATACGGATGGACAGACCCCATCCACGGACTCGAACCGTGGTTCCAAGAATATCAGTGATCGATATAATATCCCTGGCACATTTCTGTGGACATCCAGTTGTCGAATGGGGCAATAACAGGGAGGGTTGGTCCCTGCAGGCAATTTCCCGACTTATGTGCATGTTGTTAGGGGGATTGTCATGCTCAATCCTGAACTCGGAGTGCCGGTTATTACCCGGCCAATACCTCCACAACGGTTTGACCCGAAGCAGAGGCACAACACAACAATTTTTCATCAGTTATTAACACAGACGGACGTTGATGCTGGTATCAGTAGTTACTCTCCGTCTGTGCCACATTACAATATTATCACTCTGGTGATTTAAATTTGTCGGTTTCTAATCCATGAGCATCCCAACCAGAAACAACCTCTCTGGCAAACAATTCTATCCTTTCCTGCTCACCATATAGATTTTCTATTGCAGTTCTTACTTCTGCAGGCTTTCTGGAATGTTCTCTAATAGGGGATATAACTGTAGAGCGCACAGAATTATTTACTCTTTGTAATCCTTTACCACGCACACCAAGAAGAACAAATTCTGCATTGGCCCTGGTATGATTACCCATACCAAGGAAATCACCATATGTATCAATTTCTCCTTCACGATTAAGGAATGTGGCAAGATACAATGGTTGGCCAGTATCCAGGGATCTCCCGGTCCCTTTCGGATTAGTCTTGATCCAGGTAAACGCAATGGTCCGGTAATCAAATTCCCAATATTCCATTACCTTTAGTGCATCTGGCATAATTGGTCCTGTAGCCCACATGAACATGACAGAATTGTCGTTCGCAATAGAATCAATATATGGACGCATTCCGATCAATTCGGCCAGGGACATGCACTGGTATTTGTGTTCTGCTCCACGCTTACCCGCATTAGCTTTGTCTTTGTATTGCCAGGGACAATCAACGTAGAGGATTGAGTAAGTCATACCTGCTCCACAGATGCAATCAAATCAGATGGTATAGATTTTGATCCATGAACATGAAATCCAGTTATAATATTTAACCATCCAAAACTTGTTTTGTATTGGTAAACATCATCAATAATTTCTTCCCTTCCATCCCTGTATACCACTTTAAGTATTATATTCATTTGAATTCACCAGGATTCTCTACTCTGGTAACGTATATGCCACGGAAATCAGGAGCAAGTTCCAGGCATGCATTGATCGATGTAAAATTGAATCGTATCCTTTCTGGTATCATTTCTTGTCGTTCCAGGAGTCTGGCAACATAATCACCACCAAGTATGATGAAATTTGGATGCAAGTAATATTTCTCTGCATACCTGTGCAATTCTGGCAATATCAACTTGAATAACTTCTCCACATTAAATGAGAACGTACTCAATTTAATATTATAATTATGTTCTTCTGGTTCGAAGTATGCTGGTCCCATTGGACTATTCAGGAAAGCAATATCTCTAAATTTTTGTATTTCTTCAGGAAGATACGTAGATCTAAAACCCTGTTCTTGCATCATCATTGCTACACGAAACAGAACAGATACTGCAGAAAATGAAAGTTCCATCTCTTTGTATTCCTGATCTACCATCGAATAAACTTTTACTCCGGATGCCCTGTTTATATCCAATGCCACAAGCATCATAATGCTTTCACCTGGGACAAAAACCATCCATAAAAATCTCCGGTCTTGCCAAACAATGATTTGTAAGCAAGTTCAAGAATAGATGCACAATTTTCAAGAGATCTTGGTATATACTCCTGCGATTTGAAATATACTAATCCAACCACACCTGGTTGAACTACTCCATGATCGTCATATGTTGCTGCCTTTTTTACAACAAAATACTGACAACATTTCGCTGTAACACTTACATTGAAATAATAGATTGGATTACCATCATCGTCCAAATCTGGACAGTTAATTTTTCCTAAATACATTCTATATCTCCTTTTTTACATATACCATTCTTATCACAATCAAGTTTTTCAAGCAATGGATCTTCCTTATCCTGTTTTGAAAATAGATTGCATTCACCAGAATTACTCAACCACTGGCATATCATTCTATGTATACTTCCGTAAATTCGGATCTCACAAGAGCAGGTGATTCACCTTGCTTTATGATAAGGTATTCTCCAAGTTTAAACAATGCATCTTTGGCAATTCTGTTAAAAACTTCAATTTCGACATATTGATACCCCTGGTCAACAGAAATAGATTCATTTGGTATCAAAATAGTTATAGAATTGTCAACAGGCAATTTAACCTTGTATCTTGTTCTATCAAGGTTTACTTTTACTTCAGTAAGCGTGGCATAAACTTTGACCACATTACCTTTGATCGATCTCCATCCAGTCTTTTTGGTCATGGTTGTTACCATTCTGTTGGATCACATAGGTCTTATATTTCACCCCATTCATCTGGGGCATCCTCAACATAATCAACCTTTTTAGGTTTATGTCCTACAGGATACTCACGCCTGGGTTCTTCATTCGATTCCATCTATCTCTTCCCAATCTACACCGCAATCCATACCGGTATCATGTGCTGCAGGACAATCCATGAACATTGTTCGATCCATGCAATTTGGGACATCCAATGTGCAGGGTCCCACGCTACATTCTGTGCATCGTAGTCTCATCGTAGTATGCATTTGTAATACTGGTTATTTATACCTTGTAGATCCACAATTATGTGTATGGATGAATTTCCATCAAAACAAGTCATCGAGACACTGGAAAATTCCGTTCTCGATAGAGAAGTGGTCAGTTATTTGATGAATCAAATGCCACATCTCGTAACAGGCTGGAGGAAATACCTGCGCTCGATTGCACCCGAACGCTACAACGATATCGCTACTATCTTCAAAGAAGACCAGCGAATCAAGAATTACATGGAACATCTTGGATACATTACCAGGACCAATTGTATTCTCATCGTAGCAGACTGCACCAATTGTAGTCAACAGAGGGCGCGGCAGATGGTTGATGAATCCATCAAATGTGGGATCCTGAAACAGACCAACTTCAACAAGAAGGAAAAGAGGATTAGGCTGAATGAACCTGCAACAGTTTGAACAGTTCATCCCTAACCTTACCGGTGTGGCAACACTGATCATTGCTGTCTGTTCATTTCTCCTTAGTTTTTTTAACCTGCAGGCAACAGCACTTGATGCAGGTATTATTCCTTGGTTATCATGGCTATGGCCTGTTTGTATTGATGCCCTGCTTATCTCTGGTAGTCTGATGATATTGAGATCGTCCATTAGAATGGAGTCTACTATGGTTGGATGGACAGTTCTAATTGTGTTCACCTTGATCAGTATGGTATTCAACATCATCCACAGTCCACCCGATATCATCAGCCAAGCAGCACATGCGGTGGCACCAGTAACCCTTTGTGTAAGTATTGAACTGTTCATGATGTGCATCAGGTCAGATTTGTCCACTGAACAGGTGATTGAACAGGTGCCAACTGCACAAATTGTAGAGGTATTGAACAATGGGGAACCAGTAACCAAAACAGAAGTGGTCCATGTTTCCCTGGGAACCGATCCCGAGAAGTTCAGACAAGTCATGGAATATTTTGAGGAGAATCCCGAGAGCACGATCTCCGAGGCAGCAAAAGTTCTTGGCATCAGCAGGACCACAATTACGAAGTATCGAAATGAAGGACGAAATACATGCAAAAGTGATCCGTATACAGGCGGACAAATTGAATAAGGCTATTGGAAACCCAGAAGGCACATTTATCGACAGAAAGACCATCGATCTCATTGCAGAAGCCGATGTAAGGGGGATTATAGTTGTAAATGGAAAAGAAATTCAGATGAACATGCATTTGAAAGGAACTGCGGACATTCTCCGTAAAAAGATCGATGGCACATGGGCGATTGGAAGATAAACTACGCTGCAGATGTTATCAGCGAATTTGACCTGGAGGTGATTGAGAACGGCAATTATAGCAGTAGACTTCGACGGGATTCTGATTGAAGACGGACATTGGCCAGGAATTGGTCCAGAAGTGCCAGGTGCAATCGCTGGTGTAAATGCTCTCCATAAATCAGGACATTGTATCATTATCAATTCCTGCAGAGTCGGAGAGGCAGAAGCCAATATGATCCGATGGCTTATTGCCAATAATGTAAAATTCTGCCATATTAACAGAAATTGTGTAAAGAGACAGATTTATTACAAGACCGACTGCAGGAAAATCAGTGCAGACATCTACATTGATGACAAAAACCTATGTTTTATTCTTAATCCACTTGATTGGATTACAATCGTGGGATTTGTGATAGGAAAGTTTGGTGGAAATATCGAACGTGACTGTGAATTCATGGTGGAATAATGTTCCTTGAACTTGCTTATCTCATCGTAAAGTATCTTGGATGCGCGATTGTTGTATTTTTGCTATTCATACCATTCTCTATGATTCTTGAATCGTTCAGGAGATGGCTTGATCAAGAAATGAACACACCAACATACGCATTCATAATTGTATTTTGTGCTATATGGTTTATTCTTACAATGGGATTTGTAGAATTATTCTGGGTCCCGTTCAAATTACCATAGTAACCTTTTTTAAGTATTACGCAGTAATACTACTCTATGCAGTGCGCAGTAGACGCAAGCAAGTCTGACAAGGCATACACTCTCATGGAGTTTATTGCTATCAGAAAGGGACTCCTGAACATTGAAATGGCAGCACATCCCTGGGACGATTACAATCGTGGAGTAATCGAGGGACAACTGCTTGCTCTCCAAGGACTTGAAGCAGGAATACTCTCTGGTAACATCGTGGCTGGTAATATTCGATGACCACTGAACATTTTGAACAATGCAATGAACGAGTTGTTACTGAATTAAAATCGTCCATTGCAGGGATAAGGCTGCTTATGAGCGATCCCATGCTTGACACCAAGGAAAAAACAATCCTCGCAAGGACAATCATGGATGGACTCGTATTACTCAAAAAAGAGGTAGAACGATATACATGATCGAAGATCGAGATCTCCGAGAACTTCGACCATGTTCTGAATGTGGGTATTCTGAATGCATCAATGGCCATATTCATGTTGCCAGAAATGAATTCCTGTTACTCGAAGTCGATGGAAATCTCCATATGGTATCATACGATGATTATCTTGAAAATTGCACACCAGAAGAACAAGATCATCTGTTTGGTAGTGAACAGCATGTTAATCCTATCAGATGTGACAAGCACATGACACTACCAGAACTTCTTGAACTGGTAAACAAACATAACAGGATTTCTGCCAGGCACCAGCCACTGGTAACTAACCAACACGTTACAGACTTCTGTAAGATGTGCAGTGACCGGGCATACGAACCCACTGGATTATTCTGTGGCAAATGTGCAGGAAGAATGGTTATCAACGTGAACAAGTGTCCAAACGGAACCTGGGAGAGATATGAACACGCTTGAACGATTACAAAAACCATGCGAAGAACGATTTCCAAATATCTGGAAAATTGCCAGGCATACAATGGATGTATGCTATTCTGATGAACAGATCAAGGAAATCATTGGAAAATCGAACCTGGTCATGATGTGCGCAATTGAAGACTATCTTGAAACACATCCGGTCCCAGAGGATTGGGATCTTTATTCAAGGATAAATCATGTATGAACAGTATGTTGATGGAGACATCTTACATGACACATATTACGGAGATTCCTTCATATTTACCGAAAAGAAATGGGGAGTCACCGTAAGAGCATGCTGGTCCAGATTCGTCAAAATTGGTGAGACAATCTGGAGAGGAAAAATATTTACTCCGGTTGATGGATGTGGAAAATGCGAACATTGCAAAGCAGTTCAATTCGGAAAAACAAAACACGAACGATGCTTACAATGTAGTATTACATCCACATCAATTCCTGTATCCCTTTATCCTGTTATCTGGAGAGGTGCAACACTGATCAATTGTCCGAGGAGATCATGAAACGATACGAAGTAATCTTTTGGGCCTTCATTGGAATTGGGGGCATGGTAGGGTTATGCAGAATGATATGGTGCAGTTATCACTGCTGTGCATGAGGTAAACATGGCAACAATCGAAGAAATCAAAGAAAGACTTACCAAAGTCAAGAACAGCATGGATTATGAATATATCAAGGCAAAGCAGCGTATCATCGATGCTGTAGAATCAGATGATGTTGATAACGCAGAAAATGCATTTGGGGATATGAAATTATCCAGGATGGGAAGAGATATAGCAATCACAATGCTTGGGGAATTAAACAATGAAACGTAGCCAGAAACACTACTGCAATGGTTGTGATGACAATTACTACAACCACGGTAATAACAGCACCACAGGAAAATGCTGGTGCTTCCAGGATGCCAAGATCATCTGGAGATGCATGATACCAATTGATGTGCCTCCAAGCGAGTATCACCGATACAAGAAAGAACGAATGCCCGACTGCTACAACAGACCACGGTATTCATTCCCCAGGGAGAAACAGTAATGCCAATTTGTAAAACCTGTGAAGGAAGAGGAGAAGTTCAGGAAATTACCGGAACTGGCCAACATACAGATTTTGAAACGTGTCCAGATTGCTGTGGAACTGGTTATACCATACGCACTTCGGTATATGAATTCATAACCGCAATGGAACGAGAATTGTCTGCAAACGATCACAAACCTGGTTGGAAAGATACAGACAAACAAATTCTGCATAGAAGAATGATTGGAAACATCACAGAACTTACGTATGCCATCCAATCCAGAGATGCTGAACGTATCAAGAAAACCTGTGCAGACATAGCGAATTACGCAATGATGATCTGGGATGTGACCAAATGATCGAACCAATGCTGATTGCAGGAATTATCATATTCCTGATGTTCTTCTGGTGTGGCTGGAAAGTCTACCAGATGAAGAAAAGTTTTGACGAACGCGGGGGATCCTATTCTCCGTTAATCCCTGAATGGATGAGGATGCTGAAATGAATGTTCTGGTAGAAATTCCAGTAGAAGCCTACAATTTCATTTCTACTGTTGCAAGAATTAAAAATGCACCATTTGAGGTTATACTACTTTCAATGGTATGTAACTACGCAGCAGATAATAAATTTGACTTTCCAATTACACAGAACACAGCAGACAATCACCAGGAACGAATAATATGAAATTGACAGGATTCAGACTACCAAATGGTGCCATAACTGTGAAAATACCACGCTACGAAGGAATATTCACTGTAAATGGTGCAAAAGTGCCAAATGAGAACATTGTCATCTCCGACACCGATGTAATCGAAAAGGTGCAGGAAATCCATCCAGTTATGCACTACACGAACGCAGAAGACGAAATCATCTCAATCGAGGAATATACCAAGAGAGAACAAGAATTGCTTGCCAAGGCAACCGGAACAGATGATGATGGAGAACCAGAATTCGAAGTGGATGATCAGATAGCCTGGATTGTTCTTCGTAGAAAATTCTGGGCAGTCAGGAAAGATTCCACTGTGAATGAACCAGTGGAAATAGAAATCATTCCATTGCCAGATGAATCAGAAAAATACCCAGAATACATCGAGACCACATGGAGAACATCCGATAAACTGAACAACACCTGCATTGCTGATGTCAGAAGGTTCATCCTGGGAATGTTCCCACTAATGGCATCAAAGTATACATTTGACCCAAAGAAAGTAACCGGATTCGATCCAGCGTATCCAAACCTTGAATTTCTCAAGATTGAAGGAGTATACTTCAATAATTTCAAGCAATATGAGAAAAACAAGGTATACCGTGGAACAATGGAGGAATGTGAGACGTTCCTGGATGAAGTTATAGCAGACATCGGTAATCTCCTGGCAGGGTATGTCAAAAGAAAGACCACACCGGTATCATTCAATGAAATCGTGGCAGATCTTGAAGTTGTTCTTGGTGTTGCCAGAAAAATAGAGCCGATGAAAAAATCATACCATACCCACAACGATCTCTGTTCGAGACTTTCAAGGCTGATCGAGTCATACAAATTGATGAATGATCGAAAACAGGAGTCAGAAGTATGAAGATGATATTGGTCCTGATGCTGTTAGGACTTGTAGCAAGCCCGGCTATCGCCGGTCACGTTTACGTAATGGATCGGGAGTCGAACAATCACATCAATGTGACCTTCGAAGGCAACGTGACGGTTCTGTATGAGTTTGGTGGCAAACAGATGATCGCGGAGAACATGACCGGGAAAGTTGTGTTCTATGGATCAAATCTCTCCCTGGAGAAATATCCATGAAAACTTGCAGATATTATGACAATGAAGATGCCAAAGGATGGTGTGTATTGGGTTTTTATTGTCCATATGAACCGGATGAACATAAAGATCAATGCCCTGATTACGAGGAACCATGAAAAACGACCAATGCCCCTTTTGTAATGCACAATTACAAACAGGATCTGCATTCGAACATGGAATTGGAAAAGTATATTTTGTATTTTGTCCTGTATGCCATTTTAGAGGACCAGAAACCCATTCACTCGATGCTGCAGTAAAAATGTATGATGATGCAATTGATCGAACAAATAATAGCGATACCATCATAGAAGTGGTAGAGACTTCGGATCCTGACAAATACAAAGCACAGATGAACAAACTGCTTGCAGAAGGATATAGAATCAGTTCTACATCATGTGGATTCGTAAACAGCGAGCAATATGACTTCTGCGGCATGTATCAAGCAATCCTGGTGAAATAATGAAAGAATTCAATCCTGCTCATATTTGCTGGAAACCAGACGATCCTGACCTTCCAGAAGACCTACAGGAAGTTGTTGGTGAATGGGGCCTCGGTGTATGCAAATTATGCGGCAGAACCGAGAGACAACTCGAAGATCGCTGTATTCATGAACTCTGTCCGTTCTGCGGAGGAAATCCAGTATCAGAGTATTATGTTGACCGTGGATACAGAATACAGTGCGAAAACAGGCATAAAGTTGAATTGTGTCCGGTAAACATGAGAACGCATCATTACCCAACCGAAGCAGAAGCATGGGCAGCCTGGGACATCAGGAAACCGATCCAGGAAGTCAGGGATTACATCAAACGAATGAAAGAGGAATATCTTTCTGTTAGTGCATTTCCTGCATTATATGCACTTGAAAATGTCGAGGAAATGATCAGATGAGGGGATGGGTAAAACTTCTCAATGCCAAAAAGTTCCATTGGATTGAAGATGGACGATCTCTCTGTGGAAAATGGGGATACTTTGGCAAGAATCCTGAAGCATATGACCAAGATACCACAGAAAAACGTGACGAATGCAAAGAATGCCGTAGGAAACTAAACAAGGAGAATCGCAATGAAAGTAGAGATTGATTTATCTGAAATTTTTCAGAACGATGATGGAGAATGCATCTCTATCGGTGTGGCAGAACGTGTTGAGGCAGCAATCATTGCAAAAGCAGAAGCAGTGGTTGTTAAACTGGTAAAAGAGAAATTTGATGCAGAATTGAATACACAGATACCAGCGATTGTATCCAAGACGCTTGAAACGATTATGGAAGATCTCCTTGACAAACCATTCATTCATGTCGATAAATGGGGCAGTCGTGGAGAGGAAACCACTGTAAGGAAACTGATCGTCAAAGACATCGAAAGCGCATTGGTGTGGAAAGAATCAAGGTATGACAATGAAAAAGGTATGTATAACAAGGTTGTTGGTGAAGTTGTAGCCGAACATCTCAAGACATTTGGTAGAGAATTCACCAGGACCGTGGATCAGCAACTTATTGCCGAATGCATGAAGTATGCCATCGACAAACTCCGTGGCGGGATAAAATGACCAAAATATTGAAAATAGACAATTGTAATGATTGTCATTTCGCGGATAAAACATGGGGAGATTGTCAGCATCCCGAAAAAGAAAACACTGACATCAATAAATATCTCGAAGGAGAATTTGAAGGAACATTGCCAGATGATTGTCCATTGCCAGATGATCCAATGGCCAAACTAAAAGAAGTTCTGCAAAAAAGAGCAACACATCATCGTCTCTATGGCAATAGAGAGACCGAATCTGAACTCCTTTCATTATTGGATCTGGTATAATGGAATTTGAAATCAAAATAAACCTATCTGATATTGTAGACATCATGGATGCATTGGGTGAATCCCACCCTCTTTATCCAAAGTATGCAATGGCCTACAAGTCCTTAACTGGACGAGAGCGAAGAACCGAAACAAACAATTGCAACAATCTACATGGACCAACCAAAGCACACGAACCTTCTGATCGAGTAAGATTTTATAGGTGTCCAGGCACAGGATGTCCATTTATTCATTTGTGTCGTATGTATGAACCCTGGGGATTAATGGAAGTGAAATATCGTGATGATCACAACAAATGCAGCAATTTCGTTGATAATGGGATTATATGACCCCAGAATAAGTGAGATGCTTCAAGGAAAGACTAATAAATCTACTCAAATCGCAGGAGACTCCGGAGAATTTAAACTTGAACATGACGAGGAAATTGTATGAAAGAACTTAAACTCAATTTTTCAGAACTACAAGAACTGGTTGATGCTTACAAGAAAGGTATGGCATCTACGCTTGCATTGAAGCCAGAAAATATCAAATTGGTTGCATTAAACCTGATATTTGTTGATGAAGAAACCGAACTCCGGGGAGAACATATACTCAGATCACCAGATTATAATCCAGAGGATTATGAATGATTTACCAATAAAATTACTGTGAGAAAATCATGCGAATCGTCAATTATGAACTGGTGGAAGAAAATAAACGAATTGAGACAATTTGTGTCGTAAGAGATCCACTATTTTTTCCAAGGATCGGTGAATGTGTTGTGAATGGAAACAAAAAATACCGAATTATTGACATAGAATATGCCGGTATCCAGGCAAATATCCTATGCATTGAGGAACAATTATGATTTACCAATGTGATAGATGCGAAAAGAAGTGCGAAATGAATGCAGTTTCTTCAAGCAATATGATATACCAGATCTGCAATGGCAAGATTGTTACCTTCATACGCAAAACAGTTATGTCATGTTCTGGTTAGAACAGGTCTTTGCAGTGTTACTGATAATCAGTATCGTAGCACGAATCATTGACATTAAAAAGACATTCTTTTAATAAATCTTTTTTGATAATATTACGAACCTGGATAATCGTAATACTGGTTTGGGCAGAAGTCGATGCATAATGGGTGCAACCACCAGGTTGCTCGATTACCAGAACTTTCACCAAACGAATGCCAGGGGGGTAAAAATGGCCGATCTGATCGTGGGTGGTATGGTTGATCGTTTTACTTTGTAAAATGGCATAGCGTTTGAGTCAACTAAATGACATCCAGGATATATTTAAAGTAATATTATGATTGTTGCACAATCGGTATTTTTGAACGCAAAATAGCATTAGTTTATGTTAGAAAGTATTTGACGTAGTTTATATATGGATGTAAAACTAATAGATAAGTTGGGCCTCGTTCGTAAAAATAAGCCCAATTTAAGATGTGTTTAACCTCCCTCGCGCGATAGTAGTTTTGAAACCCTCTTTTTTATTTCTTATTCTATATACGCGTGAATTAGCATTTTTGAGATATCATTTTACGGGTATTATCCGGGAAAATAGAGCGTAATTTAGGCATATTTAAAAGCAGCAAGAATAAAAGTCCATATGACGATCTGTGTTCAGTTCTTGAGTAAAATTTAGTATTATAATATTTAGTGTTATAAAGATCACGAATAAAACAGTTTGTATAGTTCTGGTAATGGAGCATCGCCTGGCGGCTCTGCAAATGGTTTAGAGTTGTTGAAAAGATGTGTATCAAAAGTAGCCAGGGATTTGTGGTCCCTGGAAGCAGGAGAACGGCTATTTTCTCCTGAAAGGTTATTTGTGTTCGATACATGGCTGGTGCATCGAAGAGGCTTTGAGATTCCCTGTATTGCTGCAGGAAATAATTTTACATGGATGCAGTCGTGAAGGCGATCACACGCTGCACAATAGTATTGGATTGCATGAGGTAAAAAGTTATGGACTGCAACCGTTTTGCAGACTGCACCTTTTGTTAGAGACTGCAACGGACCATCATAGCATTGAGCCTTGCAGTCCAAATAGAAAGTTGCAGACTGCACCTTTTGTTAGAGACTGCAACGGACCATCATAGCATTGAGCCTTGCAGTCCAAATAGAAAGTTGCAGACTGCACCTTTTGTTAGAGACTGCACTATGCGACGACAAGAAGAGACGCAAAAAATATATAGAGACGCAACGATTATGAATAATGCCACGTAAAACAACGCTTTTGACAAGGATGGCAAAATCGAGGGAATCTGGAAGATTGACAGTTCCTGCAGATGCTATCAAAGCGCATAGTTGTGAGTTTGGTGAAGACCACGAATACTATTATGATAAGGAATTGGATGCTCATGTCTTCAAGCGAATTTCAAAACAGCAGTCAAAAGATGGAGAATGATATTTTGCCACGTAAAAGTTGTCTCTTAATTTGTGCAAATAAAAGATCCATGAATGGAAGATTAAATGTTCCTTCAAAAATAATAGCAATCAAGAAATGTGAATTTGGAGAGGACCATGATTATTATTATGATGATACAATACATGCTCATGTCTTTAGACGTATTTCAAAAATTGTAAAACCGCATGATGTATTGCGTCCAATAGAATCTATAGAAGGTATATTAGAACATCCGTATCATGAAGGTGTATATCTCACATATGCAGAGATGGCAATCTATCTTGAGGAAGGTGTTGCTGGTTCTGGTGTAGATTTTATGAAAGCAAATCGTTTGGTATGGAAAAATACTGATGGTGATAGGTTCAAAATCAATATGAATATTGCAGTAGCATCATTTATTAGAAAATTGTATTCTATTGACAAGGAACAGGAACCAGAGAATCCAAAAGTCGATTTACTTGAAGTAGAGCATCAGCAATTCCTGAAGAAATATGTCACTTTCCAGATGCGATGGCGCAGGGATCTTGAAAGAAAGCCAGAAGAATTCCGTAAAATAGAATCCTGGGAGACATATATGGGAGGCATCCCAATGCATTTGTGGAACGATTCAATATTCATGAGGTTTGCAGATGTGGGCGAGGATGGCCAGCCACTATACAATAAACTCCCGGAACCGATAAACCACCACGTAGAAGCACGAATATACAAAATAAATAATCCTGATTGGGCTATAGATGAGATACTCCTCCAGGAATAACCTCTTTTGACAAACGGACCTGGAAAATTGTAATTGCGCCAAACGAACATTCTCCGACAAATTTATATTTTTTAAAACGCAATTATAAATCATGGTAAAACCACGCAATCCGTTAATAACGGTATCTGTGAAGGACGATCCAAAAGAGTATCACCGTCAACGTAGGATAATCAACAAAGAAAAAATTAAAGAATACAATTCTTCTCCTGGAAGGAAACAAAAATGTGTAGAACGTATCAGGAATAAGAAATGGATTCTTATACAGATGCTTGGATCCAAATGTAAGAATTGTGGATTGAAAGCAACCGAAGAAAATAGTTGTGTATTCGATTTTCATCATATAGAAGAAAAATCGTTTGGTCTGGCACCATTTACACGATCTATGCGTTCCCTTGAACAAGAAGCCAAGAAATGTATCATTTTATGTGCAAATTGTCATAGAATGGAGCATAAAGAAGAATACTAATTTCTACGACAAACTATGCTGCACTTCTACCCCTTCATTTCCACTGGAACTATACCCGGCATGTGCGGCCCGGACCACGCCTGGGATATCACTCAATTTTTACACGCACATAGCGAGACGTAGTCGAGCGGCAGACTACAAGACCTAACATCATACCATGCCAGGTGTGATTTGCCATCCTCGGCCCGCTGTGTGCATGTCGTTGAAAAATTTGCAAATGCCGGAAAACAAAAACCTGCCAGAATAATTTTGCATAGTATAGAGCGCAGAATTTAATGCCAATACCCGTATTTGTTTATTCGAATGATGTCTGGCGGGCGACGGACTCCGTCCGTCAGGACACCGTTACCTTCCGGACTCCGTCCGTCAGTCCACTTGCCTACGGTTCAACTCCGTTGAATTTTTCGCTCCGCGAAAAACCAGTGTCCTTCCGTCCGGAGTCCTTTTGTCGGTTGAGAGTCAGTGATATCACCAGAGGTTTATAGTGATGTTCACAAAAAAGGTTAGTGATGTAATATCACTGATAATCTTTTATCAATCTCATGTTTTCAGATGTTAGAGTGATAAAAGATTCAGATTCGGTATTCATATCAGATGATTCTTCAGATATTTTGATCGCCTCTTCATCAGAATCAGCATCAAAAGAATAAATGGTATGGGTAAGAAGATAGTATTTCATTTTATCACGCCGATCCATGTTCCCATTGAGTTTCACATTTAGGGCAGCATCTGACAAAATGATATCCCCATCTTCTGAACTCTTTAACAATTGTTCCACAATTGGGACAGGTCTGATGTTTAATCCGGTTTTGTTTTCTTCTTTCTTTCCAGGAATTTTTTTCTTTCCAGGATGATTCAGAAATAAAATCCAATAGTATATTCTCGCAGAAATAATCTGATTGAGAATCATCCTGCCGATCACCACGACCAACGATATTTTTTATCAGGAAATAGATCCTCATTCTTTCATCATGCCGTTGATAGTTATACGAATTTTCTGTATATTCACCATCGGGATAAGTTACGGTAACATGAATCCACCCGTAAGCGGTCCCGGTTCCATGCCCATTCTGTACTAATTTATACCGAGATAGGGATTTATCAGTTTTAAATAATTCCCTGATGTTTTTGCTTTCTTCTTTATTTGATTGATACATTTTAGCACCTCAAAAATTAAATTATGATTATGAAAATGATAATTACCAGGAGCAGCAGCACCAAATAATAATCATCTATCATTTAAGCACCTCACAGACGATACCTTTTGATCCAGGACGGTAGCAGAATCCACAGGTTGAGCACTTTTTTGTGCAGTGGATTGCATTATCAGGAAGTTTATCTTCTGATGAATAGACCCAGAAGCCGATATCAAACCCTTTAGGCACAAAGGGTTTAGGATAATCGATCTTTGTAGCAGACCATATCAGCCCCAGGTTATTTGGTATTATACGCGAACACCGCCGAACTATACCCGCTCTTTTTGTCCAGATCACATGATAAAGATGATTATTCTCTATTGCGAAGAGGCAAATATTTTCGAACATCTGATCAGACCACAGTTCGCCAGTGGATAACCATCTTATGGTTCTGTCCAATGTATTGAATTTATGAATGATACAGCCAGGTTTATTCAATACCTTTGTATTCTGGTCCTGCCTTTTTTGCAGATACTTTCTGTATTTACTCATCTTTTTTGAGTAGCAGGACCCACATATACCACAGGTCCGATCACAGAAAGGAGGATGAGAGATCATTATTGAATCCTTCCCTGTCATCTTTCCCCCCTTTCGATGTTCAGTAAGCCATAATCCACCAAATAATTGAAGGCTCATTATTTCACCTTCAGGAGAATACCATCTTTGTCTGTCCAGACCTGGGCATACCATTTTCTTTCATATGCTCCAGGACCAACAACGGCAATACCATTTAATGGATGATCCATGCCATATGCAGACATAGGATGAGGATTTACAACAGTGATAGATTGCCCTATCATCTGTTTAAGTGCCTTTTTTGTTTTTGGTGAGTCAGATATCCAGGCAGTCATTCAGACCACCACCACGGGAGATGATTCTTTTTTCTCAACGAACCAGGTTATAGAATCGGCCTGACGAGTACTGATCTGATCGATCAAATCATCCCCGAGTTTCTTTTTTGCATCGGTCACGGAAACTGTTTCTTTGATAATTGCAGGTGCAATATCAGGATATTTCTCTTTCAGGAGAACGATATCGATCTTTCTGTCACCCCTGATCACCTTATTGGTCAGCCGATAGTATCTGTTTTCCATACTTTTTGATTCAAGGCACTGACCGATTAATTTCTTTTCCTGACCACGGAGATCTTTAAGTTCGATCTCCAGCGCCTTTATTCTCTGTTCGATACCGTATAATGTATTAAGTGTATTTACAGCCATATTTTAAGCCTCGGTTTGTTTTACAAATCTTCCCTTCTCATCTCTCTTCTTGATACCCGTATTAGTTCGCATCATGCACGCTGATATCTCTGAAGTCACGAACAGGCTAATAGGTGCAACCGCAGCCATGATTGCACCCAATATAGACATATGTGAGACTGCATTAAGCGCAATCGATAAGATCACATATGCAGCCATCACAAGCCTACTTTCGTCCTTATTCTGACCGTATAATCTCCAGATTAATGCCAGGATAATTATCCCGTCAATTATTAACGGGAACAGAGCAGAGGGATTAACTCCCTCTTTCTCGGCCAGGTTCTCAAGTGTTGAATAACTGATCGCGAAACTGAAGAACGCGAGCAATACAGCCAGGAGAAGAACCAGGTTTTTAATTTGATTCATGGTTGATCTCTTCTTGCATTTTTATAACGGTCAATTCTGACAGGAGATCTTTTATCAGCCCTATTCTCCCTGAACAGTATCCCCTGTTAAACTTATCACCATCATCATCAAGGTCATCTTTATGAATAAGGCACCATCTAAGATCGCTTTCGAGAAGTGATCTGATCTGTTCTATTCCATCCATGTTTTTATTCCTGCAGGATTATCGCCTCAGCCATCGGCTCTAATCATCTGCACATACTATATCTATGTTTAAGTTTATAAAAGTATCTAAATAAACTTAATGCGCGGTTATTTTTCCGCCTGGACCCAGGAATCAGGACCAGGGGGGTGGTGTCTTATCCACTTCTGACCGAACGGTGCAGTTTTTCAAAAAAAAGTTTTATACCCGTCAAAAGTCAGAGATACATCCGGATTATTTGTTCCAGGCACTCCCGGTTATACCCGTCTTTCAGGTTGGCCACCTTCATCAAGTGATCTGCAATTGCCGCTGCAGCATTATCTGTATACCCTGTAAGGTTACGAAACGTGCCTGTCCAGGTGTCAAGTAGTCGGAGAACGTGTTTGACATCCTCGACACTACTACAAGGCCCAAATTGCATTTCCTTGATATACGAATTTGCCAGGTCAACGATGTAATCATAATCGCATGTTACATGACCCAATTCCCTGGATTTGTGATAATTGCATGCTTTGCATTCATTTATCGGTGTATTGAACCCGGATTTTGGACAGGCCACGAAAAGACGAATATCTGCTTCCATCATACCGCCGCCACGTAGATGATCACCTGGGTAGCGCTGAATCGCACCGACACTTCAAGAATGCATGGAACTCCATTGATTTCGTATGTAGATCCCGACATTTTGATTAATGTATCGATAGTGTCCACCACCAACTTGTTTTCGACAGCGATTCTGTCGATTACCAGAAATTTGTCCTCCTTGCGAATGTATGTGTGCCGGTGACGAAGATATTCTGTTATTTCGTCAAATGAAGGCAGGGAGAAATTGAGCGATTCATATCCCTTCGGAACGATTTGCACCACGATTTCATCGCTGGTAAACCAGAATTGTATACCCGTTTCGAGTCTCTGTCCTCTTCCGATGTCTATACCATTTTTCTTCAGATCCCATGCAAAATCTGTCACTTTCTTTGACGGATCAAACGAATATCTGTCGTCAACCCTGGTAAATTCCAGATTTTTGTCTTCTAATGCATGTTCAATTGCTGCTACTGCTTCTTCATATGATCCCATAATTTTTCTCCGAAAAATTTTACACCTTTCTGTTATATTCGCGTTCCTCTACTCTATACGGATACTGTTTCAAGAAGGCATTCTTCTCCTTGATGTCCCTGGTCTCAAGTTCTGCTACAACGCAATCACCATGATGTGCCACAAGAACGTAATTTGTATATGTTTTTCCTACATCCTTATTACCAGTCCTGCTGTATGACCATTGTACTTTACATCTTTGTTTGATCACCAGAACATACATTTCGTCATTTGGGCAGTTATCTGCCTTGAAAAGGTCTGTTACCAGACGTTCTCGGTATTCTGCCAGTTTTGCTATTGCTGCATCCAGGTTTTCGATTTCTCTGCTTATTATCACCACATGCTTACGTTCGCTGAAATTCACTTCTACAGACTTGTCTTTGATGATTATCATACACAATAGTATTATTTTTTATAATATTTAATAGTATTACTCCGTAATACTGCTCGATTTTGCAGTCTCCGTTTTCGATTTTATACCCGATATGCGTCGCTTTTTGGAAAACCCTTAAATTGTCTTTAAAATATTATATATACATGATTCTTGAGGGCATTGTCATGCCTGTTGGTGAATTGAACGCGAACGGATGGGGAATCCAATCGCCCGAAATAACCAATGTGGTCAATTCCCTGAAGCAATCAGTAGTCAGGCTCTGTCCTGAACGTGACCATTCCTGCGATCTCACCGAATCAAAACCGCATGAAATCGGCGCAGTCATCGATGCTTGGTATGATGGGTTTAATATCAAGGCCAAGACCGAAATCTACAACGAAAAAGCCAGATCATTGGTAAAAAACGGTGAAATTAAGGCATGGTCGGTATACGGACAGGGGGATCAGTTACCAAATGGGTTTGTTCAGAACTATTTTAACAAATCACTTACCCTGGTAGCAGATCCAGCGTGGAAAAGTGCCACATTTTCACATGCGGCTTCGAAACGCTTCATGTTGACCAATCCAGTAGAGGATATAACTATGCCAGACGACGAGGCAAAATTCCTTGCTTCATTCGATAAGAAAATCGAAGAGGAAAGGAAAAAGACGAAAGAAGAGGTTGATGCACTGATTGCTTCGAAAGATAAGCAGATAACTGACCTCACTGACCTGGTAAAAACCCAGGGAGATGCAATAGAAGAACTGAAGAAACTCTTCAAGGCCAGCGAAGACCAGGAAGATGCCGAAGATCCAAAGGAACCAGAAGTGAAATTTGCATCACTTGATCAGATCGAAGACCTGAAGAAGACCATCAAAACTGAAGACGATATCGATAAACTTGTGGCATCAAGACTTGCTGCAGCGTCAGAAGTCGCAGCAGTCGCGTCAGCGACAGCAGATTACAAAACCCTGGCTGCATCACTTGGTATTAAGGTTGAGGATGCTCACTTCGCCGGGAAATCTTCAGCAATTCTCCAGAGCGAACTTGCTGTTCTCAAGCAGGTTGCTGCATCACGACCACCAAGGCAGCCACGGTATCACAATGTCCCAGAGGAATTCGATGATTCTGGAAAACTCACCATTGGTATTCCTGATGGCAATGGTGCATGGAAGGTGATTTAGATGGGTTATGCACACATTGTTGAACCAAAATACCAGGTAGTCTCCGGATCCGTTGAATCCATCACGATTATCGAGGGAATGTCCAGGGAAGCCACTATCAAACCGGGCCATGTTGTATCGAACTACAAGACCGATGGCACTGACGATTTTGGTATCATAAGGGGCAATGGTCTGTTACCAGTCCTTGGTTTTGCAGGTCTTGAGCAGTCATACCTTGCAAATGTTGCAAATCCTGCAGACTATGGCACGATGCGTCCAAAAACTCCATCTCTTGCATTCCCAGAAGATTGTCCTATTCCAATCCTTGTTGGTGGGAATACCTTCCTGTGGCCTTGGCTCACCAGGGGAACGCTTGCCAAGAAGGGACAGGTCCTGTTTTCGTGGGGTGGGGGAGAAGTCATTCCTGGATTCATTGGAAAACGTGGTATCACTGTGATGATTCCGTTCACCAAGAAAGCCACTGAATTTGATACTGCACTTCTCATTCCACAGGGAATAAGGATCACCGGTGCTGGTGTTCTTGTAGAAACCGCTGCAGAGTCTGCAACCATTGATGTTGGTATTCTTTCCAGTCTTTCTGGTGGAGATGCTGATGGATTTATCAATGGAGCAAGCCTGGCAACTGCAGGATACGTGAATCCGGTTCTTGATGATGCTTCTGCAGGAAACCTTACTGTGGGTGCTCTGCTTGCAGGAACCACAATCAAATCAGCGGATTCGACTGCACTGTATTTCACCAGAGAAGTCCCGTATACCATTCCAAATGCAACCATGAGGCTGTCATATACCACCAGCAATCACACTGTTGCCGGTTATATCCTGCTGTCGGTTGAAGGAGAAGGTATCATCCCGGTAGCAAGATGTCAGAAAACTACTGATGCAACCACGGAGACCAAGCGAGTAGGGGCACTCGCAATGATCTAAGGAGGATCAAAAATGCCAATGGAAATTCCGGTTGAGTGGTATCGTGTCATCAAGGCAGGTGCCATTTCAGAAGCAAGAAAACAAAATATATGCCGTGGTATGCTCCCGGTTACTGGTCCAATCGGTGGTATCGCTGTTCAGCAGTGGTCATACGATAAGACCGAGGAAATGAGTGAGGCAGTCGTCTCATATCAGTTTGTTGAGATGGCCGAAGACCGTGTTGGATTCGACAGGGCACATATTCCGATCCCTCTGATTCAGAAAGAATTCAGGGTTGGCCGAAGAGACCTGGCTGCTGCAGCAAAAGGTGGCTATCCGATCAGCACGATCAACTCGAATGCTGCTGCATATCAGATCACCAACATCGAGAACCAGATGGTCATCAATGGATACAGCACCGATGGCAAAAACTACGAGATTAAGGGTCTCCTTAATTCTGCTGGTATCGAAGTGACTGATTCCTACGATGCTGCAACACCTGGTAACTTTGCCAAGGCAACTGCACTCGCTATCGAGAATGCAATGGCCAATGAGATCTATGGTCCATTTGAGTGGACGATCAACCCACAGCAGTATACGCAGTTGGGCATTTCACTCTGGACAGGTGGCAAGTCAGAACTTGAGATGGTCCAGTCAATGGTCAGTAACATCAAAGTGACCAATTGGATCCCTGCAGGTCATGGAATGTTCACCGGTGGCAAGTCAAATAGCCAGTATGAACTCATCATCGCACAGGATATGACTGTGGAACTTGAAATCCTGCAGAAATCCAAGGATCTCTGGGGAAGGCTCTATGAGGCTCTGGTCCCGGTTGTCTACCAGCCAAAGACAATCCAGCATTTCAAGGCCCTCTAATCTTTTTTGAGGGATTATGTTAGCAACTGTAGAAGAAGTCAAGGCAATTCTGCCAGCAGATGCATTAACTGACAACGAAATACAGGATCTGCTTGATTTAGCAGCAATTGATACTGGTGATAACCACAGTCATCATCTAAACAAGGCTGTGAAACTTGCAATCACCAAGTTACGTCTTGCGGGCAAATTACCAGATTCTGCTACTGTTGGTCCACTTAAATCTGAAACAGATTTGACTGGAACCCTCAAAACATTGTCAGACGCAGATAGTGGAAGCAGATTGCCTCTTCTCTATTACAACAGAGTAGGAGGAAACAATGCGTATCAGTGATGGAAAAACATCATTGGATATAGAAGAGATAGAAACTCTTCTATTTCGATCCAAAAATAGTCTGCTTTCAATTGATTTCACTATAAATGACCCTACTTATGGGCATAATATACTGTTCTCGCTTAATGATGAACGTATATCACATGGAGAACTTGAGGATCTTGCAGAAGACCATCATAAACAGTATCTTGACCAGGTTAGACATCTGGCATTACATGGTGGGCTTCTTGATGGTGCTATAACCAATCTTGATGGATTGGTAGATGTAGCAATCGTAGATCCACAAAACAGACAAGTGTTCATGTATAATGGGTCAAGGTGGATTAATTCGCTATATTCCCATTCCTGGCTTACCGATCTTGATGCGGATAGTCACCCGCATTACCTGACCGTAGACAGGCATGAGGACGTTGACATTCATAATTTCTATGATCCCGAGCATGACACCGGAAACCTGCCACATGATAGTATCAAGAATCTTACCGATGTAGAGATTGATCTAATCAGAAATGGTCAGTTCCTGCAGTGGCAGAGTGGCCGGGTTGTTCCGGCAGATGTTACCCAGGGAGATGTAAGCCATACCCATGATGATTTCCTGAAGCGTGATGGGACAAATAGACCATCAGCCGATATAAACTTCAATGGGAAAAAGATCGCCAACCTCGGTGCTCCAGTGAGCGATGGCGATGCTGCCACAAAGGGGTATGTTGACAAGAGGACCTGGAAAGATCCAGTAATCGATATCGTTTCAGCATTACCAAACATATCTTCAAATGGAGATAGATATGCAATATCCAATCTTTGTTCTGATGAATTGATGCGTGGTATGGTCCTTGAAAAGATATCTGGTGAATGGGTTATCGATGGGCAGGAAGCAGGTATTGCTGTATACAGCCTGGCAGACAAGAGACCATATTACTGGAATCTTACCGATTGGGTAGGGTTTGGATCAGGTTCTGGTAGTGGAGCATCGGCATTTGTTGATTTGGATGATGTTGATTCATCGAATCCACGGACTGGACAGATATATGTCATTGATGCTAATGGAAACTTGGTAAATAAGACTGTGGAAGAGGTAATTGGTCTTGCATTGACTGCTCCGGTGCAATTAAATCCAAATACTAATCATGTTCTTTTTTCAAATGGTCAGGGTGGCACCTTTACCAATGGTATTAAGACAAACGAATACGGACATTTTGACCTTAATCAGAACCGGATCAAGAATGCCGTAATCGATTGCGGTGCCTATTATGGCTGAAAAAACAGCCTATATTTACGTTACCTATATCCATCCATCTGGGAAGACCAGGTATCGTAAATATGCAATTACGTGCAAAACTGACTGTTCTAACAAACTTGCTCCACTTGATCTGGGATTTTCTGATAGTGCTGTAAGGAAATGGGGAGATCCTCCTGCAGTCCCTGTAATGATAGATGGTGATGAAATTGATCCATTCAAGTTCGATGGCAAAATACCTGTGCCAAATGGCTGCGATGGCGGAAAAACCATTGTAAGGTATGATTATGTCCAGGAATCGTATACTGTGACATATGCCGATCCTATACTTGAATGGGTATATGAGGATGGTTCAAAGAGAACAGCACGTATGCCGGTCCAATGTGGGCATTTTGAATGTCCCTGGGAAAAGGATGAAAAACGTGTTGATGATTATGGGAGATGGTGTGGCACTACAAAGGTAGTTCCTTATCGTGGTAATTGTAAATCTGTTGGAATTGCTGTAGATCCAAGACATATGTCTGGATGGTCTTCTGTAATTGAAAAGAAGATATCTACTGACTCTGTTTTGATGATAAAACATCAGACATTCAATTCTGTTGGAAATTGTATGTGCACAAGGTCATATGATACATATGATGGTGAAGGCAATGTGGTCAATCATCCATATACATTTTATGGACCTTCGTTATATGCAGAAGAGATTGTATCCAATATTACATTTTATCCAAAACTTGTGCATTATCCAGAAACATTTCCACGCCAAAAATATGGAATGATTGCAGTAGATGTCACAGATGGCACAAATCATGTTCCAGGTGTAGATGTATTGTGGATTGGATCAACAGATTCAAAGATTGTTGGTAAATCACTGGTAAAACAACAATTGTATCCAGAAGGATCAAATACATTTGCAGCATTCAAAAAAGAAGGAAATCTTAATTTGTATGGTGTTGCTTCTGCAAATGCAGTAGAAGGAGAAGATACATTATGCACAATTGTGTTATCTGAACTTTATGAAGGGGAAATTGAATATGCTGTTGGTGTTCCTTGTGAATACGAAGATACAACGACTGGAGAGATAAAAACTGGAGATGCAGAGGTAAAAGGAAAAACTACTATAACCGTGATGGATATTGCATTGATGCTTGTGTATGGTATTGCAGCATTGAGATCCATTGGCAGTGATGGTGGTGGAGATGTAATGACTGCTGGCAACTTTTTCCAGTTAATGATGAATCCAAATGTGGATTCGGTGTCAAGTTTCACTGGAAGTGTTCTTGAAGTCAAAAAATCACCAACTGGAGATACTATACAGAAAAATCCCAATGTTAAGTTGAGGAAAGTGGATAATATTCCAGTAGATGAATACGATCCAAAAACAATGCCTGTATCTGCAAGTGGCAATGCTACAGTGGATAAATTCAAGAAATCTGCGGTGATAATACCAGGAAAAATCAACAAACCACCAATCGAAGGAACTCCTGCGGAACCTGATCCCCATACCGACACTACGACTACAAATCGTAACGCAGATGGAGAATCTAATCCAACAACAGATGTAGAGACGAAATCTTCAAGTGGTGGAGGAGGGGGAGGTATCACAACAAAATGTGAAGTGGATATATCCCCAGATAATGGTGTTGATACAGGAATTGATCCTGCACCCGATCCAATTGATCCAGTCGATCCTCCAGGACCTACACCAGATCCAGATCCAGACGATCCAGGAGATAAGACGTATACATACGAAATACGTTCAATATCGACAGTTATAGGGACTTCTTTCAAAATACAGGAACATCTGTATGATATTGGGAGTAAAGTAGCAGGAAAGAAAGGTGATGTAGTAGATGTCACATTTGCTACAAGAACTGTATCAATGCGTGGAGAAAATTGGAAATCTGGAGATCCAACACACATAACATGCACGAATCGTGGTATAGACCAAGGATCTGGTGGCGCTTCGTTAGATAATTCTACACACACGATTTCAATAACGATAGGAAGTGCTCCTGATGGATCCACGTATACAATATGGGGAAATTGGGAAGGAAAGGATTCTGATGAATTTGGAACGCTTACCGTTACCATAGTAGATGCATTTGGAAACTTGTTACCATCTGCTACAACTGTAATATCTGGAGTAGGAACGTATAATGGTGCAGTTGTCAAAAAGACTCTTGCCCCAGGTTCATATGTTCTTACAATATCAGCACCTGGTTACTATGTGATAAATAGTTATCCAGTGACTATGGATCTGACAGATAACAATATCCTGATACGTATGACTGCTATAAACATCCAATTGGTCAAATTTAACATAACTTGTCCATTTGCAGGTGCTGCAATCAAAATGAATGGATTGTCTGTTGGAACATTTACAGGAGGTAGTCCATTACGTATACAAAAGTATGTGACGTTTTTGAGTGGATTCAATTATAGATTTGAATTCATTTCAGGATCAAAATACGGTGTATTGTGTGGAAATGTCGGAAAACCAGGTGAATATAATGTATACATACCTTATGTGAGGGATATATGATTCTTACAGGTCCTTTTTCCAGTGGGATTGATTACCTTGGAGATGTTGAACAGATTATGTCGGAAAATAACCAGGAGTATTCAATTCAGATCAATGATACCGAATTATACAAAAATCAGTATCTACGGTTCTTAATGAGACAGGAACTTCATATATCTCATTTTCAGACGATCATGGTCCTGGTATGCATAGATGGAGAATATGAACTATTACCGATGAAACCTCATGCACGTTATATTTACGAATTTGTAGAGTATCGTGTGAAACTTTCAAGGTCAAAGTTGGAAGGAAAATCGGGTATGACTCTTTATTTCAGATATTATGTAATGGGCAAGTCAATGATGTATCTGAAGGAGTTAATGTTTGGAGAAAGGCTCGAAGATGATGCTATTTATCCGGATACCGGTTTTGTTATCCAGAATAATGGGAGTGGAATTACAAGTCCACTTTCTGGGTTTGTTCCTGCACCTGCTGGTGATATTGTCACCATCAAGGCATACCCATACCCGATGTGCAGAATTAAATATGTTGCATTTGAAGGAGACATTTGCAACGAAGATGGGATTAAATATCCGTCTTATTATAATTTGACTGGTGATGAATTTAAAGTCCAGTCAATGACTCCATTTGACAAAGGAAAGGTGATCGTTTATTTTGAGGAGGAATAATGGCCAATCTTCGGATTATAAAATTGATATCTGCTGGTGATACTGTTGCAATTGGTCAATATGATGAACCATTTTTCGAAAATGGTCCAGCAGGACATTCTTTTGATTGGGATGGAAAAGGAACGATCTATTTAACAAGAGTCAGAAATTCGATTGCAAAGGTCAGTTGTGGGTCAGGTACGACAGTTCTTAATGCAGGCAATGGAAGAACTTATACATGGTCAGGGAGATGTGGCATTTATGATGTCACTTCATTGTGGAGAGATAATGGAGGAATAAGCAAGTATGTTGACCTATCCCGATTTGCCAGGGCCAATGAAGAACTGGTCAGGCAGGATGTATTCCTGATCATATGCGTTGATGGGATATTCTGTCCCGTGAACATGGACATAGGGTGAAAAGATGCCATACGTAAACGTAATTAAGAACACCAAGGATATGTTTGGGGATAATTGTGCCCCATGCAACGCAGTAAACTCCGTTGAAAAACTTGGTGAATCCTGGGTAGAACCTGGTGATTCGTTTTATGTTCAAACCATACCAAGTAGAGATGCTTACAATTCTGGTGGAGCAAATTTACCAAATGGTTTTAGAACAAAGACGATAACTGTAAAGAATTTAAGAACTGGTGTTTCGACACAGTATTCGGAAGCAGGTCTTGGAACTGGAACTGGAGGTATTGCTGGTGTTGAAATTCCAAATATACAAGACGATCTCGAAGTAACGGTTGAATTTGGTGCAGGACCGCATACTGCGTATAATATTGATACCACTGGAGGATCTGGTCTTGGTGGTGATATTTCTGTTGATCCGACACCAATGTATCCTGGAAGTGAAGATTATCTCCAGGGCCAACGTGTGGTAATTCGTGCAGTCCCGGACGACGATTATGAACTTGATACCCTTACTGTGAATGGTGAAGAGGTTGAAGGTGATACCGTTGTATATGATGCACTTACCGAAGATCTGGATGTTACTGCCACTTTTAAGTCAGTTCATTGCACAGAGAATATTATTCTTATAAAACGTGGAAATACTGCAGGGCTTGCAAATGCAAGATTATGGGGTGGAGAACTTGGTGTAGATTTTACAAAAAGAGAACTCCGTGTTGGTATGAATGAAGAGGCAGCAGAGTTATTTGAAAACTGCATGCTTATCAACATGGGTATGTCTAATGCAACCACTGGTATTTTGCCAATAACACCAACAGTGAAAAATCAGTTAATGGTCTGGGCAGATTCATTTGGTGGATATGCCAAGGCTGCAGGGTATGATGCATTTCTCGAAGGAAATCTTCTGATTAAACGTCCGTTCAAGACTGGTCGTGGAGAATATATCCTTAAAACGCATGCATCGTTTGATACTCTCACATATGGTGGAATTCTTGATATAGATACCAAATGGAACCCAGATAATTACTGGAATGCTTGTGAACAGAATGCAACATTGCATCCAAGGATAGGATTCGCTGCAAATGTCATCAAAAATGTAAAGGTTGATGAATTTGGTGGTGGAATGTTCATTTATGGATGTTGTGCCAGTAATGGATTTTCCAGAGTATCACTTGTGGTAAAACCTATTGGTGGACTTGAAATTGCAGAAGCAATGACAATACGTGCCGATGCAATTGCACGATTCCCATATGGTATTGTTCCAAATTCTATCAATATTCCAGGTGGAGAAACGTATAATATTGGTGGATCTCCTCATACCCATGATGGAAGATACCCGAGGATGTATACAGAAACCATCGATGCCCAGACACGAAGACTTACCAATCTATCGCCACCTGTTGCTGGATCCGATGCAGTAACGCTTGATACACTTGCGGCAGCAGTGGCTGGTATGATTTGGAAATGTTCTGTTCTTGATGTTACCAATACACCACCAGTTACACCATCGTCTGGTGATATTTATCTGGTCGGAACTGCTGGAACTGGAGCATTCGAAGGTCATAACAATGCAATTGCTACATATACAACTGAATGGGCATTCGAATCTCCGGTAACTGGATGGCTTGTTGCATGTGTAGCAGATAACCATTCGTATACATACAATGGAACTACCTGGGTGAAATTGCCAAGCGTTGTAAACCATTCTGCACTTGCAGGACTCGCAAATGACGATCATTTGCAATATATTCATCTTGCCAATGCAAGAGAGATTTCTGCACAGCATACGTTCACAAATGTAGGATCTCCATTCCTTGTTGCATCACAAGTGCTTGTTCCGAATCTTAATGCACAACTGCTTAATGGGCATCCGTCAAGTGATTTTGCTCTTGCTGGTCATGGACATAATTGGGTAGAACTTGCAGGATTCAAGATCACCAATCCACAAGATGGTGATGGTATATTTTACGAAGCAGAAGAATCTGCATTTGTAAATAAACAAGTATACATTGGTCCTATCTATGTAAGACCAGAACATATCTTTGCAGATACTACTGCCCGTGATGCACATTTTGCAACTGAAGGAAATCCAATTCTTCAACAGGATACGTTTATTATCGTAGGATCTGTATATCAGCAATGGGATGGTTCAGCATGGATCGATATAACTTCTGTAGTCCGTGGACCACAAGGAGAAAAAGGAGATGCTGGAACCAATGGTCAGGATGGCGTTGATGGCGAAGATGGACTTGTAGGTCCTGCTGGTCCAATGGGTCCCGAGGGTCCACCAGGAGCACCTGGAACCCAGATTAATCTCCTGGGATCTGTGGCAACTGTTGGGGATCTTCCGGTATCGGCCACGCTGAATGATGGGTATCTCTGTGCAGCAGATCAGAACTGTTATGTCTGGTTTGGAACTTCCTGGGTAAATTGTGGTCATATTGTAGGCCCACGTGGTCTTCAGGGTGTCGAAGGTCCACAGGGACCACAGGGACCAACTGGACTACGTGGGTTACGTGGTGAGAAGGGTGATACCGGTGCAGTCGGACCACAAGGACCTATGGGGCCAAGAGGACCTGCAGGAACAAGTGATGGATCTTGGCAAGAATCGGTAGAAGCCACGTTAAATGCTCCACCTGTCAATTATGACTTTAATGATAGATTCCTTGTTGGAGCATCTCCTACAGGTGTATGGGCAGACCAAGAAAACAAAATTGCAACCTGGATAGACAATGGAACTGGTGGAGAATGGGAATTTGATGTTCCACCCGAAGGAGCAATGCTCTATGATCAGACAGCAGGAATCAGATATGCAAAAACTGGTGGTGTCTGGGTCCCGTGGGTAATTCCAGAAGCAGGAGAATCATGGTCGCAATTGGTATCGTCCAGGACAATCGAGGCAGACAAATGCTACATATCCAATGGAGAATCGCGTCTTGTGTTATCACTCCCTACAACTTGTGCAATGGGTGACAAATTCCGTGTAGTGGGCAAAGGTGTTGGTGGATGGAAGATCGGTCAAAATGCCAACCAGCAGATATTCTTTTTGGACCGGGAGACCAGAAAAGGTGTGGATGGGTATATCCAATCATCGCACTACAGGGACTGTGTAGAAATCCTGTGCATAACAGCAAATCTTGAATTCCAGGTCATTTCTGCAGTAGGAACTATTGAGATGAATGTGGTGATCTAAAATGGAATATGTTGAAGGAAAGGTCCTGGTAAAAATAAAACCTGGCGTATCAATGAATAGTATACAGAAGGTCATTCCTTCTGCTATTCTTGAAATGGAGGTTGGTGGACATCATCTTATTGCATTCAAGGATATAACAGTCCAGAAAGCAATAGAATTGCTTACAACTGCTGGAATTGTGGAATATGCACAGCCAGATCATGTTTACAAAGCATTTGAGATAACTCCATATCATCCTAATGATCCATATTATGCAGATGGCAACCAGTGGGCATTATGGAATACTGGTCAGAATGGTGGTGTAGCAGGGGCAGATATACGTGCTCCACTTGCCTGGAGACTTCTGTATGAGGATGGAAAAACAATTGGAAGTTCTGCAGTAAAAGTTGGTGTGATTGATACCGGTGTGAATTATAATCATCCAGATCTGTCAGAGAACTGTAAAAAATCAGATGGTGCCGATTTCTACAATACCGATGCTGATGCAATGGATGATGGAGACCACGGAACCCATGTAGCAGGTATAATCGGAGCAAAAGGTAACAATGGTTCTGGTGTATCAGGTGTTGCATGGAATTGTAGAATCATTCCAATCAAGTCTCTTGGTCCAAATATGGAAGCAACAGACAGTACTATCCTGTATGGTCTTGATCATGCAGATTTCATGGGCTGTCCGATTGTGAATATGTCATTTGGATCGTATTCATATTCATCTGCGTTATATAACAAGATGGCAGGGATGACAACCACATTGTTTGTCTGTGCTGCAGGAAATGATGCAAAGAACAATGATTCTGAACCTGTGTATCCTGCATCTTTTGGTTTAAGTAATATCATCTCTGTTGCAAATACCAATAACAAGGATGAATTGAATACTCATTCAAATTATGGAAATTCAACAGTTCATCTTGCAGCACCAGGATCAAATATTTGTAGTACGCTTGGCAGTGATGCATACGTTTGGTTATCTGGGACTTCTATGGCAGCACCTATGGTTACTGGTGTTGCCGTTTTACTCAAAGGAGCATTCCCTGCATTGACTGTAGCACAGATACGTGCTGCTATACTCAACAATGTCGATGTGATCCCTGCATTATCCGGAAAATGTATCACTGGTGGAAGACTCAATGCATATAAGGCATTTAATGGCTTGATTTCGGATCCAAGTGCAGTAACTGGAATCAGAAGACAATCATCAATTGGAGAAGTTCCAAACGATGACAAGATGTATGACCGGAGAAATGGTCGATGGGTAGAGGATACTGATGCAGCAGGAGACTACATAGCCGGTGATGGGATAACGATATCCAATGGAGAGATATCTGTATCCTTTCTTGATGAAAATGGTAAGATCGATGATGCGATGCTTCCGGCGAGTCTTGTGGGATCGCTGGTATTCAAGGGCACGTTTAACCCTGCTCTTGGTGCTCCGCAACCTGCTGCACAGGGATATTATTATATCGCCTCTGCTGAAGGAACTGTTGCGACCATCGATTTTCTGGTTGGCGATTGGCTTGTATATCGTAATGATACATCTTTTGATAAAATTGATAACCAGTCTTTGTCAGTGGCATGGGCAAATGTAACAAACAAACCAGAAACATTTGCGGCAATTCTTGGTGAAACATCTGATACTGCATACAGGGGAGATCGTGGAAAGATTGCATATGATCATGCAATTTCTGACCATGCTGCATCAGATGCAGAGAAAAATGTTCAGCCTGACTGGAATCAGACAGATAATACCCAGGATGATTTTATCAAGAATAAACCAACAATTTCAGGAGATTATGAACTTCCTGTAGCATCTGATACAGTTCTTGGTGGGGTTAAGATAGGGGATCGGATATCAATTGTCGATGGTGTGATCTCTGCTGATCTCCAGGAAGGGGATGTTACCGGACCAGAGACATCTATCGAAGGACGGGTCCCTACGTGGGATGCAGAGAACAAGAAACTTACCTCTGGTATCCCTATTGGGACTGCTGCCGGGAATCTGGTGCAACTTACCGAGGAAGGTAGACTCCCGGCGATAGATGGATCTCTGCTTACCAATGTGGTAGCAAATCAGGGATCCTATGTATCTATCACAGAAAACTATACCCTTCCAGTATCGCCATCACAGGGGGATATTGTTGAAGTGATCGGTACTGGAGTCAACTGGACTTTGACTGCCAATTCTGGACAATATATACGACTCCATATTAGCGAATCAGCAAGTGGTGGAACCATAGCCTCTACAAGTGGTTATGACAGTGTTACTTTGATGTATGTGGGTGCTCTGGGAGGGCATAACACATGGTTGGCAAAGTATGCTATGGGAGTCCTGGATGTGGTATAAATGCTGCTTTCTAACAGAAGTATCGATATGGAGGGTAGTGGACCATTTCTTCTCCAGGAAAATTTTCCACTTACCATTGACCAGGGATCACTTCTGAAACGGACTACTCATTCTCATATAAAACAATCGGTAGTGGAACAATTTACAACAATTGGACCAGGAACGTGGCAATGTCCAATTGGGGTAACATCTATCGAATATTTGATTGTTGCTGGTGGTGGGAATAGCGCACAGATAAAATCTGGTTATAATTCGTCTGCTGGTGGTGCTGGTGGAGAAGTAAAAACTGGAATATTGACAGTTATTCCAGGAACTGTGTATAATTTATCTGTTGGTAATAATGGGCAAATATCATCATTTGATGATTTGATTTGTCAACCTGGGGCAGACGGAATTGCATTTGATGGTGGAAATACGGTAGGTTTCAATGGAGGAGGAGGAATTAACACAGGATCTGGTGGAGGTGCAGGAGCAAATGGTAATGGCTCCAACGGATCCGGTAACAATGGTGGAAACGGAGGAACAGGTGTATATTCCAATATAACTGGAACAATGTTATGTTATGGTTCCGGTGGTGGTGGAGGAGGATCATTGAATGGTGCTCCTGGTGGTCCACGGGCAGGACATGGTTCTGGATGGGCAACTGGAGCAGCATATGGACCTGTAGCAAATTCAGGTTGTGGTGCAGGTGGAAGAGACTATTGGCATTCTAATACGATAAATGGTGCCTCTGGTATTGTTATTATTAAATATTGGGTGTAGAAATGACAAAAAACACAAGTTTAGGGTATTTGCCAGAAGTGGTAAAGGTTTCCTCAAATGATACTACCAGGGGATACCTAAATGGAAAACTGGTAGCAGGTGCAGCAATTGGTCTGCTTGAGAATACAGATGGTGGAAATGAAACACTTTCCATATATCTTGATATTCATGGAACTGCTGCATTTACATCGATTGCAGATGATGATGAAGTCCTGGTATATGATGCATCTACTGAGTTAATCAGGAGAATGACCAGGGCAAACTTTGTTGCAGGTTTACTCTCATCAATGGATATTACTGGTCTAACAGCAGAAACTACAATCGCTGTTGGCGATGAATTGCCATTCCGTGACATATCTGCAAGTCTTAATAAAAAGATCACCTATGCAAACCTGATTGCCGGACTGATCCTGAAGCCAGGATCCACCACAGAAAACAAAGTTCCACAATGGGATTCCACAACTGGTGTCTTAAAAGATGGACTTGCTGTAGGAACTTCAGCATTAAACCTGGTTCAGTTAAATGCAGATGGAAAACTTCCAGCAGTGGATGGATCTCTGCTTACAGGGATAACCGGAGGTTCTGGTGCTGCAGTAGAGTGGATTACCAGAACTATAGAAGGTGCTGTATATGAAACCATGCTAATGCCTTGGGTTGCTCCCGCAGCATGCACAATTGGATTATCTGGGGCATATCTTACTGGAAATCCAGGAACAAGTGGAAGGTTGTATGTCCAGGTAATGAAAAACTCAACACTTGAGACAGGGAGTATATTTGCATCAGATGCCCCACTACAAATACTTGATACAGATACAGCCACCAATGGTGTGTATAAACAGGAAAAAACTGGTACATCTCTTGATTCTGGTATGATAACTCTTGCTGCTGGTGATGTATTGCACTTCAGAGTCAATCAGGCAGATGTTGGGTGTGCAGACTTGATACTGCGAACAAAGGTTACGTATTCGTGAGGTTATCATGAC
>Ga0208665_10000007_pt1 | contig 66568 bp, 63 predicted proteins | sample Methanogen_OWC_FD_187365 | JGI IMG/M metagenome (GOLD analysis project Ga0208665, IMG submission 187365) | Enriched soil microbial communities from Old Woman Creek wetland in Ohio, USA - Methanogen_OWC (SPAdes) (version 2) | ecosystem: Environmental > Terrestrial > Soil > Wetlands | place: USA...
GATAGTGGTACATTGTGGTTTACAGTGGGGAATGGAACAACGTATTTATCTATTACCGCAATTGCAAATCCATCTTTAAATGTATATACTCACATTGCTGCTGTATACGACAAAACATCAAATTTAATGTGTTTATATTTAAATGGGTTATTACAAGGCTCTGTAAGCAACTCAGGCTTCACTCCCATTGATACGTCTAGCGTGGGATCGTATATTGCAAAATATAGGTACAATTCTATAGATTATCCAATTAATGGATATTTATCAGAACTTCGCATCTCATCAGTTGCACGCTACACCGGTCCATTTACACCCCCAAAATACCAGTTCACTCCAGACACCAATACTAAACTCCTGCTTCACTTTACACCAACCGGTACGACATTCACTGACAGTTCACCATCACCGAAGACGATTACTGCGTATGGTGATGCCAAGCAGTTATCAAGTCCATGTGGTAGCGGGATTGCGTATTTCGACGGTAGCGGGGATTATTTGACTGTTGGAGATACTACTTCATTTAAGTTTTTACACAATGGAGAATCAAGTTATACTATTGGCGTATGGATAAAAATAAATGCTTTTACGACACCCCAATGTTTGTTTGATACAACAAAAGGGAGTTCATATTATGTTGGGATTTCATGTTATATATATACCAACAGAACATTATCGTTTTTTATATGCAATGGAATAGGAACTTCATTATATCATGCATCTGCAAATTATCCCGACGATAATAATTGGCATTATATATATATAAGTATGGATAATATAATGAATATAGTTACAATATATGTTGATGGTATTGCATCAACCCCCGCAAATAAAAATGGAACAGCATCCACAAATAATCATAGTACTCCACTTACAATAGGTTCTTATTATACTGGATCGACATATGATTATAATTTAAATGGATATATTGGTGAACTAATCATTAAAGCGGGAATAATTATACCCACTGCCATTCCAACACAGCCATTCAAACCCGATCCCTACACGAAACTCCTCCTTCGTTTCGATAATTGGAATGCACCAACCGTATTCAAGGATCGATCAATGGAATGGGGAAATGTCCATTATTCCGATATGTTGTCAGGATGCGTCTCTTACTACAATGGAACGATCAATTCAGCCGGACTTTATCAGGATATCATCGGGGGATACCATGCAACGATTGCCGGAAGTCTTCCGTTTACCACTCCGGATCGGTTTGGATTAAGGAATCAATCCACATTCTCCGGGAATGTCGCTCAGTACATCACCCGATCTTTTGTATCCGGGTATAATGTCACTACCGGGACGATTGCCATATGGGCGAAATCCACCAGTAGTTCAGGGCCGCCTTACGCATTATCCTATCATAACACTGCTACCGGGGGAAAATACGGATGGGCGTTATCGATCTTCGGCGGGGATAATGTCACCGGGAATATTGGATTCTCTTATCTGGATTCCGGCGGTGGTCCGACGAGTCTGGCAAATCCCTCATTCACATCGATGAACGATTGGGCGTTGTATGTTGTTACGTTCAACGCTACCAATTGCTCGATTTACCGCAACGGAGTATTGTTAATTAGCAATACCATTTCAGCAACTCCGGTATACACGGCAACGATGTATCTTAACATCGGTCTGGATACCCCCGGTCAATACTACCCATTCACTGGATCGATTGGAGAGATAGTTCTGTATAATCGGGTATTGACTGCAGGGGAAGTGCAAGCATTGTACCGGTATACAAAGAAACGATACCTCTATGCAAATCTTGAAGGGGAGCGACTGGTATTATGATATCAAGAGATAATCTACTCGATAAGGATTGTATCCTTCATTGGAAAGGGGATGTTGCCGGTCAGGTAAGTAAAGTCGTCACTGCGTATGGCGATGTGAAACAGGTAACTACGATCCCGGATCCATTCGGAGGGAATACTCCGGTTGCCTATTTTGATGGAACGGGGGATTACCTTAGTTGTAATACAAATATCCTAACATCATTGAGTAGTTTTACTATCGGAGTATGGGTATACATTACTTCCATCCCATCGGCAACTAATTATCGAATTGTAGGACAATATTCTGTTGAAGGGACGAATAGAACCTATTATGCCATCACTTCAGGGGGATATCTCGGATATTTTGTGAATGGAAATCTATACAACTCATCCACATTAGTCCCATTGAATCAGTGGGTATATGTTGAATTTGATATTTCCGGATCTACATTATATGGGTTTATCAATGGGGTATTATCTATAACTGCCCCATATCTGTCACCTGAATCTACAAATACACTTATTGGTACTGGATCTAATATTACTGAATGTTTTAAAGGATATATGAGTGAAGTAATCATTAAAAATACATGTCTTCATACATCTAATTTCACGTCCCCCACAACCCGATTTACCACCGACTCTAATACCAAATTACTCCTCCATCTGAATGACACCGGCACGACATTTACTGATTCATCCGGGTATGATGCATGTGCAATCAAACCAATGGGGAAATCAGTCACACCGAACGGTAATGTAACCCAGATCCTCCCCTTTGCCGGTGCCGGTGTAGGAGTGTTCGATGGAACTGGTGATTATCTTACCGTTGGTGCTACTGGTGATTTTGATTTTGGAAATGGGCAATGGACAATTGAAGGGTATATTTATATAAATGATGCGGTGTCTCCAAATGGATGTCCTATTGTTGTAGTTCCATTAAATGACACCGGGGGATTTCATTCTTTATTATTTTATTTATACAATTCTGGCAAATTGGGGTGCATATTTGCTGCCAATGCAACATCTTGGATACCCATGAGTTATGAATGGACAACCGTATTATCGTTGAAACAATTATATCATTTTTCATTGGTTAGAAACTCTGATGGATATATTAGGGGATATTTAAACGGAGTTCAGGATTTTAGTTTTAATATTGGAACAACTGCATTGTTGGCATCCACAGCCCCATTAAGAATTGGACAGTACATCCCATCAGATCCTAGATATTTTAATGGGAATTTATCTGAATTACGTATATCATCAGTTGCCCGTTACACTTCCAACTTTACTCCACCAAGAACCCAATTGCAATCCGATTCAAACACCAAACTGCTCCTGCATTTCCTTGGCAGTGGTCAAACATTCGTTGATTCATCACCAAGTCCAAAGTCGATCACGGCATATGGTGATGCAAAACAGTTAAGCAGTCCATGTGGTAGCGGGATTGCCTATTTTGATGGAACGGGGGATTGGTTAACTACACCGTATTCTGGATTGCAATTAGGTTCTGGAAATTTTACAATTCGATTTTGGGCAAAGGGGACTGTAAATTCAGTTTATCAAGCAATTGCCGGACAGTGGGATCCGGTGGGTTCAAATTCATCTTGGGCAATCGGAACAGGTGGAGGGGGAGATCATATTCCTTATTTGCAATTATATATTGGAGGTGCGGTTTTTGCATATGGCCCCACTGCTATTAATGATACAAATTGGCACTATTATGTTGCAACTCGAAATGGCAACACATATACATTATATATTGATGGAGTCTCGGGAACTCCTGTTACTAATGCAGGCACCTTAAACCAATCTACATATTCGATAGTTACAATAGGCAACTCAAATACCTCATATTCGGTTCCTTTTTTAGGAAACATATCAGACTTTGAAATTAAAATTGGAGTTGCTGAAACTGGCGCTGTTCCAACTCAACCGTTCCGCCCTGACCCATATACAAAACTCCTTTTGCATTTTGACAGTTGGGGAAACCCGACATGGTTTGAAGATGCATCCAATTCATCCCCGGTAACCGTTACCCCTACCGGAACATTCGCCATACAGACGATCCCATCGGGTAAGCAGTTATTAGTATTTGACGGTAGCACGAATTACGTGAGTTTGAGTAATCATACAAGTTTATATCCATTTAATTCAGATTTTTCAATTGTCACGTGGTTTAAAATTCCATTAAATACACCGTATTACCCAATATATGTGCAAGATAATGGAACTATTTATGCGGCATTATATTTAAATGCAGGAGCGAGTGATTCGCGTATTATTTTATTATCTGATGACACTGGTAGCGTTAGACGATTTTATTATACTTACACCGTGCCCGGATATTGGGTATTGAATACGTGGTATCATTTAGTTGTACAGAGATCTGGATCTAATTGTTTAATGTATTTAAATGGGTATAACCTAACAATTACAACCGGAACTGCATGGAACTCACCTATTAATTTGGGGCTTCCTATTACAATCGGAAAACAAAATGCTGGATATGCTAATGGAAACATCAAAGATCTCCAGATATTCAGACAGGCATTATCGCCGTCGCAGATAGCAGATCTCATGCGATACACCTCACCTATCTGACCTTTTTTAATATAGTTTTCTCTCGAATCAGTAACTAATTGGGGATACAATATGGCACTTCGTTTATTAACTACCGGGATATCTAATCCAGAACCGCAATTTTATAAGGAAGGTACCGCGACCATCCCTGCTGGAAGCGTATCGGTTGTCGTACCGCACGATCTGGCAATGCTCCCTACCCGGATAGAGGTTGTACCGGATTGCAATATCACCACCGTCACCGATACCTCATTTACCATATCCATACTCTATCCACAATCAGCTGATACTGTATTCAGCTGGACCGCATCCCCTTCAACAGAATTCCTCAATACCGGTAATCTGGACGGCGGTTCTACCACCCGGAAGAACTTAATCCAGTACCGAAGATCAAATACTGCGACATGGACATCGGTTAACCCGGTATTGTCCGAAGGCGAACCGGCCTATGACACGGATCTGAAAGAATTGCGTATTGGTGATGGTACCTCACCATATGCCAGCCTCACCCCATTAAATAAACAGACGGAAGTTGCCCGGACCATAGAAGGCGTTCTCTATACCACCACATTCCTTCCCCATGTGGTTACCCGCCCCGGTATTATCAGATATGTCAGATCCTCAGTGGTATCTCTTCCAGTCGGTGCCGATATTCTCATCGATGTGAGAAAGAATGGAACGTATGTAACTGACTCTATTTTCACGAATGATACCCCGATAAAGATCAAACAGATGATATCTACTACCTATCGCCTGCGTTCCTCAAATACTGCGACATTAACCATCCCCGGTCATTCCTATCAGGTAGGGGATAGTATCCTTGTATCCGGGGTATCCGGTACTGGATATAATGGTACGTATACGATTACCTTTGCCAATTCTGGAACAATCCAATATGCCTGCACTGGTACTGATGAAGCATCAACTGCCGATACCGGAGGTATCGTCACTATTGCACCGACAAACGGGTTATACCAAGTAAAGACCTCTGTCGGGAACACGGTATCATTAGATGCCACTCGTACATCCGTTGTAGAAGGGGATGTGATCTGGATGCTGATCACTCAGGTCGGATCCACTATCGGAGGGATTGATCTCATTAACCAGTTAGTGATATCATGACCCAGTCATCCTTATTTGATAAGTGTGTACTGCATTGGACCGGGAAACATGCAACCGTCATTGCCGGTAGTACGAATGTATTACATACGCGAACCTATGACGGGTTATATACAGTCGATAAGTTCACTCTGAAGACCAATGTCATCGGTTCAGTGCTATGGGAAGTTCCCAATGGCGTCATATCAATCGATTATTTAGTCGTTGGAGGCGGCGGACCCGGTGGAAGAGGTGGTTCGTGTGGTGGTGGAGGAGCCGGTGGTGTTCGATCTGGTAATCTCTCAATAACCAACTCTCATTATTCGATACAAGTCGGCCATGGTGGTATATGCGTAGGTAACTACGGTAACCTTGGTGGGGAATCCATATTAGGATCCATTCGGGCCAATGGCGGCGGTTCGTCCAAATCTGGTGATGGATCCGCGTATTCTTATAATTGTAATGGAGGTTCAGGGGCCGGGGGCAGTCATGCGGATATCACCGGTGGATTAGGTAATACTCCGGCAACTACTCCAGCACAAGGATATAATGGAGGGAATGGTGCTACTGACGGGAGTTCTTATTTCCACGGCGGCGGTGGTGGTGGAGCCGGTGGTGCTGGCAGCAATGGATCATCATCCAGTTCAGGAGCAGGTGGCCCCGGTATCCAGTCATCTATTACCGGATCTGCGGTATGGTATGCGGCCGGCGGTGGTGGAGCCGGGAGAACGGGTTCTACATGGAGCGGTGCATCCGGAGGAAGTGGTATCGGCGGGAATGGAAGCATCACTCAGGGAAGTAATGGGGCTGATGGTACGGGTAGCGGCGGTGGATCATCCGGAACATCTACCAGTTATCTAGGAGGACGAGGGGGAACAGGGGTAGTTATCCTCCGGTATCTCACTCCCTCTACTCAGTACTCAAATGTCATCTATTCTGAATACGATGAGTTCCCGATCATCCCATCCGGAGTTACGGTTACTTCAGCAGGATCATGGACAAAGTCAGGGCAGGTTAACGGTAACAAATTATTGAATTTCGATGGATCCAGTAATTATATTTCATTATCTGATAATGCCGCATGGGATTTTTGGAATGAAGCATGCTCATTAACATGTTGGGTTAAATTTGGGAATATATCTAATTCATTTATATTCATTAAACAGGCAACTGATGCATCGAACTGGTACGCTGTTTATTGGGCCCCATCATCATTATTATTTCAACGGTATATTTCTGCCGCAAACAATGGAAATCACAGTATTGCATTTAGTCCATCATTGGATACATGGTATCATGTTGCATTTACGAAAACTGCTGGAGGATCTGCTCCAATTATATACATGAATGGGATGAGTCAAACAATCACATCACCAGTAGTCCAATCTGATACAGTTACGACGTTTACTGGTCCATTTACCATTGGAGGGCATAGCACCGGATTTTCAAATGGAGTTATCAAAGACTTGATGATCTGGAAAGGTCGTGCTCTTTCTCAGCTGGAAATCATCACCATTATGAACCGGACATCACCCTATGCTATTACGAACTGGTATCCGGATCAGCAAGGGAGGTATATGAAATGACATGGTATCGGGATTATCAGGAGATCATGGCTGGATGTTGGGCATACTACCCCAATACCTTATTGGACAGTATCGGTGGATACCATGTAACCAATCAGGGAGGGGTGCAAATAGCAACTGACCGGTTTGGAGGGGTAAATAAAGCATATTACTTTTCCGGAGCAGTGACAGTGAATGCATTGCTACCAGTAACGATTGCATCAATCGTTGCATCAAATACCAATAATACCATTTTAGTTTGGGCAAAATACAATTCCGGTTCGTACGATTACTTTTTGAGCAAACCGAGATTGACTGGAGGGGTATACTACGACTGGTATATCACATCTGTAGGTGTTCGAATGAGCCCCGGTGGTGTTGATAAACCACTAGCGTTTTCAACCACTCCGGTTGCAACCAACTGGAATTTGCTAGGATTCACTCATGATCGTTCTACATTAACTGCATATACTAATGGGGTTTATGCTGGAAGCATTGCTGCATCCGGAGCGATAACAAACTCCGATACTGGTGATAATATATACAAATACCCATGCGTTGCCGCATGGGATAATAATTCAACTGTTTCTGCAGCAAACAATTCCAATGTGAGTATTGGGGAAATCTGGTTCTTTAACCGGGTATTAACCCCGATTGAGATAAAGACGCTTTACCAGATAACCAATTTACGGTATTTGTCTCCGAATGTATATGGATCCAGAGGGATTGAATGACATCAGGAATATTATCACAGGAATCTCTTCGCAATCTCGGTAATGTATTGCATCTACCACTGGAGAGAAAAGATGGATCCATCACCCGGGATTATTCCCCTCCGCATGGAAAGGATATTACTACAAATGGTGATGTAAAGCAGATCCTTCCATTTCCCGGTGCCGGTGTAGGAGTTTTTGATGGTACAGGGGATTATCTTACAATACCTGATTCAGATGATTGGAATATATTTGACTCAAACTTTACTATTGAATTTTTATGGTGTCCAAATAATGTTACTTCTACATCCCATAGATTTTGTGGACAATTTGTAGATTCCGGAAATTATTGGGGGGTTTATTGGAACAGTTCAACAAATAATCTATATTTAGAAGTGGATACAGCATCAACTTACAGAGCGAACTATTATTGTACATTATCAATAATTCCAGTAGTTGGAACTTATTACCATATTGTAGTTGAAAGGTATGGTTCATCGTGTTTGATATTTATTAATGGGATAAGTCAAACAGTTACTATTTCTGCTGCATGGAACGGCACATCTAACATTTCAGGACCATTAACAATCGGAAGTGTTTTAACAGTCGTAACCGCATCTTGTAATTTATCTGAATTCCGCATATCCAACATCGCTCGTTACACCGGCCCATTTGCCCTACCACGTTACCAATTTACATCAGACTCCAATACTAAACTCCTGCTTCACTTTACACCAACAGGCACGACATTTACTGACAGTTCACCATCACCAAAGACGGTAACGGCAAACGGTGATGCCAAATGCATCACCAGCCCGATATCAGGTACTGGGTTGGCTTACTTTGACGGTACTACTCCGTATGATTATGTAAGTGTACCGGATAGTGATGACTGGCATTTTACCGGTGATTTTACCATAGAGTCATGGGTGAATGATACCACATGGGGTACATTATTCTGCCAACGGGCAAATGCATCAACTGATCTGTGCCCGATTTTATTATGGGGTGGGAGATCCAGCTGGAATGTCTTATTATCTTTTAATAATACTTCATGGGTAGCAAACCCTACCATTAACACCGGCACATTAACCGGGATTACCGGGCCCTATCATATTGCTCTTGTGCGATATGGATCCACCTTCACCCTGTATATTAACGGATTAGTAAAAGGCACATACGTATCATCATCCACGTTTACAAATAAATCCAATCCTATTTATATTGGATCTCATCCGGATGGGTATGGCATTATCGGTTATTTGGGAGAATATCGGATCTCTACCATTGCCCGGTATACCGGAGAATTCACCCCACAAGCAACCCCATTCACTCCTGATCCTTACACCAAGTTACTGTTGCATTTCGACAACTTCACCAACCCGGTAAAATTCACCGATTCGAGCAGATCTTCACTACCTCATCATGCAACGATCACCGGGGATTGTCTTATCCGGACCGGTAAAGATGGAAGAGGAGTAATGTATTTTGACGGGAGTGATAGATTATTAATTCCTGATGTCTCTGACTATGATATTGGATTATTAAACACTCCTTTCACAATATCTTGCTGGGTATTGTCAACTATGACAAATACTGCTACACCATCTATGCTATTTGGAAGAGGTGGAGGATCTGAAGCTTGGAATGATACCACCGGTTTTCAGTTTTTATGGTATTATCGTGGAACCGATTTCGGAACCACTCAAATTGCATGGAAATCGGGTACGGGTTCAGCGAATAGTTATTTAGATATTACTGGGAACGTATTTAATGATGGGTATTGGAATTTTCACACGTTAAAATACGATGGATCTACTCTTTATGCTTATAAAAATAATGTCTTATTAACATCTAAAACCTCCGTTGTATTTGCGAAACCTGTTCCAACCCACACTACAATCTGTAGTGGTCCATACGCATCCCCGAGTTATTATATGCAAGCATATATAAAAGATTTCCAAATATTCAAAGGAACGGCCCTTTCCATGGATCAACTTGCAGACATTATGCGACATACCGATCCTCGCTGACCTTCTTTTTTATTCACTCTCCTCGTTTTACTAAGTATGACGCTATCGATAATCGGGAAAATCAGTAATATATTCAATATCATCAACGGGATGATCACCGCTCCGGATATCATCACCCGCACTCTCGAAGGGGTCGTGTATGAGACAACCCTGATGTACTGGGTAGCACCGGCTGCATGTACGATCACTGATACCAAGATGTATTTAGCGTCAAATCCATCTGCAACCGGTTCATACTGTTATATCCAGATACTGAAAAACGGTCTGTTAGAAACCAACTCTATATTCGCGTCAGATCTCCCTATGCAGATTACTGAGACGACTTCACCGGTAAATAGTCTATATTCTGCATCCGGTACACTTGATGCTGCACAGGTCGCCTTATCCACCGGTGATGTCATCTGGTTCCGGGTAAACCGGGCAGATGCCGGATCGGCAGACCTGATGATCCAGATGCGAGTGAATTATACCTGAGGATATCGCATGACCGTCTCAAAAACGATTATCAGAACGGGAACACAAGTCCTCGAAGTATATACTACGAATTTATCCGCAGGTAGTGGTCAAGATAGTTACACATGGACTCCTCCTAGTGGCATATCTCGCGTCGATGTATTTTTAGTCGGCGGGGGCGGAGGCGGAGGTTATAGCGGTTTTAATGGTTCCGGCGGCGGTGGAGCCGGCGGTGTACTATTTACACCGAGAGTTTCGATCTCCGGCAGTATCACATTAAAAGTTGGGGCCGGTGGGTCTAGTAATGGAAATGGTGCAAACTCCGAATTTTCTACAATAATTGCTTATGGCGGAGGAAAAGGAGGGGCGTATAATAATGCCGGATCCAGTGGTGGTTCCGGTGGAGGACACGGTGCAAATATTACATCTACTGTGGCATCTGGTACATCCGGTCAGGGAAATGCTGGAGGCATTGGGTTATCAGGGGGTAACCATGCTGGCGGTGGTGGTGGAGCCGGCGGTGTCGGATCTGCCGGAAGTGCAGGTGGTGGTGGAGCCGGCGGCCCGGGAGTAAATTACTCCGGGTTATTTGGAACCACCGTAGGTGCAGGTGGTTGGTTTGGTGAAGGTGGTAGTGGTGGGTATGGGACATATGGCGGTTCGCATGGTGGTGGTCGCGGGGCGATCGATCCTACTAGCGGGGCGGCAACATCTGGTGTCAATGGCTCAGGTGGTGGTGGCGGCGGTGGATACTCAACATATGGTACGGCTGGTGGTTCCGGTGGATCCGGTATCGTTATCATCCGGTATTTTGTAAGTGGGAATACCGTAGGTGCGGGTAAATTTACTTCATTATTTAACGGGTTAGTGCTGTGGTTTAATGGGAGTGTAGATACATCAGACGGTTTTCCTATCATACCGAGTGGTGTCACCGTAACCCCATCCGGTAATTTTGGATATGTGGATCTCGGGAATAATAAAAGTTTAATGAATTTCAATGGTACAACCAATTATATTTCGTTAAGCGATAATGCAGCATGGACGATGTTTGAAGGTGATTTCACAATTTCATTATGGGTAAAATTTGGAACGGTTAAGGACAATGAGTTTTTAGGGCAATATGCAGATACAAATAATAAGTGGACTGTTTATTGGGACGCTACAACAATAACGCTGTATGGAAAGATAGCGGGAACTATAAAAATGTTATATTCCGCTGCACTTGCACAATCTTCAGGAGTCTGGTATTATGTGACAATCATAAGATCTGGATCTGCATGTTTGATATATGTTAATGGGGCATCGCAGTCTGTAACCACAACCATTTCGTTTACTGCAACCATAGATGTGACTGGTCCTTTTGAAATTGGACGAGGGGACACAGTATGTCTTAATGGCAACATTAAAGACCTAATGATCTGGAAAAATCGGGCTCTTACTACTGCCGAAATCAAAATGTTGATGATCAAAACCCACCCTCTTACCGGAACCGGATTGATTCCCGGTCCGTATGATTACTGGAGGAACACATAATGCCTTTGACATTTTACCGGGATTACAGCGAACTATTCTCAGGATGTTTGGCATATTACGACTGTTCTGTATCAGGGTCTACATTACTTGATGTCATGGGATCCTACAATGCAACGATCACCGGATCTCCGCCAAATACTACGGATATATTTGGCAAATCAAAAGCATTTCAATTTACATATGCATCCACTCCAACGCATTACATTAACACCGGAATTGTCCCTGAAGGATGGACATCCGGGACAATAATTGCAGTCGTAAAAATACCGGTGGTATTAGCAGCCAACGGTGGGGTAATATTTGCATACGGATCCTCTACTAATCCATTAGTCGGGTTTAGCTCATACACAGGTAATCCGATTAATTTTAGGGTGCGAAATGCCGCCGGTAATATTGAAGCCGCTGTAGCATTAACTGGGGTAAATGACAATACATGGCGTTGTGTTACCGGATCATGGAATAATGCCGGGTCTGCTAAGATATACTCCAACGGGGTATTGGGTTCATCCATGTCTGGGGTAGGTGCATACCCGTCATCAATGGGGAGTAAACCGTTTTACATCGGTACTACCGATTCTGCGCAATTAGAATGTAATCTAGCAATTGGAGACGTAATGATATTCAATGTGCAAAAATCCGATGCAGAAGTGTATGCTCTCTCAAAACTCCTTATGATGAAACATTTAACTCCGGTGTTATCGGGTGTAAGAGGGGTGGAATGATGGAAAATATTCAATCATTAAAGCAAAACCAGTGTATTTTACATTGGACGGGTTCAAACTGTTCAGTGAATGCACCGAAGGTGATCACTGCAAATGGTAATGTAACTCAGATCCTTCCATTTCCCGGAGCCGGTATTGGGATGTTTGATGGTACGGGGGATTATCTTACCACTACTGATGATTTCACTCAACATTTTGTCATTACCAGTTCCACATGGACCATCGAATCGTGGTTTTATTGTGGAGTTACGTCTGCAAATTACGGATCATTCGCGGGCCAGAGGGTAGATGCGAACAATTGGTGGAATGCATTTTATGATGCGGTGAACAGCAGATTGCGATTTGTTATCTTTATCTCTGGAGCATACGCAGCAGATTATTATTGTTCATTTTCACCAACATTAGGATCCTTAAATTATGTATCGTTTGAGCGATCCGGATCGAGTTTTTACATCTATGTGAATGGTGTTGCACAAACATTAACTACGAATCAGGCATTCACCGCAGCAGTATGGTCAGCACCCACCCCATTAACTATCAGCACGTATCCGACTGGTGGAACAATGATGCTTGGTGGGTTGTCTGAATATCGCATATCCAATGTAATGCGGCATACTGGAACATATACACAACCGAGAACCCAATTGCAATCCGATTCAAACACCAAACTGCTCCTGCATTTCCTTGGCAGTGGTCAAACATTCGTTGACTCATCACCAAGTCCAAAGTCGATCACGGCATATGGTGACGCCAAACAGTTAAGCAGTCCATGTAACAGCGGGATTGCGTATTTCGACGGTAATGGGGATTATCTATCTTATACTGCAGAAACTACCATTACCGGGGATATAACCGTAGAAGGTTGGATTCAATTGCCTTCGTTATCCGTTGGATCAACATTGTGGTCCACAAATCTTAAAACTGTGAACTATCAATATTTTGCATTAATGTTTGATCCAACTAATGGATTATATGTTGATTATACGGATCCCGCTGTATGGGGAGGGGTTGCTCCTGTACGAATATATCAAGGAAGCGCAAATGGTTGGGCAATAAACACTTGGTATCACATTTGCTTTATCAGATCAGGAAATAATGGATATATTTTCAGAAATGGGGTGTTATTAAACTCTGGATCTGCTACTGCATTGCCTGCAACATTTACTCTTGGTAGAGTTGGAATTATAGATGGAAAAACAGGGTTTACATATCCGATGAATGGTTACATGGCAGATGTGAGGGTCTCAAACATCGTGCGATACAATGTAGCAGGGTTTACACCATCTATCCAACCATTCAAGCCCGATCCCTATACAAAACTCCTCCTGCACTTTGATGGAGTTGGTCAAGCATTCTATGATGCCAGTGATGTACCGGGAGACAATGGATTCCTGATTTTACCAGATGGTGTGACGGTAACTCCAAATGGGACTTTCACCAGCATTAGAGGCAAGGATGGGCGATCATATTACAAATTTGACGGTAGCACGAATTACATCACTCTGTCCGATAGTGATGCTTGGTGGATGGACAAATTAGATTTCACTCTTGCATTTTGGTTTAAATTGGGTGCAACCCCCGGATCAATTGTAGGTATATTGGGACAAAAACCTGAAAGTGGGGCAAACGCAAATACCGGAATTGCAATAACTGTATCTACTGCAAATCAAATGTCAGTTTCATATCTTGGATCTGATAATAGCACTATTGCTTATTTGCTTAAATCGGGATTGATAGTAGGCCAGTGGTATTTCATTACAGTTGTATCAAAAAATCTTGTAAGATCATTATATTTTGACAGCGTGTTTGTAACGTCAAATACCGACACATTAGGATTATATAATTCGACCCTTGGATTCGTAATTGGGGATACGGGATACTATTCTCCTGCAAACTGTAATATTAAAGATTTGATAATTTTCAAAGGTAAGGCATTAACTCAAGACCAAATTGCACAACTGATGGATGAGACATTCATCTATTAACTTAAACGGAGAATAACACGTATGGGATCTCTCGTAACAGCTGCCGAAGCAGCATATCAGACATGGAAATCAACCGCTCCGCAGAGCATAGAGGGGTGGGATGATATGACTGACGCACAAATCGCATCTCGTTTAAGAGATGAGCAGAAGTGCAAACAGGCAATCGTCGATGCACAGGAGATAGAACAATCTTTCTATGATGCCCGGACATCGGTATTCGCTGAACTTGAGGCAGAATACGCATCCAAGAGGGTAGCGTTATCTCAACTCTGGCAGGCGAAAGAAGACGCAGGGTTTGATGTAGACTACGTCCCAGAGGCGGTATAATGGACGAGACGCCAATTGAAAAAGCCCGGAGAATCAGGGCAGAGAAACTAGCAGCACTGCTCGCGTTTATCAAACCCTCAAACTGACTTTCTTTTATATCTCTTTTCCCCTAATTGATAAAGGGGAGAAATATGACCGTATATAATAATGGGAAAGTAAACGCAGAATACCTAAATCCTGCAATTCTTGACTGGTTTACGTTAACTGCTCAACATACCGGATATCTTACTACCGGGCTCGTAACCCCGATTAAGATCAATGAAAATGATGCATCCACGTCAACCACGTCAGCATATGTTCTATCCCGGAGACCAGTCCGATCAGATCTGGCAAACAGTGTAGCCTCAGTCAGTGCAACTACTCAGTCTGCAGTAGAAGTCACGGTATTGAACGGTCAGAAGTTCTTTTTATCCGAACAGTTATTCAGTCGATTATATATCAACGGATTATGTTCCGGTCAGTGTTACATCGGTCTGGTTACCAACAATGCATCCGGTACCTCATACCTCAATGACATTATTGCCAGTCTGAAAGTGATTCGGTCTGATGGTACCATTGTGACATTAGGATCCCAGACAGTACAGGTCGATATCTCCAATGCTACCGTCACTGAGTTAATGCGATCAGTTGCATGGAGTTTCACCTGTTCCGGATATGTCGATAAAGACGATAAGATGTACCTAGAACTGTCATCCACCGGATATAACTCATCTGCGTCCTATATTACTACCCATAGGCTCTGTTTCTCCCCCGGAAGCTCTGAGACATTCTGCGAGGTGCAGGTATGATCGTAACTTCCCCCTACACGCTCTCTCTCCCGGAAGGCGACTGGAATATCGATGGAGAGAAAGATGCGGAAGATAACCTCCTCTATATCGCCGGCCCAATTGACCGGGTACTTGATATTGGTACCCATTTGTACTCTGACGGGTCTACCAATCAGGTTATCCATGTCACTCCCGGTTCAGAGTATACCATCATCTCCCGGACCGAGACGGAATCAGATACGGGGAAGATCATTACTATTGTCTATGATGGTCCAAATAATGGCTCCCGTTACCAAATGGTGTATACTGAGTAATCATGCTGAAAGACTGGTCGAAGAAGGCAACCTTTAGTGTCTCAAATCCTAATACATCCACTCTTACCGATTACCAGAAACTGATTTATCTGTATCAGAATGCGTCCGTTACCACTCCAGTTGCCGGGAAAGCCGTTACTACGTATGGCGATGTGAAACAGGTCATTACAGTACCGGATCCGTTCGGCGGGAATACTCCGGTTGCCTATTTCGACGGAAATGGGGATTTACTTGGAATTTCTAATAGCCAGTGTTCTGATTTTCAATTTGGATCAAATAATTTCACCATAGAATGTTGGGTATACGTTCCAAGTTTAACTACGTTTGGGTTATTGTGGAATTTTGCAAGAACAGGAGTATACGAAGGATATAACTGTTATTTTGATACCGATGGGAGTGTGAAAACAAGTATTACTACCAATGGAACATCATGGAATGTATTTCCTACGAAATCATTGGGAACTACCGGGTATCATCATATTGCAGTCGTTCGAGACGGATCGTCATTTACCGTATATGTTGATGGGATTGGAGGGACGTCTGTAACTAATTCCGGGTCTATTACCACATCACTTGATAATTTTGCTATTGCTGGATCATCTACACATTCTCTCTCATCAAACTGTTATGTATCTGAATTTCGGGTATCCAACATTGCCCGTTACACCGGTACATTTACCCCATCCAATAAACCATTCACCCCTGATCCCTACACCAAGTTACTCCTGCATTGTGATGGACCGGTAGGATCAAATGTATTCATCGATTCATCCGGATCTGGAGATAATATCTATTTACCGGGTGTGAAATCAGACTTCTCCGACATCCGGTTTGCTGACCAGAGTGGAAACCTGATCCCATACTGGTTCCGGAATGATATGGGGATGCACCGACCATCGCCGTTAGACGGGAAGGCGATCACCGCGACCGGTGACGTAAAACAGATCCTTCCATTTCCCGGAGCCGGCCTCGGTATGTTCGATGGTACTGGAGATTATTTGGAAGTATTAGATTGGTACTCAAGTGGTGCATCAAATATCGGATCTAATAATTTTACCATTGAAGGTTGGATTTATTTATCAACGCTACCAAGTGCAATTAACGTAATAATTGGAAATTATTCTGCTATAGACTCTTCAAATGAGCATGTTATTTACATTTCTGCATTAAATACACTTGTCTGGTATGCTTATCAGTCTGGATCATATTTGTGGAATATTGGATCTGGAACATTGAATACTGGATGGACTCATTTCGCGTGTGTAAGAAGCGGTTCTGTACAAATAATGTATATTAATGGAATACCAATAGGAACCACTGGATCATCTTCCTCATCTGTTAATACTCATACATCTGCATTAAAAATTGGGTCTTGGTATGGAAATCAAGCATTTAATGGAAATTTAAGTGAAATACGGTGGAGTAATGTCGCTCGATACACCGGTCCATTCACCCCACCAAGAACACAATTCCAATCAGATAGCAATACCAAACTGTTACTGCATTTCCTTGGCAGTGGAAACTCGTTTGTTGATTCAAGCCCATCACCCAAAACCATAACGGCATATGGCGATGCAAAGCAGTTGTCAAGTCCCTGTGGGTCAGGAATGATTGCATTTGACGGAACAGGGGATTATTTAACTATTCCACATTCGGATGATTTTGAATTTGGGGCAGGTGACTTTACTATTGAAGGGTGGGCTTCGCCAACTGGCACTTCGTGGTATGATATTATCAATAGATATAACCGACAATCGGGGAAACAGGTATTTTTAATTGGTTTAAATTCATCTGGATATTTAAATGCAAGTTGCTATAGTGGGGTTGATTCCACAATTGGAAGTATCAGTGGATCCACAAATGTAGTGAATACAACATTTCATTTTGCATATGTTAGATCTGGATCTACATTCACATTATATTTAAATGGGCAATCGATTGGAACTGCCACAAGTAGTGTTGCTATTCAGGCAGGAGATGTAAACACACCTGTAACGCTTGGTGCTCAACATGCGTTTTCATCGTGGTATTATTATACTGGATATATTGGAGATATTAGAATATCAAAAGGAATTGCAAGATATAATAATAATTTCGTGCCATCAACACAACCATTCAAATCCGATTCAAATACCAAGTTACTCCTACACTTCGACAACTATACCGTACCCACCACATTCCTTGATGATAGCGCTGGGAAATATGAGTGCTGGCTCAAAGTACCGCAAATTGCACCCACATCCAGTTCCCCGGTATCGATATATTGGGGAAATGCCAATGCGAAGAGTAACAGTAATGGGGATAATACATTTGATGTATTCGATCATTTTGAAGGATCCTCTCTTACAACGACAAAATGGGATGCGCCAATGGGAGCACCCGCAATATCGAAATCAGTATGCACGATAACTGCCGGATCGTCCGCATGGGCATACCTGAACAGTCTTCGCTCATTATATCCGAATAACAGGGTGAGAATGCGTCTGAAAACCGATCGGTATGGGAGTAATACTGCATGGGAGCGGTTCAGTATAAGCCCCGGTCAAGGAGGATACTTCGCCTCATATGAAGGGTTTTCCGGAGGGGCATCAGGGTACTCAAAGACGGGGTCATATACGTATATTTCCGCCATTACCGGTTGGTCAGCCGGGGTATTCCATACACATGAAATGAGATATACTTTAGGTCAGATAAATGCACTGGTAGATGGATCAAACTTAGTAAGTTCATCCGATGCCGGATATGCATTACCATCCCCGGTTACCTTCGCTACGTATAATTCAGGCCATTCCATGTATATTGATTGGATGTATATTGGAAAGTACTATCCGTTAGAACCATCCCTTTCTACATTCACCCCTATTGACAATACCCAAACAGAGCCCACGGGTAATCACCTATCTCTCCCCGGAGCATAATCATGTTACACGGCTGGTTATACAAAAAGAAACTTACCTTCACCTGTGGTACGCAGCTGAGAGATTATCAAGTAAAACTCAATGTGATCAGGTCTGAAGGCACTGATGTATCAGGGACCATTTATCTTCCGGAGTGTAAGGCGGATTTCGCTGATATCAGGTTTACCGACAATTTTGGCAGTCTAATCCCCTACTGGATTGAATCGGTTACCGGGACAACCGCAGTGGTATGGGTAAAGGCGAACTTCTTCAGTGTTACCGATATATATATGTATTACGGCAATGCGTCAGCGGTTTCGATGAGTAACCCGGATACCACCATGGAGTTGTATGACAATTTCACCTCATTAAATACTGCAAAATGGCAGGTGTTCAGAGGGAACGCTGTTATCGAATCCGGTGCACTGAAAGCCGGATATACCTCATCCCAGCGGAACCGAATCCGATCTTACAAGATGTTCGGCCCAAACCATGCGTTGGTAGCCAGAATAACCTATCCAACGTCAGCTGCCGCATCCATTGCTCATGTCGGATTTGGAAATGGAGAGTCTGATTACGCTGGTGGGAAGATTGGGTATGGAATTAATACCGGGCTATCCCCTACGTACCGGTTTACCTATGAAGGGTCTGGTGGTGAAACAAACCAGTATTGTGTATCCATATCCAATTACACCGGATCGTATCATATCTTCGAATCACGGAGAATAGGAAACACCGCATCATTATTAGTGGACGGTGCAGCAATCGTCACGAACCAGTCAGGGGCGAGTATTACTGCATCATTTGCAAATATTGAGTTATATGATGCAAATACGTATATCTATGTTGACTGGCTGTATGTCCGGAAATATTCGGCGATAGAGCCGGTACATACCATAGCGGTAAAGATTGTCAATCCACAGAATCCGGTATATCTCCCCGGTGGAAATGCAAACGGTTTTGCAAACTGGTCATCAAACAAAGTCATCACCATTACGAATCCGGGAGGCGTGTTACTCACAGATTATCAGGTACAATTAACACTCACGAAAGCGGTATTTCCTACAGCAAAGACGTATTTTGAGGATATCCGATTTTCTGATCAGTTTGGTAACCCAATCCCCCATTGGATTCGAAACGATATCGGAGTATACCCTACGGATAATGCTGAATGCTGGGTACGAGTCCCGGTAATCCCTGTCGGAGGAACCACAATAAAGGTATATTATGGGAATCCTTCCGCTCAACATGCAAGTAATGGCGATGCGACCTTCCTTGTATTTGATCATTTTACCGGAACATCTTACAATGCGACAAAATGGAATTATTATAGTTCAGGCGGCTCCCCCACGAACCCGTTTATCGTAGCGAACTCCATATTAACTGGAAGTTGTTCTGCCTCCGGGAACTTTGTACGACTGAATAGGTTTACATCTGTCACTAATGAGCCCCGGCTAACCCATTTCCGGGTAAAAAGCCGGTTATGCCCGTCCCATGCCGGATCCACAACAGGGTATATTATGTTCGGGTTTGTTGATTACGGAATGGCGTATTATTCAGCAGTTGACGGTGCCCGAAATGGAAAACTGGGATACTGGGATGGATCTGCATATACCGGTGTAACCCTCGTCGGTAATTCGAACGTATGGATGACTCAGGAGATGCTGTATCCTAATAATACCACGGTGATTGGGAAGATCAATGATACCAGTATAACTACGATGACTTACTCATCCATCGCTGCATCGGCAAATGTGACATTCCTTGTCGGTAACTCACCATCCTGTAATATCCAGTGCGACTGGGTATTTGTCGCATCGTATACGGCGAATGAACCCGTAGCGACCATATCTCCATCAGCAACCTCGAATGTAATCACCTTACAACCATCGAATAAACGGAACAAACAGATACGAATTCGGAGGAACTTCTGATGCTAACAAACTGGCAATATTATAAAGATATCACGTTAACGAATGCCGGCTCCCGGCTATCGGATTATCAGGTAAATATTGATGTATACCATAGTACCTTTCCCGGATGCAAACAAGACTTCTCCGACATCCGGTTTACTGACCAGAGTGGCAACCTGATCCCGTATTGGTTCAGGAATGACATGGGGATGCATCGACCTACACCGTTAGATGGGAGAACTGTTACAGCGGTCGGGGATTGTAGACAAGTCACCACTATCCCGGATCCGTTCGGTGGGAATACCCCGGTTGCCTATTTCGATGGATCCGGGGATTATCTGACCGTATCGGGATCCGGATTTGATATCGGCATATCGGATTTCACCATCGAGGCCCGGATATGTCCTACGGAAATCACTGGAGATAATGTTATTCTTTCCGTTGGAACTGATGCGAATAATTTCATGCAGTTTATGCAGGATGGTGCAAATCTACGATTTGTTACCTATCTTTCCGGATCACAGCAGATTCAGGTGATGACATCAAATTCCCCGCTGGTAATAAACAACTGGCATGATGTAAAAGTCATCCGTTCAGCCGGGGTAATAACCCTGTATATTAACGGAGTGGCTGGTGCAACGGTATCATCCATCGCAGCCGTATCAAACTATACCGGTATCCGGATCGGATGCAACTATGATTCCACATCGAAAATATTCGCCGGATATATGTCTGAACTCCGGGTATCTACCGTTGCCAGATCTCCCGTTCCATCAACGACTCCGTTCATACCAGACAGTTCCACTAAGTTACTCCTCCATTTCGACAACTATATCGTACCCACCACCTTCCTCGATGACAGTGCCGGGAAGTATGAGTGCTGGGTACGAGTCCCGGTAATCCCGGTAACCCAGTCGAAAATCAGAGTGTATTGGGGAAACCAGAACGCATTATCAGAGTCAAACGGTGATGCGGTATTCGATCTGTTTGACAATTTTGAAGGAGGGTCATGGAATACTGCAAAATGGACATATACGAGTGACATACCGTCTATCTCCGGGAGTGTTCTTACGAAAGCTCGTACTGCATCAGGGGGATATTTTAGTAGTATAAAATCCTATCGTTTTCCAAAACGCGCTCTTCGGGCAAGAATTAAATCACTCCATTTCAATTCTACAAGTTATGTAGAATCATTAACCTTATCTGACCAATACATCATATTCAGCCCATGTAATACCAACACGGATCGGAATGGAAAGATTATGCTATCCAATGGCACCCCAACTTATGTCACCATATCGGGGATGTCTGCCAATGCATTTGCAATCGTGGATATCAAAGTTGCAGACACATTCGTAAAAACGGTAGTAAATACAAATGAGGTTAATACCACCATATCAATCCCCGCTCATTCACCAACAATATCACTTGCTGCCGGTGCAGAGAGCGCTTCTATATCATTAGACTGGATATCAGTACGTCATTATACCGGAACAGAACCCACCTACGCTATCGCATCAACCCCGGTATCGAACGTGAATACTCAACCATCACCGAATGCCCCATATAACTCAGGGAGAAAGTCATGAATTCGGATCCCATATTAGATCTAATGCCTCCATGCGGTGAATTCATTGTGAAAAACAATGAGACCTCTTCGCTAACCGGGCATCAGGTCAAACTCACGCTATCAAAACTTCCGACAAAACATTCCGGATCAACCTTGAATCTTGGCGGAAGAGTACAGTCTACTCGGTTTCATGATCTGGCATTCGTCGGTCAGGACGGGAAGATCCTCCCTCATCAGGTGATCATCCATGCAGATGATTCCAACCTTGCATCTCCGGAATGCTGGGTGAAAATCCCATTCCTTCCCGGATCCGGTCAATACCGGGTACGCGTGTACGCCGGTCATCCGACAACGATACGGAATGACGGAGACGTGTGCTTTGAGTTATGGGATCATTTCACCGCATCCATGAATACCCAAAAGTGGATTAGTGCATCCGGATCATTTAATGGTCAATACTTTTCCGGAGGATTAGGAGGTATTAAGAAATTCCCTATTGGGTATTCATACATTATCTATTACAAACCCTATTGGACAGTGGGAAGCACTTCAGGGACAGAATGTTTTGGATGGTGGGCAGCTGCCGGAGACACGGGATCATCCGGATATTACCTATCATATGAATCTGCAACCTACTCTAATAAATTTATTAATTACAATGGAACGGATACCACAATGATATCACCGTCCGTATCGGCAATATCGAATCAATTTAATAGACTTGAATTCATTCGCACCCCTACCACCGCTATTTTTAATGTAAACGGTTCCTTCTCCGGAACGTTATCAACCGGATACCCTACCGTAAATCTCACGATTACCGGCGGTCAGGGCCTTATTGACTGGATACTTATTAAGAAGTATACTGCTAATGAACCGACGATCACCGCACAGTGATCATATAGGATTTCTCTCCATTCTCTCTTTTACCCACCATATAGGGAAGAAATCCGGTATTACGAATTACCGATGAAATAAGAAGAGTGTCGCTCTTGACCAACATTATAAATACTTTACGAAAACTATTAATATACATTAGAGGTATCTGATGGCACAAACACCGCGGTTTTTACTGGATATTATACAGGACGGGCAGACAGGATGGGGAGACATCCTGAATACCAACCTGCTCATCATCGATGAGCATCTTGCCGGTCAGTTAAACGAGTTACAGGATGTATCTACTACCGGGAAACTCAACGGATCCGTGTTACAATATTCAACCGGAACGAACAAATGGGCACCGGGGAACCCTACCCTGCTTGGTATCCAGACTCATGCCGGATTCCCGGATCTGGAGACTGACTCGCATAAAATATACCTGATGCATAACGGCTCTATCCCGATGTCCGGGGATCTCAATATGGCCGGTAACCGGATCACCAATATTCATGCTCCGGAATTACCAAATGACCCGGCAACCAAACAGTATGTCGATACCGGTATCGGAGAGATTGCATGGATGCCACCGGTCAGATCAAAAGGCCTGCTCGATCCTACCGGAGTGACCGTGGCAAACGGCGACCGGTTTATCGTTGGATCGCCAACTCCGATCGGAGCATGGGCTGGTCACGCAAACGATATTGCGATTTATATCGAAGGTGAATGGTCGTTTATCGATCCAACCTCCGGAATGACCATGTGGGTCGATGCAGAGAGTAAATGGTATACGTACCATAATTCTGTCTGGAGAAACTACGAATTCTTCCTTGATCATAACCAGATGATCAATGTATCCGATGCCAATGCTCACCCTCAGTACCTCAATACCGCCCGCCATGCGGATATGAACCTCCATATCCCCGGAGTGACGGTACCCTACCAGTCCATCTATACATTAGCTGGCACAAATATCATATCTCCGGCAGATACCCATATCCTTGTATACGACGCGGTGAATGAATACTGGAAGAATGTCCCGGCTACCGCATTAGGGGCAAAACTCCATAGTGATCTCGATGCTACCAGCTGTGCAAATGCAAACTGCCACCCTCAGTATCTCACCGAAGATGATCATACTGCTCTGCTTCACAGTTTTGTCAAACTAAATGACATGTCTGATGTGGACACGGTATCCAATCCACCGATTAACGGGAACATCCTCCAATATTACGATCCTATCGGTAACGGTACAGGAACATGGGTAAACCGATCCATACCGGAACTCCATATCTCTCACCATGATCTGGTCAATATGGGAGACCCGTATGATGATCACCTTCAGTATTACCACATCTCCGGCTCCCGGGAGATCATGGGAGATCTCGTTACCAAGAAAGATATCAAGTTCCGGTCAAATACTGCGTTAACTCTCTCATTCGTCCATTCCATCACCGGATCTGATAAACAGGTGCATTTCCCGAACCAGACCGGAATGGCGATGATCACCACGGCGGAAAACGAAAGCCAGATTGCTTCTGGATCGTTCCCCTACTGCAATACAAACGGTGCATGGGTACCGGTAGCCCCGCCATCCAACCTATCATCCAGTGAGATTTACTCCATCTGTTTAAATACCACCAGTAAAGTACCGGAATGGCGATCTATCCCTACCTTCCCGACCGGAGGGGCAAAAGGCGATCTCATCATCAATAACGGATCCAAATGGGCTACAATTGCAAGTCAAGTCGCAAACGGGTCGGTATTAACTTCGAACCTTACCGGAGATGTCCGGTGGAAGACGACTGCTGCCGACTTCGCCGCACTGGATTCCGTACTCACTACTCCGCCAACCGGAGATGAGATTCTTGCCGTATTCGACCCAGTTTCACAAACCTATAAACGAGTCACCCATAAAACCTTATTTAAGCGAAAACGCACGATCATCCTTAATGCCGGGTCGGCACTGACGGATCTCGCTTCCGGAGGCGCAACGATGAAACTCCATTCCACCGGAGCCGGATCACCCAGTTATTATTATGTTGAGTTTCAAAAGACATCCACTCCGGAACACTGTCAGTGGTTATTTACCATGCCTGAATCATGGGATGGGGGAGCGATCACGGCAAAAGCCTACTGGAACTCTGGAGAAAACCGGCTGACCGGAGTGGTCAAATGGGGAGTGGTTGGTATCCGGATGGATGAGAGCAGTCAGATGGACTCTCAGTTCAAGACATCAATATCAACCTATATGAGTCAGCAGGTAACGAATGTCAATACTCATACGGTGCACATCACTCCGGAGATTGCGTTAAACGATATTACCGGAACATCCGGAAACCTGATGTGCTTATCTCTCACCCGGGGAGATACCTCGTCCGGTGATACCGTGTCACAGGCCATCCGATTCCTTCAACTGCGGTTAGAATATACCGTGAATCAGGCATCTGACTGATCATGGCATACAAATACCGCCTTATTATAAAGAACCGGGCAAATAATCTCACCAGTTACCCACCGGCATCCGTATATGCAGAAACTCTTAAGGTAACCGTAGTCGATCCGAATAATAACCCGCTGATCAGTCTGGTAGAACTCACAAAGACGGGTCAGATATCTATCTCCGGATCCGGGAATACCCCGGCTTTTGATATCACCGTCACGGTGCGACCATCCCTCGATGCGGACATTCCTGCATATCCGAACCAGACGACTACCGTGATATCGGTATCCGGGCTCACGGATAATGCAACCATGGATCTTGGCACCCGGTATGTCGGATGCCACCGGAACCTGAGGAAAGTCTTACTCAAGTCAACGAATGAGTCGTCCTTACCAACCGGATTTACTCCGGATGACTGGTTTTCCATCGTCTATAAACCAATCGCATCCAGCCAGTATATTCCAGTCCCTACCGCGTATCAGCGACAATACGCGACTGATGTCAAACGGATAGAACTCGATGTGGACTATACCGGCGGTACCTTATATGTGGTACCAAATGCCCCATTTGAAAGTATTATCAAGTATTCATTAACCACTATCGATGAACTCGTCTGCTCTGACATGGTATCGGTGCAACCGATTGCAGTCACCGATACGGACATTGATGATCTTACCTATGACATCTGCGGATTTGTCTTTCCCGAACAGATGGACATCCCTGCACTCCGGGTAGATCTCGCCTTTTATACCCAGACGTTAGGGACGACCACTACCCAGTTATACCGGACTTATGCCGATATCGCTACCGTAGTAGGAGATTCCATCGGCTTCTTCTTTAATCGGAATATTGATACCGGGCAGAATAAACTCGTTACTGATGCAAGCAAAGCGATCGTCACCTCTAATGACGGATCCTGCTTTGATCTCTCCGTATCCATCGCTACCCTCCTCACCCGGTATACCTCTCACGCTACTCATACCGGTGCTCATTATTTCTCATCCTGTATCAATGGGAGTATCATCGCCGGAGATTATCTATCCCCGGTCGTATCCACCGAGACAGGAACCCTCACTCCGAACGATTGCAGCATTGAATCAATTGTCGTTCAGCTCACCGGAAGAGGGGAAGTGATCACTAAACAGGTAACTAACCCATCCACATTCACCGTCCCGTATGCGGTCGGATATGCCTGCTCCGGAACCATCACCATTGATGCCGGAGCATCTGCCTATTGGTGTTACCCATCAAAAACCTTCAACTGGGGGACGATCACCGGCCCGGTTACCGCTGCAATGGGGTATAATGCCTGTCAGTTTGAGTTTACCCTCGCATACCCACCGGGTAGCGTATCAGTAAAACCCGATGGAGACGTAGCATTCTCTCTTTCCAGTAATACCCCGACGGTAAAAGTCTATCCGTCTGACACGAATATTACCAAATCATTCCAGTTTACCTCTGACGGGTATGCTCCGGTAACAAAATCTCTTACCGCGGTATCATCGAATCTGAAGTCTGTAAGAACTGCTCATACTATCCAGATGTCCGGTACCAGTGCAACCTATAAAATCCAGTTTTACTCCAAGTTCTCCGGCTCTACCGTTACCGATATCCCGATATACGGTGGGTTATTATCCCCCTCTTCCTATGTCGGGGAGACGGATTGTTCCATCGACGTTCTGGCAAATAATAACTTTTACTGGACCGCTACTCCGGATATGGGGTATAGCACCTATCCGGTATGCCATGATCGGGGAATGGTCACCGGATCTCCGCAAAATACTACGGTGCAGATCGTCGCTCAGCTCTTCGAGGAGGGGAAGGTCGGTCTTACCTGCGGAGTAGATGGAGCAGCAATATCCATCATTGATCTCACTTCAAACATTGAGAAATCCACCGGGTTATACACCTCCTCGTCAGAAGAGATCTTCATCTATCCAGCAACCTATTTCGGGACCGGTCGATCGTATTATTCCGACCCGCCGGTAGTGTATGAGATCAAAGTTACCCATCCGGAGAAGAATGATTTCGTCACCACGGTATCGGTAAAGCCAAATACTACTCAGCACGTTACCGTCACCTTCCTGTCAGGGAGCGGGAACGTCACCTTCATCGTGAGTAAATCCACGTCCCCGGACTTCACATCAGATCGGGCAGCAACGATTTACATTGATGGAGAGTCCTATGCAGCGAACGCATCTACGGGAATCTGCTCCATCTCCAACCTTGCTACCGGCGGCCATTCCTATCAGATCACTTCAGGCCCGGCAACCTTTCCATCAGTTGGACAGGTTGAGTTTGAGACCGTAGAAGGCACGCTGGTCGTGGAGAAAGGAAAGAGTCAGAATATCCCCGTAACATTAAAATACACCGGATATGTCAAGTTCATCAACAGTCTTGGTATGACTGTCACGGCATCCCTGAATGGGGAATCATTAGGTTCGACGTTCCCGATGTATAAGCTGAACATAATATCCGGATCTTATGGATGGACATACCTGTCATCAGGAAAGCAGGTTGGATCCGGCACGGTGACGATAGAACCGGGTGTTCGTTCAGTCGTTGATCCCGGCGCATCTGGCGTGAAGGTGATTCTCACCCTTCCGTTCTCTGAAGATTTTAATGTGACCGGAACCGCAAATATCTTTATTGATGGAGAGTTGAAGGGATCTACCGATGCAACCGGAGTCGGGACTGTAACGGGGTTATCCAGCGGCGTCCATACCTATAAGATTGAAAAACCACCACTCCAGTTTGGTGAGTATGGACAAGTGATGTTTTACTCGAAATCAGGGACATTCACCGCTGAACTCGGAAAGATTGTACAGATCACTGATACACTGGAATATCTGGGATATGTGAAAGTCGTCACAAAACCCCAATCCGGATATTATATCACCTTTAACAAATCTCAAACCGATAAACGCACCCCATGGTATATATTAAACGTCGATCCCGGGGAATGGTCATACAGTCTGCATACACAGGATGAGTATAAGTACGTCCTGTATACCGGATCAGTAAAAGTATCCCGGAATGCGAAGTCATTAGTGGATGTGGAAACCCCGTCATCCCCGGTGTTACCATTTGGGAAGTTTTTATTAAAATCAGTTCCCGGCGATGCGAAAGTATCTCTGGATCCAGTGCATAATAATGGAATAGCAACACTCATTGGATCTACTCCGTCTGAATATCAGGCAGGGTATGGGACGGTATACTTCCTGTTTCAAAAAGACGGATACCGGGATCAGGTCGTGTCCGGAACCCGGTTAGTCAATGCCGATACCTCCGTCACCTGCTCATTTGAAGCATCATACGGTACCTTACAGGTTACATCAGAACCATCCGGAGCAGAAGTATATATCGACGGGATAAAGAAAGGGTTAACTCCTTATACCAGTAACAGCGTCCCTACCGGCTCCCGGAAGATCGTGTTAAAGCGGATGAACTATGCAAACACCTCAGATACGGTCAGGATAGAATACCAGCAGACGGTAACGAAAACCTACGTAATGAAACTACAGGATCCCAGACGAGGAAACATCCAGACGTCGGATACGATGATGTTTTAGGAGAGAACCATGGTAGAACTACACACCTATTTACAATCACATGGATGTATCCGTCATTATGATTGGTTTATCTGTGGATCCAGTGTCATCGTCGGCGGGTATCACGATCAGGCGTTCGCTGTAAACAATATGGACGGGTCATGGATCCGGGTAAAACGGTTAGGGGTAGCGGACGTATTTCCGTCTATTGTCACCGATGCGGATCTCACGAAAAAGCCTACGGTAAATATGATCGATGCCCGATCTGCACAGGCAGAGACCGTAATCCCGAACTACTGTATCTTGTCCGAAGATTCACCGTATGTACAACGGGAGAATAAACCCCGGTCATTCATTGTATGGGTGAAAGAGAATGAGTGGTGGAGTGAAACCCTTCCAAAACCTGACTCCTATATATTCTCGTATGGAGATTTATTTCAGGATACCGATATATTAAATGGGATAGATTGTCGGTGTTTTGGATTATTTGTCACGTCAGATGGTGGAAACTCGGTATCATCCCGAAGGGTAGGTGTCCGGCTGGAAAAGAACGTGAAGATCCTGTCAGATCTCTACTATGATACCCGAAAGTGGAAGATGTTTTCTGTCGTATACGATCCGGGTCTGGCTCAATTATCAGTATACATGAATGATATCGCTATCATCAAGAATTATGATATCACCTCATTTAACGCCATCGATCCGGTAGACCCGAACCAGACTATATCAGTACCGCTATCGATCAACACTTCGTCAACGTATCCGCTCATCATCGGTGGAAGACCCGGAGCATGTCAGTTATGCGAGTTTGACGGGTGGATCGGAGACTTCATGGCGTTTGATCGGGCATTAACCTATGATGAGATCTGTGATATTTACTCTCTCACGATTCGGTATGAACCCGCTCAGGATGCCCGGTTAGTCTATGCAAACTTCCATGGTACACCCCGGTTTGCTGATGGAGACACCGAGGTGCAGTTCTACAACGACTCCTATGGGACAATCTACTCATATACATGGAATTTCGGTGACGGGTATACCTCATCGCTGAAAAACCCGTCTCATGAGTTTAAATCTCCCGGAAACTATACCGTAAGTCTGAAAGTCGTCGGTGAGTTGAATGAGCATACGGAAACGAAGAATAATTACGTGGTATTATCAAATAACCCACCTATCCTGTTTGCATTCGATCCACTGACTAAGACCTGCATCGAAGGAGAATTATTTACGGTCGATCTGTATATCGAATCAGCCGCATCAGGAATCGGGGCATTTGACCTGATGTTCCGGATCTCCCCATCGTGTCTTCGCATTCATTCCGCTACTCCGGTATATATGAACCCCGGTGATAATGTGCAAACCATGGTATATGTGGTGAATGAGGCCGAAGGATTATACAAATTCGTATGGCGGGATTATTACCGGGACTCAAACGGAGTCGTTACCAATCATTTAAGCGGAAATATCCTGAACCGAAAGATTCTGTCATTATCAATGATGGGGTACCGGTCAGCCGACTCCTACACCATGGACTTCCACCCGTCATCCCGGGTAACCAATGATGCCGGTATTGATTATTCCGTGCAGTTAGAGCATCCACATACCGGCGTAGTGATGGATTCCCCGACATCAGTCAGTGCTCAGTTTATCGCTTCCCCGGTAACCGGCGCACCTCCGCTCGCCGTAACCTTTACCAACCAGTCAGCCGGTTCTCCGGATACCTTTGCATGGACGTTCGGTGATGAGTCAACGTCAACCGAACCAAACCCGGTACATACTTATACGGAAGTAGGGAACTATACCGTCAGTCTGAAAGTCACTAAAGGCGGTATCGAGGATGAGAAGATGAAGACGTATTATATCAAAGTCGTCGATGGAGTAACCATCCAGATCATCTTTGATGCAACCACGATCCAGAATGGATCCCCTATCGGAATGACGGTATCACTGGTAGAGGCGAAGAAAGGGATATCAGGGTTTGAATTCGTATGCAAGTTCTCCAATGTATCGATGTGTGAGATATTTGACTGCCAGTTCCCCGACTATTTCCAGACGCATACGATGAACGTATTACCCACCGGGGAGTATAGTATATCAGCAGCGAATATCGACGAATCCTTAACCGGGTTCCAGCAGGATGTGCAGTTATTCCAGTGTTCTATCCTCACCTACCAGACCGGGAAATGCAATCTCACGGTATCGGTGATGAACACCTCTGTCGATGACACTGAAGGAAGCACGTATGTCACGAATCCAATAGACACAATTCCTCTAACGATAACATGAAAATAGAGTTATATTGCCTTCATTGTGGTCATGAAATGCAGGTAAGAACCCGGATGTATTTCCTCCATTGGATCACCAGTCCCTATTTTAAATGTCCGATCTGTGACCATATCGCCATTAGGCGATTTTAATTTATATAGTTTTCTATTCTATAGCTAACCCGGTGCCGGGATGAAAACATTTAACACATTTATTGATCGGATTCGGATCAGTGACTGGGTAAACGAAATACAGGCTGAATTACTTGGCAGGGTCTATGATAAGGTAGATCTCCAGACACCCGGTCAGGCCGAAGTCCACTGGTCAAATATTACCAATAAACCATCCGGTGAATTATCAGGGGATGTATATGGTCCTGAATCGGCAAATGTCGGGGAAGTAGCGGTATTTAACGGAATAGACGGAAAGACGTTAAAACCAGTACCGGTATCCATATCCGATGAAGGCGGTATCGATATCCCACTTGGTGAAACCTATAATATCAACGGGGAACCGCATACCCATACCGGGTTTGAACCTGCATTCACCAAGAACACTGCATTCAACAAAGATTTCGGAGTCGATGGCGGCACAATCTGTGAAGGCAACGACTCCCGTATCCATGTGCATGACAATAGTAATGTACTGAACGGGTTTGGCGTTGATATTAACTCCAAACTCCTCTATTACGGAGAACCGGTAAAGGTTGAGCAACAGGAGATAAAACCCGCCGGTTATAATGGATATATCCAGATTAATGATAACGGGAAACTTGGCGGTATTCAACCCCGGTCTGGATTCAATAAGGATTTTGGCACATCATCCGGTACGATTGCTACCGGAGATCATGTACATATTGGCATATACGAACCGGTGATTCTGAAGAACACCGCATTTAACAAAGATTTCGGATCCACCGCCGGAACGATTACTGAGGGGAATGACTCCCGTCTTCACACCCATGACAACGGTAATGTACTTACCTTACTGGCTGATGAAAACGGCCATCTGAAATATAACGGGGTTCTCCTCGCCTCCGGGACAGGAGATGTCTCCGGACCGGCATCATCTACCATAAACCATGTGGCGGTGTATGGAGATCCCACCGGGAAACTCCTGAAAGATGGAGGAGCGTTAGGTCCGGCAGCATTCGCTCCATTCGGCACCGCATCCGGCTCGATCACGGAAGGGAATGATCCCCGGTTATCCGATGCCCGGTCGCCTCTATCTCACGGGAACGAAAGCCATACCGAGAACTACCTCACGGTCAATGATGTCACCTTCTCTCTACTCAGCTCAAACAATCTGGTAGGTACCGGGGCAACCCAGATCGCCTCCGGGAACCATACCCACGCTCCGGATCACGTGCATACCAATGCGAACATACTGGCAAAGATCCCGAGTGACACCACTGCAGCCACCGGACAGGTCATTACCCGGTTAGCAAACGGATCTCTTGGCTGGATGGACGTTCCGGTTGCAGGAGCGGCCGTTACCGGTCCTGCTGCAAGTGTAATAAACCATATTGCGCTATATGCAGACGCTACCGGAAAACTCCTGAAAGATGGAGGAGCATTAGGATCCGCCGCATTCATGAACCCGGGAACTACATCGGAAGATGTTGCTGCCGGAGATCACACCCATACTCAGCTACATACCCATGCAAACAGTGACGTCATCGGTCAGTTTGGAGAGACTGATGGGAATCTCACCTATCGGGGATTACAGATCACGGGTGCTTCCGGAGATGTCACCTTACAGAACCCTACCGGAGTATCCGGGGATATTCAGATCAATGATAATGGGCATTGGGGAGCAGTCACCCCGAAATCCGGGTTCAACCGGGCAGTAGGTACCACATCAGGCACCCTTGCCGCCGGAGATGATTATCGGTTCCATGTACACTCAAACGGTACCATCATCAACAAACTCACCGACATGGACGGGTATCTTGCATATAATGGTGTTCAGCTGGTAGACATGAACTCCTCCGGTGATGTCACCGGTCCGGTCGCATCCACTCCCGGTCATATCGCTGTATATACCGATACGTCAGGCAAGAAGATCCATGACGGAGGAATGCTGGGTGAAGCCGCATTCCGGAATATCGGATCCGTAGTTGATACCGTCTGTTCCGGTGATGACTCACGGCTATCAGACGCGAGAACTCCGTTAACTCATGGGGATGAAGCACACTCGAAAAACTATCTGGATATCAATGACATCACGTTCGAAAACCTGAAGGCGAATAATGCCGTAGGAGATCGATCGAATCAGGTAGCCTATGGAAACCATGGTCACAACCAGCTGCATACTCATGCAAACATGTCTACACTGATCAGTATCCCTGATCAGTCTACGGCGCTGGAAGGACAGGTATTATCAAAAACGTCACTGGGACTTGAATGGAGAGATTTGTCCGGAGTAGAGGGAGATGTCCACGGTCCAGAAGTTGCACCGATCAATGCCGTTGCCTTATTCGAGGACGATACCGGGAAGCGGATCAAGTCCGGAGGAGTGTTAGGTTCGGCTGCATGGAGAAATGTAGGTGGGGATGCAAATCAGGTTGCGCCCGGGAACCACGGACATGCCGGAGTATATGAACCGGTATTCACCAAGAACCCTGCCTTCAATAAATACTTCGGAACGATATCCGGAACTGTCTGTGAAGGGAACGACTCCCGTATCCATGTACATACCAACGCTTCAGCGATTAATGCCCTGACTGATGTGGATGGACATCTTGCATACAACGGTATCGTTCTGCAAGAGACCGGTCAGGGATCCGGAGACGTCATCGGACCGGCTGACTCTACCATCAACCATGTCGCGTTATTCGCTGACCCATCCGGGAAAGTAATCAAGGATGGAGGAGCGTTAGGATCCGCCGCATTTATGAATACCGGCGCTACGGCAGATTCCGTCTGTATTGGGAACGATGCCCGGTTATACAACTCCCGTACCCCATTAGCACACGGGAATGAAAAACACAATGTTCCATTTGCCACGACTTCCGATATTACGTTTTACCATTTGAACCTGAATGGATCCGTAGGGAACAGTAAGACACAGGTATCCAGAGGAGATCATACCCATCCCAATGAACTCCCTGATTATAGCTCTGAAACGGTCGGAATGGTACTGGGATGCACCTCATCTGATCAACTGGGGTGGATCTCTACAAGTTCAATGGGGAATGTATACGGACCGGTATCATCTGTGCAGGGAGCAGTCGCCCTCTTTGCATCCGATAATGGAAAGTTACTGAAACAGGGTGGGATACTGGGTGAGGCAGCATACCGGAACATTGGTACCGTAGCCAACTCCGTATGCGCCGGCGATGACACCCGACTGTCCAATGCCCGGACACCACTTGCTCATATGCATGCTGTGGCTACCACTGCATCAGCCGGATTCTGTCCAAAGCTTACAGACGACTACGGGAAGTTCCTCAGGAACGACGGGACGTGGGATTACCCTACCGTCGGCTCTGTGGACATCATCGATGGGGGAGAAATACTCCTCTTATAAACCTTTTTGTTACCAACTATTTTCATCTGATCTGAGTTGATATATCTCAAGTGATAGATACTATCATCTTATGAATTGGACCGCAGAACAACAGGCACTCATCGATACCTACCAGTCACTTGAAGAAATACCCGAAGAACAGCGGGAATATACATGCAATGCGTGTAAACTGATCATCAAATCAGGAGATCTGGTAGATGGGAAATGCCCTGCATGCAATTCATCAGATGCGTTGGTTCAGCGGTGCCCGCTTGACACCGATCATGATTGTGGGAAAGTCCATGCAACCGGGTTTGAGAAATGTCCGATATGTGGGAACTTTATATGCCCTGAATGTGGCAACCATCAGGTAGATGCAATATCACGAATAACTGGGTATTTGAGTCCAGTAAAAGCATGGAACCATGGTAAGTCCGCCGAACTATCAGATCGACGTCATTATAATATTGTATAACCAAGGAGTAGGTATGGAGATTACGGTATATTCACTTCCTATCTGCCCGAATTGTGATGATCTGAAGAACAGGCTCGATGAATCCGCCATCCCTTACACCGTCCGGGATTTGGAGGATGACGAGGTGAGAATGGATCTATTATTACAATCCGTTACACTGGTAGAGGCACCAATCGTCTGTATCGATGGGGTATATATGGATAAGGAACAGGCGGCTGCGTTGATATGGTAAGAGTCAGGAAAGAGGACGGGACGATAGAGTCGTTTAACGCTATAAAGGTCATCGAGTCTATCAGAAAAGAGACGGGTTGCACAGGCAAGGTCATTGAAGAGATTGTAGATGAAGTTCATAATATTCTGAATGTGATCCGACTTGATCCAGTTAACGGTCCACTCATTCGTGAGTTTGTCAATACAAAGTTTCTAGAGCGGGGAATGAATGAATGTCGCCGGAAGTATACCCGGGTAGGGATGCCGGTATATGATGCACGACAAGCGGATCTAGGGGTGGGAAAAGGAGATAATGCAAACCTATCAGATGGGTCTCCTGAGACGGTGCATAAACGAAAAGCCGATCAGCTTGCAAAAGAACAGGCGTTGTTAATGCTACCGGAATACATAACCGAAGCCCATATGTCAGGAGATATTCACATTCATGATCTTGAATATATCACATCACGTAGATTCTGTTGTGACTGGGATCTCAGGTTTGTGTTTTATTACGGGTTCGTAGGAGACGGTACCGGTTCTCACACATCGTCAGCTGGTCCGGCTAAACGGCCCGATGTAGCGATCCTCCATGCTACAAAAACATTGGGAAGTGGACAAACTCAGTTCGCCGGCGGCATGGGATTCTATAACTTTCTGACATTCATTGCGCCGTATTTCAAGTCATGTAATTATGACGAGATTAAACAGAATATGCAATGTTTTATCTACGAAATGACGCAAATGCAAACGTCGAGAGGAGGTCAAGCGATTTTCAGTTCTGTTCAGTTATCACCGTCAGTTCCTGAAATGTGGCGAGATAAACCAGCCGTTTTTAAAGGCCGCATCGGGCCAGAAATGTACGGTGAGTTTGAGCGGGAAGTAAGATTACTCTTTAAAGCGTGCATGGAAGTATTAATAGAAGGGGATTTTGATCATAAACCATTCTATTTCCCAAAGCCAGAGATTGCGATTGAACCTGATTATATCAACACCATGGAGCATGAAGATGTACATGGCGTAGCAGGAGAGTATCCAAGCATCAGGTCACTGTATCTTGACGCGTTTAAATTAGCCAGTAAATTCGGCACTCCATATTTTGACAATATGCTACCAGCATACCGGGGTGCTGGGAAAGGGATCAGTTGTGTACAATGTTGCAGTTACAACTTCAGTTCCGGCCCTGATGCAGATAGTGATTTTGATAATAAACTCTATTTCAAAGACGGGAAGCATTTCACAATGGGGTCAAACCAAGTAATCACCCTGAATATACCCCGGTATGCGTATGAGTCAAATAAAGACTATGATGAACTGATCAGGATATGTAAAGAGAAGATCCAGTTAGCAATCACCGTATTTAAAATCAAACGGCAGTGGGTTGATGAATGTGTGAATAATCACATGTTATCATTCGCCACCCAGCGTCGTCCTGACCTCACTACTGGTAAGATGTCCCCACCGTTTGTTGATTTCAACGATTATGCAAATACGTTAGGGGTAGTCGGGATCAATGAAGTATGTGAGATCATGTTGGGTAAACCGATTTATGCGGATAAAGAAGCAACGATGTTCGCCCTCCGATTATGCAATGATCTAAACAAATATTGTCGGGAGATGGCAAAAGAACATGGGATGAAACTGGCATTGTCCCGCACTCCAGCTGAGACAACTGCTCAGCGGTTCGCCGTCCTTGATCTGTTAAACTACGGGGATGCTCATAAACATGTCAAAGGGAATGTAAGGGAGGCTATTCGTCAATATGCCGATACTGGAGGCCGGGATCTCCCGATTTATTATACCAATGGTACTCACTGTCCGGTAAATGCAGATATCCCACTCACCGATAAGATCCGGATCGAACAGGCATTCTTCCCCATCCTTGACGGGGGAAACATCTGTAATATCTATATTGGTGAATCACATCCAGACCCAGTAGGTCTGATGGATATGACGTTGAATATATGTAAAAACACGAATCTGGGTTACTTTGCATTCACCCGCGATCTTACCGTATGCCGGGATGAACTCACCCGATACCATCCTAATTAACTTCTAACATCTTTTTATACCTACCAGTGCAATACTTGTAAGCACAAATTCTCGCATCAACCGTTCATCGGGTGGGTCAAACCTTCCGATGGATGTCTATTCTTTTTATCCATTGAAAGGGTATTTAACTCAATATAGCGAACAGGTATAGATACGGTCAGCGGCATTCCTCAATGTCGCAGAGGATATATGGAAGACATTTGGATTCTTGAGAATATCGGGTCAAGTCTCGATAAGAACACCGGAAAGACTGTAATCACTCTATATAGCCGCAATTTACATAACCGGCTTGATACAGTCGAACATCACATTAAAAGTTATAAGCCGTATTTTTACATCCCCGCCGATGAGAAGTTCACCGCTCAACGACTGAAAGAAGTTGATAAGGTAGAGGAATACGTCTATAAAGACGCATTGGGTAGGAGAGTAAGGAAATGTTTTACGCATAACCACTACTCCCCGAAAAAGATTAAGGATGAATTCACCTTCACCAGCATGGCGGATTTCGTCGTGGATCGGTTTTATACAACCGATATTAAACTCAAATACGCATACACGATTGATAAAAGCGGTAGGATATCCCCGGTGATGGATGACACGATATTTCTCCCGCCCCGGATCATGCTCTTTGATATTGAGATTCGGAACCCGAAAGATGCCGGCGTTCCGATGCCGACCGATCCCAAATGGCCGATTGTATCCATTCAGATCAAAGATACCTATACCAATGCTATCCGAGTATTCACCTTTGGTGTTCCACAGCAGGATGATCCGGAACATACCGCCTGTAAGACGGAAGAAGAGTTGTTCCGAAGAGTGGTTGAGTATGTAGAACTCACCGATCCGGATCTCCTTACTGGGTGGAATACTGCTGCATACGATATCCCGTATATCATCCAGCGATCCCGGATACTCGGGGTGGACATTACCGGTCTCGCCCGGTATCAGGCCCCTCGATGCAACTGGAGCGACCGTGTATCCGGATGGCTCATCAATATCCCCGGTCGATCTACTGTGGATATGATGATCGCCTTCAAGAAATTCACTGCCGGGAAAGCTCAGCGGGAATCCTATTCACTGAAAGCGATCATATCAGACAAAGATCTGCTGAAAGAATATGCATTCGAATATATTGACTACGGGCCAAAGATCGATGAATTGTTTACCGCCGGTCGGTGGAAAGACTTCCTCGATTACTGTAAGTATGATGTTATTGCACTGGACAATATCAATAAGAAACTTGGCCTGTTCGACTTTTATGAGAACCTGAGGAAGGTCACCGGATGCCGTCTTGATGACGTCATGTTCAACTCAAAGATCATCGAGATGTTCCTGATGCATAAGGGGATGAAACCGCTTCCTACCCGGCAGGAGTATGCTCAGGATGAAGGTACGTTCCAAGGGGCAACCGTTGTAGATCCTATCGTAGGGCTGCATGACTGGGTAGCAACTTTTGATTTAGCCAGTTTATACCCGAACATCATTATTGGATTTAATCTGAGTCCGGACATCGACCACCTGATCCCTACTACGCTGAAAGAGACTCTTGCTCTCCGTGATGAGATGAGGGCTCTTCGTAAGAAGGATCCGGATAATCAGGTCGTCGCCAACATGGAGATGGCGTACAAGTTTTTGAATAATTCATTTTATGGTGTGATGGGGCTTAAGACGTTCCGGTTATACAATAAAGAGATCGCTGCCGCAGTGACCCGGTATGGGAGAGAGCTGAATGAATTTCTCCAGCAATGTGCCCGGAATAAAGGGTATATTGTTGTTGCCGGGGACACAGATAGCATTTTTATTAAGTCCGTTTCCAATATAGACGAAGGATTGGCGATGGAAACGTACCTGAATGACTCCCTGTCAGACTGGTCATTTGAGCATGCTTCCCGGGTAAGTTTCGAACTTAAATTCGAGAAGTTATATAAAAAACTCTTTATTAAAAAGAAGAAGATGTATTGTGGACATCTGATCTGGGAGGAAGGGAAAGATCTCTCCGATGCAAACGAGCTCAACTATAAAGGTATTGAACTGAAGCGGTCGGATCAGAGTATCCTTACCCGGGAGATCCTTTACGATTTCCTGAAATATCTACTCATCAACGATGATGAGTTAGCCGCCCGGGAGATCGTAAAAACCACTCACCGGAGCCTGCTCAACGGTCAGATTGATATCCATAAGGTCGCCATCCCGAAATCAGTCCGGTCCATTAAGGAGAAAACACCGTGGGCGAGAGGGATCGTCAATACCGCCCGGTACCTGAAGTACGATATTCCGGACGGGCAGAAACCCCGCCTCATCTATATCACTCCCGGAATACCCTATGGTCCGTATAAGTGGACAAACCCGGATACCGGTGAGGAAGAGGATAGGACTGATATCATGACAGAGTTCTGCATCGATGGCGAAGTTGACATCTCCCCCATTGCACCTTACATCGACTGGCAGATGATCGCTGAAAAAACCATCCGATCCAAAATGGCCGGGTATTTACAGATCATTGGAACCGACTTTGATCATTTAATCTCCGGTCAATGCACCATGGATCAATGGTTTTAATCATCTTTTTATAGTACCTATTACAATAGAACCCTACTATGTCGCTAAATTATGAATTATCGTATCGGAAAGCCGTCTCTCATGGAAAAGTGACCGATGAGGGGTGGGAATCCGAATACTATGAATTGTCCCGGAAACAGATCACCGCTGTCAAGAAATTTGTGAAAGAGCATAACATCAGTATCGATATCTGTAAAGTAGAATCCCGTGATAACCCGGACATTGAGTTGTTTGAAGTATACGCTCATAATATGTCAGGAAGATCTTCGACAAAACTCCATAAATACATGGAAGAAACAGTCGATACCATCTGATTTTCATTTATATACTTCATTATCTCTTTTATTAGTATGGATCGATCTGAACTCCGGGCAAAAATTGCAATCGATCTGACCCGAAATAGAATCATTATGGCAGATCTTGCCGCCGGGGTCGGAAAGAAAGAATATTTATCACCCGGTCAACATGCGCCGAAAGGTACTACTGAGCAGACTGGTGCCCACGGTGGACGTTTTTACATCTCACAGATGATGGGGAAACTTGTCCGTCAAGCTGGTGAATTCAAAACGAAATCATCTGAAGGGATGCAGGGCCAGTATCACGGGAAAGAAACGATACACGACGACCCGTATAATATACAGGGGTGGGATGTCGCCACGATAGACCCTCGTCTGGATACCAATGTCGCTAAGGCATATCCGTCAAATGTCGTAAAGATGGCAACGGTGCAGCGGCTTCAAACCATCCAAAAAGTCGAACCTGAAATGACCAATACCATGCAGGATATCGCTCAGGTATGCGGCGGGAAGTTAGAAGGTCTGGATTTCCGATTAAAGTCGCCTGAATCCACTCTTCGGAAGGTATACGAGAAAATTAACGAATGCCCGTATTACGATCCACAAAACGCCGTATCGAACCTGAAGGATTTAGTCAGGTATACTCTCCTTTTCGAACCCGGGAATTATACCAATGGGGTGAAGAATTCCATCGACCTGATGAAACGACATGGGTTTGAACCGGTCGCCGTAAAGAACTATTGGGGATCAGAAGGGTATCAGGGAATAAACTGTAACTTTAAGAATAAGGATGGCGTCGTATTTGAGTTACAGTTCCACACTCCGCAATCGATTGATATCAAAGAGAAGCAGTCACACCCACTCTATGAGAAGTTACGGGTGACGAAGGATCCGAAAGAGATAAACCAGTTATCTGCACAGATAAGTAATCTGTGGAAGAGTGTTGAGCGACCACAGGGAGCTGATGCAATATGAAAACATTTTATGTAGGGTATGAAGACGGGATGCCACAGGATGATCAGCATGTTATTACCGTGGTCCAGTTTGATCAGGATGGGGAATACCCCGCTCTCCGGTATGACTGGAGGCAGAAACAGTTTGTATGGGATCAGTTTGTCCCGAAGTATCTGATGCACATCGCTCCGATGCAACAGATTAACGAACAGGACGTGCAGAAATACATTGATATCATCAACGCGTCTGCTCAACGGACTCATCCGGATCTATAATCATGGATGCACTGGAATATATCAAATCAACCCGCCGGAGATTATTAGTATCATCTATTGATCTCGGGTGGAGATATATTTCGGATCCATCAAAACTCCCGGAAGGCCGTACATTGGAACAGACACGGTCCGGGAAATACCGATATGCCACAAAGCATAATCAACCGTCTGTCCAACATGCACCCGATACGTCATCGTTGAAGAAGTATCTTGCTGATAAAAGAGTATTAAGTGATTCCTCTCCTGATGAGCGAGTGAAGTTTGGCACTGCTTTTGCCGCTCATGCGATTGATGAATATGAAAAGATGCAGCCGAAATTAGAGCGGCATGAGATAGTAGCAAACGAGTTATTCACATCAAAAGATGCATCAGGGAATGTTATTGGCGTATGTCATGCATTCATTAACAAAACCGGTGCGATTAATGTAACCTATATCGGATCGTTAGAACGCGGTACCGGATCCGGCACGGCATTGATGAACCAGTTACATGCATGGGGAAAGGAACATGGCGCCAGCATGATGACACTGTACTCGCAAAATGATGCCAAAGAATTCTATATTAATCATTTTGGATTTGAATCTAATTCAAGAGATAATACATTATTTAAATGGCTGTAACCTACACTAATGGTATGATTAACATCGGGGGACTGGTATCAGTATCTACGGTAGATTGGGTAGGATGTGCATCATGTGTAATCTTTTTTCGCGGCTGTCAGGGCCGGTGCTGGTATTGCCATAATAAGGAAATCTGTTCAGGGGAAGATTACCGGGATATCATTTCCATCGAGGCGTTTATTCGTTCCTGCTCATTTATGGTATCCGGAGTGGTGTTCTCCGGCGGGGAATGTACTCAGCAACCGGATCCGTTGATCCAGCTATGTAAAACCAGTAAATCAATTGGATTGAATACCTGCGTACACACAAACGGAATGAAACCATCAGTGATTGATACACTGATCAGAAAACGTCTGGTTGATCAGATATCGCTTGATGTAAAGACCAGCCCGGACCAGTATCATAAAATCATCGGGATACCGTATGCCGATGAAATAATCAACGAATCATTGCAACTATGCATCAATGCCCATAAGAGGGGGCTCGTCACTCTTGAATGCCATACTACGGTGGATGACGCTTCCGTATTAGATCCGATCCGGGAGATGATCCCCTGTGACGTAAAATGGGTGCTGCAGCAGATCCGGCATGGGAATTACCAGTTTCCACTCGATGAACTGAAACAATTAGGAGAGAAATACCAGATATGTATCCGGTCAGAAGAGACGGGTGAGGTCTCTTTCAACAATCATCAATGATAGCGTTTACTTTTTTCGAGGTTTTAATAAACTCTTCCCGGTCAACAACCAACGACTAAAGTCATTGGCTTGCACTTCAATCTCTCCTGAGAGCAGAGTGCAATAGGCTGGTTGACGGCAGCCCTTTGAGCAATATTTTTAGCAGCGTTAAGGTCAGCATTTTCAGTATGGCTGCAAGATAAACAGACGAACTCTGATTGGGATTTACGATTCCTTTTATCTGTATACCCGCAAACTGAACATTGTCTTGAGGTATTCCTTGGATCAACCAAATAAATAAGAACTCCTGCTAACTTGGATTTATACTGGATGAACTGACCTAACTCTGCAAATGCCCATTTTGAATATTCTTCACGCTGCGCCTTTCTAACTGTTACTTTGTCTCGGATCCCTGAAAGGTCTTCTATAGCAATAGATGACAAAGTGCCTTTCGCAAGTTGAACAACTTCTTTTGAGATGCAATGATTCTGATCACGTTTGAATCTTCGTTCTCTTTTTGATAGGGATTTAAGATGTTTCTTAGCATCCCAAGTCCCTACAGATTGGAGTTTACCTTTGATCTTCTGGTATTTCTGTCGTACCTTCTTACACAGATCACCTGAAAATACTTGACCTTCAGATGTGGTTGCAAGATTTACAATCCCCAGATCAATTCCAATTACTTTTTCTGAATTGATACAATGACCTTCAGGAACATCACAGATGATCAAAAGATAAAACTGGTTATCCTGATATACTAAATCTGCCTGACCTTTCACTCGTTCGAGATCAAGTTCTCGGTATTTACCGCAGATGAACTTAATCCGTTCACGTTTCTCAAGAGTTAGGATAGATACAGAATCCATAGATTTAAAGGTTAGATTACGTTGATCATACTGGATTGCTCCATGTGGTTTGAACTTGTGTTGAACCTTCTTATCAACCTTATATGACTCTGAAACCTTCCCTATGGATCGTACAACCATTTGCGCCGATAAACTAAACTTGTCCCTCACATCATAATAAACAAGTTTCTGTAATCCTACTTTACCAAAAGTTTTCGATTCAAATGCTACTTCTGAAATATAATTGCATGATGCGTTATACTGTTCCATAGTTTTAAGCAACATTACCTTTTGCTCATCATTAGGAACTAACTTCAACTGCAATGTCAGAAGCATATATTGATATTAGTGTTCAATATATATAATACTTATGCAGCATTCCTCCCACCACTAAAGTAGTGGGCTTCCTGCTGCGAAGAATCGTGACGGTTATGCAAACCGTTTATTCCCGAGCCCGGTCGTCGATATCTTCATTCTTACCGCTCCGGGTGACCGGTTCAGAATCTTTCCGATTTCCGATGCGTTCATTGCGGTATAGCAATACAACCGCGTGAGCAGATCGATATCGTGGTCTGACCATATCGCCATACAAAATATATCGGTAAGAAAAGAGATAAAGGTTATGCCACGGGGTCGGCAAATACCTCAGCTGCCAACCGTGCCTGATTCATGGTCAGGATGATGCCATCTTTCGATATTACGTCTTTTACGCATTGGTTCTTTGCATATTTTGAGCAGTTTCCACGGATATCACAATCCCCTGATTTCGGATCGAAGTAACTACACTCCGGGAATTTGTCACCGATGGTAAACCCGCGTATTGCCCGGTGACTCCATCCATACCATTTATTGTTCCGGGGAGAGAACCCGACATGCACGGTATACGACTCCCCGTCATCCGGAGTGCTCCAGTAATCAGTGATACCGTAGGTCGAATAGAGGTGCCAGACATGTTCGAACGTACTTGCAGACCGGTTCGTGATGGATTTAAACCCACCCCATGAGACTCCATCTGGTGCCGCATTCCAGTCTTCATCGGTAACGAGCGCCTTGACGGTGAATCGGTTATCATCACCAGCACATTCATGCATCACCGGAAACAGGTTTGTATTTCTCCGGATCTCCTCTACCAGTCCCCGTCTATAGGTTTCACTTGCCGGTCGCCCACCGCCCCGATATCGCTTATCGTACCACATGAATGCGTAGGTAGTGAATGGAATTCGAAATAAGACGCTGTTGAATTCATAAATATAATCTGAATACTCAGTACCTGCAAGATAGATAGATCCAAACCGGATCTGGTTACCTAAAGTGACATATATACTCTGTTTTGGACGTAATCCCATATGTATTCTTCAGTATCCGGAAGATTTATACATGTTTATACAAAATAATACTCTATGGGATATGTGAAAAATCCAAAACTTGAGGGTACCTCGATATGGGACTGCCGCCCTCAGGCCGGACTATGTAAAAATTGGTGCAATCAATGTTTCTATAACCGCCCCGGTGCATTTTACTGTGATATTAATGAGCCAAATATTCCGGATCCTGCCGACGTGGGGAATGGTATTGTTCGGATGAACTGCGGTCATGACTCTAATATCCAGAAAGATCTGGTATTGACAATCGCAAACCGGTATAAAGAGGTGTTTTTCAATACCAGTATTCAGAACCTTGATTTCCCCGGTCCGGTAGTATTGACTATCAACCCACAGGAAGAAGAAGTGTGGGATCTGGATAAAGGACTGATCGCTCATAGGAAACTGATTCCGAACCTGATGTTCATTCGCGTCAGGGTATCTGTTACGAATATGAGTAAACCTGCCTTTTTTATGGATGTTTTTACAAAACGTTGGAACGTCCCGGTGGTGCTCACCCCAATGGCATATTATGACCACCATCCTCCCGGAACATATATCAGATCCGACGGACATGCCTATCTTACGGAAGAGTATGCTTCCCTATTAGAGGCCGATCAACCGGCATATGTCTGGAAAGTCCGGCATATCAATTCGTACTGGTGCCCTACCCCGGAACTGCTTAAAGCGTTCGTAGGATCATATATCACCGGGAACAATAAAATGATCCACCTCTGCGGGACAGCAGACTCCGGTTGGTGTAAAGATTGTGGACTATGTGAGCACTTCTATTGGATCACCAAGAAGACCATGCTGATGAACACCTATTAGTGAGAGATACCATGTTAGCCATATTGAAAGATTGTACTGTGCACCACGGGAAACACCGTCCTGATTTATCCAATGCATCCGGTTTTGTTGACATAGAAATCACCCATTCAATCAATAAAACCGTTATACTCATCAAAAAGAGTTTGGAGTCGGGGAAACATCAAGAATGTGAGATCACCTCTCAGCAAACTAACATTGAACAGGTATGCATCTATCATTATACCCAAGGGGTCTGGGTATCTTGTCAGGATGTTAAACACGCTACTAGAATTATCAGAATCAACCCTGCTACCGGTCTTGAACTATCGGAGAGTGAAAATATGTTTTTCGTGTCTATAGGTGAACTATCAGAACAAAATTAGTTCTGATATCTTTTGAAGGTGTGATATGTTTATTATAAAGAAAGAGTCTCAAGAAACAGATGAATATCATCCGTATACCTCATACACCGACGGTCTTGATAAGAAACTTGTCCCGGACGATAATAAAACCACCCCGTTATATGCGAAATACGTATCCTGTGAAGGAGAATACGTCACAATTGAAGCGAGAATCAACGCTGGTGTAGTTACCATCATAATTACATCCCCCGGAGCAAAATATCAGGAAGAGATCAATTCCCGGGAATTCATTAAAAAGCTGATAATCTACCATTATGATAAAGATAAAATCATATCAGTACTTAAAATAGAGGGGACTGGTCGTATGCAAACCATAGATCTCCCCGTATCCACCCCTATATCACTCCATGAGATGGAAAGCCAGTTTATCGTCTCTATTGGACGATAACCTTTATCTCTTTTTACTACAAATTAAATATCATGCGTCCGGTAGATATGTTATTTCCAAAATGCACAGGATTAAGATCTGAATATATTTGTCCGATGTGTAAAAAGCCTGTAGATACCAAATCATTTACTGATGAACTATCCAAAACAGAGTTCACATTATCAGGACTCTGTCAGCAATGCCAAGATAAGGTGTTTAAATATGAAGAATAAATGCCGGATTTGTGGGAAACCCGTCACCAAAGTTGAGTACAATGGGTTATGCAAAACCCATGCTCTTCGAAAAAAGCAATTCGGAAACCCGTATCTCTACAACGCCAAACAGTCATCATCGACATACTGGGTGTTAATTGATGAACGCCTTAAGTCCGGGGAAACATCCATCACCAAGCGAGGAAGAGCATACGCTCTTGCGGATATTGAATTCATCACTCCGGATATGATTCAGGCGGGGAAGCTGCTAAAAGATACCAGTCGGTATGAACGGTTTCCGAAACCGTATCCCGCTGAAGAGGTATTATCCAAAGTGATCCTTGATATGGATAAGAAGACCGCTGATAAATTCGGCATGGTGGATTTCGATGGTAATATGGTGAATATGGCATCTGATCGGTATAAATGTTTTAAAGTGAACGGGTGCTCCTGCGTTGCATGCGGTCTGACAGGGACGCATTTCTATCTGGAACGCACTTCCCCCGATATCCGGTTCCATTTCAACCTCTATGCCATTGATGAATCCGGTCAGGAGAGAATGATCACAAAAGATCATATCGTTCCTAAATCCAAAGGGGGGAAAGACACCATAGACAATTATCAGACCATGTGCAAGGAGTGTAACGAACGAAAGGGGAATCTGATGGAAACATTTATATAATTACTCAAACAACGTATATTTTGTAGTTTTACCTGATGGAAACTACCTCCATGGTCGGCCGGAGTTGTGGCATCAGGACAGCCTGACGAGGTTGCAACCTCTGAAGGATTCCCTGTGGTGAGATGGTAGAGTGGTCGATTACACTGGTCTTGAAAACCAGCGGATTGAAAGATTCCAGAGGTTCAAATCCTCTTCTCACCGTCCCGTAGGTGAAAAGAAATGCTAACAGAAGCAGAAAAGCGAAAGCGTAAACTTGCAGAATCATCAGTTCCGGATATGGGTTACATTGGAACCGCCAGTCTTGGAGCCAGTGACTGTGGAACACATTCATGTGGCTGTGATTCATGCGGATGTGATGGTTCCGGAGGGTGTTAAACCCTCATTTTCAGCCAGTGTAGCCTAGTGGCAAAGGCACCTGTCTTGTATCAGCAATGCAAGATAACAGGAGATCGTGAGTTCAATCCTCACCGCTGGCTCTTCCATCGGCGATCCATTGCGTACGAATGGTGAGGTGGTGGGCGGCAAAGGAGTAATTACCCTTGCCTTAATCGGGGTAGTGTAGTTGGGCCTATCATGGAGTGATCCTCTGACACGGGTTCAAATCCCGTTCCCGATATCTCGCATGTCACGGTATGCAAGTGGTATGCAGCACCGTTGGAAACGGTGTGTCCAGAAATGGATCGTAGGTTCAATCCCTACCCGTGACGTATTGAAAACCTTTATCTCTTTTCTCATCATACTATCAGTAAATGATATCGATCACTGGTAAATACGCAAATGCGGATATCTTTACGGATCAGGTAGAAGATGATGCAATAGCACAGATTACTGATTTATGTAATAATGTTGCATCGGAGGGGAGTGCCATCAAGATCATGCCCGATGTGCACCCGGGGAATGGATGCACGATTGGCACAACCATGACCATTACTGACCGGGTTGTACCGAATCTGGTAGGAGTTGACATATCCTGCGGCATTTTATGCACCTGTCTTGGGGAAGTAGAGATTGATCTCCCCCGACTGGATCATCAGATTAAACGCTCAATCCCATCCGGATTTTATAGTCGGAAAACCGTTCACTCCCGGGCCGATAATGTGGATCTCACCGAACTCCGGTGTGCTGAAAAACTCACCAAACCGATTGATTCTGCAAGATATCAATTAGGAACGCTCGGAGGAGGGAATCATTTCATTTCCATCGAGGAAAACGAATTAGGAGTGAAATACTTGCTTATTCACTCTGGATCCCGGAACATTGGGAAACAGGTTGCTGAATATTATCAGAAACTTGCTATCGACGAATGCCGCAAAAACACCGACGTAATGCGGGCCGAAATCATCCGGACAAATAAAGAGAACGGTACTCCGGATCTTATCCAATCACAGTTGGATGCCATGCCTCGATTAGTTGAAGATCTGGCATACTTACACCGGGAGAGCCAATCATTCCACGACTACCTGCATGATATGACTATCATGTCACGCTACGCTGCATTGAACCGGAATATCATCGCCGAAGAGATCATCCGGAATACTCCTGAACTGACTGGAAGTACTTACGACTGGTTCCAAACAGTACATAATTACATTGATCCCGCCACGATGACCCTTCGAAAAGGAGCAATTTCTGCACAAGAAGGGGAAATGGTAACCATCCCGATGAATATGCGGGACGGGAGTATCATTGCAGTTGGTAAAGGGAACCCGGACTGGAACTACTCAGCTCCGCATGGAGCTGGTCGGATCATGGGAAGGAGAGAAGCAAAACGTATTCTTGATTTCGAAACCTTCCGACAAAGTATGCAGGGAATATACTCTTCATCCGTATTTCCCGGAACCATCGATGAATCTCCTATGGTCTACAAACCAATGGAAGATATTTTGAAATATATCGGGGATACTGTCGAAATACAGTCAATCATCAAACCGGTATATAATTTCAAAGCACAATAAATTAATACTCTTTTTTACAATACTTAGTATATGAGAAAACTTGCATCTGTGCAAGAGATCATCTCCGTGGAACATCATCCGGACGCTGATCGACTTGATATCGTAACGGTATTAGGATGGCATTGTATCACCGGTCGCGACGAATTCAAACCCGGTGATAAGTGTGTGTATTTTGAGATCGACTCACTTCTCCCACCCGGTAACCCGGTATTTGAGTTCTGTGCACGGTATCAGTATCGCATTCGTACCCAGAGACTCCGGGGCATCATCAGTCAGGGGTTATGCATGCCTGCATCAGTGTTCAACATGGAAAACCTTCCGATTGATTCTGATGTGACGGATCTCATCGGAGTGACGAAGTATGATCCACCGGTACCCACCTGTCTTGATGGGGTAGCCAGAGGACATTTCCCGTCATCGATACCTAAAACCGATGAGACCCGGGTACAGAACCTACAGGATATGCTGAACCGGCACGTCGGACTACCCTGTATCATCACTGAGAAGCTTGACGGGACCAGCGTTACCATTTATCTCCGGGATGGGGTATTCGGTGCTTGCTCCCGGAACCTTGATCTGATTGAAGATGAAAACAACGCCATCTGGCAAGCGGTCCGGGATAAGAATTATGAGCAGGTGCTCCGGGGCATATATGAGATGTCAGGTATTGAACTCGCCTTACAGGGAGAGTTAATCGGCCCCGGTATTGCAGAGAACCGATACAAACTCGAAAAACGGGATATCTATCTGTTCAACATATTTGATATCACCAATCAGGCGTATTTCATCACTTCCAATGTGGAGTATTTCTGCATCACGAATCACTACCACATGGTCCCCATCATCAGTAAAGAGTTTACCCTTACCAATGACATCGATTCACTGGTATCCCTATCCAATGGAGTGTCAGAACTGAATCCGAAAGTGAAGCGGGAAGGTATTGTGATCCGCCCTCATGAGGAGATGTATGATATCGCCGTAGGACGACTCTCCTTCAAAGTGGTAAGTCCGGAATATCTACTGAAGCACAATGATTAAGTATACGGAAGAAGCACTCGAATCATTAGTCGGTCTCACGGTCCCGGTAACAAAAGACGGGGTTGAGATCGGCACGGCAACGGTAAAACGTTGCAATAAAGGTAAAAAGGGTGTGTTATGTGCTGATATCTTCATTCCGGGTCATGATACGATAGAATCACAGATTCTCTAAATACTCTTTTATTTTCCCGGATAATGATTCTGCAAGAATAGGATTATTAACAATCTTTTCTGACATTACCGTTTGTTCAGGAGTGAGATCTTGTACAAATATCCGGATCATACCATACGGATCAGTATGTAATATCTTGCAATTTTCAGAACAATATCCGTCTTCATGATATTCAACATACCCGCAACAACCCCAATCATAATGGAATCGATCCCCGCAAAAAATACAAGTTTTATTCAAAAAACTCATTCAAGTCCCATACCTTTTAGCGTATCCTGACTGAGTAGGGACAAGTCCCTTACCATGATCATTGCTGCCGGGATGGTAGCCTTTTCATTGAATCCGAAGATATTGAGCAGGTTATCTGTCTTGAAAATATATCCGGATACGGTGAGTGGGATCTTATACCATGGCCTCTTTTTTGATGGGGATAATGCTTCCCCATCAACGGCTGTGGATATAATGAACGCCTTCACCCCGTTCTTCTCTGCCTTGTCGATATATTCATGCATTTCAGCCGGAGTCAAGGCATATTCACTCATTGTCCGCTCCTTTGAATATCATCGGTGCTCCATCAAATATGACATCAACTGCATTCTCCAATGCATATAACCGGTCCGGGAAGTTGTCAACGATCTCATACACCCACTTTACCCGGCCATCCAGTTGCTTCATGGCCTTTTTGATATACACACCCTGTTTATACTGCCTTGGTAAATCATTCCAGTTGGATCCTGCCGCAATGATCATATCATGCAACTGAGGCATCTTCTTCCCCTCAAGATCCCGGTGCCGGTATAGGGATCTCGCTAGCATCTGCACCGAGTTCTTCAATGCATCGTTTCCTCTCCAGATTAATGCATTAACCGCTTCGGTTTTTGTAGGAACCTGAAATGCCCGGCAATCAAATATCCCAAACGCCGGTCGCCCTTTATCCACATTGTAGTCACCCATACAATTGTTGAAATAGGCAGTAGCCATGGATGATAATGATGATATGATCTTGTGGTGTTTTCCATCAAAGTAGATTGGCGACTCGATATTATCAGAATATAACACCAAGGTGATCTCATCAGACTGGGTATATGCAATAACCGCCTGCGTCTCATGCGCAAGATACGATGCAGTCATTTTCATTGCAATGGCAAAAGTGGCATCAAACGGCCGGTCAAATGACTTCGTATACGTGTGAAATGATTTTCCATCGAGCCTTACAATCACGGGGAGATATGGCATGAATTTGTGACAAGTGGTCGCTGACTCATACCATTTCATCCGGTCGCCTAAATCGTCTTTTGACATGTTACGTCCAGAACACAATACATTTCTCCCCGGCTGACTTTTGTCTCAACCGGTAGTCGGGTTGCTTTTCTAATATCGCTCTCCGATATCAACTTCGTTACCATTACACCGGGTAGAGCGTCAGGATAAATGATCCGGGTCTTTATTCCGGCCCGATTCATATCCTGCATAAACTGTTGTATAGCACCGGCCTTGTCCATTTTACTACAAATTAATTCAGCTGCAATATATTTAATTATTGCGGTACCCATGACTTGTATGCTTCTCCCATGTCGATGAGCCACCATTTCCCGTTGATATCTCTCATAAAATCAACAGACAGGTCTAAATCTACCATACCCCATCGATACCGGAGTACATTGTAAACGGTATTGCAATAACCCCGGAGCAGATCGCTATCACTATCTGATATCTGACTGATCTGTTCAATGTAATCATCCGGGATGTGATTATTATCTACCGCGAGCCGGGTCCAATAGGGGGAGCCGTTGTCAACTACCCCATCAATGATAAAGTATCTCCGCTCAGTACCGATAGGGAGCCCATTCAATAACCGATGGGTTCCGTCTGACTGGATAAATTCGCGTATGCATATCTCTTCAACCGGTTTATCTTCCTCATATGAACTCATGATCAACTGATGCAGGTTTTGATAGAGTTCCGCATCAGTATTAATGATACACACCCCGTCAAACTTCGCTGAGTAATATGACGTCCGCATGAAACATGGATACCCCATATCCGCACACGCCTGCCGGATCTGGGAGATCTTTTTATCGACTTTATGACTCTCTTCGGAGAGAAACGTCATGCATTCTTTATGGGAAAATGGGATGACGATCGTCTCCGGTTGGGGAATAACCGGGGTAGATAACCGGATATTCGGATACCAGTATTCCAATGATGTCGGGTTCATCTGCACCAGCGACTCTTCAATGATTTCCGGAGATCCTTCAACCGTTCCTTTCGCTGGTCATACGCGAGATCATTCTCATCTTTCAGCTCTTTGTATTTACCTTTGTATAGATTTGTTTCTTCCATAATCCGGTTAATCACCCGGATCTTCACACAGTCATCAACATCATCTTCCCACCGGTAATCATGCCAGATGGACACACTCTCTTTCTTAAACCACCCGGTCTTTACAATGATGCTGATATCATTATAGCATACATCAATTCCGTCGAAAACAGGGATTTGGCAAAACGTCTCTTTCTTTTTCGGATACTTCAAATACAAATAGTCGAAGTATGCTGCAGTAAAGTTATGACATACTGATCCGACTGTTCCATTGTCTATGGAAACCATGCTATTATATTGGGGTATTGACAGATAATGATTATGTATTCGCTTATCTTAACGGATCCACCATGGCAATATACTGATAAAGCGTCGGCTGGCAAACGAGGAGCTGAATTCAAGTATCCATGTATGTCAATATCCGAATTACAGGATATGAAACCGTATATCGATTCTATATCTGCACCTGATTCGGTAATGTATATGTGGACAACCGGCCCGATGTTACTTGTAGCCGGTGCGTTACTCGAATACTGGGGATTTACCTATAAGACAACTCCGTTCCTCTGGATCAAGACGAATACAAACCCGATCCATCCCGAAACATCCGTAATGCTTGAGACTGTGATGGGTGATGACGGGATGTGCACCACCCGGGGAGATTTCATGGGGATGGGGAATCATGTCCGGAGCAATGGGGAGATGGTGTTACTTGGTATCAAGGGGAAGGGAATCAAGCGAGTAAATTACGCAATCAGGCAACCCATCATCAGTCCCCGTCGTCAACACTCCCGAAAACCAGAGGAGGTCTATCAGCGCCTCGAACACTTATACGGCGACATCCCCCGTATTGAGATGTTTTCTCGATGTAAACGGCCCGGATGGGACCAGCACGGGAATCAGATGGAAATGTTTATAACAAAATAAATACAACATAGTAGTGTAGTAACTCACTAGGTGGTGAGGTTCGCTGCCTATAGAGTATTACAAATTCGATAGGTAGTTAGGCAAGTAAATTAGATGTATTGGCAGGCCGGAAAGACGGCCAACTTAACACCGTCGGACAGATGGCTAGTCCACCAGACTTAAGATCTGGCGCCGAAGGGCATCGAGCGTTCAAGTCGCTCCGGTGTTATTTCAGCAGATTGAATGCTGCTGGATCGGTCAATCCGGTGACCCCTTCTAGGATTGTCGATAGGGTATGGGGCGTAAGAAGATGAAAATCTTCTTCCGATAAGCGTAAGGCCCGTGGTGTAATGCAAAACACGCCTGACGTAGTCAGGAGATAGGGGTTCAAATCCCTCCGGGCCTACTGGGTCTTGAGCATTGGTGAAGACCCTACGATTCAGTTGATTGAACGTGAATCATTTGAAACGGATACAAAATGCCGACCTCTTTGCAGTTTTGATGGGCGTTACCATAGAAAACTGATATGGTTGTAGATATCGGCAAAGATCTACCGATGCAACTGGACCGATAGAGTGTTCGGAACACAGGCCGACAACGGCCGGACATGGGTTCGACTCCCAGATCGGTTTTCCCAGAAATGGGGATAGTTACTCAGTGGCGGGATCGTAAACCCCCAAGACTTACCACATCGGGCGAAGAGTCAGCCCCTTAATTGGAGTAACTACAATGGTTGTAAACCCACCAATGCATGGGTGGCTCAACCGGTAAACCAAGTTTCCCATATAAATGCTCGGTGGGTAGGGTTCGAATACCGAACTTGGTTGTCAGATACCGCACAACAGGTTGACTGAAAGAGGATCTGGAGATTGCAATTCGATACGTGCATCATCGGTTGCAATACAAACATTCCGGAGGTGTCTGAATGCACACCCGTCATCTGTATGGATGACTGTTACTGGTCCACGGAAACCAGAGGATTTAGATTGTTTATCCAAAAAAACAGGAAGTTCAATCCCGGAACGTACAGGGGGTTTTAGAGAGGCATTCTCCCAAAAGAAGGCTCTATCTCGGTTGGCAGTGATCTAGTTCGAGAACTGCACCCATTGGATGGATGTCCATCGATGCCACACGGTGCGTCGTAATAACTGATCCGTGACTTACTCATCATGTGATCCGATGATGGGTATCTGAAGATATCTGAAGGCTCACCCCCTTCGTATCTTATTGGCCGGGTAATAACCGGCGGGTTGACGTTAAATCACTCATGCATGTGTCTCCAAAACACATCGAGCGGGAACGACTCGTACTCGTTTCTAATTATCACACCGGGAGTATGGTTCACCCCCATATACCGGCTTGTCCTGTGTCCGTGGCATAGGGATTTAAAGGAGGTTGAACCCTCAGAAAACTCCCCGGAAGGAAAACCGGGATCGGTAGGGTACCGATAAAACCAAAACCGGGTAAATCCACGGATTATCCAACCTATTCTTATCACGGTTCAGAAACAGATATGATAGTATGAGTGATGCAGATAAAATAATTCGAATTCAAGCGGATAGGCTCGCTGAATTATTAGGACTGGAAAAAGGCACGTATATCCCGGCTGAAGATCTAAAACTGATATCAACCACCTGTCCCGGTATGGATATCATTATTCAGCAAAAACCGGTTACCATTTCGACGAGAGCCCATGTTCTCGCTATGCTATTGCTGGAAAAAGTTAATAGTCGATGATAGATATCGGTGCCCGCTTTCGCATCTCCGCTACCCGATCCTTCATCTTCTCTTCTTTTTTGGTTGCCACTGCAAGATAGACATCATCCACGGTATCAGTAGTAACCATCGTAATGACTCTTCCATTCCCAAACCGACCGGTTCTCCCCCGTCGCTGGATGCTCCTGACTTCCGATGGCACCGGCTCATAAAAGATGATCAGATCCACTGATGGGATATCCAACCCTTCCTCAGCTACTGATGTTGCCACCATCACCTGATACTCCCCATCAGCGAACTTCTTCACCGTTTCAATCTGTTTCTTTTGAGACAGGCCCTCATCATCTGACTTGCTTGCCTGACCAACAAACCGGACCACTGATACCCCTTCTTTCTTCAACATGCTCACGATATTGGATACCGTGTCCCGGAGGGAGGCAAAGATTAAAATCCGGGAATCCGGATTCTCATCAAGTTCCCGTTTCACCATGGCCGGAAGATGAGTGATCTTTGGATGCTGTTCATCCACCCATGTTTCTGCCATTGCCATAATCTCTTTAAATTCAGGAGAGTTTGCTAATCGCACATCGGCTTTTGATGCTCCGGTTTTGATTTTATAGAGATATCGCTGTAATGCAATCGTTCCCTGACACTCGCATAATCCTACCCCATGTCTTACTTTCATGATCTCTGCATGATAACTCACTGCCTGATACCCGATAGATTTCATCTCCGGATCATCGCTTTGGATCATCCCATCGATCGCCATCTTCACCCCGTTTAATACTTTCATCGGCGGGTTAATGACATTGGGCAAATTAAACCCATAGGTTTTCAAAATACTGAACCGGTTCTGCAATATTTGCGAGAATAGTGTACTGGTCAGTCGGAGATCATCCGGTAATGTAAATCGTACAATCTCCATCTCTTTTTTATGCAGATAGGGTGATACATCCGGATCGGTTTCAGATCGTGATTCCACATGAGCAATATCAAAATTCTTCTTAATCTGATCGATCTTTGATTTATCCCCTCCGGGAGAGGCGGTTAATGCCAGCATCTGTCCATCCGGATTCTGTTGCATGTATATCTCTGATACAAACCGGTACGCGTAATCCCCGACTCCCCGGTGACACTCATCAAATACGATAAGGGAGAAATCCTTCAATGAGTATACCTGATTATTTAGATCATTCTGAATGGTCTGAGGGGTTGCCAATACCACCCGGGATGCATCCCATATACCTTTCCTCTTCTTCACCGGAATTGTACCGGTAAGCAGGTTCACCTGATCAGTATCCAGTAATAGATGCTTTCGGAAATATACTTCATGCTGAGACACCAACGGTTTTGTCGGTGCCATCATGAGTATCTTCCCATATTGTAACCGATGAGCCATCACTAATAATGAGACTGGGGTCTTACCTAACCCTGTTGGTAAAACTACGAGCGTAGAGCGGTTTTTCGCAGACTCTGCAATTGTCACCTGATACTCACGTCTTCCTACGGTTCCCGGCCGGATCATCGGGTGAGTAATATATTCCATGTATATTCATCCACTCCGAAACGTATATATTTGTGCAATCCCTATTAGATAGCATGGACCACGGAACGGTAACACTTGAATGCCCGGTGTGTAAACGCAGGCAGGAAGTTGATGCATCAAAGTATGAACTAAACATTCTGTATCAGGGTCATCCGTATACATGCGGGTCAGAAACCTGCCCATCCCATACGGTGATGAAACCGGTGCCACAATGACAGATCATTATCAGAACACGTTGCAGAGCGTCATTGCGGAGCAGCGCCGGTCAATGATGACTATTCGGATGTTTGCCGTAAATGATGCCATGACGATTGAAGAGCGGAGAGATATTCTTCGCCGTATTGTTGTAATGCTTGACGAAATGAAGAAAGAAACGGAGCAGTTAATATGATTACAGGTATACTACCAGTTGAAGAGCGATGTAAACGACCGTGTCGATGGGCCGGAGACCAATGTTATCATTTTAATGGAAGTGATGATACCCCTCACCCTGATAAAGGATTCCCCTTTTCATGCAGAATGGGAAACTCGGGTATCATCCTACGTATGTTTGGGAACCCACATGACATCACATGTGTTCACAACATCACAAAAAGTGAACTGGAGAAGGTAATGCATTTTGCCAATGAAGGGCGGTTTACTATCGAACGGTGGATCTATCTGAATGACGGTCCTCGGCATCTCGGGGTAACAGATACAGCGACTTATGTGGATGGAACCTGTGTGGATAAACCGAACCCATTGACGATTCAACCGAAGAAACCTCACTTTGATGGAATTGATGATTATATTCACACTCATGAACCCAATGCTCCGACAACCATTCAGATATCGAAAGATATTTCCATCACGATAACAAAACATTCTGGATGAAGATCATCATCGTTGGTGAATCGGGTTCCGGAAAAGACACTATCCTTTCTTTATTTAAACAAGTGCCTGATTGGCATATCATCATCTCCCGGACCACTCGCCCCCGGAGGGAAGGTGAGCCTGCTGATGCATATATCTTTTCAACTGAACAGGATTATCTTGAGCAGAATGCACACGGGAGAATATTTGAAGAGATTATTTTTAATTATAACCGGTACTGGACGTTAAGTGATGACTATATCCATGAGAGCTGGGTTATCATCACAGAGACTGCCGGCGCATTCACGCTGAAAGACCGCTTTCCGGATGCATTCATCCTGTATGTGAAGACGGATCGGGCCATTCGCATCGAGCGTGCCGGCATTGACCGGGTAAACCGAGATGCAACCACATTCAGCTGCTTCCCATGCGATTATGTCATCGAGAACAATGGGGATAAACAGGAGTTAGTGGACCGGTTGAAACGGGCATTAACCCATTTCTCCTACATTCAATCCAGCCGGACATCAATCATATGACGGTTTACTGCGTTGGCGATATCCACGGACATCTCGTCCAGTTAAAACAGGCGATATCCCGTTCCCCATTTCAACCGGATCAGGATACCATTATTTCATTAGGAGATATCGTAGACGGCGGGTATGAATCCTCCGGGGTGATAGAATATTTATCCAGTCTCCCGGACTGTATCCTTATTAAAGGAAACCATGACTGCAGCACAAATGATACCGGAGTGACAGACTCACCCGGATGGTTTTCCGGATGGATCCGAAACGGGTTTGAACTCCCGTCATGGGTATGTCAGGGCGGGTATAACACCATGGCGTCATATGATTTTGATTACCGGAACGTCCCGGAGCATCATAAACTCTTCATTCAATCCGCATATCCGTATTATGTCTACAACAATATGGTATTTGTGCATGGAGGGATAAAAGAGCGAACGCCTCTGGATAAGCAAGACTGGGAAGACATGATGTGGGATCGGAGTATGGTATATAAATACACCCGACCGGGATACACCCGGAAATTCCCCAAATATGACCGGGTGTTCGTCGGCCATACTACGGCACAATATCTGAGAAATGATCTTAAATACATGCAACCAGTGATTCAGAATAATGTTGTGGCAATGGATACGGGAGGATTCTGCAACGGGAAGATCACGGTAATGAATGTAGATACGCTGGAATACTGGCAGTCGAATATCATCAATTAACCCTCTTTTTTATATACTCGCGTCATAGTTATGGTCATGACGAAGATTGCGGTCAACACGACTTCGGCCAACTTTATGCTCTCCCGTGCAGCATACAACTGGCTCATTCAAAACCGTGGATGGCGTTACATCGGTCTATTTGATGTATACAAGGAAGGTACACAGATTAACTCCGTGGTAAATGCCAATGATGATGTCATCCTCCTCACCGTAACAGCATCGGCTTCAACCGGTGGAACCATTACCCGGAGAGGCACGGTAGTTCCGCTCACTATCGGCAGCTCAGTAATCTATGATCTTGCACCCACTACCGGGAACTATGCAAAAAACATCATCATCGATGGGTACGATGGGGGATCCGGGTTATCATCTGTCACGTTATCATCCATGTCTGATAACCATATCATCCATGTAGTATACGATACCAAGCCGACTCAGTCAGCCGGAGAGTATGCGATTGATGTCTACCACTCTATCGGTGGGAATGTCTCTCATACCGGTAGAACCGTCACTGATGTGGATCTTACGGTAACGGCAACTCCGTTCACCGGGTTCACCTATGACTCAATTAAAATCAATGGAACTCCGGTTGATATATCCGCTCTTGAAGCCGATGACACCTATACTCACACATTCACCGGACTGACCGCTGATGCAAGAATTGAGATCTTATTCAGACCGATCAATCAGCTGGAAATCCCTGCATCCCGGGTAACCAAACTTCTCTGGTCTGATACCGGTGGATCGTGGTACATGAATGTAACTGACCGATCCGACGGAGATCTCATCACTTGTCTGGAAACACTTACTCTTCCGACTGCATCAGGCTCCCTGAATGTGCTAAAGATCGTTGAGATCCCGGACAATATTACTTCATGGGAAGTAGAAAAGGATTGTAATGGGGATGAACGGGTTGTGACCCCATACCAGTCATGGAAGTGAGTTAATCTTCCATTACATCTTTTATTATTGATTCCACGTTCGGATTGAAGATATATACCCAACCATCCTCTTCCGCTATTACATCGAACCCCATCGTTTCTACCGTTGCCGGAGGTTTCCCAAATAAAGTACGACTGTCGCACATATCAACCGCACCATCAGCAGCCTTTTTAAACCGCTGGTTGGCATATACTCCGTTAAAATAAGCAATACCGATGTTCGTGCCCCATTCTTCAAATCCAGTTTTAGTCATGATGCATCCATATCGTTTATATCCCTGAATCCTAAAAATACCGGGAACCGGGGGAGATCTTTCTCTCCTGATTTCTGCGATTTGTATTTGACCAACTTCCCGACATAGGTATACTGGTTCTCCCAAATCTGTTTTCTCAGTGCGGCATCAAACCCAGTCCCTATGGAAAATTCCACTCCGGTTACAACATCCCGTACCAGTAGATTCCCTAACGTCCCGGCAGGAACCTTTCCATCTTTACAGGATGCCCGCTTTGCATACCCGAACGCGTCCTGTTCCAACTCATTCTGGTTATGCATCTGCTCTTCCATTCCGATCACCACGGCTTCTGCATCAGTAAACCGTTTGATCTTCAACAGATACCCTTCCTTCACTGTAGACCTACCGCATTTATATGGTCCCGCGAGAGAGCGGATCATTACCCCTTCGTATCCGGAATTCAGACACTTGTCTTCATACTGCAAGAGTTCATCATAGGTATTGATACGATCAGGTAACACCTTCACGACATATGGCACGTGATCCAGTGGTAACTGTTCAAGTAACCGCATTCTCTCCTGATATGGTTCGTGTAATGATGTGGATACGTAATCAAATACGTAGTAGATGAAGTCCGGTGAACCGTCCCTGCTTGCTACCGATGATGACGTGTCCTGAAAGGTAACCCCGGCGATAATTTCGCCATCGACCCCGGAGGGAAGGTGAGCCTCTATCTGATTCCTGATATGGTGGTTCGCAATCGGTTTGAAATTCCGGGATACACATTTCCCGTCAATTACCAGACACCGGATCCCATCCAGCTTCGGACTGGCAAGCACCGGGAATGCAATCTTTTCTATGACTGCTGTATCAGCAAGCATCGGCCGTGTTATCATACAAAATAATTATGCTTCGATAATAGATAAATGATACCGATCGGCGTAATACATGATATCTTTCACATCCGGGGAATCAGGGTCAAATACGAGCATGTGTGACGACTGTTGAATCATGGAGAGATCCCGACGCAATACCGCACCGTTTCCATACTTCTGTTCTGGATAATACCGGGTATACATTCCTGTAGGGCCGATAACCTCTCCGACAACCATGCATACATCACCAGTATCTCCGGAAAGTATTCTCTCCGGCCCGATATCACACATGGCGTCAATCAACGTATCAACGATATAATCCCGATCCGGATATCGTTCCGGACCGGCTACCATCAAAACAGACAACAATGGGATGACGGATTCGAACCGTCAATACGAACAATGGATCAGATCGCCCGAATATCTGATATGCATCAGCCATACCCATCTTGACTTGAGAATGCAAGTCATGAGGTTGTACATACCTCACATAGCCATATTAAGTATACGACCGGACTATCATATTTATCGATATAGACATCGTCTTGATTATCGAGGTTTCGAGCACTCGCCTTCACAGGGCACGTGGTATGAAGGTTAACTCATGTATTCGTATGCAGGATGTGAGTCAAACCCCTGTCGCAACCTTTTGTTTGCCTATATTGCGAACCCCTAGCACTGGGGAATGATATCATGCTGGTGCGAGCAGACATGATATTGGTACAGGTTTTCTATCAGTGCGATCACCAACCTGTAAAGTGAGGCACGTACCGTTATTCTCCTGACGGATACACGGTCAACATACTACATTGAACGGCATATAAGATAAATATTTCGAAATGATAACGGATATATACTCAAAACGCAAACAGGTATATACTTGTTTGAAATGGGAAGATGTTGATATGTTTGGAGACGTCCAACATCTTACACGTAGAAAAGATACACTATACTGTTGTATCTTTTCTATGATAAATCTTCTGATTTTGACAAGGTAAGGAATTACCCATGAATAAATTATCCGTGACTTCATTTAAAGATGGAGATAATGAACTGTGTTATATTTATGACTCAAATGACACATACGTTCCACTGTATAATCTATCTGCTATTTTCGACGTCCCCTATAATAAAGCAGAGCAGAAGATTACCAACGCCCATGATTTATACGATGGATATGTCGTTAAATTTGATAAGAGCGTATTTACATCGTCGGATACTCTCAAGGTATCTGACGTTAAATCCCGCTCAATTACCTGTTTAACACTAGCAGGTGTATTCGAATGGATATCCAGCCTTGATTACAAGAGATACGGTACCGATGATCCTAGACGACAGGCTATCATTGATAAGCGCCGTTGGATCATGGACACTGCATCCAAAGTAGCTCGTGGAAAACTGCAATTGGCATCTGTCATCCCGATTGGGAATGGTAAGCATGAACAGCGCAGGATAACCAAAGATCTGTACCATATCCAGATGCAAGCACTTGACAGCCTGTATCCCGACGAACCGCCATCAATTCACCGGAGAATACAGGAGAACATTATGACAAATGAGGTAGCGTTCGGTCGGCATGAACGCGGGATCCGGGACCATGTTAACTATGCAGAACTCCTGTCGTTATCCCTTGTCACTATCAGCGATATCACTCTCCTTGAGCAGAAAATGATGGACATCAATGATCGCCGGGATGTCATCACGTCAATTCGCACGAAGTATCTCCCTGACCCGAAACAGTTCCCTGCAGAATCAAAGCGGATACCGAACCAGTCAAGTCTGGAAACGTGGTTCTGATACAAAATAATTATATACCATACCTGCCAATTAACTGATATTATGGAATCCGTTCAAACTGGCAGGATGGTGATGCTTGAGGTATTTAACGGACAAGAAGTCCGTTTCCTCGCTCATAACGATGATGCGAAATGGGTACCTCTTGCTGACATCAGAAAAGCAATTGGTATCACCACCACTCATGCCTCAAAAGTAGTAAAGCGAATTAAGTCAACTTTCCCCGGCTGTTCAATGACGTCCACCATGGACCTATTGGGAGAAACCGATCCGCTCCGCCGGAATAACGAAGTGATCCTGTTGAACCGGGAAGGGGTCGTGCACTTCTTCCACATGATCAATGTGGCAAAGATTCAGGATCCCCATGTTCGGCTCAATTGTATTGAGTTCCAGCGATGGGTTGCCCGGTTCATTGGAGATATCCTCTCTGGAGAACAGGTGGTGTTATCAAGCCCGGTCGTTACTGCCCATAACATCGCCGCAGCCGTCTATCATGAACAGCTTAAGATTGGGAAGTCAATGACCCGTGACCACTTCATCGGTCCGGAACAGATGCATGTCATCGCTCTGAAGAAGGCGGAAGTGGATTCCGGAGTGGATCTGAGTTGCTGGTATTCCATCATCCCTCAGGAGCATCAGTTTTACGAGACGCTGAACGCTACTGAGATTGGAGAACGTCTCCAACCACCGCTCCGGGCACAGGAGGTGAATAAACGCCTTGAGGCCCACGGGTATGTCAGGCGACATGGTGATGGCGTGTGGGAGATCACCCCGAAAGGATCCGAATACGGAAGAGCAGTACCGGTTCACAAATCACTTCCTGCACTGATAGCCTCTGAACGAAACCCCATCGTCCGGCAACCCCGGTGGGATCATTCCATTGTTCAGGTGCTTCAGAACCTCATCAATCCGAATGTGCCATTACTGGAAGAGCCAAAACCATTACACACTGCCGTGGAAACAATCAGCGTGGACGGATTGTCCATCCGGTTTATGGGAGGATGGGTATCCACCTATGATATGATGAAGGCATCCGGGTTCACTAACTCGAACATGCAGAAAGTATTGACTACCATGTGCAAATCATACCCGAAACTCATCCGGGAAGTCACTCTCGCCGATCTAGGAGAGAAAGACTATGATAAAGGCACCCGGGAAGAAGTCCTCCTGAATAAACACGGGGTAAAAGTATTCTTTGAACTACTCCCCCAATCATCCATCCCGGTCGTAAACGAACAAACGAATCATGTAAAGAATTTCGTGCTGTCAAAGGCCGCTAACTGATCTTTATCTGATTACACCTCTTTTTATTACTATGGTAAAAGTTGCAATAAATCAGATTGACGGTACTTACAATCTGTCAAAAACCGCATATACATGGCTGATTAGGAATCGTGGATGGCACCATTCCGGATATCTTCCCACACAGGAAGCAGTTGATGAAGAGATCGCGTATCGATCATCTCTCATGGAGCCCACCCCGGTTGATATTACTATTACCCGAAATGGAGATGGTGTCATCACTACGTCTCCCGCCACTCCGATGATTGGAGATGACGTATCCGTAATCATCACCCCGGCGACCGGATACTATACCAGCTCAGTGATTGTGAATGGGGATGAACGGGGATCCGTATCCGTAGTTACCTTCCCCGGAGTAATGGTTAACCAGACGGTCATTGTCACATTCTCACCTGTTCCCGAGACTCCATCACCCGCTATCATCACCAGTCGGACAGCAGGAGGGGCAATCACCAACCCGGGTACCAATTATATTGAGGAAGGATCGCATTACATCGTTGCAATGAGACCGGACGCTTTATACAAGATTGATTTCATCACGGTTGATAACACCCCGATAGTAAACCCGATCCTTGCTCCGGATGGATCTTATACTATCACATGGCCGTCAGTAACGGAAACCCACTCCGTATTTGTTGCATTCACCCACATTACTCCTCCAGAAGAATACACCCTCGCCCTGAAGATCATCTATGAGGATAAGTATGGAAACTGGATCAGTAACATCACCGATCGAACCGACTCTGACGTCATTGCTGCGATAGAGGCATTAGGATCGATTAAATCCAGTGGACCGTATGCAAAACTGAAGATTGTATCCGTACCGGATACCATATCTGACTGGACCGTGCGACGAAACTGTAATGGCGGTGAGGTAGTAGCCGAATCCTTTGCCATTTTCCAGTAACTTTATATCTTTTTATTCGATATATCAGTAAGGTCATTTATGGACATGGTAATGCTTTCTCCAATTATCGGTGCTATTGCATATGCACTGATCGGACTGTTCAGATCATATCCTGCTGGTGAAGAGCCATCTGGTGCGAAATTCGTCGTCACCGTAGTCATCGGTATTGTCGCCGGTTACATTATGATGACTTCCGGAGTGGCTGTCACCGAGGCATCGTTCTTAAACGAGATGACGATCAATTCCACCCTGTATATGGGCATCACCTATGCAGTGAATAAGGTCATATCCGGTATCTACGATTTCCTCTCTAAAAAGGCTGCATCAGCATAACCTTTTTCCCTTTTTACTACCACATATATCATCATGCACGATGATATCCTTGATGCGTTACGGTATACCCGAGAACGCATCGTATCGGATTTACAGCAATCCAAACCTTATATCCCGGATGGTTCACCATCTGATTTTGAATCAGGTCTTCATGTCAACTATAATGAACTTTCCAAATATATCCCGATCAATGTATTATTCGCCTTCCACCGGATGTCCCGTCAGGGAGAATGTTATATTGTCGGTGGTGCCGCACTGAATGTAGCAGCCCGGATATACCAGATGCTCCATTATGCTCCCGGTGACCCGAATGACTGGGATATGTTTACTTCAGTTCACCCACAGCGTATCATGGAACTCTTCCCGGATGCTGTTCCAATCAGTGGTCAGGATGGACGAGTGTATACGGTAACGTTACCGAAGCATGATATCGAGATCAGCACGTTCAGAAAAGATGGAAAACGTGACACTTTTGGAGAGAACGTTATTGAACATCTCAATACCTGTGACTTTACGATCAATGCGATCGCCATGACCCCTCACGGTCTTCTGATATCTCAACAGACGCTGGATGATATGAAAGAGAAACGACTCCGGTGTGTGGGAGATGCCAATGACCGGATCAACGAAGACAGTAACCGGGTAGTCAGGGCAATCCGGTTTGCATCCCGATACAATATGACCCTTGATGACGACCTGAGGCGAATCCTTACCCAATAT
>Ga0208665_10000008_pt1 | contig 66018 bp, 86 predicted proteins | sample Methanogen_OWC_FD_187365 | JGI IMG/M metagenome (GOLD analysis project Ga0208665, IMG submission 187365) | Enriched soil microbial communities from Old Woman Creek wetland in Ohio, USA - Methanogen_OWC (SPAdes) (version 2) | ecosystem: Environmental > Terrestrial > Soil > Wetlands | place: USA...
AATAGATACATCAACATAGGTCTTGTCTTAGGTCAAACCGATAATTGGAATCTCGTTGGAGTAGATATCGATGGTGAGCTAGGAGAAGAAACGTTTCAGCAGGTCAGTAAAGATCATAAAGTTCCAGCTACGTGGGAATTTACATCAGGTAATGGTAGACGATTGTTGTACATGCTACCTGATGGTCTAAAGACAAAGAAGAATAAGATCGCATGGTCTGAAGGACATGAGGAGTTAGCTTTTATTGCTCACGGTCAGCAGACAGTTTTACCACCATCAGTACATCACTCTGGTAGAACTTATACCTGGATGGATGGACATGCTCCCTTTGAATGTGACCTGGCGATGGCCCCAGATTGGATCGTACAACTGGTACAGGTTCAAGATCAGGCAGAAGACCTTCCATGGGCGACAGACGGAGTAAAATTAAGTACACCAGTGGTACTTGAAGAGTTTAACAATACGAGCTTTGAGGGTGGTCGTAGTGATCATATGACTCGATTTGTTGGATCATTATGCGCTAAACGAACCATCAGTAAGGATGTCATCAAACAGACAGCTATGCAACAGAATATTATATTCTGCAAACCTCCACTCACTGAGGGAGAAATTAGTGCTATGGTTGAGTCTATCTACGAATCAGAGATGCAGAAACATCAAAAGATGTTACAAACACAACGACGTAGACAAGAACTCCATCCATTGGCATTAGCAGAACTGTTTGAAGCTAAACTAAACAATACAGGTGTCTTCTGGATATACAATCAGACCAAAGGTAAGATGTACAGAACGACAACAGCTCAAGGACCTTGGATTATGCTTGAGGATGAGATAGCTTATACAGAGCTAAGTGCTTTTATAGCAGATCTAGATGCTTCATTAGCTACAATGCAGAAGATCATAGAAGTTTATAAGCAGATGATCATTCGTAGTATTAATCGGTATGGAGATGGAGCTGATCTTAATCTAGGAGATAACCAGTATACAGATGCTATTGCACTTCCAAATGGAGTTTTAAAGTGGAAGGATCAAGAGTTAGTTCCATGGTCTCATGAGTACAGACATACGGCTATGATTGAAGCTACGTGGAATCCTGATGCAAGTCAGAGCCCAGCAGCTAAAATGTGGCAGGAGGCACTAAAATCTTGGTTACCTGATGATGAGACTATTATGTTCCTTCAGGAGTACATAGGATATGCACTACTTCCTTCGTGTAAGATGAGAACTGCTGTATTCCTACATGGTGAGGGTGCCAATGGTAAGTCACTATTCCTAGATATAGTCAACATATTGTTTGCAAAGAGCTCAATCGTAACAACACCGACAGCTCTAAGTTCTCGATTTGGTTCCTCATGTATTATCGATAAGTTGTTGGTAGTGTGCTCAGATATAGACTCTACTTATTTAGACAAGACTGGTACACTTAAGCAAATCATTGCTGGTGACCGAGTTAGAGCTGAGTACAAAGGTGGTAAGGAGTTCGACTTCGTTCCTGTTTGTAAGTTACTATTCTCAGCGAACAAGTTACCAAGAACGGCTGATAAAACACATGGTTGGTATTCTCGTATGCAGGTTGTTCACTTTCCAAGACAGTTTAAACCTGATACCAGCTACTATACCAACCTGATTGGTACAATGATGAGTGAGGATGGTCGATCAGCTTTACTATCGTGGGCAGTTGAAGGACTTATCAGACTCAACGCCACAGGTGAGTGGACGATGGGTCAGGCTATGATTGATGCTAAAGAGTCATACAGACGTGATAATGATAATGTACTTGCGTTTGCCGATTCTTGTTTGGAGCCCTCGCCAGTCCTTGAGAGTTCGTATAAAACCTCACTATTAGCCAAAGCGGTATACCTGACGTATAAAGAATGGTGTAATGAGGCTGGAATGAAGAGTGTTGGACAGCAGGAGTTCGTTACTCGATTACATGGTTTATATCCAAAGAAGTCACTGAGAGCGAAAACCTCCAGTGGGTGGAAGAGTCAGCTATTCTTCTTAGATGTAAGGATGAAGGAGGTTACTGACTTCGATGCTCAGATCTCGTATGATATGAACGTAGCACTACACTGTAGTTAAAGCACCTATATGGTGCTTTTTCTTTGTTCGACGTTGGGCTCCCAGGGGTTGTACCAGTTGTAGCATTTACGGCACGAAACTCGAACGGCAGCACGCGCCGGTCGTTTTATAGGGCTTTAGTTGCTTTAGCCATCTAAAGTGTATTCAGAGCTCGACCGCCCGGATTCAGCTTCGCCGGACGATAGATTAAACTCTTTCCAACAAGTCGGAGCCTGGACCTTGAATTTTCTCCCCGTCAATTTAGTTGAGCGCGTTGTGTCGATTCCGAAGGCAGCTCGGGCGACGGCAGGGTAAAAGAAAAGGACGCTTTCGCGCCCTATATAGGTGTGTACATATTTGTTGGGTTTACTGAATCAGTGCAAGTCTTGCATGGCTCCTCTTTGTAGAAGTTCTTAGTTCTATGCTCGCACTTGTTGCAGTCTGCATAAAAGCGGTCCAGCGTATTCTGAGCTGCGGTAGCGCTCTTATTTTCCCTCCCCCTCTTGTGTGGTTGGAAGGCCTTCCAAATCAACCATTCTCGAATGCTCATAGCACTCCTTTCTATTTTCGTGGTCCTGGTGACATAGAGCTTCTGTCAATAGATAACTCATATAATCTGGATGTGTACATACTGGCCAGATTACTCCGTTAGTCATCTTATAATATGTTAATCGTGTGCAAGACAGCATTTCTTATACTTCTTACCGCTTCCACATGGACATGGATCATTACGTCCAATCTTCTTTGGTGCCTTGTAGGGTTTTCTCAATGCGGCAAACCGACTCGTCTTATTTATTGTTTCCATCTAATTCCTCCAACATCTCCATGGTGCAGTAGCAGTCATGGGTTCCTCCTAAATCCGACAGACATCCGCAGATTGCAACTTTCTGCACTCTCGTTCTTGTTTTTGTACACATATGGATCGCATCTCGATCCTTGTACATAGACACCAGGTTCATACATGGTTTATGATAGCTCATTGATTACCTCTCTCATCTTATCACACACAACGACATAGCAGTCGTAACATAACGTCTTTGGACTTCCACCGATCACGACGAGTACCTCATTAACCTCTCCATCATCAATGAACTCTGGAAACGTCTCCATTGCATAATTAGGGATACTAGTTGTGATCGTGTTCACTACCTTCTTGTGACATCGGTCGCATCTCATTGTTTTCCTCCTTACACACATTCTCGCTAAAAGCGTCAGTCTTACAGCCTAGCGATCGTAGGTGTGTCATGAATCTTTGTTGCTTTATACAGAAGGGGACTAGTTTGTCCCCTTTGGGTCTACATCGATAGTCTAGATGAGGACAGTCAGACATAACAGACTCACCACCAATACTATTGGTACTATCATACCTTTATGACATCTACCCTCTTTACACTTCTCGCAAACACAAACGATTGTATCATCATGCTTGGTCCAGTAGCGAGCGTCGCTACCACAATAGTTACACTTTATCATTCCTCAGTCCTCCCTACCGGTACACAAGTTTCACCGGTCAGTGTACAGTCACCTGCCTCCTTGTATTCACAAGGGTCTCCTTTTGATAATATACAATACTCTGGTTCAAACTCTCCACAGTTTACACAATCCCATTCGAATCCCAGATCACACTGGAACTTAGCGTATGGATGTTCTGGAATATCTACTTTAAGTAGTGACTTACATCTTGCCTGCTGCATTATATGTGACCTCCTTTCGTAATGTTACATAATGGACTATCGGTGTAGTACATCTAGGTAAGTGTACTGTTCTAATATCACCAATGATCTCCCAGCCGTTGTTAAGTGACTCTGTTAGCTTCTTATCTAGTGCTGCACACGATTCAGCTCTGATCGTATCAACTTTTATCTCCTTACATTCCTTCGTACACGGTTCTTTACCCTTTGGGTTACATTGTCCATCGCAATTCATAACATCCTCCTACAATCTTCACAATACATCACAAGAACTATCTTGCCTTCCAACAAATACGTCTTCATCTTGGTGTGGTATGAACCACAATATCTACACTTTGGCGGCATCTCGTTGCTCCTTTATCCACTGAGTACAATTTGTATGTCGAAGAGTCTCGACCTTTGCGAACTCAGCATATGAAATATCCTTTAGCCTGTGAGCTAAGTGATGGTGGACAGAGGAGAGACACGCTCCAGTTTCTTTAGATATGTCTCTCATAGACTGTCCTAACAAGTACATTTTAGCCTCTTCCTTTACTACTTCATCCGAATATATCAAGCAACTCATTAACTTCGTCCTCTGTCAATCTATCTCCTATTTTGTCTAGCCAAGCTTCTAATCGATCCTCCTGCGATACTTGTTCCTTTGGGGTAGCTGTAATGCTGTATGAATTAGACACAGTCAGTAGTTCATATTGTGTTTCCGTAACATGCACTGGTACTGCATCTTCATACTCTTCCATGATAGAGGCCAACTGATCTTGTCGTCTAAATGGTATCGCTTTGTCTCCGTGCTCTTCTCTGAACTGGTCATGTACGGTATCAACAATGTCTGCATCTACTCGGAACTTAAAGTTCCCAGCGTACTCAACATCTACACACTTATCATTGATCAGCTCTATTATGTCGGGTGATTTAGAATCAATCCACATCTGAGCAGATATCCACTTAGCATCGAAGGAGTCAATCATCTTTCGGTCTCTGTCTAGTTTCACATGACTAGCCTTAATGTTATATCCTCTGGTTAGCTCACTGAGTGATACAAACAAACCTTCAACGTATAGTCGACCTGCCTGCTCTGGACTTAGTAGAATATCACCAAACTGGGTGCTGTGTACTGGTCCTTGATTTTGTAAGAACAGAACACCTTCTTTAATCTGAGCATAATCTTCCAGGGTCACATTGTCAATCGTGATCGTTAGATGATTATCAGGAGGAGTAGTCCAAGTAAACTTCTCAGTGAAGAATGTTAGTATCTTGGTACCGTATCGTCTAGACTCGACAAATCGAGGTCTCCATACTTCCTTCTTACCGTAGTTAAAGAACGTTACCGGATGACCAGTTCTGAGAGCTACTAGCGTTGCTATCTTGTATCCTTCACCGAACTTTCCAATCTTACCCTCGTCACCAGCTTTAGTTGTTCCACCAAGCAATAACGTATTAGCTGTTAATACAGCGTTCTTGTTACCGATTGTTAGGGTCTCCATATCAGGTTCGTAGTAGTGAAACATCTCACCTTGGTCGATAGCGTTCTGATAGAACTCTCTAACTGCCTCAACTATCGTCCAATCAGGTACATAGTCTGGTGTTAGGCTTAATTCATACTTTCCCATTCTTCTTCCCCCTTGCTTTATATGTAGCTGCACGCCACTGTTTGAGTTCTTGTCGTTGGTCAAAAGCCAGTCTTATCAGGGTGTCCACACAATCTGGTCCCTGGTAGATTCCTTCACACTCCTCACGATAACTGTTATTACCGCGGTCTGCCTTATGCTGGACAGTACAGCTAGCACATTTACTCATTTTACGCCTCCATTAGCATCATTTGTTTCTCCGTAGGTGGTTCATTATACTGAAAGGACCACTTGTTCCCATACAGCTCAACCATCTTAGCTCTAGCCACTTGACCATCTTCTGCTAGTATTGGTTGACACCAGCCTTCATGTGGTTGTCCACAACCGAATGTGAAATAATATATCTCCTTCATCATAGTAGCAACCTCAACAGTAGGTATGCACCTATGATACAGGCACATATGATAATGCTCTTTTTACTATGCGCATACATCAGTCTGTATTCACCTTTCCGCTGAATGTGTGTCCACTAATGTGACATTCTGCTCCAAAGTGACTGAATCCTCCATCAACCAGCATAATGATCTCGTTAGGTAATGGTTCTCTACCTAACAGTTCTACTAGTTTGTCTGTATACATCCCTTCAAACTTGTAGTGTGCATATCCTGATCGTCTTGTGTATGTAATCAGCTCGTCCATGTTGTGCCCCTGAATCTTGCTATACAAACTGTTTTGTATAGTTTGAAAATGTGTGAACTCCTCTTTACTTAGTGCAACTATCGCTTTCATAATACTAATCCTCTTTTCTGGAATGATTTGTAAATCGCTACAACTTGTTCTGTTGTCATCTTGAGACACTTCTGCTTCCACTTCTTGCCGTATACCTTACTTATTTCTGTTCGCATTTGCTCTGTTGTATTCATCTGTGCCCTTTCTGGTTATTCTATAGTAACCAACCTTCATTCGTTTCAGTAGTCCTCGTCCAACTAGTATTGTCAATACGTACTGCGTATCTGTTCTCCAAAAGCAATCTCCACGATCTCGAAGATAATGCTGTGCCTGTCCGGCTTTGGGCCAATCATGTTCAATCTCTATTCGAGCTGCTCCTTCCAACAGTTCTTTTGTAGTATGCTGAACATTATCAGATGCGACTTGCATAACTGCGTATTGTCTTCTACCTAACATCTATCTCACCTCCTAATTGAGTGCTTCACTTGGCGATGCCAAGCTCAGCGCACCTCCATAAACGTTGTTTGGTTCATTCTATCAAAGAAGTACCCATAAATCACTTCCAACTTCTTCAGACCACTCATCAGAGCACTAAAGTCATTCGGTCTCACACCAGGCATATTCACTTTCACATAGATGTGTTCGATTCGTCGTTGTAGGTCTGTGAATAAGTTCTTACACTGGTCTAACTCCATTGCATCAATCAGACGTTTCGTCATCTGATAGGTGTGTTGTAACAATTGATCTAGTGTATCAATCTTGGCCACCGCTGCTGGGGAAATTGTAGTTTGTTTCATGAGTACCTCCACAAAGTTTATTTATTTCTTTTGTTGCCCTTATTATACTATGAAACGAAAGAAATGTCAACATGGGATTTGAAATTCGACACAGGGTTAGGTTCGAGTACCATGGTTAGCGTTTCTGGCGAAGCTGCTTCTCGCGGAGCTTTTGTCCTTCTCTAATGTGGATATACCTCATAACTTCTTGATGATCCCAGGTAATTGCTATTACCCAGAAGTCCACTATCCAATCTAGTAGTCTCCGTCCCAAAAGTGCACCTCCATCGGTAGTGGTTTCATTTCCTCAATCTTGACCAACTCAACACCATGCAGGTTTGGATGTGTCGCCATCAGGAAATTCTTAGCGCCGGTGGCGTGCTCAGCTAATACCACAGCTGAACCACCTAATGCTTCTCCTGCAAACTCGAAATGATATATTCTCATAATACCCTCGATTCTTCGAATGTCATCGGCTCAATGATAGCGAACCGATCATCCTTAATATTTAGTAGTTCCTTTACTTCATCAATGTTTAGCGCGATTACATACGTGTGCGTGTCTTTATAGATACATCGCCACAGTCGGCGTTCGCTATTTACCCTCGGTACTTCCTCAAAGGAATATGTTGTGTATCCAATCACGTTCGGATTGAATATACATCGGTTGCATGGTTGTTCTGTATACTTCTTGATTGCATGTAAACATATACGACAGCGTGGATTACTCATATCCCTAACCTCAAACTTTCTTCGAATACCTGCAGGGTCAAAGCAACCTGATCCATCTCTGGATTAGCTGCCTTCAACTCCTCGTAACGTTCCATTCGCCACACTCGGCCTTCGACGATTGCTTTGTGTTCGTCGGCCATACCTTCGACTGCGTTAACTTCTCGTTTCAGATTGCCGTTCTCATCGATGAGATCTTCGTGGATAGCAAACCATAGGTTGCCGGTCTTAACTATTGTGTATGAGCTCATTAAGTTTCTCCTTTCGCTGTTTGATTAGTTCCTTATCTGGCGCATAGTGGCTTGTAAATTTACGAATTGTTTTCTCCGACAGGTGCCGACAGTGGTCGCAAAGTGGATCTATTGTCATTAGTCTTTTGCAGGTCAAACACTTAAACATTGTAGTGCCTCCTTCATTCCTTCCTCTCCACACCAGTCAGATACAAAGTGTAGTGCATCAGTCACTCTATTACCCTCATAGTTTTTAGGAGGCTCCATCGAGAGTATTTGTTCAACTAACATTCTTGCCGGTTTACTCATTTCACCATAGACTGTAAGTAACTGTAGATGTTCCAACACTGGTACGATTGTCTCGGTTCCCTCCATACTTGGTATATTCTTAGCGTGTCGGTATACCGCTCTAGTGAATATTTGATCTTTAGTACCATTGAAGAACTCAAATGCCTGTGTGGCTCTTTGAATGCTCTTTCCTTCCTTCGCCGCCTCATGCACCAACTGCTCGGACATGGCCTTTCTAACTTCAAGCACTAACATCTCACCTCGGATCAACGTCCACTCTTCATCTGTTATGAATGAATAAAGTTGGTCGTAAGCCTTCAACTTATTGCTCACTACATACATGTGTGCTGGGTTAACACAATTTGGTTCACCACAACATTGTATGATCTTGCTCCCTCTGCTGTTTGCTTCTGGATGACATAACAAGTAGATTATGTTCCTCGGTTTACGAACTCCCAGGGTCTTCCCGTGCATGCCGGGTACGTAAATACCTGACTGTAGTAGTGCCTCAGAGATAATCCAATGTGGTTCATAATCAACTGAGAATGGATCCTCAGGATCTATTGGTTGTGGTATGACACCTCTCTCCTGCATTATCTTAAAGGACTTCTGCCATAGAGCATCATTTGGTTGATCTGGATCTTCTAGATAGGTAAATGTGTTTAAGTTGTTCATAAATAACTCCTTTTTATTCTTATTATACTATGGATTATAACAAAAGTCAACTGGGGAATTAAAAGAATACACAAGACTAGAGGCTAGTTCCGTGAGAAACTCAAAATTGGTAATCATCAATTAGAGAAAATGGTTACTGTGTACGTAATCACAATCCTCTCAGATCCAAAAAATAACCAAAGAGAACCACGTAAAATCAGGGGTTATACATATTTGGTTGAATGGTTGTTATATTGTTATCCTGAAAATAATTGGTTCTTAGTACTTAATACAAAAAACGTGGTGTACCAGGGTTTTCTATCTTATCAATCTTGAATTCTGGTGTCCCAAACTAATATTAAAAAACAAAATTTCGATGACAACCAAAGATCCAAATGAATAAGACCCGCAGAAATTCGTGGTTCTTTGTGGATCTATTTTGGATCTGATTGGTTACTGATGGCGTAATCAGTAACCACTCACTTCAATTGATAAGAACCAAATTTGGGTTTCTCATATAGGTTTGGCCCACTATGACCTAGCTCATTGGGAGCCCAGGAGGGAGCGGGTGCTCGCCAATCGTCAACGATCAAAACGACGAGAGTCGCAAACACGGCAAGCCAAGCTATGCCTCCACCCAAGCTCCGCAACTCCCCAAGCTACGCCTCCAGCAGGTCAACACCACTGGTACTAGAAATTAGCACACGACCGTAGTTTTATGGGAGCCCAAGAAACTTTAGTCGACTACACTAAGCAGACAAGCATAGTTTTATGGGCGCCTACAAACTTCTTCTTAGCTTCAAATTTTCAGACCCATGTAGTTTTATGGGCGCCCAGGAATTTTGGGTCCGGGTAGAACTTTTGGGCTCCCAAACGAATCGGGCTAAGAATATTACAGGGCGCCCAGGCACGTGGGTCTGCGTTTTAGCCTCCTCGAAACTTGTGGGCTCCCAAAGAACTGCAAATTAAAAGGAGCTTTCGCTCCTTAGTCTAGTGTGTCATCCAGATACACCATAGGATGAGCACTGGTTGTGGTGTCCACCAATAAGTGATACTCTGAGTTCTGTACGATCTGAGCAACATCGAGGAGTGACTGCATAGTCACTACCTCTCCGTAGTTCTCAATCCTCACCAGGATGTGTTGTTCTGTCTGGTCTTCCCAGTTGTTCCCTTCAAGTACTATCATTACATGTCACCCTCGTTCAGCTCTTCACACTGTCGTTCTAGGAGATAGTCATCTAGTACATTGAGTTCAATGATCCGTTCGATCTCAAGTACCTCATCATCCACAATCGCTGTGACCACATACCAGTCTTGGTCTACCTTAACTGCATCAAACTCGTGCAGTTCAATTCTTGCAGGAGTGCAAGACACTAAGGTCTTGCCCTCCATTACTGTGATCTGTTGTTTTGTGAGATCTGCTATTGTGCGTCGCATGCTAGCACCTCTTCTGTTTCTTGTTTTATTTCTGCCTGTCGTTTTGCGAACTCTGGAGTTGCCTTGTAAGCCTTTACTACTGAGAACACGAAACTGTAGTTACTATTAAGTTCTTTCGAGATCTCCCCAGGGGTCATGCCCATAGCTGCTAGATCTCTGATTGCGTCACTCTTAGATGCTTTGTGTGTTGATCGCATCTCTCTGCTCTTAGAGATTACTCCATGAACGAAACTGTAGTGAGAACCACACTCTTTAGCGATCTCGCTAACTTCCATGCCTAAGTCGTACAACTGTCTGAACAGTTCTGACTTGGATACTGCAGTCTTCTGGGTAGCCTTTGGATCTTTGAGATCCTTGAATGTTAGTGTTGTAACATCAAATTCTACTTCGCACACATCATTTTTAAACTTTGTCATTTTAGAGCCTCCTAAGATATGGGAATTAATATACTATTAATAACTGTATATTTATATCTTGCCTATAGTATACTATATATTCGAATAAAAGTAAACGGCACTAGGAACATTTCTTAAATGTTTTTAAGTCTTGCTGCAGGTGGTCTCAGTTTTATGGGGCGCCCATAATATTTGGGCCTGGAGGAAACATTGGTGCTCTCGAAGTATGCGCTGGAAGGAAATTACTGGGCTCCCAGCAGCGTTCGGGAGCCTCTTAGCTTCGTCCAATCCCAAATTTTCATAGGCACTCAGTTTTACCGGGCGCCCAGGACCTTGGGCCTGGAGAAAAGCTTGGGCGCTTAGTTTTATCGGGCGGCTGGATATTTCTGGGCTCCCAGACGCGTCGGGCACGACCTTACTTCTCGTCTACCACTAGTTTTATGGGCGCCTAGGAATATCAGGGAAGCTTAGTTTTATGGGGCGCCCAGGCCCAGCAGGGCGCCGTAGTTTTATGGGGCGCCCACGAACTTCGTGAGTAGTAGAGTTCACTTTACCACTTTACAGTGGAAAAGTCGTGGCACCAAGGTAGGAATTTTGGGGAAATTCCATCTATCCTATGGGAATAGTGGGAATTGCACTTTACCACTGCGCTGGGCTAAAGTGGAAGCTACTGTGCCACTTTAAACTGGTAAAGTGTGAACGTAAAAAGAATGAGTCTCTTTCGAGACTCATTATCTTTATTGAGCGATTGTTTGTTCGTCTTCATTCTTAGTTGCTTTATATTTCTTAACAACACTGAATACGAAACTGTAATTACTATTTAATTGTTTTGATATCTCACCAGGAGTGAATCCTTGTTCGGCTAGATTCCGGATTAGATCTGATTTAGAATCTTTCTTTGTTACTCTCATTTCACAACTCTTACTGATTACACCATGTACGAAACTGTAATGACTACTAACTAGTTTTGAGATCTCACTAATCTCCATTCCTAATTCGTAAAGATTACGAAATAGTTCTGACTTCGAACTGCATTTGATTCTTTCTTGTGAATCATTCTGAATTACGACTAAATCTTCAAGAACAACAGTTACGTTTACGTTTTCGTTTGTGAATACTAAGTTTGACATTTTGAACCTCCAGAAGTTTTGATTTAGTAATGTTTATTACTTAACTTCTATCTATATTATACAATACATTATATGTAATGTCAACAGTCTTAAGAAACTTTTAACTTTTTTTTTTCTTTCACTCTATCCATATGGAATTAGTATGAATACTTGTCCACTTTAACGTAGTGCAGTAACTCATACTATATTGATATGAAAGATATGAATACTGTGCCACTTTAACGTTCTAAAGTGAAACCTACTATGTTGGTAGGAATAGTATGAATACTTTACCACTGCACCCTCCTAAAGTGGATGCTATTATGATATCTGAATAATATGACTTAGTTTACCACTTTAAACTAGTACCCTGCCCGGGCTCGCTTTCGCACTGTGCACTGCTACAGTGCCCCACTTTACCCTGGGAAACTTCGTGCCAACAAGGTAGCTATTTGAAGCACTATACCACTTTAAAGTGCTAAAGTGGTTGCTATTATGAAATATTAAAATTGCCTGTTGACATTCTATCGAATATATGATATAATATAATTAACAAATAAATATATTGGAGGCTATCAAATGGCAAACAAACGATTAAACATGAATGAAGACGAACGAGTGGCTATGGCGAATTTGATATTAACGATTGGCGAACTTCGAAACTTTATCGAAATCGACGAAAACAATGCAATGGGGCTAACGACACAAGACTTTCAAGATATCATCGACGACGTTCTGGCATATAAGACTGATTGGCTGCTATAAGCAGCCTTTCGGCCTTCGGGCTGGCTTCGCTCATCGTTCAACAAGTGGTACTCAAAGAAAAGAGTCTCATAAGAGACTCTCTAACGCAACTTCTTGATCATTCAATATCGTGAATACGATCGATATGAGAAACATTCGTTGTTCGTAATCGTATTTCTCTAACACATCGAAGACTTCGTTATCTGACATCACATCTGCTCTATGACTCATTGCTGTGAATTCTTCGAGTAGTTCGAGTTCTTGTTCTTCATTCAACTCGTATTCGATTTCATCTTCGTGTTTGCGATCATTCAAGATTTCGATGAAGTCACTCTCGTTGATCTTAACGAATGCGTTGAGCATTTGTTTCACTTCACTCTTCTCTACATCATCTAACGATGCTACGAACTCTTGAACTTTCACTTTTTCTTTGTACAACTTCTTAATTTTGTTAATCAACAATGTGTTCATTTGACTCACACTCTCTTTCTTTATTTGATACTCTTATTATACTACGTCTTAAAGAGAAAGTCAACAGTGTATTTATATTTATTCAGGGGCACGAAGTGCCGTCCCTAGGACCGAGCTTCTACTTTAGCACGTTAAACTGGTAAAGTAGGACCCAGTCGCACTTTGCCACGTTAAAGTGGTAAAGTTCCATAGGGTAATCCTTATATCATAATATACTAATATAGACCCAAACACTTTACCACGTTAAACTACTAAAGTTAACCTAGTTAACTTTATCACTTTAAACTAGTAAAGTGACCCACTCCACTTTACCACTTTAAACTACTAAAGTAACAATCATTCTTAATTCCTAATCATTCCTAACAAATAATTAAATCAATTTAAAATTCATTTAATTCCTAACTAATAACAATTCTTAATTAAAACTTATTCCTAACTACCCAACTCATCCTAATTAATAATTATTCCTAACAACAAATAAAAATTAATTAATAATTATTTCTAACTATTAATTAATTCTTATTCATATCAATTCATATTTAACTATTTATCTTAACTTAAACTCATTCCAAACTTTCACAACAACTTCATCTTCAACTTCTTCATCAATTCCATCTCTCACAATATTCATAAAACTCAAATCCATATTTCCTTCTTCAACATATTCTTCAAAACTCAAACCACTTTCTTCCAAATCATCTTCAAACAACTTTCTAATCACATCATTCATTTCTTTCACCTCATATCTTTCTATATACTTATTATACTACAATTCCTATTAAAACACAACAACTATTTAATAAAAATTTAATTATTTATATTAAATCATTCTCTTTCCACTCATCAATCAACTCTTTCTCAATCTCAACAAATCTTACATCATTCTTACTCTCTATTCCCCAATAATACTCATTATCATCTAATACTACTATCACATTCTCAACATCACCATCTACATTTATATACACTTTCCTCCCATTTATTCTATCTAACCACTTCTTTCTTAACTCATCACTTACTTCACCATCTAATTCCACAAAACTCAAATACTCATCTAAACTAAAAAACTCCATCTCTAAACCTCCTATTTATTTACTTCTTAATTATATTATACCACAACTCATACTATAAATCAACTATTAAATAAATAAAAATTAATTAATAATTATTCCTAACTATTAATTAATCTTTATTTATAACTATTACTTATTACTTATCAATACTATTAAATATTAACTCAAACTTACCATCTAACTTATCAAACACCAACATCAAATTTAACACACAATATTTTTCATTATCATCCAATCCTAACAACACATCATCCACATTTACATCTTCATCCAATAACACCAATAACTTATTAACATCCATAACCATAACCTCCTATAATTTATTTATTAATTATATTATAACATAAACACCAATAAAAAACAACAATTAAATTAAAAAATAATTATTACATATCTCTACATAATAATTATTTTCTATCTTCTATTAAATCACTTTTTCTACTTTCTTATACTCATCACTATTCTTATACTTCTTAACAACACTAAACACAAAACTATAATTACTATTCAACTCTTTACTAATCTCACCACAACTCTTTCCTTCCAATACCATCTTTCTAATCACATCACTCTTACTACCACTCTTTTTCTCTCTCATCTTACAACCTTTACTCACTACTCCATACACAAAACTAAAATGACACCCTCCTTCTCTACTAATCTCACTTACATCCATTCCCAAATCATACAACACTCTAAAAACTTCACTCTTACTCTTACATCTTACAACTTTACTCTTCTCATTATTCAAATTCTTCACAAACAACTCTACCAAATCAAACTCTACATTTACTACATCATTCTTAAACTTCATTTCTAAAACCTCCATTTATTTATTTCTTAATTATATTATACTACAAATACTACTATATATCAACTACTATTTTAATTATTTATTATTCCCACCCACCCACCCTAATCTTATAATCCCAATATATCCTCTATTATCTTTCTTTCAATCTCATCATCCTCTAACACAAATCTAACTTCATCATCTCTTATTACCACCCAATAATAACAATCATTTACAACCATTATCATATCTTCAAACTCTCCATCTTCATATACATAATAATCATTACCACCAACAACTTCATCTAAATCATACTCATAATCTAACTCATATCCTAAATACTTCTCAACATCTTTAAAATTATTAAACTTCATTTCAAACCTCTCATTTATTTATTTCTTAATTATATTATACATTAACTACTACTATAAATCAACTATTATTTTAACTTTATTTTCCCCCCTATATACACCCATCTATATACCCCCCTATATACCCCCCACATATATACCCTATATACCCCCCCTATATACCCCTATCATATATAACATATCTATATACTATACTATATACCATACTACTATACTATATATATTATATCATACTATACTACTATACTATATCACATATCAAACTAATATAATATTAATCATACTAAATTAATATAAATTAAAACATACTAAACAACTATCAATTAATTCATACTAAACTACTATCTAATCAATCATACTAAATTAATATAAATACTTTACCACATTAAACTAATAAAGCAAAACCACTTTAAACTAATAAAGTGGTGCAGTAAGTTGCTTTCCCACTCTCCCGTCATAACATACCGCATCTCAGTGATCCCACCCGAATGCGTGAAACGCATGAGGTCAGCCGAGACAAGCTGATAGCTTTGCACCCATTCCGAATATGCGCAGCATATGAGGCTAACGCTAGACCAGGAAGATAGCTTTGCACCCGCTCCCGCGGTCGTGAGAAATAAACTGCGCGGTCGCAGTCTAATACCATGTACAAATGTCCATGGACTGTTGGGATCATAGGTCCCAGACACAGCCGCCGGAAGCTAGCTACGCCAGTGGGCCCTCAACAAATGGTACTCAGGGAGGTAGGCCGTAGGTCGACCTCACTCGAGGTTTCTTTGGGCAACTAGGATCGAAGGTGCCTGTACCGTGCATAGATAGCGTCGCCGGCACGCGTAGAGATAATAAAAATAATTGGGATAATCGTTGACTTATTTCGACGAATATAGGATAATGTTAATATAGGATCTTGGGAGAGGAGAAATCAACAATGGCAACAGAATTAGCGAAATGGGATCAACCTTATGTCGATATGATGTCCACACTGAAAAGATATGTTGGACAATTACAGAACGCGCAACCTTTGGATACATATGGACGTCCAACGTCATTGGTCAATCCTCAAGCTCTGTTAGCGACGGGCTTCCGCACCCCCATAGATGACCTATTAGACAATCCTCCCGAGGGGGCAGTCCTTCCGATAAGTTATCTGGAGGGTCTGCCCACCATCGAAGGAATCCCGATCTGGGAACACATGGATGGAGAACCCATAGAGTTCTATGGACTGTTTAAACGTTATCGTAATATGCGCACAACGAAGGAATCACGAGCAGTATTTAAGCTCGCTGCGGAAGTCGGTAGTGCAGTCAAGCATGTCGAGATTATCCGACAGGCTTATCATTGGCAGGCAAGAGTCACAGCCTATGATAATTACGTAGAGCAGGAAAGACAAGAACAATTAGAACTCAGACGAGCTGAAATAGAACATAGACATGCTACTACAGCAGAACAGTTGTACCGAATCAGTTCTAAATATCTCCTCGAACACGAAGATTTACTGACACCTAAAGTTGCAATGCAAATGTTAGACGTGGCTGTAAAGCTAGAAAGAGCCTCCACTGGTATGGCTTCTATGGAAGGCAGAGGTGCTCCACGACAAATTCTGAATATTCAGAACAATGTGGGTGCCGTTAGTGGAGGATCTGGAGAAGCTCCTCAGCTAGTAACTGGGAAGCTAGAAGAAGACAAGACAAGACTGTCGCAGGTATTAAACGTTATGAACAAGTTGGGACTAATCGAGCCTGAGGCAGAAGTTGAGATTGTAGAAGCTGAGGTGATAGATGATGGAAGCCAACATTGATTGGAACAAAATCCACCAACTGAACGGAAAGCAAATACGAGAAATGTTGACGATGCTAGAGCCTAAGAGCTTAAAGTATAGTTTACATACTCCAACACCGAAACAACAGGTATTTATGAACCTACAGTGTAGGGAAGCATTCTTTGGGGGCTCCGCTGGTGGCGGTAAATCAGACGCGTTACTTATGGATGCGTTGCAATATAGCGACGTGAAAGGGTATTCGGCGATACTGTTTAGGCAGACATTTGCTGATTTAGTAAAACCGGGAGCTCTCATCGACAGAGCTAAAGAGTGGTTATCTCGATTTGACAACGTTGTATGGCGTGAGAAGGATCGTAAGTTCGAATTCATCGAACGATATGGACGACATACTGATACAGTATCGGTATTACAGTTCGGTTATCTGGAAAATGAGAACGACAAGTACAATTACCAGGGTGGTGAGTACCAGTATGCAGGATTTGATGAGCTCGTACATATGTCCGAGACCAACTATAAGTATATATTCTCACGACTACGTCGATTAAAGGGCGTAGACATCCCAATAAAGGTAAGAGGAACGTCAAATCCACCAGATGATGATCAGGGTATCTGGGTATATAACAGATTTGTTAATCCAGAGACGAAAAAGCCTGGTGTATTGTTCGTTCCTGCCGGTATGGACGATAACCCTTACCTAGATGCAGATGAATACCGAGAAATGCTGGAAGTTCTTGATCCAGTTACTCGAGCCCGTCTACGAGATGGTGTTTGGACTATTGTCCGTAAGGGGAATATGTTCAAAAGAGAGTGGTTTCAGGCAGTAGATATGCTACCTCCGTACCGACAAACTGTTCGATATTGGGATATGGCCGCTACTGATCCAGAAGTTGCTAAGAGAAAACGTAAGAGTGCAGATCCAGATTACACCGTAGGGATTAAAGTAAGTCACTATCGTGGAATATACTACATAGAGGACATCTTCCGAGTTAGAAAAGCTCCAGGAGAAACTCAAGTTGACCAAAAGCAGGTGGCTATGAGTGATGGCAAAAAGGTTCCGATCTGTATGGAACAAGAACCGGGTAGTTCGGGGATTATAGCTCTTAAACACTATGAGGACAATGTATTCAAAGGATATAAGTTTACAGGTATTAGAAGTTCTGGTAATAAAGTGGAACGAGCCAATCCAGTAAGTGCATTGGCAGCTAAGCAGAGAATTAAGATTCTAAGTACATGTCCGAATATTGTGGAATTCTTTAATGAAGCAGAGAGTTTTCCTGGTGGATCGCACGATGATATCATCGATGCTCTATCAGGAGCCATCGCAGTATTATCATCAACACCAAGTTACACGGGTCAGTTCCCAACAATAGTTGGAGAGCAGGTCAGTTACTGGGATGAGGCTTCGTACTACGGTTAATAGGGGAAGGAGGTGAAACAATTGTGAACGAAGAAGAGCGAGTAGAGAAGGTTCTATCTGAGTATGGTATTGCTGGATTCGACTTCAGTGGAGATTTTGTTCGAAATGACTTTATACCTCAACTAAACTGGCCACAGGCTGGCAAGGTGTTTGAGGAGATGTCTAAGAACGATCCTACTATCGGGGCTATTGTATACATGTCGAAGCAATTAGTAAGACGTGTAATGTGGCAGGTTGTTCCGGGAGGTGGATCTGCAACAGATTTAGAGGCTGCAGAGTTTATACAGACATGTATGGACGATATGGAGTCCAGCTGGGGCGACTTTATTGGAGAGGTGTTAACCTCGTTGGTCTTTGGTTGGAGTTATCACGAGGTGGTATACAAGATCAGAGCTGGTCGAAACAGAGATAAACGACTAAACAGTAAGTTTAAGGACGGTAAGATTGGTTGGCGCAAGCTTCCAGGACGATCACAATTAACGTGTTATGGTTGGGATATCGACCAAGAGAATGGAGAAATACTAGCTTTGTTGCAGCAGGCTGCACCAGATTACAGGATTCGACGGATCCCAATCGAAAAAGCCTTGCACTTCAAGACTGAAAACGAATTTGGTAACCCCTACGGCAGATCCCTTCTGAGAAATGCATATCGACCTTGGTTCTTTAAAAAGAGGATTGAGGAGATAGAGGGTATCGGGATTGAACGAGATCTTGCTGGTTTGCCTGTATTGATTCCACCAGAAGGTGTGAATATTTGGGAAGCCACAGATCCTGAGATGGTTGTATTGAAGAACCTATCAGAGCAACTCGTCAAGAACATCCGGAGAGACCAGTCAGAGGGCGTTGTGTACCCGTTTGGTTGGGAACTAAAACTTCTAAGCACAGGGTCACAGAGGCAGTTCGATACCAATGAGATACTAAACAGATATGATCAACGAATAGCCATTACGTTACTCGCTGATATCGTCATGTTGGGAGCAGATAAAGTAGGATCATTTGCGTTAGCCGATGTTAAGAAAAGTTTGCTTTGTGCTTCATTGGAAACATTGTTAGCTATTATAGCTGGAGTGGTCAATACACAAGAGATACCACGACTACTGGAAATGAATAATTGGGAGGTAGACAACTACCCCACGATCAAGCCAGATGAAGTTGAAACACCGGATTTAGAGCAGTTATCGAAAATGTTAACCTCAATGTCTAGCGTAGGTATGAATGTGAAAGACCCAGCATTGGAAGAGTATATCCGTAAGGTATCATCCATGCCAGCAAATGCTGCAGAGGTGCTCGAACTGAAACAAAAGATTTATGATAAGGGGCTGGAGTCGGCTTTAGAGCTGGCAGAAAATCCACCACTTGTTCAGACAGGATTACCAAATGAAAAGGAGGTACCAGTAGATGGAAAACCAGCAAAGCCTGAAGATAGCAAAGTCGAATGACGATGAACAACTAGTCTTTGGATGGGCATCGGTTGCGAAGGACGCCACTGGTAGTTACCCTCTTGATTGGCAAGGAGATATTATAGATCCAGAAACCTTAGAAACTGCCGTGTATAAGTTTAATTTAGACTTTAGAGAGTCTAATGACATGCACGCTCCCAACTCAGTTAATGGTGCTTTGGTTGAATCTGTGATGTTTACAAAAGCCAAGATGGCCACAATGGGAATCCCAGAAGGGATTGTACCTGAGGGCTGGTGGGTAGGTTTCAAGATCGACGATCGTGTTGCTTATCAAAAAGTCAAGAGTGGTGTGTATAAAATGTTCTCTATTGAGGGAACCGCCAAAAGGCAGGAGGTAGTCAATGACTAAGTTGTTAGACCTCATCATTACAAAAGTAGCACTTGTGGACGAAGGTTCATGTAGTGATGCTCATATTAAACTCTACAAAAGAAAGACCCAAGAAGGAGGGAGTATTATGGATTTTGAAACAATTGTAAAAAGTTTGCCAGAAGATCAACAGACTCTAGTAAACGAAGCTATCACTAAAGCCAAAGCAGAAGTTCCAGAAGGTTTAGTACCTAAGACCGATCTAGAAACCGCAGAAGCCAAAGCGTTAGCCGCAGAGGGTGAAGTAGCCAAGCTTAAAGCTCAATTGGAGGTTAAGACTGAAAACAAGTCAGCTGAAGAAATTCTGAAAAGCACCGACTTGGATCCAGCTATCCGCGCACTGTTAGAAAGTAACATTGCAAAAACCAAAGCTGCTGAAGTGGCTATTCAGAAAATGCAGGAAAATGCAGAAGCAGTAGAATTCGTAGCGAAAGCTAAAGAAGTTGCTTTTGTACCTGAAGCTGACGTTAAGGTAGTTGAGCTACTGAAGAGCGTTAAGAGCATTGACGGTGCTGTCGACAAAGTCATGGACATCTTGAAATCAGTAAATGTTCTGATTGAAAAAGGAAATGCCTTTAAAGAAGTAGGAACCGGTGGAACTGGAGCAACTGGCAGTGATGCTGACGCTGCTTGGGCCACGATTGAGAAAACTGCGGACTCATTAGTAGTCAAAGGTAATATCTCTAAAGAGAAGGCCATCGAGATGGTCATGGAACAACAGCCTGCTCTATATAAAACCTATGTAGACGCGCTGAGATCATAAGGAGGAATTTAGATGAAAGCATTCGAACAACCAGGACAAGCGATCACATTAATGCCAGCTACCACTATGGACGCTAATAAGCATAAATTTGGTGTTGTTGACGCTAACGGTAAGTTAGCTTTAGCTGGGGCAGGCGTAGCAGCCGCTGGAGTCATCCAGATCCCAGGTATCGTAGGAGAACCTACACGAGTTATGACAAATGGTGTATCATTTATCACCATCGGTGCTACTTTAACCGCAGGGCAAGAAGTAGAGAGCAATGCTGCAGGATTAGCTATCCCACTGAACACAGGAAAGTCCTTAGGGATTTGCTTGGTTGGTGGAGCTGCTAACTCTATTGGCAGTATTCTATTGAAATAAGGAGGATTAAAGGATGCCAACAAGACAACAGATCCATATTGACAGAGCGCTAACCAATATCTCGGTAGCGTACATGCAGGATGCTTCAAACTTTATCGCAGATAGAGTATTCCCAATCATTCCTGTACAGAAACAATCTGACTTGTACTTCATCTACAACAGAGGAGACTTCTTACGGGATGAGGCTGCAGAACGAGCCGCCGGAACAGAATCGGCTGGGGGCGACTACAACATTGAACAATCAGAACCATACTTCTGCCGTGTACACGCTTTCCACAAAGACATTAACGAGCAAGATCGTGTGAACTCTGATGATCCATTAACACCAGACATTGACGCTACCGAATTCATTTCCGGTAAGCTGTTGATCAAACGAGAAGTCCTTTGGGCTACTAACTTCTTTGGTCCTAGTATCTGGGGTAAAGACGTACAAGGTGTGGCTTCTGGTCCTACCGCTGGTCAAACTTTACAATGGGATTCAGCTACATCTGATCCAGTTAAGGTTATCAAGTTCGAATCTACCAAGATGAGTGAGGGCACTGGCTACAGACCAAACACACTGGTACTTAGCCCATACGCCAAAGATGCTCTGTTAGAACATCCAGACGTATTAGATAGAATCAAATACACACAGAAGGGTATTGCTTCTATTGACCTACTTGCTCAGCTGTTCGAAGTTGAAAATGTGTATGTAGCAAATGCTATTTACAATACTGCCGCTAAGGGTGCAACCGAAGCTACTCAGTTTGTAATGGGTAAACATGCATTACTGTGTTATTCTGAAAAACGTCCTGGCTTGAAGAAACCATCCGCTGGTTACATCTTCGCTTGGAAGGGACTTAAGGGCGCTGGCGCTTACGGTAACCGAGTTGTACGAATTCCTATGCCTTGGTTGGGAATGGATACAGAACGTGTTGAGGGAGAAATGGCTTTCGACATGCGTAAAGTAGCTGCTGATCTAGGCGTCTTCTTTAAGGACATTGTAGCCTAATGTATTTGGGAACGGATGGCGGGCTCTTCGTAGTTCGCCGACCATTCAAAGCTCATGGCGTTGTATATCTAGTAGGAGACCTTATCAAGGATCCTACTGAGATCAAGTTGTTTAGATCGCGACTGGTTGATAGAGATGTCATCGAGTTCATCCCTGGACAGGATAAAGTCAATGCAAATTGGCTAGACTACCTTGAAGCCCGGACTCAGGCCAAATTAGATCCACAAATCTACCTTCTAAGTGGCAGAGAGCCGATAAAAGAAGAAGTAGCCGAAGTGGAATCTCCTCCGGTAGTAGCTCCGAAAGTTGCTCCAAAGGTAGCTCCCAAAGTGGTGCAGTCTGCAGTAAAGAAACCAACTACGAAGTAGGAGGTGACTTATGTCTTGGACGTATACAGGAAATCCGAATGCGGATGACTTGAGTATGGTTAGATTCCTGATTGCTGATACTGACGTCGATGACCCCAAGTTATCGAATGAGGAGATCAATGCATTTCTAGGAACGAACGATACGGTAGAGTACGCAGCCCTCGTGTGTGTGAAATACTTAGTTACTAAGTATGCAGGAGAATGCGATTATAAGATCGGACCTGAATCGGTAACTGCGTCTCAGCGGTATAAACAGTATAAACAGCTGTATGCTGAGATGAAATTCGATCAGTCGATCAAAAACACAATTCCACAAATGGCAGATCTAGGAGTACCGATCTTTCAGGTTGGTATGATGGATGACGACGGTGGTTGCTAATGGATGCGCAAGTTCGCAAACGTATGAAGCAGGATATCACCTGGTGGAAGAAAACCGGAGAGGTTGACGGAGACGGCACTTGGGCTGCTCCTGAGGTGCTGAAAGGGTATAGTGTTCCTAGCTATAAAGTAATAACTAATAGAGAGGGAACAGAAGTACAAGTAAACACTGCCATTATAATGGACGCCAAATATCTATCAAAGATACATGACCAGGACGAAGTCGCAACAGACTTCATATCCAGAGCCACAGTACAGGCGGTTATCCCCTATCCGTCGCTCGGTAATGGGTATGAACTGATCCAGGTGATGATATGAAATTGGATATACAGATTGACGGCGTAAAAGAATTCACAAAGTATTGTGGACGAATTGAAGCAGACGTAGAAGCGAAGAGCCGAAAATATAGTCTGCAGGCAGCCCAAGAAATCATGAAGGAGAGTCTAGAAGAGGTACCAAGAGAAACTGGTGCCCTCGCTGACTCTGCTTTCATAGAACAAGAAGGTACCACTGTGGTGTTTGGATACGGTGGACCTAATGTTCAGAATAACGAGAAGTCAAAAGAATTAACTGAAGAGTATATGGTAGCCGTACATGAACGATTGGATGTTAAGCATCCAGTTGGAAAAGCTAAGTTTCTAGAAGACCCAGTGAATAATCACTCAGACTCCTTCTTCACAAAGTTGAGTGACCAATTCCTAGGCTGGTTAGGAGGGTGACATGGATCTGCTCGAGGCAATCATTGACTACATTATAGTAGCAGGCTACGCTACTGTCAAGGATACAGATATCTTTAAAGATACATCACCTGTATCGCCGGACGAGCTCGTAGCCGTATACGAATACAATGGTACTCCAGTTGCAGCATTTACTGACATGAGTGTCCGATCTGTACAGGTTACGGTAAGGGCAAAGAAGGCAGCTGTAGCGAAAACAAAAATCTGGAACATCTACAGATCTATGCATAAAGAAGAACTGATGATCACCTTGGGTGGTAAGACTTGCTTAATAGCAATGAGAAACACACCCATTAAGATTGATGTCGACGAAAAGCATAGAACTATATTTGCATTCAATTGTGGTATAACCACAAACATTAATTAAGGAGGAACTTTACATGGCAATGAGAATAGGTTGTGATAACCTAGTTTATGCACTTATGACGGCTGAGGATACAGCATTAGCTGCTCCTACCTATGGAACGATTAAAAAAGCTCCAGGTGTCATGAGTCTTAACATTAATCCTAACGCATCAATGGAGACTGCGTTCTTCGACGATGGTCCTGGAGATACAGCAGCAACCTTGGGTAAGATCGAGGTTGAAATTCAAAAGAACAGCTTAGATACCCAGATCAAAGCTGACCTATTAGGTCATAAAATTGATACTAATGGTGGACTCGTATCTGCTGCTAATGATACTCCACCATGGGTAGCTATTGGCTTTAGAACACTTAAGTCTAACGGAACATACAAATATGTCTGGTTATACAAAGGTCGGTTCTCTGACCCAGAAGACACCAACGAAACCAAAGGTGATAGCATTAACTTCCAGTCTGATACCATCAAGGGTCAGTTTGCTAGTTTAATCTTCCCCATTACGGTTGACGGTGTGGCCAAGAAGCCCTGGAAGTATGAAATTGATCAAGAATTTGCTACGGCTGATGCGGACATCATTGCAGACTGGTTTACCAGTGTTATGATGCCTAACGCAACACCTACACCTTAGGAGGAAGTAATGGCTAAAGTCGCTGATGTAAAGAGAAATGATATCAAACTGACATTAAGCGACGGGATTGAGCGTGATTTAAAATTCACGCTCAACTCGTTCGCTGAATTAGAAGACTCGTACGGTTCTATTGACGCTGCTTTCGATAAGCTGGAAAAGGAGAATAGTATGAAAGCTCTTCGATCAATTATCTGGGCTGGGTTGCTTCATGAGGAACCAGCATTGACAGAAAAACAGGTCGGTAATCTTATTGATATGAGATATATGCAAGACCTAGTAGATACATTAGGAGAAGTACTGGAGCAGGATATGCCAGCACCAGAACCTCTTAAGGCACTAGACCCAAACGTAACCGTCCCGAAATAGATCCTTTCAAAAAGGATGAGTGGGACTGGCCCTATATTCTTTATATAGGACGAGTTGCTCTCGGTTATCGGGACAATGAAATTTGGAACCTCACACCCCGATTCTTTAAGGCACAGATGGATGTACACATATATGTGAAGCAACTTGAAAGTGGTGAGGCTCCTGAAAGAGATGACTCTGTCGGGTACATTGACCAACTTAGCGGTTGGTAGTTAGGAGGTAAAGTATGGCTAGATTTGCAGATCTAACAGCTAGACTGCGATTAGACACATCAGGACTTAGAAATGGACTAAAGAGCGCTTCCGCATCCGTACAGCAATTCTCTACTGACATGCATGAGAAGATCAAAAATAACATGGTTGCTCCTATCAAGGACGCCAAGTTTCAATTCAAAGATGTCGCTCGTATTGTACAGGGTATCTTGCTATCGCAAGTATTTTATGCAGGATTGGGAGCCATCAAACAATCAATAAATGCTGTATGGGAATTCAGCAAGAGTCTAGAATATGCAGATATGATCTACTCAAACCTTTTTGGGAGTACGGCACTAGCACAGGAGTTTATTAATGTATTAAAAGACTTCTCCGCTATTACGCCTTTCTCATTTAGTGAGGCAGAAGCTGCGTCTAAAAGGCTGCTTGCTTATGGTATACAGTACCAAAATGTAATGTACGTTATGCAAGGCGTCTTGGCTGCCTCAACAGTACAGAATAAGCCAGAAGCCATTGAGCCAATATCCAGAGCCTTGGGGCAGATCTACACAAAGGGCAAGCTCATGAACGAGGAGCTAAGACAGCTTGCAGAAGCCGGAATCCCAGTGTACGATATCCTGAGGGAAAAGTTAGGATTGACTTCTGAACAGATTGCTGAGATAGGAGATCAAGCAATACCAGCAAGTACAGCAATTAATGCTCTAGTTGATGGTATCAATGAACGATTTGGATCTTCTCTAGCTCAGTCAGCACAAACGACTACAGGTATTATCAGTAATATCAAAGATAACGCTCTTATGCTTTTCTCTGGTATATTCACACCGCTGTTTGATCAAATTCATGATGCCCTAGCTATCGTTGGGGATGGTATGGATAAATTACGAGCTGCCTTTGATATAGGTGGCATTGGCGGAGTGTTCGAAGCTTTAATTCCTCCAGAGTTCCGTAATGAAGTAAAACTGCTAATTGTCAACTTGATGAGTCTCTGGTCAGTACTTAAGACTGGATTAACTCTCGGGATGCAGATCTTAGGGCAGATGATCGTACCGATCATGAGAGCTCTGAATGCGGTGCTACCAATCATCAATGCGGTAACTGGGACGGTAATTAGTTTGCTAAGTATGCTAGCGTCGAACACGCAAATTGTACAAGTTCTCACCACCATGGTACTCGCTGCTGCGGGAGCCTGGATGATGTATAAGACTCAGATGCTACTTGCTGCATTGGTAACCACCCTAGTAAAGGGCATGTCTACCGTTATCGGTGGTTTAGGTACAGCTCTATCCTGGATTGCTTTACATCCAGTGTGGGCGGTCTTCGCCTTAGGTATTGGTCTATTGATTGCTCTTACGGGAGCAAGTGAACGTCTACGAGCTTCGATAGCTGGTCTGTACGGCTCCTTCTTATCATTAGGTGGAGTTGACTATAAGCAAATATTGATGCCAGAGACGAAACAAAGAGCGGCTGACTTAACTAAGTTCAACCAAGCTCTAGATACCACAAATGACAATATGAGTAATCTAGCAGATAGTACAGGTAATGCGGCCAAGGCAGCTAAAAGTCTATTTGCTTTTGACGAAGTATTCAAACTCACCAACCCAGACGAAACCGGAGGAGAAACTGTACCAGGTATTGAGGTTCCAAAGGTACCTGATATTGGCCTTCCAGAGGTCACTACTCCAGAGACTCCAGACTTTACAGAGTATGTAGGTAATATCTGGGAATCACTTAAGAACGCACTGTTGGGTAAGAACTTCTTCCAATTGATTAATGACTTCTTCTGGGGACCACTTAAAGACGCATTTGGCTGGTCCAATATGCAAACTATTGCAGTTGAGTTCTTAACCGGGTTTGGAGCTGTACTAGGTGGTATCGGAACTGGTATCATAAAGCTATTGGGCGCTGCAGGCTGGGCAGATATCAAGTTTGCTGTAGCAGCGATTGTCCGAGAGTTTATGGAGGGCGGCTTTAAAGATGGGATGGCAGGAATTGGTGCCGTATTCAAGGCTGGTATAGAGGACGTAGGATTATTTACAGCACTTAAGAACGGCTTCAAAGGACTACTCAAGGGAGCGATTGTAGGAGCTATTGTAGACCTAGTTGTAGGTACGATAGCAGCTCAGTGGGCTGAGAAAATTCGAGAGATATTCAAGTTATCACCATCTGCGTTGGAAAATGCTGGATGGGGACAACTCATACTAGGCACCTTAGGTGGTATCATAGGTGGTCTTGTCGGAGGGCCTTTAGGAGCTATAATTGGTATTGCTATTGGAGACTTAGTAGGTTCTGTACTTGGAGTCTTCTGGGACAGAACAGTAACTGAGCTAGCAGCTATACCTGCTGGTTGGTGGAAGATGATCACTGACGCGTGGACTTTCGATGATAAGGAGTCTATGGCAGAAAGAATCTTCGACTGGTTGAAAGCCAGCTTTGCTGTAGCATTCTCTGCTGTGTTAGTCCCACTCCAGATTCTATGGACTGGATTACTCAAGCCACTGATCGACGGTATCGGAGCACTCTTCGGAGTCGATGTTACTGGCACGATAGCTTCATTCTTTGCTAACTTTGGCACAAACGTAGAAAACTTCAGAAACACAACTGGTCCAGCAATTATGGGCTGGTGTGAAGAAACCGGAACCGCATTTGTGAATTGGCGAGCTGGTGTTGGTGAAACTATCATGGGTTGGTGTAATGATGCAGGAACTGCATTCGTTAACTGGCGAGATGGAGTAAACTTAGGCTTCACTACATTCTTCTTAAATGTATGGACTGGCTTTACTACATTCTTTACGAATGTAAGTACAGGATTGGTCACATTCCTAACGACAGCATGGACGAACATAACAACCTGGTGTACTAATACGTTTACAGGATTCACAACTTGGATGACAAACTTGTGGACTGGGTTTACAACATTCTTTACTAATATCGGAACCGGCTTGATTACATTCTTAACCACAGCTTGGACTAACATTACAACTTGGATCACAAACACATTTACGAGCTTCACAACCTGGTTTGCTAACAACGCAACGGGCTTTACGAACTTCTTTTCAAACATACTAGGACAGCTAGGTGGTTGGATTGGTGGAACGATTGGAGCCATTGGTGGTTGGATCGGAAGTACTGGTGGACAGTTTAGTGGTTGGTTTGGAAGTATCATTGGAGGCTTTGCTGGATGGGCAGGTAGTGTTCTAGGTACCATTGGTAGTTGGATAGCACAGGCTGCTGGAGCATTCTCCGGATGGTGTGGACAGCTATCAGGTATGTTTAATGGCTGGTGGGCAGGCGTCATCAATGGATTCTACAACTTCGGTGCTGGAATCTACAATGCTATCGCAGGCTGGATTGGACAGGCAGCAAGCCTAGTGCAAGGATTGGTTGATACTGCTCAAGCAGCTGTGTCTGCCATATCATCAGTATTCAGCTCAAGCAGCTCTGGATCCTATTCGGTAACCTCATCACTTGGTTCCTCTGCTGGCATCGGTCATGCTACCGGTGGTGTATTCAATCGAGAGCATATGGCCAACTTTGCTGAGGGTAATAAAGCGGAAGCCATTATTCCATTGGAGAACAATAGTGCAATGCAACCATTCGTGGATGCCGTAGCTAATGGCTTAACAGCTGTACTAGCTCCTATGATGGCAGGCAATTCAAACAATCAAGAACAGAAGCAACCTTTATACGTAGGCACATTGATTGCTGATGATAAGGGTCTGAAAGAACTTAATCGCAAGATGCAAGTGATTCAACTAGCAGAGGATGCTAGGAAGGGGTAAGTATGGCAAACTTTACAATCAATGGTACTGCTATTAAGAACCCTACCACCTTCAAAAAAGAAAGATACAATATCACTACCTTGGAGCGTCTAGCAGACGCTTCAATGGCTGGTGATCTAATAGCTCAGAAACGAAAATTTTATTTCACCTATGATGCTATTACAGGACACGACCTAGATACAATACTTGATGTTATCTGGGAGAGTGCTGCTCTATTCTTCACGTTGGGCTATCTCGAAAATGGAACTAGCAAAACAGCTGAAGTTTATGTTGGATCTATTCCATCAGAATTGCATAGAGCTGGAGTATCTTCCAATTGGGTTTGGAAGGGTGTTAACTTTAATCTTATAGAAAGGTAGGAGGATGTATGGCTAGAAGATCAACAAACGATGATTACAATGCAACTAGTAGGAACCTCCTCCTTAAAGTAGAAATCTACTTTGATGGTCTATCTAATCCACCTCTGGTTGTAACTCGATCCAATTATCTCATGACCTGTTCTGGACTAGAGGAGTCCGGAGCTGAAGATGCAAATCCATTAGGAGCTATATCAGCTAATGAGGTTGACATTACTCTGTTCAGCCAGAACGGAATGTTTAACCCAGCAAATACGACTAGCCCCTACTATGGTAAGATGATATTAGATCTACCCCTTAAGGTGTTTATTAAACCAAATGATGATACAGTTGATTGGGATCCATTAGGAGTATTCTATGTTACGAACTGGTCTGCTCCCAGTGCTGGGACTACAGCAGATATAACCGCCGCGGATGAGTTGCAAAAGTTGTTTAGACTTCCTCAACCGAATATACCAGTCACTCGTAATCAATCGTTCATTAACTTTTTCGAACAAATCTTTACTGCTCTTGGATTTACCGCAGAAGTAAGCGATCTATTGATCGAAGAACTCAACTTTACGTATGCAAATGATAAACCACGGGTGCTATTACAGGAATTAGTAAGAGCTGCAGTGGCTTATTGCACAACAGACAAAAATGGTAAGATCGTGGTGAAACCCTTCTTGGGTAATGGAGCCATAGTAGCCACTATCACTGATAGTGATCAGATCAATGATATTAAGCTAACTCAATCAGTGTTGAAAACCTATGATGGGGTACAGTTAATTTATCATACTCATCAATTGTCCGAACAACAGACAGTTGTAGATTTGAAAGGAGTACCAGTTGGTGCTGGGACTAAGGTACTAGATACCGTCTCATTCAGTAAAACACCACTATTAACCGTTACCGGGATTAAGACTACAGCAAAACCAAATATGCTCAAGATCAATCAGTATGAGGCAACAACCAAAGATATCGTATTAACCGTACAGAATGATGGAGCACAGATGGATTGTGATATTAATGTACGAGGAATCGTAGTTGAGACCGTTGCTACCGTATTAGCTGAAATGTGCAATAACCCATTGAAGCTAGAAAGTCTCTTTATTCAGAACGCAGCGTATGCTACCAAGTATCAAGAGTTAATGAAGAAGTTTGTAAACAATCCACTTCCGACCATTGAACTAACAGTTCGAGGTAACCCGCTGCTGTCTATCGGAGACAAGGTATATGTAGACAGTAAGAAGTACAAGTTGAAGTATACTGGGATCGTGCAGAGACACACGTATGAATACTCAGGTGGTCTAACGAGTAAGTTAACACTGCTAAATGCATTGATACTGGAGGGATAGTATGGCATATGGAAAAAGCATATTATCCAGTATTCCTGCAGATTGGGTCGTCGAAAATGGATCACTAACTAACACCACAATGGTACTCCAAGCTAATGGTTCAGCTCTTTATAGCATTAAACTTGAGGATACGGAGAAGCTACCAGAGACGGCAGAAGTTACTATTGTTACCACCACATTAGGGATACTGGGTAATAGAGTGGATGTTATCGGGGTACTCGATGACAACACAGTAGTGGCACATCAGTTACCGTTAGTAGACACCGGCAATGGTATCTACACAACTATAATTGATTTCCCTGAAGAGTCCTATGTATCTTTTACATTCAAGGTCAGCTCCAAAGAAGGATTAACCATTACAGAGTGGTCTCTTAATACTCCAGTGTCTGCGGATTTCACTGAGGTCATCAATGGTGTCAAGCAAGAGATTCCTAAGCTACTTTGGGATTATAATACCTTAGAGTTTCAAGTCGGTCAAGAAGAGTGTACTGTCGGAATGATATCGGCTAGACTCTCAAAGAATGGAGACCTACAAGGACATCTACAGATTAACTTCACAGCCTCAGAAAATTCAGTTGTAGTCATTCGTATATTTGATAATGAGATACAAGAGCTATACTCCCCTATCGAATATGTTGTCAAGAGAGGACGAAACTCGGTTGGTATACCTCATTCGTATCTTAAACGTAAGATCGGCATTCATAACTTCTTAGTTACGATGCAAACAAGAACAGGTACCCTGACGGTTGAGACTCGAGGCTTTCTGTATACAATAGATGGTGGCTACTTAGCTACACGAGTAGTCGATGTGGGTTATGAGTTGTATGACTTAACAATTAAGCAGTTACCAACGGAGCAAGATCCATCTGAAATTTATGCAGTGTGCATAGATGATGGAAAAGCCTTAGTGCGAAAACGCATTCTTAATGAAGAAGTAGCGATCGCGTGGGAACCAGTATATATTATAGAGGATGCTATACAGGCTTGTATAGAGTTTCACGGATTGTGGATTCTACGAGATGGCGAGCAGGGATTTACATTAGAGACGGAAGAGGTACCGTTTGTGGTGTGGAGGGACGCTACTAATGTGCTGTGGTCTCAGCGAGGCTCAGATGTTACTACTAAGTTTCAAATGGCTGCTAGCGTGTCAGACATATCCTTATGTATGAGTTATAACTTTGCTCCTGATATACAGTACGATCAAGGTGTTGTATGCACCTACATCAAAGATGGTAAAGTCTATTATAAAAATTTATGTAGGCAAGATATGGTAGGCACCTTGGTGTGGAGCGCTGAAAGAGAACTTGTAGTACTGGGCTCTGGCAATACGGATGTTATGGTAGCTAGGCTCAATGATTACAGAACCGTTATTAATGCTGTAAATAGTAAGTCTCAGTGGCTTGTAAGTGCTCGTGGCTATGTTGGGCAATCTATTAAACCTGAGAGGTTCTATTTAGGTATGAAACAGGCAGCACTGCAGCCATTCACAATAACTGAAATAAAAGATATATCCATTAACAGTAATGAGGTATTTAGTGTTGCTGAAGTCCCAACAGATAATCCCCTTAATATTTTGTGGTATGGGACAGAGACTCCAACTATCACATCCTTTAGTATTACTAGTTATTTGTGGTCTTCCCCATTTACTATTGAACTAACCTGCTCACATCCTTTGCTTCTAAGTGAACACTATGCTAATAACTTTAAAGTCTATAAAGCTTCTGGGTTATGCACAGTAGTAGATGTAAGCCTCATGGGGGCAGTAGTAACTCTAACAATAGCGGACACTATAAGTGTTATGGATACTGTTACCGTGGCATTCAGGGGTAACACTGCTGTACGTTATGTCGCATACAATGACTTTATTCTGCCTGTGCCAAGTATGAGTGTATCCGTAGGCAACCCTGTTATGACTGTAAGAGAGCTATTTAGTCTTACTACCGCTGCTGCCAGTTTGCTGCCAATCACCACGACAGCATATGTAGATATGGATGCTTTGGTAGCAACTGACACTTTCATACTAACACACACAGTAGCTAACATTACTACCATAGATGCTACATTAGTTGGTGATTTTCCACTCTAGAAAGGATTCTAATATGATACAAATAAAAAATAACTATCAGTTTGAACTTGTTGACAGTCAGACTGGTGAAGTAAAACAAACAGTAGAATGTCACAACACTGTATTAAGTGCCGTGATAGAGAATATGAAAAAGGGAGCGTTCTATATCCCAAACACGATTTCTCTAGGTACAGCTACAGGTATAATTTGGCGGTATGTTACAGACGCTTCTGAGGGGTTATCTGGAGCATCTAATGTATTAACTGTAACTTATCCAACAGCTAAACGTGTTTTAAAATTGACAGTTGCAGCCAGTCAAGCAAATGGGGCACTGACTAGCTGTTATCTTGGTCAATACGGTAGTTGGAATTCACGATCAGACACATTGTTAACGTCTGCATTATTTACTGATGCTGAAGGTAATCCTATAGTAATAAACAAAACAGCAACAGACATATTAAATGTAACGGTCACAGTACAGTATGTGTACACACATATTCAGCATCCAAAAGAAGGCACAGAGGTATTTATGTGCCCAGGAGACAAGTGTGCACTATTTAATAACTTAATTGGTAACTATGGCGGAATGTACGCAGGCTTTTCTATGTATGCTGCTAGTAAGTATGACGAGCGTCAGACAAAGGTAAACGCTAACTCAGACACAGCCACTGGCACAACATTAGACGGTGTGGCCAATAGACAGGGATTAAAACTACTGTATAATAATGGTGATGGACATCTGGGATGGGAAATACGCTCACTCTTTATTGCTGGGCTTGGCGCATTTAACATAACTGAGACATCATTTCCTCCAGCACCATTTCCCAAGTATCAGGTAGGAGTAGGAGATGGCACAAATAAAGAGTTTCACATCAAAACACCCAGCTGTAAGGAAGGCACACAAAAGGTATACATAAATAGTGTGTTAAAGACTGAAGGAGTGGATTACACCTTTTACCCCTACAACGTAAAAGATTTTATGCAGAACTGGCTAAGTGGGGATAGAACGTTAGCTTCATACCCTCCAGAAGGCTCTAGTCATTACTCTTGGGACTACATGGGAGGACCCTTCTACCCATCAGTATATAATTGGGATCAGTATAAAACAACACCGCTGCCTGTTGTTTTTGATTTCTTACAAGCTAAGACTGTGAATGCTGTAATAGTTAGTTCAGTAGATGGTCAGCATTACCAAAAAGAGTCAAATAATGTAAAAATAGAGTACTCCACCGATGGCACTACTTGGGCTGTATTTACGCCAGTGACCGGTTTGGCTGTAGATACACCCGTGGTATTTCCTGAGGTTACTGCTAGATATTGGAGAATCACTGGCAATGCTGCTACATACCCATATTATAGTAGTACTGGACTTAAGGGTTACGCATTGCTGTTTGGCTATTATAAGCCTAGTATAGTCTTTACTGTTGCACCAGGAGTTAACGATGTAGTAGAAATAGAGTATAGCCTTAAGTATCCATTTAAGAATGACAGATATACCATCTCTGCTGGGTACACGTACGAGTTCAATGTAGGATAGGAGGCGCCATGGCGTATGGAAATGATTTACTATCTCACGTGCCTGCAGACTGGATTGTAGATAATGCAAGTCTTACCAGCTCATCCATAACGCTTGAGGCGCACGGCACGGCGGCACTGAAAATTGCAAACCTCGACACCATGCCAGATGGACTACTACTGGTACTCATCGCAGAAACTTATGGCTCAGCTGATAAAGCTGAGCTCTTAGTTGAATACACTGATGGAACAGTCGTATCTCATTACGTACCAGTGGTGGATACAGGTAACGGTATACTCAAGACTGAGTTGCTTGTGCCTGAGGGAGACTTTAAGGAATTACAATTTGTAGTTTCCTCCACTGAAGGATTAGTCATAAGTGAGTATTCACTACTCGCCCCAGTGTCGGAAGACTTTACAGAAGTTATTGATGGTGTGAAGCAAGAGATTCCGAAATTGCTGTATGACTACAACACCTTGGAATTTCAAATAGGTCAAGAGGAATGCACAATCAGTATCATATCAATGAAGCTAAGTAAGAACGCTGATCTACAAGGACACCTGCAGATTAACTGTACGGCCAGTGAAGACTCAGTAGTTGTACTCAGAATATTTGATAATGAGATTCAGGAGCTATACACTCCAATAGAGTTCACAGTTGAGCGAGGTAGAAATAGTGTAGGCGTGCCACACTCATACCTTAAACGGAAGATTGGAATTCACAATTACGTAGTTACAGCCCAAGTTAAGACTGGTACTATTACAGTAGAAACTAGGGGTGTACTATACACCATTGATGGTGGCTACATGGCAACCAGAATTATGGATGTTGGTTATGAATTATATGATCTCACACTGAAGCAGCTTCCCGAGGAAACAAAGCCATCTGAGATCTGGGCTGTCTGTATTGATGAAGGAAAAGCATTAGTGCGTAGCAGACCGTATAACGAAGAAGTTGCAGTGGCGTGGAATCCAGAGTATATAATTCAAGATGCCATGATGGCATGTATTGAGTTTCATGGTCTCTGGATCCTAAGAGATGCCGCGATTGGGTTCACGTTAGAAACAGAGAATGTGCCACACGTAATGTGGATAGATAGCACTGGTAGATTATGGGATCAAAAAGGTCCAGATGAAACTACCAAGTTTTTATTAGCAGAAGGTGTTTCTTACCTTAGTGCTTGCATGGGTTATAATTATGCTCCTGAGATACAGTATGATCATGGCATTATATGTAGTTACATTAAGTCAGGAATAGTATACTATAAGAATCTAGGCAGATCTAATCTAACTGGCAGCATGTTATGGTCAGCTGAACGAACAATAGACCAGTTTGGAAGTAACAACACATTAATCATGTCCGCCAGACTAAATGATTACCGAGTGTGTATAGGCAGTAATACTAAATGGTTTGTAAGCAACAGAGGCTACGTAGGGCAGAGTGTTAGACCTGAATTGTTCTATCTAAGTACACACAAAGAAACAGCACATGTAGCTGTAACTACTTACTTAAACATCACAGAAAAGTTTATTACCTCTCCACCTGAGGGTAGTAGCTTAGTAATCTTACCTGCTATGGATAGTATCACAGTAGCCAATTATGATTACGAGGCAGTCATTGCTGAGACTACATTAAGTATCTTATCCAATGAGATTGTCTCACAGAGTCAGTTTAAGATTAATTTCAATGTGCCTATTAGAGTGTCAAATAATGCAGAACGTTTTGTGTTGGCAGCTACACCTAGTAAGCAATATAGTGTAGCTAGTCTTGTCGCAATTGATAATAGTATAGTTGTAACACTAACTGATGTAGTGGATACCTTAGGGCCTCTAATTATAACCATCACAAGTGTGCCACTGATTAAGTATAAGGCCAATAGCCTGTTTTGGCGAACAATACCAAAACAGATATGCAATGTTTATATCAGAGCACAGAAGCCTACAGATGAGGTATCGTTGACCACTAACAATGATGCTCACGTGCATCCAATTACATACTTAACCATACAAGAGATTACAAGAGTTGCTCCGTCAGAAGCAGTAGAGCTAACAACGGCACAGGCTAGTGCTAGTGTAGTTATTACAGACTATATCCTGATAGGAGACACGCCAATATAGGAGGAGAGTAATGCAAAAAACAAAAAATGAGTACCACTTGTGCTTAGTAGACGCACAGACGGGTAAAACAAAACAGGAATTAACTTTTCATAATGTAGTGACAAATAAGGCTTATGACGGTTTACTGATGGGTAGAACTCCAAGTAGTTCCATTAACATAGGAATAGGTAGCGGTACTCCCTCACCTACAGACACTTCATTGTTTACCTGGTTGTGGTCTGGGACATCCTCAATAACCGTATCACAAGCAAAGGATCAGCTTATATGGACCATGACACTGTCTATACCTGCAGAGCAGTGTGTTGGTAACTTAACTGAACTTGGTATAGGTAGTAGAGACTCCTTAGCTACACATGCTATGTTCGCTGATAGCGAAGGTAATCCGATTGCGATTAATAAAACTGCTACAGATATACTGTATATTACTGCGATACTACGCTACTCTTTCTTTAGCACGCCGCATCCAGATGAGGGCACAACTTTCTTTGCTGCTAATTGGAGCTGGCTGTATGGTCCAGTACAGTACTCCAATAACTACGCTAATGTGTATGCACTACTACGTGAACCGGAGGAGTACGAATTAGGTATTAGAAATGGTTATTTCTATATTGGTAAAGCTTTTATAGTGTCTGCTGGAGTAGTTAGTGCAACAATAGAACTAAATTATACAACATTTAACGACTGGAATAATGGTAATGGTTTTGAAATCGCTGGCTTTCTAATTGAGGGTATTGGTATGATCAAGGTTACGCCTGAAGTATTTCCAAGTAGAGCGTTTGGTAAGTATCAGGTAGGGGTAGGAGACGGGACAAATAGATATTTTGATATTAAAACCCCCAGCTGTAAAGCAGGTACACAGAAAGTTTACATTGATGGGGTATTAAAGACAGAGGGTGTAGATTACACATTTAAGCCATACAATGCCAAAGACTTTTGCCAGAATTATGCTAGTACGCAGAGAAAGCATATAGTATCATTTAATAATGCTGATACTAAAACTTACTGCCCGCTACCCACCTATCCGTCCATGAGGTGGGGCGACGTTACGTCCATCATTATTAAAGATCATCCTACAGTATGGGACTTTGGTGTGCCTCAGAAAGTCAACTTTGTATTATCACCAGGTACAAGTAACTATGATAATAACACCAGACTGCAATACTCTACTGACAATATCACATGGACCACGTACACTACATTTGAATTTGCTAAATCTAATGTGCCAAAGATGTTTGACGAGGTAACTGCCAGGTATTGGAGGATTAGCTGTGACCATCTGACTAATAACACTGGTAGATTTATATCACCTAGTCTTAGTGAACATGAATTAGTTCCTGCCTTTGGTTATTATGAACCAAGTATTACATTTAATACGCCACCACCTGTAGATAGTGTGGTTGAGGTAGACTACGACATACAATACCCGTTTAAGAACAATAGACGGACAATAAAAATGGATGTTGGCTTTACATTTTCTAGATAGGAGGGAACATGGAACTTATATTTACGGAAGTACCACTGAGAGCTGATACCAATATCGGCAACCAAGGACATGAACCAGATAATACGCTTATAGATTATTATCTGAAAAATAACAGATTGGAAAATAGAAGCTGTGAGCCACCATTAGATGTGTACACAGATCTACAATGGCAGACTGAGAAAAGACGGATAACGTCCAAAGCAGTGGCCAGGTTTGGAATTAAATCCTTTCCTGGCATGGGGGCGTATGGATGGTATCATACACTACACGAGAATAGAAATATTGTAGTTATACCAATCAACGATCGTAAGGTTAAATACACACCACCAACCTTCACAGTGACAAAAGCAAATAGACAGTTAACATTTGCAATCACACAGCCCAGCGATGAGGACATACAATATGAATGCTTCCGGATAGTTATCCGAAATGGGTACCTTGCAACGGAGTATGTCACGTATGATCTCACGGTTACCGTAATCGCACCCCCACCTGGTACGTATGAGGTGACGATGTTTGGATATCTTGATGTAGATAAGATAAGTGAAGACACTGAGGTATACGACCTTACTATCAGCGCCGCTGAGTCTTGGTATCCAGACGGTATCGAAATGGTTCCTACTGTTACACAGGAAGCGTTAGCGCAGATTGCAAACTCGAAGATGTTCTCGCAAGATACCCCTGCATCCACCTGGTACATCAACCACGGTTTAGGCTATAAGCCAGTGTGCAACGTTGTAGATGAAAACGATGTTACAATACTCGCGACGCCGCGACATATTGATATGAACAACATGGAAGTTTCTTTCGCAGTTGCTTGTATCGGAAAGGTATACATGAAGTAATGCATAAGATAAAGGATAACACGCAGTTCTTTGGCACTCTTCAGAATGCCGCTGGCAAGAATGTAATGGTTGAAGGTGACACCCAAACCTTACCAGTTTACATGGATTGGATTGATGGTCAAGCAGCTGGTGGACTTGCCGTATACGATTCAGCATCAAAAACTAATATGGTTGGGCTGGTTGGTGGGATAACTGAGCAAACTATCTTAAGAACCGAAGATTTTACCACAGGCACTAAGGTTGACTTAACTCTCGCCTCTGGTATATTGAAATTAAGTGAGGTAGTGTAATGGCTAACTATATAACACCAGTAACTGCTGTAGCTAACAATACACATGCCTATCAAATTGATTTTTATAGAGCTAGTAATGTATTAGATGAAGACCATAGCACACACTGGATTACTACTGATAAGTCTGGAGACTACTATATTGACCTAGCCCTTGGAGGTAGCAAAAAATTAGAGGGGGTTAGACTTTCAGTGTTAGCCGCCTATGTGCCTGCTACTTTTGACTTATTGTACTCTACTGATAATGTGAACTGGGCTTCCTGGGCTACCGGTGTGGCTGTTAATATAGCAGACTCTTGGCAGGACACCACACTAACAAAAATAACTTGCTCTTACGTGAGAATTAAACCCAAAAGTACAATAAATTCTGGATACTATCTAATCTCCGGTGTGCGATTCATTGAGGCTTCTGGGCCGACATACAAAGCAGCTGGTAGCTATATCAGTCAACCTATTGATGTGAGCAGTGAGACTTCTATAACTCTACAGTGGGATCAAACAGGAGCGACTGTCGCCGTTAAGACAGCTCTCACAGATACAATTACAGCCCCGACAGAGGGTGATTGGCAGGTGCAAACAAATAGTAGTCTCATCACTAATCCAATAACTAAGAAATACTTATGGGTCAAGGTGCTACTATCCACTACAGATACATCCTCAACACCCACATTTAGTAATTTAAGGGTATTGGCTGGGTCTGATAAGTATGGAATCTTTACTAGGGAAGGTAAATTCGTAGCTCCTATTGATCACACTCACACGGCTGAGATCACATCAATAATCAATGGTACTCTGATTGATACTAATGGAAAGCTAAGAATTAATCTACTACCAGCACTAGCCATCAATGATACTTGGCCAGTAGCCAACGAAGCTGCGATGCTTGCTCTTGATGCCCAACGTGGTGACGTGGCTATAAGAGCAGATGATGAGCAGTCCTATATTCTAATAGCAGACGCTCCTACAGTGCTAGCCAATTGGTTAGTATTAAAGGCTAAAGCTCCTGGAGGTGCTTCAGCAGATGGACATACACATGTAATATCTGATGTTGTGGGTCTTACAACTAAGATGAGTGAGCTAGACACATTAAAAGGTGCTTACGAATCCGATCTAACTACATTCTTAATTATAATGAACGGAGGTGCGTAATGAGTATATTCAGTGAACAGAACACAAGACTAGCACAGGGACTTATAGACGCAAAGGCTGCTATTGAAGCAAAAAATGGTCTGGTTGCTGTGTCTAAAACGACACCGCAGATTGAAGAGATAGTGGCAGGTATTGCAACAGTTAAGTCTGGAAGTGTTTCTGAGGCAATGATATACACAGAGACTCTTCCTACGTTATCGGAGCAGTATATCACCGCGGATGCATCTTTTGACGCTATTATCGATTACTCTACCGTACTAGAACAGGTTATAGAAACCGCCCCTACAAATTATTTTGACGTACCCATACTAGCTTTTGTCGATGGTATGGGAAGTACCGTTTCATAAGGAGGAACAAATGCAAGGACACGTAAAATTTGATGTTTTAAACGCTAGCGGAACAGTGCTAGCCACGCAAGAAAAAGATAATGTAGTACTACCACCGTTAACGGATTTCCTACAGGATCTAGTTAATCTGTATAATACGTCTGGTGGACCTTACCAGGGCAGTGTGCAAGCTATAGCACCTAAGTTTCTGGGGACTGATAACTTGTTAGCTCCAAGCACGTTTGGCCTTGTGCTATTTAATGAGGCAAAAAGCGCCGCAAATAATGGTTATGTTAGTCGCAAGGTACCTCTAGCTTTTGCAGGTAGTACTGTAGCTACTCCAACAGCTACAAAAGGTTCGTTAGTATCTGCTGTAGACATCTTAAACGAGCAGGGCACAAAGCGAGGTATACGCATGGTGTGGGACTTTGCAGCTAACACAGCTAACGGCACTATAGCCTCTGCATGCTTAACTACTCGTGAGTATTGTGACAACACAGTCAGTAAAAGAATGACACAGGTTGCATCTAATGTAATTAATTTCTCATTTGGTAATAGTGATACCAGCAAAGCCAGCATACCAAATGTATGTAGTGGGTACTCACCAAGTGTAGGGGCCTTCGAAGGAGGCAGGAGGGTAGCCTCTATATTAGATAATAGCGACTTCGCCTACTCGCAGGCTGGGGCGCATATGGTAACACGTTCAAAAATAAAGTTAGGGGCTACTGCTGGACCACTATGGACTAATGTAACTAAGCAACTTGTTGCAGCATCAGGCTTCTCAGATGTTTTTAAGGTTGTAGACGATGCTGATGAAAATCAATACATTATCTTTGGGACTGCTCCAACTGGTAATAGAGCTATAGCATATGTAGACAAAACGTCTTTACTAACCACATCTATAACCGAGGTAAGTTGCGTAAATGGTGTAACTATCTATGATTGGGGCTTATGTGGAAAATTCATAATACTTAGCTCTATGAATGGCACGCTTGCGACTAGCATACCCGTACTGTATGCTGTAGATACAGTAGCTAATACGTATAGTAGCATAGCTGTGCCTAACCTACCGGCAGCTGGTTATATCTATGGATGGAACAGAAATATACTAACTTATCGAACAGTAGAAGGTGACTATGCGTGTGATTATAATTATCTCTCATGGTACTCTAATAACCAAGCGTATGCATGCAATAGACACTTAGAATTGTTTACTTCAGATGATGGTAACTCTATAGTACTGAATGCGAATCCACTTGTGGCTGCAGGTACTGACTTTACTGCACTATCCCCTATGCTGAATTTTGGCACACGCCCAACATGCCTTTTGAATTGTGCTAGCTACAATTATACTAGCTGTTATAATTATTTGGAGCTAGGCTTTGCTAGACGTACACTATTCAGTATTTGTAATTTAGATACACCGGTAGTAAAGACTGCCGGACAGGTACTTAGAGTCACATACGATCTGACATGGGCATAAAACAAAGCTTGTAGCTTTAACATAGATAATATGACATCAGGAGGTATCTATTGGAACAATATCAAGTTGTAGTTGCGGTGGTCGCTGGGGTGCTGACTTTCTTAACCTTCGGGAACAAGATATGGGATGGATGGTTGAAACTTTGGCGTTTTCTATTTGGAGCGCCACATGTAGCCATCCAGCAAACAATTGATGATCGCTGCGAAGAGTTCCGAGAGGAGGTAGAAAAAATCTATAGCAGCCAAGAAGAAGCCTGTGGAGCGCTTACAAAGCGTATTGAAGAGGTTAGTACCCGACAAGAAGAGAAGATTGTTGTGATGGATTCCATGATTGAGGGCCAGCGGGCCATACTAAGAGATCGCCTATTCCAAGCATGTGAACATTACATTGATAAAGGTGAGATAAGTACCGCGGCCTTGGAGAACCTAACATTCCTGCATACAGCCTACAATAACCTGGACGGTAATGGAACAGGTGACACGCTGTATTACCAGGCGAAGAAATTAAAAATTAAAATTACGAAGGAGTATGATTATGAGTGAACAAATGAAAACCTATTTAAAGGATACGGCAGTTAAAACGGTAAGAACTATGGCACAGACTGCCTTAGGTGTTATTGGCAGTACCGCACTTATCAATGAAGTTAATTGGTTTGTAGTTGCCTCAGCCACTGCACTGTCTGCAGTAGTATGCGTTCTAATGAGTGCTAGCAATCTACCGGGCAAACAGTAATATGAAGATCCTCGACTTAAGTTACTGTCAAAGACAGGTTGACTGGCCTGCAGTGAAAGCTGCAGGCGTCGAGGCCATTATTGCTAAGTGCAGTCAGGGTCTCGAAAAGGATAGTATGTTTGATTCACACATGCAGGGAGCTGCTAGTGTAGGTCTCCCAGCTGGAGCATATCATTACATGGATTCATTAGACGTCGCCGGAGCTCAGCAAGAAGCTAATTTTGCAATAGATGTATGTAGACCCTACTCATTGATCTGGCCCCTATATGTAGATATGGAAGGCGAATCTATGAATGGAGATATTGATAATGTAGCTGTTACATTTTGTCGCATGGTAGAGGCTGCTGGCTACCGAGGTGGTATTTATGCTGGTCTCTATAACCTACGTAGATTCACTTGGGAGCTAATCAAAGACTTTAGTACGTGGTGTGCTCAGTATTATGATTACTGTAGTTTTGAACATAAAGTAGATCTATGGCAGGAGACTGAAGAGGGTTGGGTTACCGGCATACCTCGAACGGTCGACGTTAATGTTGGTTACACTAATTATTCAAATGGTACTGTCGTGAGTAGACCCGTCTCCTTAGACGAAGCCATATCACAACCCGATGGTGATGCTGAATGCTTTAGTGTTGAGGAACTACAACGTACACTTGGCTTTCTCAACTTTGGACAACCTGAGGTTGATGGTGTTATGGGGAATCAAACTGCTGCTGTGGTCAGAGGAGCTCAGAATGCATATGGTATTGAGGTTGATGGTATACCCGGATCGCTCACATGGAGTAAACTATGTGGTCAGATAACTGCTGTACAGCGGCGTTTGTGTACCATTGGTTATCCAGTTGGAGTAGACGGCCGGCTAGGTCAGTCCGGGATGGAAACTATCGATGCAGTAAAGCGATTTCAGGCCGATCATGGATTGTCCGTTGATGGTATTATTGGACCGATAACATTTGCTCTGATGTTTGATGAGCAGCCACCAGCTCCCGTACATCCAACCGAGCCTACCGTAATCCCAGATCCAGTGGCTCCATCAGTGGATCGCCATCACGAACAAATGACTGAACATTTTAATCGTTGGGAGTTTGCTTGCGAGTGTGCATTCGATGGAGGTCCAGGTTATTGTGATGGCTTTCCAGTTGATATAAGTGCTAATCTGGTAGCTCGTTTAGAAAGAGTACGTGTACGAGTTGGCTTTGGCTTAAACATCAGTTCCGGTGTTCGCTGTCCTCAGTTGAATGCTGATGTAGGAGGTGTTCCCGATTCACAACATATGCTCGGACTTGCTGCAGATGTTACTGTGCATTCTGCTAATGGTCTGTCTGTCCATGAGTTCGCGGTGATCTGTCAAGAAGAGGGAATGAAGACAATTGAATATGAAGATATGAGTTTTGTACATTGTCAGGTAAGTGAATAGGAGGAATTATGGAAAAGTTTAGAGAACCAATATTAGTTATGGCAGGTATTCGGGACGAAGATGGAAATGAGTACGGGTTGGCACAACACGAACATCCAGGGACAGAGAGCACAGCTCTAGCGGAGGAGATCATTGAGTCCCGAAAAGGCAAGGTCACTCTGGGTGAAAAAATTAATGAAATTGATACGCAATTGGCTGAAAAAGCGAATCAATCTGAGATTCTAAATGGGCTAACCGCAAAAGATGGCGTGAAAACTTGGGCACAATTGCAAACCATGACAACCGGCAATAATATAGGTGACTATTATTATTGTTCCGATGGGAATGGGGTTAGTCCAGCTGGAAATTATCGATGGACTGGCAGTAATTGGTCTTTTGGTGGGACTGGTGACGATGGATACAATTCAGTACAAACGTCAATAAATAGTACAAATATAGATATTAAAAGTGTTCTTACTCCTCAAATTAGAGAATTCAGCGGATTGAAAATATTAGTTACAGGTGACAGCATAACTGACACCGCTGGCACAGCCACAAAAAATGGCACTCATATTTAGCAGATTGGTTAGGCTGTACAATTGTGAACGATGGAAAATCTGCAACTGGGTTAATTCGAGCAAACGGGGGTACTCCGGGAATTTACACTAGAATTGACACGTGGGATATCAACTACGAAGATTTTGATATGATACTGATCATGGGGAATATGAATGATGGGGGAATCGGTTCCACTTTTCCGGTTGGGAGTTTTACAGATAGTGTCGCAACAGCAAGCCAATATGGAGCTCTGCATTCCACAATTCAGAAAATAATCGCAAAATATCCCCATAAGCCAATTGGATGGATTATATCTACTCCGAGATTGGCAAACGCAAGCTATCCATCCCCAAACAACGGAGCATCATGGGGGAATGGGTGGTTTGAGCCGTACTGTCAAGCGATTATAAATGTGTGCAATCATTATTCAATTCCGTTTTTAGATTTGTACCACAAAAGCAATTTGAAACCGTGGAATAGCATATGCAATACCGCATATTTCTATGATGCAGATGGAGTACACCCGAACAACAAAGGGCATGAAATTATCGCATATAAAATTCATGAGTTCATCAAAAATTACATGGGCGCGAACGTTACACAGAAAACTAACTATGTTTGGGAATTAGGCACTATCGTTCCAGATACACCGGTTATCAACTACTCCGCGATAGCGGCTAGATGCAGAATGTTAAAAGACACATTTGGAGCATATAAGCCGGGAATATTTACAGTAAATGATGCGAGCAAGCACAATATTGCAGTGTATTTGCTTAAAAATCCGGTCTACAATGCAGGAACAGGATATACAACTGGATATTTAAATAATACTCCGGCATGGGCAGCTAGCCATCGGATATCCAATGCTGAGGCGACTCACGTGCAAATTGCTATAAAAAATATGAGCGGAGCAGAATTTACAACGACTGAGCTTGCAAATATGAATAAATATATTACATTTATTCCTGATTGATCAAAATTGCGAACTAAATAAAATGGCCATTAAGCACTCGAAAGGGTGCTTTTTAATTCAAAAAATAAAGGAGCCAACTAGGTTCCAATTCACGCACGAGATTTTTCACACTTTCCGAAACAAAGAAAAGAACCGCTATAATATGCGGTTCTTTTTGTTTATTCATTACTATTATCGTCTATTTACAATACTTGATATATTGATTACCTGACGCCAGCAGAACTCCATAGCTAGCATAATCATATACTCTACGTGATTCGTCGTAGGCACCAAATTTGATCCACATTGGAACTCCCTTTAGATCTGGAATCTCTTTAAACAACTCTTGCTCAGTCCGGCTAGTGTATAACATCACCTGGTACTTACGAGCCATCGCCTTTCCAATAAGGAATAGAAGGTCTGCCGGTTGCTCAGTCCACTCTAATCCTCCAAAGATAATACCCTCATGAAGAGGATTCTGAGCTACCTGATCTAATATCTCATCTGCCGTCATTGTAACATCAGGCAATGTTTTGATGTGCTGGTTAAAGCATCCAGGACAGCTACCAAAGCAATCTGCAGCCAGGAGGAGGGCTCCAATGAATGGAGCCTCTCCTAGTCTTTCTTCCTCAATACCCTTAAATGTTATCATCTTTCAAAACTTTCATCTGAACTCTGTCTTTAAACTCTGAAGCCTTACCGGGATTGAACAAATCTACGTTTCTTCGGTACCCAGTAATTCTTTGATACTTCTCAGTTCGAACTCCACAGTGCGGGCACTCATCATAGGTAGCAGCTAACATACCATGTTCTGGGCAGAAGCAATTTACCGGTGACAAGCTAATATAGGGGGTTGCTGACTGTGCAATAACCGTTTGCACTATTTTCTTGGCTGCCGCTGCAGGGATAGGTCCATCTAGGAAATAATGGATAACCGTCCCTCCAGTATGCAAGGCTTGTAGCTCTTCCTGATGTTCGGTTATCTGCTGTATCGTATGCATACTTGATGCAGGCATATGACAACTATTAGTGTAGTATGGAGCTTCCTCAGTTCCCTGAGTAATGATGCCTGGGAACATCTTACGATCCTTTAAGGCCAATCGATAGCAAGTACTCTCAGCCGGAGTGGCCTCTAGGTTGTATAGATTACCTGTCTGCTCTTGATACTCTCGTAACTTCTCTCTCATGAATTCTAAGACTTCGAGACTGAACTCCTTACCTCTTGGATCTACGATGTCATACCCCAATAGGTTCAAGCACATTTCATTCATACCCACATAACCAATGGTACTGAAGTGGCTCCGCAGAGTCCCAACATACGTACTAAATGCTGGTAGTAGGTCCTTACCTAAGATCTCATCCTCAAGATAGGTTCGCTTGATCTCTAACGAGTCTCTTGCTATATCCATGAAGTACTCTAAGTCACCAAAGAATTGTTGCTTGCTCTTTGCACAGTAACCAAATCTAGGTAGATCAAGTGTAACCACACCGATCGAGCCTGTACTATCTCCAGCACCAAATAAACCACCACCACGTCTTAGTAGTTCTCGTTTGTCTAGTCTCAATCTACAACACATAGATCTCGCATCCGCTGGGTCCATATCACTATGAGGTCCGAAGTTGGCGAAATATGGTGTTCCATACTTACCTGTCATCTCCCATAGGAGTTCGTTGTTTTTGTTATCCCAGTCAAACCGTTTGTGTATGTTGTATGTTGGAATTGGATACGCAAATGGTACTTCGTCGAAATCACCTTCGATCATGACTTCGTAGAATGCTTTATTAAACATATCCATTTCTCGTTGGCATTCCTTGTAGGTATAATCTAACATTTTCCCACCAACGATAACCTTCTCATTAAGTAGATCGGCTGGGGGAGTTAGATCCAACGTTATATTACTGAATGCTGGCTCAGCCCCAGCTCTGCTATTACTGTTGATACTGAACACAAAGTTTTGAACATTTTGTCGTACCTCTGCGTAAGTTAATTCATCCTCCTTAATGAATGGTGCTAGTAAAGTATCGACAGAACTAAAGGCTACAGCTCCCATAATCTCGTTCTGAAAAACAGAAGTTAGATTCACTAACTGGTTAATTACGGCTGCAAAGTGTTTTGCTGGTGCCGACGTAGGTATATTACCTACTCCCTTAACTCCCCACAATAGTATTAACTTTAGTGAGTAACCACAACAGTAGATGGTTAATCCACCTAGATCATGAATGTGCAATGATCCATCACGGTAGGCGTCTACAATGTTTGGAGTGTACACCTCACGCAACCAATAATCTTTTTGTACTTCACTTAAGATGTACTTCCCTAGTGCCCCATAACTAAATGGGGTACTAGCATTTTCTTTGACTCTCCAGTCATGTCCTCGTACGTAATCCTCGACCAACGTCTTGCTGCTTAACATACATACCTCCTACAGTATAAATTTATATGACACTTCTTGCTAGAAGGACACACCTTTTGATTGAATCCAGTCTGAATAGCTGAACTCCTCTTTCTTGTAGTTTACTGTTTCTGTGTCGACATCGTAGGATGCTAGAGAACCCCAACGAGCTCCGATATCAACATCTGAGTGGAATGGGACTGTACAATTATATTCTTTAATAGGCGTTTCCACCATCACCTTCATCATATAGGATGCGATCGCTTTCACTGTAGCTGGATCGGCAGGACAATCAATTAACACAGAGTCATGGATTAAATTAATAATGTATGCGTCGTATGTGTACTCGAGTGTTGAATCTGCTTCCATAGCTGCCAGTAGTGTATTGTCTGATGAGATACTCTGAACTCGGAAGTTCTTAGCCTCGTTTGACAGTGACTTAATATTCCCTTGATGAATCAAACCAAATCGTCGATGACGTCCAAACAGAGTTGTTAATGTTTCACCTCGACGTACAGCATCCTCACATGATTGTAGATAAGCCCAGGCGTCTGTATACATAAGAGCCCAAGTATCAATCCAGCGTTGAGCTTCTTCCTTCGTCACATCAAATGTGTTCGATAGATCTCCAGCTCCTCGACCATATGCAATACCAAAGTTTACAGTCTTAGCTTTTCCTCGCAGGTTCTTCATTTCTTGAGAAGTACCATTTGTGTATGCATCACCAAAGATACTTACAGCAACCTCACTATGTAGGTCACCATTAACAAGTGCCTCTGTAAGCTTCTTGTCGTTAGATAGATAAGCTAGAACTCGTAACTCAGCTCCAGAATAATCCACCTCCATCAATACTCGACCAGGTCCTCTAGGAACAAAAGAGTCTCGTACTTCTGCCTTACCACTTGGTACATTCTGTACATTAGGCTCAACACAACTCAGTCGTCCTGTTGCGGTAATATGTAAGTTGAATGTCGGATGCACAATGTCATCAGTATCAGCACACTTGAGATAGCTCATAACATAAGTCGCAAACTCCTTCTTGATCTTTCTAAGGTCTAAAATACGCAATATGAACTCTGGTGGGTTCTCGATAGACTCAAGTACCTCCTCACCCGTACCTCTTTTTGGAGCCCCTCGTAACTTGGGTTTAAGCTTGAGTCGATCATAGATCAACCAAGCTAGTTGCTTGACACTGGTAGGTTTAAATACATCGGATGCGGTCTTAGCTCCAGTTTGTTCTCGATAGGCCTCTTGATTCCAAAACGTAGAAGCTGCATCCTGGATCGCGGTTGTCATCTCTTCGATTTCAGACTCATAATATGGTACTCGACTCAATAGATACTCTCTATCGATCTTCATACCTCGCATTTCTACTTTGCGTAGAAAGTTGGCAGCTGGCATCAATATCTTATTGTAGAGCTTTACGAAATCAGGTTCGTTCTCAATCATAGGTTTGAATACTTCAAATAGCTGACCTGTGTAGTCGGCATCTATTGCCACACGAGCACATAACGCGTCTTTGTGTTTATAATACTCTTCTTCAGTCGTAATGAATTTGAACTGTGAGTTCATCTCACTCTTATATTCATCAGCTCCAAGATATACCGTAGAACACTTACCCAAGCTATGAGTACCATTTGTTTCATTGAGGCAATAGTGTTGATACATTGTGTCATGATCTAGTCTGGCCTCAGTAAATCCTGCATTATGCCATACTGTTGTATCATACTTACCATGATGCCAAACCCACAAGGTGGGAAGGCTGAATAATTGTCTAATTAGGTCTGGATGGAACACCATAGCTTCTCTCGTCACTACCTTAGATACATTCTTTGCGATCTGTATTCCTAGATTCCATATAAGTACAGGCGTATGTCCAATTGGAGTGGTCTCAATATCGGCAGATACCCATGGTCGCTTCTGTACATCCTCAATCAGCTGCTTCAGTTCTTCTCTAGACTCGCAGTATGACCATTGAGTGATTCCAGCATCTAATGTCTGTCCTAGGTAAGCTTGTGCTACTGTGTTAATAACATTCTGAAATACCTTATACTGACCAGGATTGTGCATCAACACAGCTGGATGATATTGAGGTATAATTGATACCCCAGGTAATTCCGCTATATCTAATTGGTTACCCAATACTCTAGTAATTGGTAGTGCCTTCTTGTTAAGTAGAACACAAGTTGTAAATGCACCCAAAGGCATAACTAGGGTAGCTCCACTATCTTTAATTTCCTGTAGTAGCCGATTACGTTCTCTCTGATATCTTTCTGGTGGAATTACTTTATTCTTCTTACTCATTAAATAAGGACAAGCTACAGTAAAATAGCAGTCTTCAATCAAGATTCCACATTGACTTAACGTTTTCCGTAAAACATCTGCTCCATCACTGATGAAGTACTGTCCCTCTCTAATTTCGGTAGCATTTGGAAACTCACCGATAATCACGATCTTTGCTTTCTTCACGGGAGGTAATGGAGACATTTCTAATCTCCCCATTTCATTTCTAATCATAGTATTGTTCCTCTCTCGTCGTTATAAATAAAGTAAAGAGAGCGCAATTATATACGCTCTCCAACTTATTATGCCTGGCAATACTTTATCCAGGAGTTCATATTCTGCTGAAGCAGACCTACGTCACCCTTACCAGTGCTACCGTGGTTAAAGTCAATTTCTGTATTGTCCGGTCTGTTGATATCTGGTGTGTATATTTTGCCTGCTCGAGTATAAACATAAGCGATGGCGGAGTCTGTACCTCGTACTCGATCTCCAAAGGCTCTGTCAATCTCTCCAACCTCTGCTGGATTATCCCAGCAACCTAATAGATGGATCTGCATTGCAACACCAAGACGTGCTGCTTCAGTAATAATGGCATCAACGCACTCTAAACGAACGTTTGTACCCTTACCCATCTCCTCCTGGTACTTCGGAGTAACGAACTTAGACACTCCAATAGTAGTGATGTGTCTTTGTTGCATCATCTCAGTCATACAAGACAGCCACTCATGAAATGTTTCACCTTGAGGAACGGCCATGAACTGATATCGTTGATGCATAAATTCGTCACAGAACTGAATATATGCTTCTTTGGTTCTTCGAAGAGTTTCTTCTTTATCATATACGATGTCTGGTAATACGATCTCAGAGGGTTGTACTTTCTTATACACAGCAGCCAGCTCAGCAGGAGATGGATTAACTCCCTCAGCGGCTCCGTTATCCATGATAACAAACTTACCTTGATCTCGTAGTGTTCTAAAGTACTTTGCGTACTCCTCATTATCTCGAACCATATGAAACAAACACATGTTGTAGTCAGTTGCAGGTTCCTGGCCTAGTAGGGGGGTTGGAAGAATTGTTGCTACTTTCATTCTATACCTCTTTCTGTTTTCAGTTGATCAATAAGTTCAATTAAGATACGTACATTTGAATCTACATCCCGCTCGGATACGTCAAATAGAATCTTATTACAGCTCATCAGTCGATGCAATTTTTTATATCCATCAGCGGCAGCTAATATAGTATTCAAACTCTGTAGCTCATCACCCAACTCCTCATAACGTTGAATCGTTACTGCTGGAGTACACACTAGGGTGATATAAATGAATTCCATCTCGTCCAATCTAGACAAGAGAACATCCATATGCTCAGCTAACGGTGACGGTTGATGTTTCATCAGGGGTTCATATACAATGTCCGATGTGTAGTATCGATCAAAGATAATGCCCTTGTCCATCAGTCCACACTTGATAATATCATCTGTGACAATTCGCATCATATGATCACGATCTAGTCGTTCTGCGTGATATAAAGGTAAGCGGTAATGCTTAGCCAAACGACCAGCAATAGTACTCTTACCTACATTATCAATACCCTCTACAATGATCTTTAGCATACCAGGCCTGTGATAGCTTGATACAGTGCCTTAAACTCTGCTGTATCTTCAAACTTAGATTCAGTCGCATGTCTATCAGCACTAGCCGCAACTGAATACTGACCTCCATTCTTTACGTTGTAACGATGGGCCAGTTTTGCGGCATTGAGTTCAGCTACATTATATAAGGTAAATCCAGAGTGCTTGGCTACTGTCGCAATACCTGCTAAAATATTACTGAGTTTTCCCTCAATGCTGTTACCTTCATATCCTTCTTTGTGCATGATGGCATGTTTCATTTTTTCCTGAGCTGCACACGTGTTCGTCATAATGGACAACACGGCGGTTTGTCTGGGATTAGTATCCGTCAAACAGGTGGTACAATGACTTCGATTCACAAAGATATCTAATTCCTCAAACGCATTAGATGGGAAGTTTATATTTACTTCATTTGCTAGTGCGATCGTGTACCATAGGATATCACCTAGCTCCTTAGCTAATTCCATCTTATTAGGTTCACCAGAGGATAGTAGTTCGATAACCTCTCCAGTTTCACCACCTAATCCTAAGGCCCAGTCAGCGATCGCCATCTCTTTTGATGTATGATCTTTCACTGTCATCAGTGCTTGTGTTGTATAATCTGTTATATTAATCATTAGTTCCCCCTATTTGAATCCATGGTAGTAAATTCCACCATTCTCACCATCTTCGTACACACTCACTTTGATCTTTCGACCTGGATGTTTGATCGCAAATATCTCTGCGATTTCCTGAGCAATCATTTCACACGACTTCTCAACGTTAATCAGCTTAATGTTGAAATCCAATTGGTACTGCAGCTCTCTCTTAATCATGATGAACTCAATCTCACGATCAGAATGTTTTACGTCAACTTCCATCTCGATATGCAGTTCATGACGATGCCACTCCCTTAGAAAGGACACTTCGTCTGGTGCGTCAACATATCGATGAATTAGCTCTTTCCGAGCTTTAACTACAATCGACTTCATATCTGCATTAACTGGAATAGCTCATCACGAGCTTTGTCGTCCAGAAAGAACACTCCATCCAGAGTAGATGTAACCGTATATGCTCCAACTTTATTAACTCCACGAGCTTCCATACAAGTGTGTCTTGCTTTGATAATAACAGCAGCACCGAATGGATTCATTACTTCTTTGAGCGTATCCATAATCTGCTGTCCAATACGTTCTTGTACTTGCAGTCGTCTGGCAAACACATCAACTAGTCGAGCTAACTTACTTAGTCCAACAATTCGACCATCTTGTGGAATATAGGCAATCGTAACAGTTCCAAAGAATGGCATCATATGATGCTCACAGGTACTATAGAATGGTATATCTTTAACTAACACAACATTCTTTTTTCCTTCATCAACAAACATAGCGTCCTCGAGAATCTCTTTCGGGTCCTGTAGGTATCCGCTAAACAGTTCGTCATACATAGATCCTACTCGAAGAGGTGTGTCTCCTAAACCAGCACGATCTCTGTCCTCTTTCGGAATGGTCTTCAATATCTCGTACACGAGGTTGGCTCGTCCGCCAACCACCTCATCCTCCATCAGTCGTCTCTTCTTTTTGCTATTCATACTCTCTCCTCAGTTTGTTCTGTATTGCGGCAAGTCCGATCCACACCTTTTCTTCTCCACCTGGATTATGCTCTTTTAACTTCTCAGTGGTAACCCACATCTGATATTTAAGCTCCTGTGTTCTTGGATCGAATATTTGTATGTGTCCATTCTGTAAACTCTTAAACTGTATATCGCGACCGATTAACCAAGTTTCCATCTGTTGTACTTTTTGTGCCTTACTTGCCTTCATACTTATTTAACTCCGAGCAACTTATGCAGCTGCACACCCATTCGTAAATAACCAGCAGTAAGAACCAAATCCATAGCACGTTGCATTGACTTTTGTGTCTTATCCTTATCGTCTCCATAATCACAAGGTTGTAACCACACAGATCCGCAGGTTTTCTTTTGCTCTTCTGGAATACAGTCGACATTAAAGTCTTCATCGACAACATACTTCAACTCGTTAAACCAACACTGACCATGTATTAAATACTCAGGTGGTTTAGGTGAGCACACAACCCAGTCGAAACCCTCACCAGTTGGAAGTGTACCATTTGTTTCAATACAAACTAGCTTTTCTTCAGCCTGTAGAGCCTCTCGTAATTCAGTTAGGTCATGAATGCATGGTTCTCCACCAGTGATAACTACAATTGGATAGTTGCATAATGCTACAATATCCTCAACTGACATATCATCAGCTGTAGCGTTCCATGATTCCTTTGTGTCACACCACTCACATGCTAGATTACATCCAGCTAGACGTATGAAATTGACGGGCATACCCATCATTGCTCCTTCTCCTTGGATAGATCCAAAGACTTCCATTACCGGATAGGTCATATTACTTCCTCCGTCTTCGTTTTTGTTGTTACTTGCAGCTTCACTGCTGTAAACGTGTCTGTAGCCGCATCAATATGTACTTCAACTAACTTAGTCACTCTGGAACCATCCAAGAATAGTTGACCGGTTCCATGTCCCTCTTCATTGATATATACACACTGATTCTGCTGTAATAGCTCTCGGACTGTTAAATCTAGTATGCTACTCAGTGACTTCTGCATAACTAGTTGGTGTCTCATATAATCTCATCTTCACCACATGGTACATTGCTTGTTTTTCCGCAAGCTCAAATTGCATTAGGCGAAAGAACTCCTTGACCATATTCTCTGCTGTTGGTCGATAGTCTAAGATCACAATCTTCTTATCGTGCTCTAGCAGCAACTGTACTAAGGCTCGCTCGAAGGGGTCCTGTGAAAGACCAAAAATAATAGTAGCATGATCTAGTGGATTTACAATCCCATGAACTACTACCTCCTTAAGCTCTTTGAAGTCTATCACCATGCCCTCAGCAGGTCCTAGTGGTTGCAAGTCTCCTCTATCTCGAGCTACCGTAACTTCTAATTTATATGTATGACCGTGCAGATTCTTGCACAGCCCCTCATGCCCTGATAACATATGGGCACAATCCCAAGTGAACTCCTTTGTTGCAGTAACGTTCATAAATCCTCCTTTGTTAAAACGGGGCCCGAAGGCCCCAAACCAATTTTAGTCCATGAAAGAGGTGCCTTCACCTGATGGGAAGGTTTTCTTAACTGTGTTACGTTTCTCTCCCTCGTACTTCTGAATACCAAGTTCGATTTTAAGTGGAAGGCCAATAGCATCTCCCATATCAGCGAACTCTTGTGGTTTGAAGTTAGACCAATCGATTTCAATGCCTAAGTTGATTAACGTGGACTTGAGTGCAGATAGACCAAATGGTTGATTCAGCACGTTGTAGTAGAACATTGTTCTCTTACCGAACTCTGGATCGTCAATTTTGAACTTCCAGGTAATCATTGGAGCACCCTTTTTGGAATCTCCGTATGAACAATCATCTACGATGGCTTCATACTGTCCTTTAGGTAAACACTCAAATGCAACCTTTTCACTCACTTCATCCAGGTTCAATACCAAGTTCGCGTTTTCTGCTTCGTAAGACATGTTACTCCTCTTGTAGCACATTGCTACTCGCCAGCACCCTACCCATCCTCCTCCGTGCATTACGTGCATCTCGTTGGAGCTTAACTCCAAGCAACCATCCTATATACATATGGAGGCTCAATCCGATGTTCAAAAGTAGTTAATACTGTTGTGTGGATGGCTGCTTGCAATTAAGCTTGCTTTCTACATGCGCCATATGTAGAAAGCAATATTTACTTAATTGACTCCTTTATTATACTATAAAATTTAATATTAGTCAACGGGGACTTGTGGTGTATTTTAAATTATTTTTTCGTGGCTCGATTCACATTAACATTAGGCGTAGGTGGTAACACTCCTAGCTTGTGCTTCACTAAGTCGGCCATACGTGGATTATCAATAGAGTTGTACTTGAAGCTCTCAAATCGATGCTTTGCCTTAAAGGGTCCAACTGGTAGGAGGAAGAGTCGCCGTAGTATACTGTCTTCCTTAACAGCCATATTATAATACCCAACAAAATCAAAGAATCCTAAAATACTTGACTTTGCCTGACCCTGTAGAGCTGGTCGGAAGAATAGCTTCTTTTTATCGTCAGTGTCTTCCATCTGTTGTATGATAAAGATCTTGTACATCGGAAGCGCTCTAAAGTTACGAATCATTAATAAGACCATCTCAAGAGCGGTACCCCACTGTCGCATCTGCATATAGTCCGGCTCTTCGTCCAACTTCGTATCCTGCGACAATCCAATCAACTGGTACACACAATACTTCTGTATTTCGGTAAGACTATCAATGATGACAGCTCTAAAGATCCAAATCTCAGTCATCTGATCCTCTGGAATACCAAAATACTTACTCTGAATTGTGACTAAACTTTTCATGTCTTGTGCAGCTACGTATCGACAATGCAGTTTCAAGAAGTCATACATATGACTGAAGTCCTTATATGTGTAGATATCCTTGATTATGATTTCCGTAAACTCAACTGGTAGCCCTTCATCACCCTGCTCTGCGTTTGCGAACAACGTTGCGAATCGTATTGTCATCCCATCGGGAGGGATTAATGCAGTTGGTTCGTCTACATTCTGTTTCTGAACTACCTCCTCAATGGTACCTGCGAGATAGGTTTTTCCTGAACCGAAGTCTCCGTAGATAGCTCCAATGAAGTTACTATCCCGCTTTCGATCTCCTCTTTTCTTAAATCCATAAACCGGTTGCGCACTCTTTCGCTCTTCTGCCATTTCTTCCTCCTAATTTGTTACTAGCCAAACGGCTACTAAGATAAAGCCAACACCAACTAATGTGTATAATACTCGACTGAACTTATCAATATCCTTACCCATACCACTCACGATAGTAAGAAACGCGAACACAACACATACTAATATCATTGCTGTATTCATAGTAGTTCTCCTGCTGCAATGAACTCTTCTAGGCTATCAGCACTATCTGTACAGTATTGCTTGTACTCTTCTGGAAACAATTTTGGATACGTCTTGTACATACGCTTTTCCCAAGCTCTAACTTCATTGTCCATAGTCTCTGGACGTTTCTCGAAATCTTCAAGATAGAACTTCCAATCTGCTCCCTCTTCCATAGCTAAACATATATCTTGGAAGGGACAGTCCCACGAACAATCCTTTGTCGGATTCGGATATAATGGTAGATCAGGATTAAGAATCTCTCTACCTTCTGCCAGGATATTCATATACGTCTCCATCTTGGCATGTTCGTTTCGTGGCACCCAATCATATCGAACAAATGCATTACCATTTTCAGTCTCGACATCCGCTAGGTCATTAAGCATGCTAACTACCGCTGCTGGTGCATTTGTCACACTTCCATATTCATCGAGTATCGCCTGCTTATATAATGAGTACGTGGTTCTTTGTCTCTTGTCTGTACTAATACCCTTGGTCGTCATCTTTGGTGGTTTTGGAGGACTCTTAGAACACTGAATGTATAACATACCTTCAATTTCATGTTCCAGCCATTGTTCAGCTGCCCAACAGTATTTACTGATTTGAGGATCAAGTGCCAGTTTACCCGTGTCTACTGCTTTTGCTGTCTTGTAGTCTAGTATCCACCAGGCTCCATTTTCATCTTCAACAACTCGGTCGAGTGTACCATGGAATACAATTTCATGTCTTTCCGCCTGATATAGGGTTAGTTCCTCTCCACTGAACAACTCACCAGTTTCACTACTGACATATAAGAACGATCCATCTTCTTGCTCAACTGCAGTGTATACATTATCTTCAAATGTGTAATAGCAGAGTGGTTCCAAGACTAATGAAAACTGAACCTCGACTAATGGTTTTCCATCAACGTATACGGTCTTCCAATTGCAATGATTTCTTTCCCACTCAACATAGTAGTTGAGCATTGCTTCTCCCATAGGGATCAGATCATCAATCTGTGCTGGTAGCTCCTCTGGTTCATGAGCCTCTACATATGCTTGAAAAGCATTCAGTGGATGACCAAACCGATTTAACCCATGATAGTCTTCTAAGGCGAAGTGAAACCCACTTCCAAACCATAGATGTTGATTAGACCCAAAAACACTTGGTTTTGGTTGTAGATGCATTCTAAAGGGACTTGAGAATCCCCACTTTCGTCTGCACCGTTTATAGCTGATACTATCGTGAGTATGCAGTGCTATCTCACTCTGTTTACATAAACCCCTCTTCATTGTTTACCTCCATATCTTATTTACTCTTTTATTATACTACAAATTTAAGTTACCTTCAACGGGGAAAATTATTTATTTTTCGATAGATATTCTTCCCGTAAGGCATTAAGTTTATCCTGAATCTCCTTAGGGGTTAAAATCCAAGTAGTGCTCATCGTCTTCTCATCTAGTCGATTCATAACTGCCTCATCGATAGTTCCCTTATGTAGTAGATACTTCCAGAAAACAGTCTCGGTCTGTCCAATACGATGGATTCGATCTTCAGCCTGAATCTGATCAGTACATGACCATTCGTATCCAAGCATAAAACCTGTACTAGCTGCATGTGCTGTCCAAGATGCTCCAGACTTGATCGTATAGATCAAGATTTTTTCCTTACTTTTATGCTCCTGGAATCTCTGAGCTACTTCCTGAGCTGTCTCCTTCATCTGACCGTGTATGAATTCAAGATGAGCCTTTGGAAACGCCTTGCGTAGAGCTGCTTCTACAAATGGTACTGCAGTTCTAAATGGCGTACCTATTGCAATCGATCGACCACTAGCGAACTCTTCAGGTATAAGATAATCACACATAGTACGTAAGGCAATACCATCATCTTCTATTCCAATGATTCTAGGACAAACTAGAAGTTGTCTGAGTCTTAAATCTTGAGTAAGTCTATTCGGAGTTAGTAATACATCACCATCATCAAGTTCTAACATCATTTCCTCTAACAGTTCATGATAGGCAGCTAGTTGCTTTCCTTCCATCTCAACTGGTACGGGCTGTCTAATTTTATCTGGTAGATCTGTAAGTACGTCCTTCTTCTTGTGTCTTACCATGTACTCATCCAGCATTGCTTTAAACTCTCCTGGCTTCTTAGGTATACCCATGATCTCTTTTCCAAATTGTCCCTGTATGACATGACAATACTTATTCACAAATGGCCAGTAGTCTCTAAATCGCTTAGGATGTAATAGATGTAGCATAGGATAGAGATCACCTGGATCGCGTCTGACTGGTGTTCCTGTCAGTAGAAACAGATGATTACATTTGAATCTCTGCATCAGCTTGAAGGTGTTCGACTTATAACTAAGTAATCCACCTAGGTGAGCTTCATCTACTACAATAGTATTCCACTCTGAACGCCAAGTTTGAGTTTCTTCTATCATGGCGAAATTAATCATCATAAAATGCATGTTTGAACGATCGAATTCTCGTCTAATCTCATTTCGTTGCACCTTTGAGAACTCTCCGGTAACTCTTTCGCCTTCCCAACCATACCATTGCATTGCCTCAAATTGCCACACACCAGTCGCCATCTTGGGACTAATGATAAGTGTCTTACCTGGAGGCAAATTATTAATTGCTGTTAGCGTCTCTAGAGTCTTTCCCAGGCCTGGCTCATTAGCATTTAGAACTCGTTTATGTTTAGTCATAAATGCAATATCGTCGACCTGATACGGTCGTAGTGTAAATTCTTTCATAGCTGGTCACCAAAGAAATAGATAATACCAATTCCGATCATAAGCCAAATACAACTCCAACGAACAAAACAACAAATATAACTTTGGGTTGTCCACTTCTTCTTCTGTGGAAACCAATCATCTTCTTTTCTCATATTAACCCTCCTTGCACCAGGTAAAGGAAGCCCTAAGGCTTCCTATCTAATCGGTTATTTGTAAATCTTCTACTTCTTCGTACTCAGTAAACTCGTCTAAAGTGACTCCACTGTCTTCTTTTGGTATCAGGCTCCAGATGAATCTAATTAGTGTTTCAGGCTCCATTATAGATACTCACACCCAACTGGTACTGTTTATCAGTCCACTCATTAGTAGTCTGCTTTCGGGCAGTATTCATCATAGCACTCTTGGCACTAATCTGATCTGCATAATGAATCATCATTGCCTCTGGCATCACTGCTAGTATTGGACTTCCCCATTCTAGATTACCATGATGAGCAGCTACACAATGTGCTAACTTATGCACCTTACGATTATGCGCTGCACAGGAGTTGTCAGTATCATAACGGAGTATCATATGAGTTCCTATTGTAATATGCTCCAACAATTTACCCTCAGTCGTCATCTCTATCGCAGCTCCTTGAAACTCATATGTATATACTTTACCAATATCGTGTAGGAGCGCTCCAGCAATCAATAAGTTCATGTCTACCAGGATACCTGATGTAGCTTCTAAAGCAACAGCCTGTGCCATCGCAATCGTTACAACTTCCATTGTATGCTGAAGTAGTCCTCCTACATAGTTGTGATGTACTCCCATAGCAGCTGGTTGAGTGTACCATTTGTTGGTGTAAAGTCTAAACAGCTCGGTTACGACCGCCTTATACGTCCCATCCTGAATAAGTTCAATTGTGTCCACTAGTTGTTCTCGTAACACTTTGATATCAACGGGTCCCTTGACTGTGAACTCTTCAGCTGGTAGTTCTCCAGCTCTCCATCGTGATATGTTAACTCCTTTGGTTCCTCGATACTCATCGACTGTTGCAATGATAAATAGAACCTCACCAACCTTTGGTAGTTCATCATCATATTGCCAACGTTTGCCAACAATCGATAATTCACCATCTGTTAGTGTTAACATCGCGTATGCACCATTTCGTGCAGTCTTCTTCTCTGCTTTAGTAACAGCTAGCTCACCTCTTACGGTAGCTCCAACCTCAAGTGCTTTTAATTCAAGCTTGTCCATATAGTAGCTCCTTGCTCATATTAATAACATCTTGAATCTGTGGATGCGCTGAAGGAGCTGTTCTTAGCTCAATAATATGATCCCACTCCTCCATACTAGCTGTAACTACAATATCAGTCTTCAATGAGTTCGGTAGGACTGATCGAGCTTCCTGTGGTTTTGCTCCCCTCGCAATAAGAGTTTTATAGCTCTCATTTGCATCAGATACAGCTGCATACCAAGTTTCAAAACAAGCTTGTCTTTTGGCTCGTTCGTCACAGTCAATACCCTCTGCTTGTACATCCCAGAACGATGGTAGGATGAATTCCATATGTCCGCTGTAATTACAGTAGCGAGTTGACTCTTGAGCGAAGCTAGCGGGTCTATGTCGTACGAGTTCGTGAGTAACTCCTCGGTCGGTTCTCATCATAATTGTTCTGAATATGTGACGCTTGCGTGCTTCTGAGTCATTATAGAAGTGAGCCTTGACTTGGTCTTCGTCCATAACAAATGTATTTCTCAGATCCTCATCAACATCATCGAGTGGTATATAGTCAGGGAATAAATCACCAAAGAAGACTGAGTACGCCTCTACATCTTCTGTGCATAGCGCATCTAAAAGGAATTCACATCCAAGCCCCCAGGTGATACAATACTTGAAGTAGTTTCTCCAGGCTCTAACATTTCCTGATACGATGACTGAATCTGATGTATCACTAACGTCATACACTAAGAATGATCCATGTGTGAGATCCTCCGTACGAATATCGTCTATTGGAACGTGTATCGTATACGTGGCATGTTCAATCATAGCATCGTGTTGTGCTTTTATAAGGCCACTAACAAATTTAGCTGCCGTCCCTGGTCCAATCCGATCTTCTGATTTGTAACAGATACGACCGCAAGCTTCAACTAATCCTAATCTAGTCCGCTGTTCTAACAACTGTGCCTGTGCTTTTATAATCTTCATTTCTTCCTCCTATTTATGAAACAATAAATAATAACATCCGTGGCGGATAGCATCCCTCGAGTGTTTTAAGCCAGATTGCCAATAGTCCCAGTCCTGTAACTTCTTATCAGTACAGAACCCTTTGGCTGTAGTCGCCATTTGATATGTGATGGGTATTCCTTTTGTATGACAGATATAATCGATAGCTCCAATTAGCCTTAGTGTTAAGACTGGACTGAATGCGTGAGATTCGAGCTTTTGTTGATACACTCTATAATCCTCACATACGACTACATCTGGTTGAGTTCGTTCAAATAGATCATCGAGATGAGTCCAGAGAAGTCTGTGACCTTTCTTATCCTCAACTATGGTACTCACTTGTTCGCATGAGTGCAGGGCGCTCGTTTTAAACAAAGCCACACCAGTAGTGTGACCCGGATCCAAACACAATATTGTCTGATCCGAATCAAAATTTTCACGTCCCTTTCTTTTTAAGAGCTCTTCGAACGTCATGAATACCCGCCCCAATTTGAGGTCGCTGTAATTAGTCGAGCCATATTCTCATGTGCTCGTGTTAGACAAGCATTTAGGATCTGTAGTTCTTGTGGACATAGAGGAGTCTCTTGTATCGATTGAATACTTGCTTCAATCAGCTCTACAAGAGTTCCTGTGCTACAATTAATATCAAGGAGTTGTGAGTCTCCCTTCTTTTCCAAACGCACATGTTCAATTCTGTCCTCATCTCGAGGGTGTATTCTCACTAGGTTACTCATAGGTCTTTCCCATCCTTTGGTCTTGTTAAGTTACAAGTTTTGTGTGTACATCTTACATTATCTCGTGTATCCGATCCACCTGATGCAATAGTAATGATATGATCTATTTGCATATCATGAAGGTCTGGATCAATTGGATCTCCACATATTTGACATATACATACGCCGTCGACTGAGTCTCGAAGTATGATCTCCTCTACTACATAATCTCGACCATTTGGTGTCTGATCTAGTATTCGTTGTCTTCTTCGAGCTCCAGCTTCACTCATGATCTGTTTGCCCTTTTTGGTTGATCTCCAAGCAGCTTGTTGAGCCAGGATCTCTTCCTTCTTCTCTGCATATCTCTTCTTTGCTCGTTCATTGTACTCTTCTTTGTTCTCTTGATATCGTGTAGCTGACTTCTTCTTTTGCGTTCCCTTTTTGTATGATGCCTTAGCGGTCTTCCGTTCACATACCTTACAACTGTATCCCAATCCATCAGGACTGGCTCGTCTTGAACTAAAGTGATGCTTTTCAAAGTATTCTCCACACGTACTGCATCTTTTATGTTCCACTCCATTGATCGTTTTGTACTTATCTGGTCTTGCCATAACTTCCCTCCTTCAAATCTCGTCGTTCTTACCTAAAATAAAGGACACTCTGTTGAGTGCCCTGAATTCCTATTACGCTTCTTCTACTGGTTCTGTGGCTTCTACTTCCACTTCTTCTTCAGCCTTAACTGGTTTAGTAGCTGCCCAAACGGTAGCGTAATCAACCAGGTCATCAGTCATCTGTGTCAGCTTCTTAGCAATGTCTCGACGGGTCAGACCTTCGCCATCAGCGTATAATTCTCTGATGTAATCTGCTCGATTCATTTCTTCGCCAGTTTCAGGATGAGTGATTGTTTTTCGTGTTCGCTTTTCTCCACTGCCGTTGTCGAATACCTCTTTGGTAGCGGCATATACAGTTGCATATGGTACTTGGAAGTAATCTTTCAGTTTGGCTCGATCAACGCCTGCGGTAGCTAACTCTCTCATTAACTCTGCTCGTGGCATGGTAGCTGCTAACTCTTCAGTTTCAACAACGTTGCCTTCTGCATCAACGAATGCCAGATCTGCATTCACTTTAGGTACTAAAACACTACCCTTACCGGCTGATCCGCTTCCACCATTTTCTGGGTGAGCTGCGTTGAACATATTTGCTGTTGCTGAATATACGATGTAATATTTAAGGCCCAGTTCTTTACCAATGTCTTGACGACTACGGTCTTTCTGGAATTCCTGTCGAATGTAAGCTGATCGTGAACAATCTGTTCCATCATCCAACTTATACTGTACTGCTTCTACCTCTGCGGGTACATCTTCTGCTACTTCTTGGCCTAACATTTCTTCATTCATTTGTTTGTCCTCCTTAGACTTTTCAATTGCGGCTAGTATATCAGCCTTCTTTTTAGCACCTTGCAGATCAATATTATTTTGTTCTGCGTACTCTTTGAGCTCTTTTGTTGTGTACTCTTCCATAAGTATATTTCCTCTCTTATGTGCATATTTGATCTTTAACCTACTTTAATTATACATTAAATAGATAAAAATGTCAACATGTATTTTAAAAATAATAGAAGAAATATTTTGTATGTGAGTAACAAATTAATTGTTAACTTCTACTATATTATACAATAGATTCAAATATTTGTCAACAGGGAAAATAAAATATTTTACTATTCTTTAGCCAGCGTCATCACTTGTGGGCTTGCGTGTGAAATTTTCTCTTCGTTTTGGCATTGATACGAATAAAGTAACTTAAATTCAGCGTTGACATTTGTATAAAAATATGAGATAATATATGTAGAATTTAATATTTGGAGGACACTATGAAAAGAGTAATCGCGGAAGTCACTGATGAGTTCTTTTGGGAGTTAAAACAAAAGACAGCTCAGACTCAGTTAAAACAGAAAACCATTATCATCTTATCGATACATAAGTTGATGCAAATGGAAACTCCTCTGGTTGATTTAATTGATTCAGAAGAGTACGCTAGACTTGTAGCACTAGAAATGGTAGAGGTGTAATATGTTAGTATATCCTTTTACCTCACCACTGAACATTATGAAGCCATGTAAGATCGATCCTAAGAAGAAGTCACATGTATCTAAACTGGCAGCATGTATGCACTCATCTGAGTATATCTGGGAAGAGAAACTTGATGGTATTAGTCTTATGTCCATCGGTGGACGACAGTTCAGTAATGTAATATCTACTGTGACTGGCTGGCCAGGAGAAAAGACAATGCATGTTCCTCAGATATCAGAACCACTAACCAAACAGGGGTCTAGAATGATCCTCGATGGTGAAGCTTATCGTATGGGTTGGAAGTCTAACCAGGTCAATTCGATTATGGGAACTAAGAATCCAGCAGAGGCGATATCTAAGCAGACCCAGAAGGGCTTCTTACAGTATTGGGTCTATGATATGATTCGTGATCCAGATGGTACTTGGTTAACTGGAGTTCCCTTTTTGAAACGTCGAGCTTTATTAGAGGAGCTATTCAAGAGCGAACTACGTGGTTATGAAAGTCTCATCCTTAATGATATGCACGAGTGTGTCGAAGAGGATCCTGCAGAAGCATTTCAGTCTATTATTGATCGTGGGCTCGAGGGTATCGTTTTAAAGTCCAAGAGCGGACTATATGTGCCTGGATCTCGTCCAATGTGGAATCAAATCAAACTAAAAGCGGAGTTAACAGATGATGTTGTCATTATGGGATTTCTTCCTGCAACCAAAAAGTACACAGGTATCAACTTGGATAGCTGGCCTTATTGGGAAGGTGATGTACCCCTTACCAAACACTATGCTATGGGACTTATTGGGTCTATCCAGATTGGCAAGTATGATGCTGCTGGTAATCTTGTTGTGGTGGGGAGTGTTACTGGTCTTAAAGAAGAACTTAGATTAAATATGACTACCTCACCAGATTCCTATATTGGTCAGGTTATTAAAATCAAAGCTATGGAGAAAACTGAGGATGGTAGTTACAGACATGCAAACTTTGCAGACTTTCATCCAGATAAAAACGCGTACGAATGCACACTATATGATCAGATAGGTTAGGAGAGTCTATGAATAGTTATGAAGAGATAAAAGATGCAGCTTACTCCTATTTAAACTTTGATCTTCCTATCATTCCATTATGCTCTCATAATCATCGTGGGTGTTCTGATAACCATAAGGAGCGATGTCAGTCTCCTGGTAAGGCACCTATACTGAAACAATGGACACAACATAAAAGTACGGATGAAGACGATCTAGAGGAGTGGTTCAATTCCAATAGATACATCAACATAGGTCTTGTCTTAGGTCAAACCGATAATTGGAATCTCGTTGGAGTAGATATCGATGGTGAGCTAGGAGAAGAAACGTTTCAGCAGGTCAGTAAAGATCATAAAGTTCCAG
>Ga0208665_10000009_pt1 | contig 56744 bp, 108 predicted proteins | sample Methanogen_OWC_FD_187365 | JGI IMG/M metagenome (GOLD analysis project Ga0208665, IMG submission 187365) | Enriched soil microbial communities from Old Woman Creek wetland in Ohio, USA - Methanogen_OWC (SPAdes) (version 2) | ecosystem: Environmental > Terrestrial > Soil > Wetlands | place...
CAAGAATGCTATAGGAATATCCACCGGCATATTGCCGCCGCTGCCTGTTCTGCTAGTGAAAGACTCATGGAGGCCAAAGGATGATTACAAGTTTAGATATTTTCACGCAGGGCAAGCCTTGGCCGCCCAATGATGCTGATGAGACTGCCCGGCTAGCCGAACATGCCAAAAATAGGAAGCTCTACAATGAACTCCTGACTGAGATCTTCCCGAAATATGCCGCTTATATGGGGGATAAAACCCACGACGATAAGAAGCTGGAAATAATTCTTGGAATGGCCGAGACAGCCACGACCAACTATATGGATCTCCTCTTAGGGGAAGATCCTGAGATAGTGGCACCCACTCTCTACGAATGCCCCCATGAGGAAGTATTTATAGATGACAGCCGGTACGGTATCGGCCTCTATGAGATCTCCGAGGACGGCATAAGCGTTCTCTCTCCTGAGAATGTTTATCTTGTTACAGATCCGGGCAATATCCGCAAGGTGACTGCCTATGTGGCCTTTTCGGAGTTCAAGCAAGGCGAGAAGGCTTACGTTAAGTTTACGATCCATGAACCGGGCAGCATAAGCCACAAAGTCTATGCGATTGTAGATGGCAAGCTCGGAGAAAAGCAAGACCTGGCGGCATTTCCCGACTTCGCAGGCATAACCCTAACCAATCCTGATGAGGGACGGCAAGATACCGGCGTTGACGACCTTCTCATAGTCCGGGTGGATAACTCCCTCTCATCAGAACGCTATTATGGCCGATCTGACTACACTCCCTCAGTACATAGCCTCATCGAGGCTCTTGTGCTGTCTTTTGCTCGACGCTCTGAAGTCCTGGCTAAATTCTCGCGTCCGGTGCCGATGGTACCCGAAAGCGCAATGCGCTTCGACCACGCAAAGCAGAGATGGGTTTTCAAGACAGAGAATGCCATAATTCTGAAGGAAGGGCAGCCAACGGCGGGCTACATGAATCCGCCTTCTTCTCTAGCAGATGTAGAGCGGGAAATAGAGCAATTGTTTACTCAGCTTTTGATGAAGTTGAAGATAAGCAAAGTGCTTCTGGCTGGAGAGAACCAGGGGCAAGCGGAATCAGGCACTGCACTCAGGATAAGATTAATACCGACTTTGAGCAAAGTGCGTAAGTTTGCTTCGGCTCTATTGGTTGCCGCCCCTCTGGTTATGTCTCTGAAGTCCAAGTTGGATGTGGCCCTATCGCTGCCTAATGCGATTGCCTTTGAGCCTGATGAAGTCAAGATAACTTTGCAGGATGGCATTCCCTCTGACCCGATGGAAGAGGCCCAAATTGGCTTAGTGCGATCTCAGTCCATTGCTGCCCTAAAGACGGCGGGCGTGCTCGATAACAAAGCGGCCATGCGTGTCGCTATCGGCTATGGCATCCTGACACATGAGATGCTTGCGCCATCGGACGACGCAGCACTTGAGGCGGTAATCCAGACAGTTAGTGATGATTCAATCCAGCAAGGGGGCTTTTAGGTGGAAAGGCAACGGCGATATGCTAGATATGCAAATATTCGTTCTCAGATGAACTATTACAATTGTTCCGAAAACGAGGCGGCTAGATTCATACCGTTTGAAGCTGATATATTCAGAAAACGAAATGGTATTCCTTCTCCCTCAGAAGAAAGATGGCGCAGAATCATGGGCGGCGAGGATGATATTTAATGTCTCTGCATAACGGTTCGTCTAAATCTACCAATAGACGAAATAAGGACAAACTGAGAGAAGAACCTAAAGAGAAAACTGCGAAACTTACAAAGAAGCGTTTTTCCTGATTATCAAGGTTACGCATACCTAATGCGGTGAATAATTATGGTTGATGAAATTAACGAGCAGACTTCCAGCTCTAAATTGGAAGGCGATTCCACGTCAGAATCTAAAACAAAGACGGAAAAGAAACTTGAATTTTCACAAGACGAATTGGATAAGAAATTTGCGGAGCGACAGAAGCGCGGAGAAGACGCCGCTGCAAAGCGTTTCCAAAAGCAAATAGACGATCTCAATTCGCAAATTGAGGAGTTCAAAGGGAAAGACCTGGGCGAACTGGATAAGCTCAAAAACAAGGTCGAAAAGCTGACCAAAGATCTGAATGAAAAGGATACTGAGCTATCTGGCATTCTCCTAAAGAACGCAAAGATGGAAGCCCTACTCAACGCGGGCATTCCATCGGCAAAGATCCCCAAGCTCCTCAAAAGAGTATCAGGCACGACTCCTGAAGAAATCCAGTCGGACGTTCTTGAACTTATTGAGGATCTGAAACTTATCGAGCCGGGCCCGGAAACACCTCATAAGGGCGCAAAGGGCAGCGGCCATCAGAAGGTGAATGATCCTCCAGGCGTTAAGACATTCACAAGAAAACAACTTGCCGCCATGACGGGCGAAGAATACGAAACAAATCGGGCAGACATCATGAAATCGATGGAAGCAGGCAAGATAACGGAAGGTTAATTTTATGGGACTTGGAAATTTTATACCTGAGATATGGTCTAACGAAGTACAAAGGAACTTAGAGAAGTTCCTTGTCTTCGGACAGGCTGGAATTGTAAATCGTGATTATGAAGGGCTTATTTCCGGCGCGGGTGACACCGTTAAGATTAACGGTATTGGCCCGGTGACTGTCAAGACCTACACCAAGAACACTGACATTGCCGACCCCGAAACCCTCACGGATGCCCAAACCACCCTCCTGATCGATCAGCAGGATTACTTCAACTTCCAGGTTGATGACATAGACCGGGCGCAGCAGGCCCCTAAGATCATGGCCGCCGCAATGGCCGAAGCATCCTATGCACTCAGGGACGGCGTTGACCAGTTCTTAGCATCCTTCTATACGGATGCCAGCGCAAGCAACCTGGTAGGCTCCGATGCATCCCCCAAGGTGCCGAATAACACCGCCGGGGATGCTCAGAACGTCTACAATCTCCTGGTAGATTGTGCGGTCAAACTGACTGATAGCAAAGTTCCGACTGAGGGTCGATGGGTAATCGTTCCTCCCTGGTTCTATGGCAGGCTCCTCAAAGAGCCCAATTTCATAGATGCTTCCAAGGCAGGCACCACAGCGGGCCTGAGAAATGGCCAGGTTGGGCAGGCGGCAGGATTCCAGATCCTGCAATCTCATAACGTGCCCAACACCGGAGCCACAAAGTACAAGATCATGTTCGGAACCAGCCGCGCCCTCTCCTTTGCCAATCAGATCGTCAAGGTGGAGCCCTACCGGGTGGAGAAGAGGTTTGCCGATGCCGTAAAGGGCCTGAATGTGTACGGCGCAAAGGTAGTTAGACCTGAAGCCCTTGGCGTTCTGACTTGCAATACTGCTTAGGAGGTGCTGAAATGAGACAAATCCTTATTCTTTTCATTGCATTTCTGGCAATGATCGGTATGGCCGGGGCAACCGATACCGCGATTACGGCAGCGGTGGCACTCGATGATTACAATGATTATGCGTCCGCACCTTCCGGTTGGACTACACTAAACGGCAACGGCTCAATTAATTCCTATGTGTGGCCTGCCGGATACGAGCTTATCCTGATGGCCAATGTGACGGGCATACTTGATGATAATTATCTGTCAATCATCGCAGGAGATAACCCGCCTGCATTCCGGTCTATGCTCGGAAATATGACGATCTCGGATTGGACGGATGGTGGAAATGAGGTGCGCTACATCGGCCCGCTGGAGTCTGCAAGATTCATCAATGATACGGGCTACCTGACCATATCCAGCCTCAATCTGACGGGCAAGGTGGCCATCCTGAAGGTAAAAGGATGATCTACAAGAATAAGCGCACCGGGGCGGTTTGGGAGGTTCCCGGCGGATCTCCCGCCGCCAACAGGATAGCCGCCAATCCCAACGAATACGAGATTGTAGAGGAGAAAAAGAAGAAGGGGGCCCCTGAGTGACGGCCCCCGATAACTTCCCGGACATGGGCCGGGCGATCGTGGTCGCGCTGGAAAATATGGCCACGGCGCTTGCCGTCAATTCCAATCAGGGCGAAGGTAGCATAGTGGCCGGGGCAAACTATGCCGACGTGACGCATTCGCTTGGCGCGGTTCCTACGTTCATTGCCATCACTCCTGAGACTGGTTTGGATGCGCCTTATGAGATTGTGCGAGCAAGCACTTCAGCAACCATTTTCAGAGTGGCCTATAAAGGCGGGCTAACCCAACCGGCAGGAACTACGGGATACTTCTTGTGGAGGGCAATCGAATGATTAAGAAACTTCTTATAATGTTCTTGCTGCTATCGGTTGCTTCTGCCTATCAGCTACCAAGTACATACGTGAATGGCGGGCTGAATGTCAAGAATACATCGGCCCTGAATGTCACCACTGCAACCACGTTGGCGGTTTCCGGCACCACGGACCTGAATGGCGCAACCACTGCCGCAAATATTACGCTCGATGCCAACAAAAGCATAGTGTTGTCTGGCACAGGCAGGATAAGTGGCGCGGCTTCCGTGAGTGCAACCGCTTTGGCGGGCGAGCTAACCGGAAATGTCACCGGCACAGGAACTTTGCAAGGCGAACAAATCACATCCACCGACGATATAACAGCGGGCGGCATAATCCGCGGCGAGCACCTGACCAGCACCGATGATGCCACCGTTTACGATACGCTCACCACAGATCACATTTGGGTAAATGAATCGTCTGATTTCCTCGGAGAAATCGAGGCATCGGTGGCGATAGACCGCACGCCGTATGAAATCGATGTTAATACAAGCATCTCGGACAGTAATATTCCTGGCCTGTATTTTGTCGGTAATGCCAGTGTCAATCAGTCTATTGAGTTGCCTACTGCTGCTGCTGGAGATGGAACGACCTTAACCTTTGTGGTCGCAACCGATCCTGGGTCGTTTTACTTTATCTTGGAAGGAGCAGGGTCCGAAAAGATCAACGGTGCCGCAAATAAGATGTCTACTGCGCTGTATGATGTAATCGAGGTTACAAGCAACGGTACGGCCTGGTTTGTAACGGATAGTGTGGGAACTTGGGCATAGTTCCTATTATTATTTTTGGTGAATTATAATGACTGATACTGCCGTTTCTGATAGCTACGTCGCGACCGTTGAAGCGGCGGATGCGTTTTTTGCAAAGAAAATGAGCGCCGCGACTTGGGCACTTTCGACAACTACCTCTGCGATCAAGGCCAAAGCATTACAGGAGGCCACGGCCATAATTGATGCCCTGCCCCTGGCAGGCTATCGCTTTGAGTCTCATTACCTGAAAAATGGCACCCAATACGACCTCAACCAGGATGGCCTAACCCAAACGCTAGAATTTCCAAGAGTCATCGATGGGGTCACGGTGGATTATGATTTTGCTACTGATCTGCCATTGGTGCCGCAAGCGGTGAAAGATGCATGTTGCTGGATAGCTCTCTCTCTGATTGATGCTGATTCGGATATCTCCGAGAAGTCCTTGCAAGAGGCTGGCATACAATCTTTCAGCCGGGGCAAACTTTCTGTGACCTTTGTTAGCGGCGCTGCAAATCGATTTCTCGGATTGCCTCAGAAGGCTTACGACTTGCTGAAGAAGTTCTTAGATCAAACTCCGGTGGTTCTGTGAAAATCCTTACCTTCCCGGATGCCGCCTACATCGTCACCAAGGCCCCCGTAACCTTCCATAACGGTGTTTCTTCTGCGAACTTAACACTTACTGGAACATGGCCCGCAAACGGCTCTAAGATCGCTATAACGGCCTCTGCGATCACGGGTCACGCGGATTGTAGCGGCACTCTGGTAATCAATGGGACTGAGACGATAACTTTTACTCAGGCAGGACGGAAAACAAATACTGTGAACCTGACTGCCCGGCCTGCTATCACCACATCAAACTTAGACTGCAATCTCCTGATCACCTGCCTGGATTCGGGGCTTGCTCCTATCGAAACCGAAACTGCCGCCGCCACCAAGATCCAATTTGAGAATACCTCTTCGGGCTTTTTCAATTCTCAAGGAGTCTGGACGGTCTATTCTGGTAGTTATGCACTTTGCAAGGATGCCGCGATAGTTAGCGATGTCTTGCGATATGGCTCGGACATGATTATCAAAAAGGTGGACGTAGAAAAATGGTTTAGCAAAATTCTGTATTATATTTTCTACCTATGAGGGCATATTTGCGGTGCAACTGCCATCTTTACCCGGCCCCTGATCCTTTTTGCAAAATTTGTTTCCGGCAATTTGATGCCCAAATGCGAGAGAAATGGGATAGTAAAGATAAGAATTACGAGATGAATAATAGATGCCTAATATCGAAATAATTTGTCCCATCTGTGAAAAAGACATCTCACTCACAGAACGGGAAATAAAGCTCGCAGTGCGAGCGAAAAAGGACACCGGCGGCATGATCCTGGTTAGCTGCCCCGAATGTTGCCGTGTGCTCAGAATCGCCTCCGAGGTGCCTGATGACATCACGGAATGGATAGCAGAAGCTGCGGAAGATCCTGATCAATGCTGCCCATGCGTGCCCATGCTGGACTCCACCCAGGAACAGATACCTAACGGCTCCTATGCTGATCTAGGGGTTACGTTCTACCGGCCTGGAAACGGTGGCAAGCCGATGAAGAAAAGAGCATACATGACGACTTATGGCATAAATCCTGAATGCCACATGGCAAAGAATCCGGGGCTGGGCGGCAAGCCCTTCAAGATAGGAGACTAAATCATGAGACTGTCAATTCTGCTAAGATGTGGTGCAGCATGAAAGCGGAACCTGGCGAGGAGATCTATGAGAAGGGCGGCAAGCGATATGTTATCAGGTGGTCGAATCGCCTGCCCGGCGAGCAAGAACCAATTGAGGTGGAAGTAGAATGAAATACAAAATTCGGAAGGATTTCGAGTACGGGTCGGTCTCCGATCCGCAAAAAATGGTAGCGGGCAACGTATTTGAGGCGGATACCCTGGAGGAGGCCACGCCGGAAAGGCTGGCGAAGTGGGTAGAGATGGGATGGGTTGAGGCGGTGGAATAGATGGCAAACGGCGAAGGCTTCAAAATGGCAATCGTATTGATCGTAAGCTTCATGCTTATGGCTATTGCGTCATTTGCCCTGATTTATATGGGCAGGGTGGATATATCCACCCTGAAAGAGATATACATCGGCCTTGGCACGCTGGCGGCAATGTTTGGCATACCGGGGATAATCGCGTCTTGGGTGACTACGAGGACAGCATGAAGCAATTCCTAGTGACTTTAGGCGATGACGGCTTAATTCAGGATATGGAAGAGCTGCCCGATGAGGAAAAGGATGTCTGCGAGGGTTGCGAAGAGTTGCGAGATGCCACGTTAAGCGGCTTCCGAGAGCTGCGGGAAGAAATTGCGGTCCTGAAGCAGTCCATCCAGGACCATAAGAAGGTGATTAAGGAACTGCAATCTGCGAACTATCGCCCGGTTTACATTCCCTTTCCAGAGCCGTATCCCGCGCCGTTGCCGCCTACCATCTACGAATATACCGTAACATGTAGCAAGATTTGAGGCAAGGAATCCCGATGACACTACCATCAAGACACCTTGCCGATAGGCTATACAGCGATTGCCGATATATATTTTTCGCTCGGAGGTGCCAAATTGACACCTGACGAAGATACCGACGTGTCGATTGCATCGATGGCAAAGGACATCGAGTACATCAGGCTCAAAATAACCGATCACTGCAACGACATGAGGGACATAAAGACCGAACAAAAAAACACCAATATTCGGGTATCCTCTTTAGAGAATTTTAAGTCACAGGCAACCGCGATAGGCTGTTTAATTATTCTGATTATTGGCTGGATTATCTCGCTTCTGAAGGTGCTATGATGCGATTCATAGATTGCGATTTCAACCAGATTGTACCAACCTGGCCGCCGGAAGACATCATGAAGATGATGACAATATGTCAAAATGCGCTGGCATTTCCGCGACAAAGATATCCCAAAATTCAGGGAGCCGAGTGAGACGGCACCCGGCTTTTATAATCCCTCAAATTCAAACCCAAACTTGTCTCGGTGCGTAATCATGAGTTTTCCGATAGCCAATTCGGGCCATTTGCCACAGCCCCAAATTTCCTTATGACCTTCCAGATATGCCATATAGTCATCTGATCGCTTCTCGATGATGATCCTCATTCTTCCTCCTTTGCTTCCCATCCCTTGCAAGAATCTCTCTCATTCACCAGGCCAAAATCCGGGCATGCCATATCTGAATCCCGGCCCCGGTAATCTTCAGGATGTGGGATGGCATGGCGACAGGTTAGGCAGGTGGGCATTTCAGATCGCCCCGATTGCCGCCAAATGCTTCTTCGCCTTTTCCTGGTACATCACCCGGACCTTCTCGCCAGTCGAGGCGTTAGGCTCTGTGTCGAAGTCCCACACATCATATAACGATTGAGGTACTTTCCCATTTACCATATCACGAAAGAAGATGGCCTTGGCGGCCTCTTCGATCAATACATCCATCATGATCATTTCCGCACTTCCCTATACCAATCCGCAATCTTCCCCAATTCGGCCTCTGTCATCGGCTCTTCCGGGGGCTGCGATGCGCAGCCGGAGCAATCGGAGCCATGCAGGCCACAGATGGTGCAGTCGTCTATCATGTTTCCTCAGCAACAGCAAAGCAGATAAGGCTGTCTGCACATGGTACAAACACGCCCCATTTTTCTTTCACGTTCGATAGCTTCACCGTGTTTTTTTCCACATTCGGCACACGCCACCCCCGCGAACAGCGGGAAACAAGCCACCTCTGATTTATCAAGGTCGCGACCACATCCGGTACATCGATAACGATTGGCGGCCCGCATTGCAATCATTTTGTCTAGCAGGCTTTCAGGAGCAGACACGGCAAGCGATTTCTCCTCATCAGTCAGCTTGTAGCCGTGCCTTCCGCCATCTGTCCATGCTGATAAGTGTTTGGGCTCTGTCCAAATCGTGCAATGGTTCTTGGTTCTAACTCCGAATTGGTCGGGCTTGTAATTGCCAGCGTCGTCAGTCCATTGTGCGATACCGCTTAACATGACTGGGCTTTCTTTTGCGCATCGATTACAGAATAAATTGCCTTTGTCGTCTGTATGCGGTGTATTCCAAGCGGCGTCTTTTCCGCACTTGGAACATTTGCCGATTCTTGTTTGCATGGTTGTCTTAGCCTCCCTTGAAAAAGAATTAAGCCACCTCAACATCCGGAAAGTCATAATTGGTATCCGTGGTTGACCATTCTAAGTCTTCCTTAATGTCGTATGCCTTTTTAGCTGCCTCGTGTTTGTCGGTTGCCTCGATTTCGACCACAACGGTTTGCGTCATGGTTCTTAACATCTCAACTTGGAATTTTGGCATGTCTCTTAGCTCCTCTCGTTTTCCGGTATAGTCACATACACAGTCTTGCCCTCGGCGGTTACATGCTTATACAGTTTCACGTTTTCGAGCTTATCAGTCATCTTTCGCATGATACCTAGTAGGCTTCCCTAGTATATATAGCTATCTGTTGCTATACGCACATATACGCACCTAAGATAACCTATATATAGGACAACCTGCCATAGATTAACGCATGGAAGAAAAAATAACGACTATCCGGCTAAAACCGGAAACCAGGGATCGATTCAAGTATTATGGCTATAAGACAGAAACCTTTGATTCCATGCTGAATAGGTTGCTGGATGAAGTAGAAATCGCGAGAAAGCAAATAGGTGAGTCAAAGGGAAACGATAAAGCCCTTTGCTCATCTATGTGAGTAGGTTCTTGGGAGGGACTTACTCATGCAAGCCGTTGGCCGCAATGATATTTATAACTTCGCGAAGGCAATCGCAGGGCAAGCAGACAATAAACCGCTTGTCGTCATCGATGGTTATCCCTACTTCGCGAGAGATCTGGTTTTCCGCACCGCCCTGGATATGTATCGCGAGAAATGGGGCAGTATGCCTATCGCGAAGGTGGTGGAGGGATGCGATCTGGTTTGGGGGCTGCGACAATGAACGCCTCCCTGGAAGAGCCGACTTTCATCATATCCAAGACGACCTTAGAAGAGATGCTAAAAGCGGCTTCGTGTAAGGCCCAAGAATCGATTATCTTACTCCAAGATGAACTAAGACAAGGCAAAGAACGAGAAAGCGCCGCTAACGCGAAATTAGACGCTCTTTTAGCCGATCTGAAGAAGTACAAAGTATTTTCTGATGGTCTGCGAATAGAAGAGCTTCGCGAGGAAGTTGATACTCTAAAAGCAGAAGTCGCGAGGTTGCAAGGCGCACGCAAACCAGGATCTAAGCAGTCTGCCCGGCTCGCGAAGTTAGATCAACTTTTGCTGTCGCGAAATAATTCTCCAATGACTTTCGCAGAGATAGGCAAGATCTTGGAGTTGGGCAGTCATTCCCCGGATGGCAAGAAAAACACTCGCCGCCAAAACATGACTCTCCTGGGAAAGACCTTAGAAGCCCTTCCAGATCGTTTTGAGGTATTCAATAGTAAAACCCAAAACGGTAAGATGGTAAAGTTAACACGCGAATACTTCCAGCACCTCGTGAGGGTCAGCCAAGGGGTGTAAATGTTTACACTTTACAAGATAGGCTAACTCTCTATAAGGTTCTCTGACCTTCTCGGAAGATAATAATAAAAGCATGTGGTTTGTGCATGTTTTTATATTAAGTTAGTTTGGAGAAGGAGAAGAGATAAGATAGATATTATACTAGAAGTTAAATCTTATCTATAGAGAAGATTGCCTGTAAAGTGTAAAGTTTACAGCGATACAAGATGTCCGATAAGTCCGGTGTTTACGTTATAAGATGCCATAACCACTACAAGATTGGCAAAGCAGATGATCTAAAGCAGCGACTTCATGATCTTCAAGTAGGATGCCCTTACGAGCTATCCGTTTCTGCCTTCTTGCCATGTGAGCTATCCGAGGCGTTCAAACTTGAGCAAATGCTTCATAGAAAATACAGTGGTTGCCGTGCTCGTGGTGAATGGTTCAAGTTAAGCAGAGCGGATCTAAAGGAGATATGTAGTTTCAATGAACGCGGCATATCCGGGTTAATCGATGTCTCTCTCAAAGAGCATACTTTTGCTGAATATGACAAGGCAGTTCTTGATATAATAAGATCAATATATAAAATAAACAAAATCGCATTTGAATCTATAATTATCGAATGTTCTGAGCAGATAGGAATAAGTGAAATCGACATCAAGGAAACTATTAAGCGGTTAATGCAATATGGTGAAATAGAATCTCCATGCAAAGGCGCATTCCAGCCAGCTTGATAGCGAATAATTATACGGTTTAGGAGAGAATTATAATTTGTCTCATACTAAGCGAATCTACAACCGCAAGCCCCTTCTCGGAGGCCCTGGCCTGAAAGGATGGATCACAAGCAATCTCGATGATCCTGAGATAGTAGCCATCGCAGAGGCTAATTATGTCTTTAGGCGGTATGGCGAATACTGCATGGGGCATTGCCATCATTGTAGGGATTGGCGATTAGATAGCAGAAGAAGACAGGAATGGAAGAGGGAGGAGAGATATGAATCAACTGCCAGATTGCATTTTTGAAAGTTCAAACGATGATGGCATACCAGATCTCCTGAAATCGATGGAAGCCGATTATGCAGATTACCCTCTCGCTTATGGATCTGTTCGCCGGGATCGCGATTATGTAGGCAGGACGATTCATTTCTATGTGGATGACTACCGCTTTAACGCTCTCGGAAATGCCGTCGAATACGGGCAAGAGTTCTGGAAGCTCTGGGAAAGACCTGACCGTATTTGGCGAAGCGGTGCACCCTCATTTTGTGAGATTAACTTTTCCACTTCCAATGCACAACCAAGGGCGCGGGCCATCTGGCAGATCTACAAGAAAAGACATCTCTCGCGATATCTTCAGGAACAGGGGATGAGATGTTTTGTTGACCTAAATGTCGCTCCAAGATGGGCTGAAGAGAACCTTCTAGGCGTGCCTCTCGGATGGAAGGCATTTGCTACTAGGGTACATAAAAACGACTCGTTGCAAACGATTACAGATCAAGCCTCCCTGGCAGAAAGCCACGCGGGAACCGATCAAATCAAGTTCATGGTCTATGGGCACCGTCGCGAAATAGAAGAATTGTGCAAACGATCCGGCTGGATATATGTCTCTGAGCAGGCTAGTATCTGGCAAAAGCGAGATGAATCTAAGGCAATGAAGCGAATGGAAAGACCAATCGAGGTGTTTTGTTAATGGGAGCTGGGGCAGGTGGTGGTGGGAATGGTGGTAGACCGGGCGGTGGTGGAGGCGGGCAATCAGGCCAACCGCAACCAGGAGATACTGCGCTAACCGCAAATATGCGAAAATACTACGAGCCGGGCGGGGCAACCGTGCAGCAATTCAGCGACGGCGGCGTGCAAGCGACACATCCGGCGGCAACAATACGGATCTATGCGGATAGATCCGCTGAGGTGTGGTCGTCTCGCGACGGGACAAAAGCATTCAAACCGCAAGCGGGCAGACTGCAAACGTATAAAGATCCCATGAAGGCCCTCGGAGAGTTTGAAAAAAGAACTGGAATAATCACTTAGAGGCGGCGATTTCTAGCAGCTTCTTTACGGCGGCTTCCGCCGGATAACCATATTCCCGGATGGCCTCTAAAGTATCTTTCGATACCTGCATAGAGGTCATCACGGGTTCCCGGATGACGCATTCATCCTCGGTATTCAAGATGCATGAATCACCCGGTTGGGCCTCAGGATGCTTGCAGTATCCATGAAAGCCATCTGGCTGATCCTTCCAAAATATGCATGAGGGCATTAGTAGCCCTCATCATTGTGTACTTGGTCGGGTTCGGTCCCTGCCGGGTAATCAACTGTGATTGGCTTGGATCTCATTGCCATCTCGGCGATAGGGGCCAATCTCCTTACATCGGCTTCAGTCATATTCAGTTCCTTGGCGATTATCTGAATTTCGGCTTCGCTCATGGGTTGCATTTTAGTATCAATCCTGTGCCTTTGCACAATACCTTATAGAATCTATAAGTATAAATAACCTTCCCTCACCATGTTCCATGCTACCACATGGCACGCCTACAACTTACACGCATGTAAAAAACGACATCACCTGACGCGATACTTATAAACATCATTACGTTTATCTAACACCAGTTTAGATAAAACAATTGCTGGATAGGCTGATCCCCGAAAACCGCTTTCGCAGGCGGCTTCCAGCTCTTAAACTCCTGCGATACACGATGCGAGGTGTATTAAGTGATGAGACATAACATAGCGGGCTCAGTTTATGTTTTGGAAGAATACGTGGGATTTTTTAATAATTATAAGGTAGGCATTTCAGGGAACGTCGATAAGCGTATTAGTGCATTGTCGTCGCGTTCTGTTGGCAATCTCTCCCTAGTATATAGAAAGGATTTCAAGTTTTGGGAAGATGCGCAAGATGTAGAATTGGCCGCGCATAGCTTTTTGTCTGATTATAGGATACCAGGTAAAGGTAGGGAGTGGTATAGAACCGATTTAAATAACATAATCCGTACGATTGAGACAATAATACATCCTAACAACGAATGTTATACATAGTCATGAGAAAATCGATCAAACAACGCTTTTAGCAAAGATCACATTCCTATAGTATTGGTAAATTGTGGTTTACAACTCACTGATACCGATAAATCGGTATCAGCGAAAACGAAATTTTGCGGTAGAATCCGTCGCGTCACCCTATACCTTTCGACCGCGAAAGGTGGCTTATAAAAATATGTTATCGCTTTTAGCAGACATCGCAAAATGCAGGTTACATGCACTAAGCTGGCATCCAATCAATCCGATCTGATATGATTGTATCCTTCTCGACGACCAGGGCATTGATAAGCAATATGGTGCCGCGATTCTTTACGTTCTGCATGGGGCCGGACATCTCGATTACTGGATACTTAGCGCCTATCAACATGGTGGCGTTCGGGATTTTGGTAGTGTATCGTTGCGAGAAGCTACCATAGCGGGTTGGCAATCCCAAAAAATCTATTGTGAAATTTCTTGCCTTAATTTCCATAGGCAGCTATTGATTTCATAGGATAAATAATTATCGGAGCGTCCATTCATGTCTATAATTTCTGATATATGCAACCACCTAGCGGATATGCCTAACCAGACACTACCAATCTATCCTATGCAATTCCCATCCGATGTGGTCAACTGCATTTGCATTTTCCCTACAGGCGGCGGCGTGGGTGGCAATATCGGTAATAGGCCCTCCGCGACCTTCGGCCAATCTCTCGCGACAGTGGGATATATCGATTATCCCGGTTGCCAAATTCAGGTTCGCTATACCGATCCTTGGAATGCTTTTCGCATAGCAGAGGACATACGGCAATGGCTGGATGAGAACCTGCCCACCGGATATCTGAGATGTGATACTAATAGGAGCCTGCCCGACGATTTGACGAATGATGCTGATTTAGGGATGTCCGGAGGCCCGGCATATCGATTTTCGGTTGACTTTAGCATGAGGAAGGTGCGGGCATAATGGTAGATACTCCTATCCAGCAGATTGGCGATGAATACGCCGCGAAGGTTGCAGAATCCTTTGAGGCGTGGGCAGAAGATGCAAAGGCATCCTACCCAAACATCAAACCGTTTGACCCGACTCCCATCTTACAAGAGGCCATGATGGCCGCTGGTGATGCTCAGTTGGCAGAACTTAGTGGCCTGGTAGGATTCAAGGTTAAGTTTGACCTTAAATCTCCCGAAGCAATCGCCTGGGCGAAAGAATATGGTGCTGAGCAAGTCAAATATGTCAATGCTTCCACCAAAACCGCGATTAGACAGATAACCGTTCGCGGCTTGAACGATGGCCTATCGCCGCAAGCTCAGAAGAAAGCGATAAAAGAAATCGTCGGGCTCTTGCCTCAGCATGTGGTTGCAGTCCAATCTTACCGCGAGAGCTTGTTATCTTCCGGCATGGATTCTGGCAGCGTTGACCGGCTTGCTGCTAAATATGTAGATAAGTTGCTGAGATATCGGGCCGGGACCATTGGCTTAACAGAATCACATACCGCGACCAATGAAGGCGCAAGACAGGTCAATCAAGATGCTGTTAAGCGTGGTGTCCTGGCAGAAAATGAATACCTGCAAGAATGGCTTTCCGCCGGGGATAAGCGGCGGTGTTCTCGATGTGGTGGCCTGCAAGGCAAGACTGCTAAGATAAACGGGGATTTTGCGGGTGATGGCAGGGGGCCGCCTTTACATCCGAGATGTCGGTGTACGGTGGTCCTGGTTAAGAATCCTGAATATAAACCAATTACCCGAATACAAGACCTGATAGCAGGGATAGATTCGAAGTCGCTCAGATATAGGCCATTGTCAGAGGAAAGGGCTGCGATTCTTGCACAAGCAAACCGTGATGTTCTCGCGGCACGATCTAAATTAACTGCCTTCGACCTCAAAAAAATAAATCCGTTGGGTGCGAGATTCGAGGCAGCGGTTGGAAAAGAACAGGAAGCTTTGCAAGTAGAATTAGAAAAACTCGCAGTCAAACGAGCCACACTATCGAACGCATTGGCAGAAAAAAGCTTAAAAGTTGATCGGATACGGCTATCTCAAGTTTATTCAAGGGGATATGATCTATCCGGTTTTAAGATTGACGGCGATTTGGTGGACGTATCTGTAACTGAATTAAATAACGGAATGCGTATAATTGTTAATAAGGAGTTCGCAGACAAATCAATCTACAACCCCGCCGTTTTGTTCCGAAAATATGAAGAGATGCCAGATCTTCTGAAGTCTGGCATTGATGACATATACGTTCTCGGACGCGACGGCATTAATCCGGGATGGGGCTTGTCAGGGGCAGACGCATCACATAGCGTAGATGAAATCGGGCGGCATTATGTAACATTATATAGGCCGTCCGGTGTGGGCGTATTCAAGCACGAAGCAGCACACGGATTAGAGCAAAAGATGCCGAGAATATCTGGCAAGATGTTTTCTGATTCGCCCATGTGGGTAGAAGCACAAAAGGCAGATGTAAAATACCCATCGCGGTATGCAAAAGAGGGCGGTAACTGGGAAGACTTTGCGGATTCTGTTGACATCTTCCTGAGCATGCCTGAAAAGTTTAAAGCCGCATGTCCCAACCGGTCAAAGATATTGGAGGAAATGTTCAATGTCAAAGACTGAACTCCGTCCGGGTGTATTCCTGTTTGAATATGACAATGGGAAAAGGTATATCCAAATATTTGAAAATGGTGTCATGGTAAAAGAGGCGTTTTTCGGAGTGAGCGATGCCAGTCACTTGGAATGATACCGCCTTCAAGAAATCCACCAAAACCAAAGGCATGGACGGCATTCATGAATGGTGTCTTACCGTCTGGCATCCGCAAGCCGCCAGAGATTGCCCGGTGGATGGCGGCACCATGAAAGGCTCGCTTGGGGTCGAAAGGGACGACGCCGCTAAATGTTGCTATGTGGGTGGTGGAGGTGCGGCTAGGGATTACATTCTGAAGCAAGAGCTTGATTCTAGCCTTCATCATACAGTTGGCAAGTCTCATTTCATTTCGGATGCCGTGCAACAGAATATAAGTAAACTGCCTCAATATGTTAAGAAACATGTAGGCTAATCATTTGGGCGTATCCGGGTAAAGATGGCCGTGCGCCTCGCATACCCCATGAGCTTCACAATAATATTCTTGAAATCCGCTCCACCAAGTACCGGGTTTGCCACAGAAGCAGCACGGTCCGGTATAACCGTTATATTCTGACTTTTTCATAGGCGTTTGTTAAGAACCAATTCTATTTAAATCTTTTCTCTTCTGTGATTGCTTCGCTGCAATGCGATTCATGAGATGCTAGCATGTAAGATATAGTTGCAACTATATAAGGAGATAAATACAAATGACAATATTAGCCGGAAAGGCTGGAAAAGTAACACAGGCTACAGAGTTCGTAGCAGAAATTAAGGCATGGAAGATCAATCTCAAAGCAGATACCAAGGAAACAACCCCAATGGCCACAGATAGTTCAACCGCCTGGAAGACCTACCTGTCCACCCTCAAGGGATGGGATGGCAGCATAGATACCGTAGGCCTGGATATGACTGACACCAACGGGCAGCTTGCCCTATTCAATCTGATAGGCGGCGCAAGCGTTGCCATGAAGTTCTACGTCAATGATACCAATTACTTCTCTGGTAGCGCATTGATCACCGGCCTTTCGCCTTCCGCTGACGTATCAGATGTCGTGCAGGGCGGCAGCTTCTCCTTCCAGGGAACCGGCGCACTGACATATAGCTGAGGTGTCCAATGATAACTTTTTTCGGAGGTGACACATGACGATAATTACGGGCAAGAAGGCTGGCTTTTGGGCACCTCACCAAGAAGCAGTATCCGTCATAGGCGGCACTAAAGAAGCCATGACGCAGGTAGGCAGCACTCTGGAATACTACATCACAGATCGCACTCATGCCATGTGGGACCCGGCAAAGGCCGTCCTCATCTATGACGGGGACACCGCAATAACTCCCTCTCGGATAGACTACGCGGGCGGGTATGTCACGTTGCAGGCGGCTCCTGCCGGTGCGGTGACTTGCACTATCTATTACTTCGCAATAGAAGCATTGGGCGGTGCATATGGTTGGAAAGCAGACCTCAAATCCGACACCAAAGAGGTCACGACCTTCTCAGGAACTTTGAATAGCGCCACCGCCTGGAAGGAATATGTATCCACCCTCGAAGGATGGAATTGTAGCGTATCCCGGCATTTCTTCTTGGCAAAGGCATCTGTCACAACGGCATTGGTCACGGCGGATGCGAACCTCAAATGGGAATGGAACGATCCTGGCAAGGCCGGTAATGCTGAGGCAATTGTCTATGAGGCCGGGGCCGAACTGCAAATAGCCAGGGCGGCCAATGTCACGACCGTAACCTACATCGATGATACCACCATAGCCAGCGACATCAAGACGCACCTTGAGGCAGATCCTGCATTGGCGGCGCTCTGGAGCCTGAGCTATCCGACAACGGACTATAACGCGGGATTCCACCAAGGCGGGGCGAATCCGTCCATTGACATCAGCGGCGGGACCGATACCAGCTTCAATATCAAGGCCGATTCTGAGTCTACCGCTCACCTGATTACTCTGACTGTCGCGGGCCTGAATAGCGGCGTTGCAATCGCTTCCGCGATGCAAACGGCGATCAGAGCTTTAGGCGGTGCGTACACTTCCGTAACCGTATCCTATGAGGGAGCGCCTGACACTGATTATTACCTGATCACTTCTGGCACCACCGGCGCAGCATCTGCCATTACCATCACCGACGCTACCAGCAACAACCTAGCTGATAACCTGAAGATTGCAGTAGCCAACGGCGGTACATCCACCGCAGGCAATGATGGAACCGGCGCGGGCAAGGTCGGGGCAGTCACGCATACCCACGCCAGCGGAGGCAGGGATAGCTCAGATATAGCCAAGCTCGGTACGAAATGCCTATGCGTGATGTATCTGGACAACACTACGGGCTCAATCGGCAAGCTGGAAGGCATCGGCACACTAACCGGCCTGGGCCCAACTTGCACCCTGGAATCCCTGGTAGAATCGGATGTGACCTTTGAGGGAACTAGCGCATTGCGATATCACACGGTGTAACCATGCCGGAAATATGCAAGCAGTGCGGGAAGGAACACGCCACCCTGGAAGAGCTACAGGCGAAGGCAAAGCCCAAGCGGATCAAGGTTAAGAAAAAGTCTATGACATTGCAGGAAGATCCTGAGAAAATGACATAGGACTAATTGAGCCTCGATGAAGATCCACCAAGATCTGAGGGGCTCCCTTGCTTTATTTAGACATTTTTATCAATAGTAAAATGAGTTGAAAAAGCAATACTTTCAAGGGAGAATTTGTATGGAAAATGATGATTATGGCAAAGGTGGCGTGGTGCATCAGCAAAACACGCCGGGCGAACTTGGCTCTGAAATCGTGGTGCCAATCAAGTTAATGATGCCAAATTGTGCGGAAGATCTGGAGAGTTTCATTGATTCCAGAATCGAATATAAAATTAAACAAATGATGCTCAGAGGGAGAATACCATGATAACAGTCGACTTGAAGCAACAAAAGATCTTTGCAGACGGCAAAGAGATCACCGGAATAAGAGATTTCACGCTTGCTTATGTGCCAGGCCACAAGCAACTTTCTGCCAGCCGAATCCAAACGGATGCGTCCGGGCGGCCAGTTGCAGAATTTGGCGCCACATTTGAACAGGATTTGAGATTTGTAGATGATCAGTTTGAAGTTATAGCTTAAAAATTTCAAGGGAGAAATGACACATGAAATCTACACCATTTTTAGTGGGCGGCCAAGAGCTGTCTATCAGGTATGAAAACAAGCAACAGCAAGACATCAAGCACAACGCACCTAAGAAATTCTTCCCAGATGCGAAGGGCCTGCGGTTTAAATCCTCCATGGAACTCCTCAATCACCTCGGAGATACCGATATCGAGATTTACCTCCTGCAAAAGGGCCTGGAATGGTCCGGCTCTGGTATTGGCAAAGTTACTGAGGAGGTTGCCGGACAACTTCGCCAGGACTATCTCGAAGAAGGCGAGGCCGATTCCGGCGAGAAATACGAGGCGTTCGTGGCGCTTTTGGCCGATGCTCTCAGCCTTAACGTGATTGGTGCATCTGGAAAAAAGCTCCAGGAGAAGGCCAAGATTACCCAGGAGAAGACCAAGGACGCGAAGATCGAGGAGCTGGCGATAATCTACGAAGCTCAGAAGATCGCGAACGAACGCTACTCGATGAGGAAGAGTACGAACGAATCTCCCTCGGACTCCTAAATTTATCTTATGAGGAGTTCCTTCATTCAACTCCACCTGAAATTAACATCAAAGTCGAAGCTTGGAATGAGGCCCGGAAACGTGACGCACTCCGGGATTATGCCGCAATAAGGCTATCTTCATGGGCTTATAATAGCCCCAACAAATTCCCAACTTTTGAACAGTTTTATCCAGAACAGGCGGCACCACCACCGAAAAAGCCGCTCGCAATGACAGATCAGGAAGCTAAAAGGGACATTCTTTTGATGGCCCCTTAATTTTTTATTGAGGTTACTATATGCCAGGTGAACAGGTTGGAAGTGCATACGCCAAGATTTCGTTAGATGATTCCGCTCTGGATAGTGGCCTCAATTCGGCCAAAGGCAAGTTCTCTGCTGCACTGAGTAGCATGGAAGGCAAGGCCGTAGGTGTCGGAAAATCCATAGGGACAGCACTCGCAGCAGGAACGGTAGCCGCTGGCGTGGCTATGGCGGGCGTTGCCACTGTCGGTGTCAAGTCCTACATGGACATTGAGAGCGCCGCCGCCGATGCTGCTTCTAAGATGGATCTGTCTGCTATTGCACAGAAAAATGGCACCACCGTGGGCGAAGCTTTCAATGGTATTAAGCAGCACGTTATTGAGGTTTCCAGGGAGCTGGGACAGCTTAACACCAACGCATTTGACCCAACACAAATAGCGACGGCCCTATCTGGATTGGCCGCGGGTGGATTCGATGTAGCTTCCGCCAGCGCCGAAAACCTGTCATCAATATTGTCATTGGCGACGGCCACCAACTACGATTTAGCCGATTCGTCTGGAATGGCAATGGCTGCCATGAACACATTTGGCATGACGGTGGATGATCTGGGGCGCATTGCAGATGTATACACAACCGCGTGCGGGGCATCTGCTGTTGGTATGGGTGATCTCAACTATGCCATGCAACAGGCGGGTCCGGTGGCATCTGTCGCTAACGTAAGTTTTGAAACATTGACTGCATGTATCGAGCAGTTATCACAAAGCAATATCAAAGGCGAAAAGGCAGGCACCGCACTAAGAGGATCAATCAACACTCTAATAACCCCCTCCAAGACCTTAACTGACAACCTGGCTGCCATCGGCTTAACGATGAAAGACGTTGATCCCAGGACCAACGACTTTGTAGACATCTTAGAAAAGATGAAATCGCAAGCAGACAAAAGCGGGCTTGGCCTCTCAGCATTCACAAAAATATTCGGTGCAGAAGGCGGATTAATTTATAAGATGGCAGAAGGGACCGATGGAATCAACACATTCCGGGACGGCCTTCTGAATTGCGAGGGTGCGTCTGGCAACATGGCCAAAATGATGCTTGACACACTCAAAGGTTCTTTTGATGCAGCACTAGGCACCGCAACCGATTTGGCTATAGGTATCGGCCAGGATTTGGCCCCGACCATCAAGGGCCTGCTAGATTGGTTCTCATCAGATGGCGCTCCGGCCATCCGAGAGCTTTACACCGCTTTCAAAGAGGGTGATTGGGGCAAGATAGGTGATACGATCGCTTCAGCCGTAAAGGCCGGGTGGTCCAAGCTCAAGGACATCGGTAGTCAGCTATTTGGATGGCTCAAGGCCGTTAATTGGGGCGGCGTAGGGGAATATATCGTAAATGGCATAAAGGCTGCTTGGAACGAGCTGATGAGCCTTGGCGGGCAATTGCTATCCGCCTTGATGGCCGTTGATTGGATGTCAGTAGGAACGTCCATATTAGATTCTATCAGTTCTGCAATTGATTCCGTCATCGATTATGCAGAAGGCATTTATGATTACTTTGCTAATATCGATTGGGGCAGCGTTTGGGATTCGCTGGTTTCAGCATGGGATTCTGCCATTGAAAGCCTGTCGAATGTCGGCGAAACTATCTTAGGATATTTTGACTCAATCGATTGGGGAACCGTAGGATTCAAGATTGGTCAGGCCATCAGGGATGCTATCGCGACATTGGCTGACATTGGGCAGAAGGTTTGGGACTATCTGACATCTGCCGATTGGTCCGGTGCTGGAAGCAGCATTACGGAAAAGATCAAGGGTGGCCTCGATAAGCTCAAAGAGTTCTGGAATGAGTTCAAAACCGGCCTTTCTGTAGTAGATTTCACCACTGCCGGAAAAGAAATCGGCGAGAAGATCACAAAGGGCCTCGGCCAAATTACCGACTATGCAAAATCCATCTATGACAAACTAAAGAAGGGTTGGGATGACTGGATTGCTGCTGATGGCCCCGCCAAACTCGGAGCGAGCTTCGGCCACAGCCTCATAAAAGGCGTGGTGGATCTTGGAAAGTGGATCTACGACAAGATAGCAGATTATTGGAAGAGCAACGGCAGCTCGATTGGCTCAAATTTCGCGGCATTATTCCACAGTGCTATAGACTTCGGGAAGACCGCGCTCAAAGCCGCTTATGATTTTGTGGTAGGATTCGGAAATACAGTACTAAAGGCCGGAAAGGGCACAATAGGCGCGTCCATCCTGGAAATCATCGGCAATGCGATGAATGACGCATGGTCCGGGGCAGGTGATAGCCTCATAGAAGCTGCGAAAGAGTGGCGCAAAGACGCGGAATCGATATGGGAAGCGTCTGACTTCGATACTACCATTGCGGCTACGGTTGATTGGTTGGGTGGGACACCGCTACCAGCGGACGGTGAGCGCCGGAGTGTCATCTATGACGTAACGACCACCGGCGGCCCGAATCTTACACCGCTCAGGGGCGGAACGGGTCAGCCCGTGGTATCCTACCAGGGCGGCCAACTTTCGACACAACTCCAGAACGGAAACTGGATGAGTGCTACCAATTGGGCTAACCAGTTGGGTGCAAGCGGCCAGACCGAAACGGCTGCATTCCTCGCCGAGATCAAAACCTGGAAGGTCGCCGGATTCAACCTTCCGCCGAGTGAGATCGAAAAGCTAACGGCGGCGTTCGTGGCAGGCCGCGACAAATACGAGGCAGATAAGGCGGCCCGCGAGGCCCCGGCCAAAGAAGAAGCTGCTATAGGCATAGAGGGCGCAAAAGAAGAGGCCGAAATAGAAACTGACGCTGCCGAAGATGCAGCAACTACCAAAACTACCGCCGCAAAAGAAGCCGCTGCAACTGAAACCACGGCAGCAAAAGATGTCACTCTTACCTTCCGCCAACAGATCTGGAAAGCCGTCGATGACGCAAATACTCTCTGGCGGCAAGGCGGCGAGGCCATCAAGTATGGCATGACCGAAGACGGCAGAAAGATAGCCGTCATCGGGCAAGTAGCTCAGAGACAATTTGAGGGCGCGGGCGGTAAATGGGTAGCCGGAACCACGGCGGCATCTAACCAATTTTGTACCGCTATCGGAATGAGTGGCCATGAGCTAGCGGTCACGTTGGGCCTTGCCAGTGGCGAAACCTCACGCGGTATAATAGCGGCAGCAGGGATCTTTCAAGGAGTGATCGATGGCAGCGGGCAACAGTTCAAGCTTGCCACCGGCAATGCTGTCACCGATCTAACCACCAAAGTCAAGAATACGGCTACTGATTGGATCACTAAATATTCGATAGCCAGCACCAATGAACAAACCAAGCTAATCACGACCGGCGCGGGCATACGAAATAACCTCGATATGGGCGGCCTGAGTGCAAAGAACAATCTTGTAGCGGGTGGAAATTGGATATATGAGAAGGGTGTGGCGGCTGGAAATTCGATAAGCAACGCCGCCTCTACATTATTTTCACGTGTAAGTTCGCTGATTTCCAGTGCGAACAATACGATTTCCAACACGAGGACGCTGTATTTCACAAATTCTGCAAGCAATCCCGCGAACGCCGCAACCGGAAAAACCGCTGCTCAGATCACAACCGGCAGCTTTTCAGACCCCTGGATGAATGCACCAAAAGGCACCTCACCGAAAGGGTTCGCGGTGGGCACCATGGCCACCGGCCCGCAACTATCCCTCATAGGAGAAGATGGCCCGGCCAACCCAGAGTTTGTCATCCCAACCAAGACGAAAAGATGGGATCTACTCTTCGCTGCAATGCGTTCTTATGGCATTCCCGGTTTCGCAGAAGGCACATCGACCGGTACCGCCTCAAGCGATGCCGTAGATGCTGACAAGATGACCGCCTACTTCGGCATAGTGGGCCTGGCATCAATGTCTAAGCAGGTCAAAAAGATCATTACCGATCTCAAAGACTTCTTCAGGATTTCATGGGGCATCGTCAAGGCGGAAGGCTCAACCTACTGGAAGCAGATCAACGCGGTTCTGACAACTGAAATTACCGCGATCAGGGATAACGGCTGGCAGGCCGCGCTCGATATACGCAACGCCTGGATAGCCACCTCGGCAGGCATCCTGGATGACGCAAAGGCGCAATGGGCCTCCTATTGGCCCGCCATAGAGCCCTCCCTAAGCAGCCTGAAGGATTCGCTCATAAGTTCCTTTGAGCAGGCAGGAGACGGCGCTAAGAACGCGATAGATAGCATGGTGATGAACTCAGAGTCCTCTCTGCAAGCCTTCGGGCAGGCGTGGGCGGAAATCTGGTCGCAGCTTGTAACCGACATGGATGCGGCACAAACCCAGATTTCAGAAGGCGTGGCGGCAATTGCCGAAATGCTGAAATCGATATCTGTAAATGTCAATATTTCTGGCGGTGGCGGATATGGAGGAGGCGGGGGGGGAGGTGGTGGCGGCTTCCCAGGAGATTGGGACTTTGGCGGCGGCGGTGATTGGTTAGCACCTACCGGGGATTGGTCTGATTGGGGTGGTGGAAATAGCTATAATATCAACACCAATGGGGGGGGATGTACGATAGGCGGTGGCGGATGCACACTTACTGCGGGTGGATGCCCTAGCTATTTAGCGGCAGTGCAATCGAGTACTGGCCCGTTGGCTACGGCTGGGTTGGGTTATACAGGTGGCTCTTCATATTCTGGTGGGGGTGGATATGCTGACATCTCTTATGCGCTGCCTGCGATCTTCCGGGCCAAAGGCGCGTTGGTGGACAAAGGGCCGGAGCTATCCATCATAGGAGAATCCGGGCCTGAGATGGTCCTTCCTGCCAAGCTCACCCGCATGTTCGTTAGCCTCGCAGATATGGGCGCCAACGCAATCGGCGGCGGGCGGCAAGTAATCGAGGACCGCACCGTTCATGAGCATCATCACTATTGGGACGGAAAACGGGTTACCGATATGGTTATGACTGCCAGCATGAAGAGATTACAACTGAGGGGCGCGGTCCCATCGAGGTAAAATGCCAGACACTTCTACAAGAAATTCATTGAATTTGCCGCTGTCTACGGACGGCGGCCAAACCTCATATACTAGCTGGCACACGAATTTTGAGATCATAGATGCCGCTATCGCAAAATGCAACTGGGACTCCGCGACCGATCCGGGCACAGGAGATGACAGTGCAGATGGCTATGTGGCCGGGTCCTTCTGGCTCAATACGACTGCTCATTACCTCTGGATATGTGAGGACAATACGGCAGGAAACGCTATCTGGCGGCAATTGTATCCCTCCGCCGCGATCACTACAAAGGTCTGCGGGGCGAAAGTAACCGCCACCGGAACCAGTATCACCGTGCCCAATACACCAGTTGCCAACACCTACAAACTTTTCAAGAACGGCCTAAGACTGCTTGAAGGCAGCGGCGAAGGGTTCACGCGAGATGGAACGGCGGTCACTCTGACGACTTCAGCCGAAGAAGACGACGTTTTTTGGCATGATTATGAGTATTGAGGTTCCTACATGCTAGTAAAAATTGGCACCACGGAACTATATACACAGACCACTCTCGCGGAAGCTTTAGGTAGTGACGACAGCACGCCGCTCTCTGAGTCCATGCCGGAAAGCATGACGTTGGCTGAAATCTTCCCGGTCGAAAGCAAGCTCCTTAACGAATCCGGCATAAACATCGAGCATTTTGTAGATGGCCGGGCAACATGTGGGTTTACCGTTCTCGATGAAGCCGGAACGATGGCATTTTATGAGAGGATGAAAGTCGAAATCAAGGATTTAGATAACAATCTCTCCTATGCCGGATTGGTGCAGAGTGGCGAAATCGTCAAGGTTCCCGGAACATCGATCAAATTCCATGTAATCGATTCACCAGATTTTACCGCCATGCTCGACTGGCGCATAGTGGATTATGCAGCTACAAATAAGCTCGCAGGCGATGCCGTAAAGGAGATACTGGCAGAATATCTAGCTGAAGAGGGCATAACCGAAGGCTACATTGAGGACGGTGTTGAGCTATCCGAGATTAGCCTGGGTGATGTGACCGCGACCGTGGCCTTGCAGAAATTGGCCGATTCGCAGGGGTTCGTTTTCTATTTGGACTATGATCTAAAGCTATATTTCCATACCAGGAGCCTTTATGCCGCTGATTGGAGCATTACGGATACTGAGGATATTCTTTCTGACAGCCTATCGATAACCCGCGCCAATCCAGGTTACCGTAATACTGAGATTGGCAAAGGGGGCTATGCAGAAACTGATCTGATGACAGATACGTTCATCGGGGACGGCACCACAAAGACCTTCCCGCTTGCGTATCCTGTCAATCGCATTTCGACCGTGACCGTGGCGGGTCACGAAATGACAGTGGGCCAAAAAGGCACGGATACCGGCAGCTATGAGTCTTATTATGCCGTCCAATCCGAGACTTTCACGTTTGAAACTGCCCCTGCCGACTCGGCTGCAATCGAAATACAGTATTATGGACTGTGGAAAGCCAAAAGCAAAGCAGAAGATCTTTCTGCCATAGCTGCCAATGCCGCCAGGCAGGGGGTAGGCTCTGGCAAGGTTGAGCACATCACAAGCGACGATTCCCTCACATCAATTGAGGCAATGGGCGAATACCTTAACGCTTCGCTGGCTAACTATGCGACCGATGGAATACAAATAAAATACAAGACGCGGCGGGCCGGTTTAGCTGCCGGAACCTTGCAGCATATCGCCTTAGACGATATAGATGAGGACTTCTTAATCACGAACGTTTCAGAGTCTCACAAGGACGGGGATACGGAATATACCGTATCGGGCTGCTATGGCCCGGTGCAACCCGAATGGGATCTGTACTTTCGTTCGGCATTCGAGGTCGTACAAAATGCTATCAGTGAAGGCGTAGATGCAAGTGGTGTCACGAAATTATACAATTTTTCGCATACTTACCTTGATGCAGATAGGACTCCTGCCCATGCGCATTCTGATATTTTCACTCATGCGATGATAGGAGAAGGGCTTGCGGTATCGAGCGATACATGGCCGTGCTTCGATCCCACCGACCGGGTAGAGTATATCGAGTTCTGGAAAGACGACGCTTGCGTTTTCCGCAAGCAGCATACGTCAGTTGTGGATGAGGCGCTTGATACGGATATTCATAGTTATTCCTACATAGCACCGGCTGAAGCGATTGGCGATATAGAGGAGGTTGTCTTTTTCGGGGGGTCATTAGCCACCTCTGTATATGGTACAGGCGTTGAAATCTATCGGGCGGATTTCGTGAAGACGAAGACCATTTTGGAGAGCTTACAATTGAACATGAATTATATTAATGGAAGTGTCTAAATGGCCTACACGGCGACCAACTGGCTTGAGCTTTCGATGTCTACGGCGCAAAAGCTAACTGCCTTGGATAATTTAGAAAGCATGTATTCTCAGGCAGTTTCATATATAGACGCGATTACCCACAGCAGCAGCTACTATACGGATGCCCAGGCAGCCGCACGCTATTTTTCGGCAGATACGGATGGCTCCGGGACCGGCTTGGTAGCAGCCACATTGGACGGCTCAACCGCCGATGAAATAATAGCAGGCGGCACGCCATCAGGATCTATCTGCTGGTGGTCCGGGTCGGATGTTTCCGTTCCTGCCGGGTGGTATGTCTGCAATGGGCTAAACGGCACGCCGGACCTGCGAAATAAATTCATTGTCGGTGCGGGAAGCCACTACAGTAAAGGTGATACGGGCGGCGCGAATACCGTCACCACAGAGGCAACGATAACAATAGCGGGGCATAGCCTGACTGCGACAGAAATCGCGAAGCACACGCATGGGACGATCACAGATTATTATGCGAGCACTTCGCTAGGATACCATTATGGTGTTGGTGGTTCGTATGTGGATTTCTCGGAAGTTCCACGCGATACTGGACCTACGGGATCTGGTAACGCCCATACACACGATGCGACTTATACCGGCACGGGCAGTCAAGCAAAGATACCACCATATCTCGCACTTTATTTAATTATGAAGAGCTGATCACATGACTTACACCAAATTTCATGAGTCTTGGTCAGCTACGGATGAGCTAACCGGCGCGGCTTTTAATCACATCGAAACGCAATGGACATTGGCAAAAATCGATATCGACGCCCATAACCACGACACCAGATATTACACCAAAACGCTTGCAGACACTACTTTCTTCAGCACTTCATTCTACACCGGATTCGATGCGGATAAGGTAGACGGTCAGCACCTATCAGATCTGGTAGCGGCGGTAATGCCCATAGGGGCCATCATGATATGGTCAGGCACGGACGCGAACGTGCCTACTGGCTGGCATATCGCAGACGGCGGGACATATAGCGGCACGGTGACACCCAATCTACGAGATAGATTTGTAATAGGCGCGGGCGATACATATGCAGTAAATGCGACATCCGGCCCGGCCAACTGGAACGGCACCATATCACCAACGGGTACGGTCACTGTAGGAGATCATACGCTAACCACTGCGGAACTGCCTACACATACTCATGGATTTACTGAATATTATTCACCGCTGGCAGGATATAGCGACAGCGCGTCTCAACCAACAAATCGCGTTATTGTGTCCACCCCTCGATCAATCGGGAATCAGGCGGATGGCGACGGATCACATGGTCACACTGGCTCGACCGCGAGCTTTACCGGCATCGATCCCAGGTCGACATACTACAGTTTATATTATATTTGCAAGGTGTCATAGATGGCCTACACAAAAAACGAAGACCCCTGGTCGGCTGAAGATCTAATAACCGCTGCGATTATGGACAATTTTGAGACAATATATACCGAGTGCTCGACTTACCTATCTACTCATCTGCATGATGATCTCTACCAGACGAAAGCAGAAATGGAAGCGGCGTATTGGTATGCGGGAAATGATGGCTCAGGCAGCGGTGCAGACGCTGATCTAATCTATAAGGCATCTGGAAATCTACATGCTGCATCTTTTTCAGGGCTCGGAGTGGATACGGGACTGATCATCCTCTGGTATGGCTCAACTGGCAGCATCCCGGCTGGCTGGCATCTATGCGACGGTACGGGTGGTACGATAGACCTGCGGAATCGCTTCCCGGTGGGTGCTGGAAGCACTTATGAGGCGGGAGATACAGGCGGCTCGGCCACATTCGCAGCAGCTGGTAGCATTTCCGTAAGCGGTCATTCGCTTTCGGTGGCAGAAATGGCGGCACATGTCCACCCGTTCTTGGATTGGACCCCCACCTACCACGCAGCGACAGGAGTATCTCAAAATTGGATATGCCAGGGCACCGCGACGACATCAGGCGCCACGGCAAGCGCGGGCAGCGGCGATGCTCACGGTCACAGCACGGCAGAAGGTACACACTTTGATGGAGATGCCGTAGCCAGCCTGCCGTTCTGTCTGGCATTATGCTACATACAAAAAATTGCTGCCTAAAAAAGTTTTACTTGAAGGCTTTGACCGCCTCAACTTGCTTATTGAGGCTGTCCACCTTTATGCCCGCCTGCCGGTACTCATGCTGCGCCTTGCGGCCCTCTCTCTCGGCGATATGTAGGGCCGTAAGAAGCTCCCTTGTGGCCTTCTGGGCCTTTTGGTGCTGGCGGGCTTCTTCTGTTATGCCGTCGAGCCGGGCCTCGTCTAAGGCTCTATTATATGCCTCCTCGCGGGCTTCTACAGCAGCTATGCGCTTCTCTTCGGCGGTGTATTGGGCCGTGCCCTTCTCGATCAGGACGTTATAGGCTTCGGCTATCTGGTCTACGATATTGGGCGCAATCATTAGACCCCCCCAAGATAATTGCCCGTGTTATCGCTATACGTGCCGGTGGTGGCATTGTACCGGGCAGTGTCCGGCAGTAGGTTAGCGTCATTTGTGGTATATTTTGCCCCGCCACCGACACCGCCGTCTATCTTATGGATCGGACCGCTGCCAGTTACATTAGCCACGATTAGCGGCTTATTCAGGTCTTGGAAGATGGGCGGCAAGGTATAGGCGGTATTCTTCGGCAGGTTGCCCCATTTGGCATCGGTGTATCCTACTGAGGCAAGCCAGGTGTTGAGGTCAGCAATCAGGCCATTGTACTCAGCCTCTTTTGCCTGATCCGTTTGGCCTAAGATCGCTAAGGCTCCGATGCGATAACCTTCCTGGATGCCCTGATAATAGGCGGTTTCGGTGAAATTCATTCCCTGGGTAGTCCCTGCCAGAAAAAGCAGGGCTAGAATTACAAGATAGTGCTTCATTCACTTTTCTCCTTATTCTCTCTCACCAATCTTAATACGTATTCGGGCCACGTTTCGCCTTTTCTTTTTAGGCTCGCAGCCTCTGCATATTCGTCTGTGTCAAATTTTAATGGCACCGTTCTAACCGGCATGGAATTACTACAGTAATAACCACTATATATAGGTGATCCTCTTCATGAAATTACTACCACTCTTAGCCATAACCCTCTTAATCGTTGGGGTCGCATTCGCGGCAGAACCGAAGATTAACCCAGGCACTCAGATTAATTGGAATAAAAACATAAGTGCCCACATGCATGGGCTGATAAACGGATCTGGCCAGGATGCCGCCACGTATTCGCAATTGGTGGCCGCCAATAGCTCGATGAAGTCTTACGTAGATATTGCTAACAGTTCCATGAAGGATTATGTAGATGCGCTACCCACCGGGGCGTCTAAGGTGAACATATCAGGCGACACAATGGATGGCGTGCTGAATGTCGTCAACGGCACCGGGCAGGCGGCGGCGAGCTATGCACAACTCCAGCAGCCAGGAAGTAATATATCATATGGTGGATACGTCCAATCGGGAAGGATCGCACCCACACGAAAGGCGGAGGTTTTTCTTTACACTTTGCCGTGGGTCGGATTGCAGATGGCGGTTGCAATGCGGACAGATGGATGGCCAATTTCGATCAGTGCCACAAATTCCACTGCGATCCAAGCTGCAATTACGAGCATACACAATTCTGGAGGCGGGCAAGTTGTCTTGGCATCTCGATTTACCGGAATAGCAACCACGATAAACAGTTATACCGACGTCCAGTTAGTAGGATATGGTATAAGTACTGGACTCGAAGGTACTGCAAATCCTGTGCTAAAAATTACCGGGTCGAAATCATGGATAAGGTCCGAAATATTGTCGAACATGGCAATAACTGCAACAGCAAACAACGATGCGGTTAAGTTAGATCATCCCCTGTGTGGTGATTTAAGCAAATTAAATCTGACTGTCGCGGGGAATGGTTCATGTCTGGATATTCACGCATGGTCGGTTAGTACCATCAGTGGATGCGGTTTTATGACACAATCTAACAACCGTTCTGGCAATGGACTGAGAATCAGAGGAGACGCCACGCATGGTGCGGTTGGTGTGAACATAGTACAAAGTTCATTTTATTATTTGGATAAAGCGATATGGATTGACACCACCACGGCAGCTTGGACACAGGGTTTGTTCCTATCGGGAATTACTGCATGTGGCAACAACTATCATATCTGGATAGGGCAAGTGATGGATTTCACCTGCACCAACAGCAATTTAGACGGTGCCGTCATTGAAGCTATCCACATCGAAGGGGGCTCATATTTCAGATTTTCTCAGTGTTGGATTGATGCGGATTCAGGCAGTGCGATAAATGCCACTAAAATAAACAGTTTTATTTCCGTATTATCGATTAACCAGTGTGCAATTCACGCCGACAAAACTGCGCTGATGTCGGCTATATCGGCAGCAGAGGTTAGTCATTTAATGGTGGAAAATTCACTTATTGTGGGATATAACGGGATCAATGTCACAAAGGGATATTGTTCCTACATGAGCGTAATCGGAAATAATATGGCCACTTGCCATTATGGGATACGTGTCCCTGCGACAAACGGCCTTGCCTTTTCGGTCATTAATAGCAATATGATGTGGGGCGTTGCTATCCCTATTTACAATACCGCAGGGATAGTAGCTAGTCGGGCGTCTGGGAATCTAAATTTGACTGATGCCACATGGTAGTCGGCGACCGCCCGATCACCCCCCTCCACGGCTCTTCTGCCCACCACGTCGCAGATAACTCTTAACTGTGCTCCAGGCATAGCCCGTGGCATTCGCGATGTCCGCAATATTCTTCCCTTCTGCGATCATCGCAGCTATTTTCGCGACCAATTGCGGATCATCTGCGATTCTTGGCCGTTTGATTTCGCCCTCTCGCGAGACAGGCGGCTTATCATTTTTTATGATTTCCTTCTGTGATGTGGCCGTAGGTGTCGGTTTTTCTTCGCGATCTAAGTAAGCGATCAAGGCCTCGTGTATTAGTTTGCTTTTTCCTCCATGCACGCGACCGAATAGCTTGAGTGCTAATGCTTCCAATCGCGTATTTTCTTCAGGATTCAATTCTACACATACTTTCATGATTGCATATATGCGCGATTGGTAGATATGCTTATTCATTTGCGCAATTGCGCAAAAGGTATATATATTAGTGGCTACTAATAGGGTAGTATGCAAGAAACTACTAAGACTCGGAGCGTATACAGGTATATCATCGAGGCCGCCGGGTGCCTCGATTTCGCAGACAGCATCGAAGGTGCAGTGGCAAAGGTGGCCCAAAAAACGTATCTGGAGTGTGAAATTGCTGCCTCCCCCGCCTGGCGGCAATCTAGGCATCCCCACGAGGACGAGGAGCACATTGAGGCTCTCGCCACGGGCGAGAGCCTGAAAGGGTTCGCCTACGAGGCGAACAAATTCCGTTCAGTGGCTAAAGCCGCTGAGATGAATGCGAACGTGGCCCGGCTGGCCGCCAACGCGACGGGGCAGGCGGTAGGCATTATAAGCCGAAAGAAGGCTGCTTAATGCCCGCCGCTAAACCTCTTTCCGAGCACGCCGCCCGGCGGCATGTAGATTTCCGGCCAGACCAAGACGCCAAATGCCAGCGGCTCGCGAAGAAGCGACGGCTATCTGGGGTTTGCCAGCGGGCGGTAGATGAATATGATGGATGAGTATCATATTAAGCAGGCCCATTCTGCTATAGATTCGCTCGCGGCAGAACTTGCGACCGCCAAAAAGGAGCTCGGAGAGCAAAAGGCACTGACTTGCGGCAAGCTTCTGCCCGTGGTAGATTACCCGATGGGGCAGGCAATGGCAAGCATGGGCAGCTACCATACGCCGGAAAAGGCCCGAAAAGAGATGGATGCTCTTTATCAGAAATGCCTCGCCCTAAAAGAGGCCAACCAGACGGCGATAAAGAACAATCAGGCGGTTTATGATGGTCTTAGGAAACTTATAGCCGCTATAGGCATCCCATCGAGCTATAATAAAATAGTCAACCGACGATCATATAAGACCGAATCGGTGCCATACGATTGGACAGATGGATTAAGGCGATTGGTGGCCGTCCATGACGGCTGGCCGGATGTCCAGCGAACTTATGACCAGAAAATAGCAGAAATCACAAAATGGGAAAAGGAGATCGCGGCCAAAGAAGAGGAAGAAAAGCGGGCAGCGGAAGCAGAAATCAAGAACGTCGAAAAGATTAAGACTCTCGGAATATTGGCCGATAGATACGGATTGCCATTATCTGCCAATGATCATGAGATCTTAGATGCTGTCCTGGCAAAAGACAAGTATCTCGATTTGGGCCATAGCCTGATGCTGAATAGGCTGGATTGGAATGAAGGGCCGTATCATGCCCGATGCGGCTTGGATCGCTTCGCAGTTATCTCTGATATCGATCATGCCATATATGCAGAAATTCGCGGCTTAATCGATGATTGGCAGGGAGATGGGCGGGTTTTCCGGGATGCCGAATATGGATATGATGCGCTTTTCGGTCTTGCTGATCAGGCAATTCTGGCAGATTATAAGAAGCTGACTGAATACATGGAGCTAGTATGATCGATAGGATACGGGGCACCCGAACCGATGTGCTCCTACGCCTCCTGGAAGGCCCGCAACCTATCGCCGCCTTGGTGGAGAGGCTGAAGAAAAATAAAGCGGGCATCCATCATGAGTTAGCTGCGCTTATCGAGGCGGGCGAGGTGGCCCGGTGCAATGCGAAATATGAATTGTCGCAAGTTGGCAGGATAAAGGCCCAAATGCTCTGCGACATGCTAGCATGTAGCAAGGTGCTGGATGAGCATAAGGACTTCTGGCAGGGTCACGACCTGAGCGGCATTCCAGGGAGGTTACAGGAGCTGTTAGGAGAGTTGACAGGATGCAAACTTATACGAGATTGCCCGGATGCACCGATCGATCATCAGGCGGCGTTTGCCGACGCCATCATGCGAGCTAAAGAGATCTATGGCCTATCTGGTATCATAGAGCCAGGGTACGCCGAAGCAATCTTGGCCGTCTTGGCACAGGGCGCAGAGGTTAGCCTTATCCTCTCGGAGTGGGTTATTAGCCAGATAGAGCCCAGGATGCTAGAAAAGGCACTATCTTATGAGAACTTTAGCCTTTATCAGCTAGACGGGCTAAAAGTGGCCTTCACGGTCACTGATGAGCTGATCAGTCTTGCATTATACGACCATGTAGGTGTATATGATCCCTGGCAAGATCTGATATGCGAGGGAGATCGGGCGGTTACATGGGGGAAGGAATTGTTTGAGCATTATAAGGATATGGCGAAGGTGGTTAAGTGACCGCATATCGATATATTTTGGGCCATTGCGATGAATGTAAGAAAGAAATCACTATGGGACAAACAGATTTCTACCATAAGACACTGATATGTTTTGATTGCAGAGATAAGCAATCTAAAAAATAAAATCCCGTCTATGCCGCCTTACTCGCGGCCTCTTCTCGTATTATGCAAGATCCTGATATCTTGCATGGCGGCCCGGAAGACCCCGGACGGCCTAATTTCTGGATGCTCATTGAGGAAGGTGCGGTCTTCCTCTGATATGGAAATGGTGATTTTTGGGAGGTGTATTGTAGGACAAACATCGATGTTTTGTTTAGCGCATAAATCGCAAAACGCGGCTTGTAGCTCAGGCGCGGGGCACTCAAACTGCCTCCACTCTTCCGAGTCTTTTATCATAACACTGTATTTATGACAAACGACGTTTCCGGGAACTATCCAAACATGGCATAATGACAAAGAATCCTGCTTATCAAATGCCATGAATATAAAATCATCTGCCTCGCCGTTTCCGTTTATGACAAAGTTCCAATACCGAGCACTCGACTTGCCAGATGGCATCGCCGCTTTTACGTCGATTTTTTCGCCCGTTGGTAAGACAAAATCAAACTTTGGGTTATTTGGTGGCATTCGTGTCCAGTCTGGATGTGCCGATGCTATGACATTTTCGGCAATCGTTATGCCCAAAAAACCGGGACTGCTTCGCTTCATGCTACCACCGGCAGCTTTACATTTTTTCGGCAAGCCGGGCAGGAAACATAAGCCGGAATTTTCGGCGTGCTTCGCTTCGGGCCTTTATAGTCCCACGCATGTTTGCACCGGGGGCAAAAAGTAGAAATGGGCATTTATTGCTTCCCCCATTTTCCTAAGTATTCGTTGTGCTTCCGCACCGATCCCGGATACGGCCCCCATTCGTCTGCTTTCCACGAGGGACATTCGTGATGCACCGGCACCGACTTGGATCTATAATTGCCGAAGTACACTTGCGTTTCCGGGGTGGCATAGACGGTTTTCTCCTCTGCTAGTATGCAGCCCTCTCCGTTCAGGCCGCATTTGTCCACCATGCACCGCACACTGCCATCCAGATAATGATAATGGCACTTGATTAATACGTCTCGATTGCTCATAGTCAGTAATAGTAAGTAATAGTATATAAACTTTGCTCTAAATACCTCTATATAGATTCTACCAACCTACCATAAACTATGTATAAATTTCTAAAACATTTACCTCTATCCGCCCTATGGATAGCATTCGTCGAAACGTTTTGGATTGTCATTTTGGCCGATCTTTGCCGCCTGCCTATCCCTTATGCGGCCATTCCGGCAGTTTTCCTTCTAGTGTTCGCGGTCTATGCCAATGACCATGCAAAAGGGTCAGATGAGGACAGGCTAAATAATCCTGATCGAATTATTCAGTATCCCATTGAAAGGATCGCCAATTGTGCCGGCGTTCTTGCCATTATCATAGTCGCTGCAACCGATTATACCAAGTTGCCCTTTGTCCTTGTGCCGGTCATTGTGGGTCATTCCTACACGCGAAAAATAGGCAATTTCAGGCCAAAGGACCTTCCCGGCCTAAAGACTCTGATTGTGGCGGCCCCGACCGCCTACTGTTACGCGGGCCTGGTTGGCGGTGATTGGCGGGCCTATGCACTGGTATTCCTGGTTACTGTCATAGATACTACCCTCTGCGATATTCGCGACCTGAGGGGGGATGCCGCCAATGGGGTCCGCACCATTCCGGTAATTTGGGGCAGATCGCGAACGCTTCTAGCATTGGCGGCCATTGACATAGCGATATTTGCCTTATCGCCTACCATCGCGATCCTGGGTGGCCTATGGCTTGCCTACTTCGCGAAGGATCGGCCCATTTGGCATTATGATATCCTGGTCGATGGCTGGATTTTATGGGCCTCAATCGCTCTCTACCTCCACCAGTAGGACCAATGCTTTCTTTTTGGCATGATCGACCCCGATATAGAGGCGGCCATTCTTGTCTATCTCGCGGATTTTTGGGGGCGCTACCAGGTTGCTGTCTAAATATCCGGCAATTGCTTCATGCAGTTTCATGATCTGACGATGTATTCACTGATATATATCGATGTCCACCAACCAACCTACCATAATCTATAAATATCATATGTACTAATCTTCTGAATGTAGAAAAGTTATACTGCTTAAATAGCAGTGTAAAAAAAGTACACTTAACACTTTCACACCACGCGAGGAAAATAGCCAAATAACCAGGAGGGAATTATCAAGAAATGCAACACAAGAAGACCCGCACCTTTCGACCTAAGCCAAGAATTGCGACTCTGCTAGAGGAAATGGTCGAGCGCACTGGAAAAAGTTACAACGACACCATAGAGGATGCTATTGAATTTTACGCCAATTGTGGCCCTAATATGGCAAGGGCTGTAGAGGCAGGCGCTACCAAATTGGTACAAAACCAGACAAAAGAACTTTTGGAGGGTGTCAGAACGATATTGAGGGAAGAATTGGACACTAAAGATGTCAAAAAGATTTCACAAGTGTTAAATATACGAAATAATGATGCGGTAATGGAATAAGTATTAAGAGAAGATCCGCCCAATAAAGCCCGGCTACCACCCCGGACCAGGCGGATCTTTGGGAGCGTTATGGTCACATGACAGGCCACAACTGACCTCTAATGGTAGAGGCTGGATAGGAATAGGCTCTACGCCTATTTAGGTTTTTTGTGTGACTGTGGCTCATGGTGGCATGAGGCATGGTAACATGGATATTCTAATTGCATGTGAGTTTTCCGGCATAGTCAGAGACGCTTTTATCGCCCGTGGGCATGATGCCATATCATGCGATTTGTTGCCGTCCGAGAGACCGGGGCCACATATCCAGGATGACGTCCTGAAGCATCTCTCGGATGGGTTTGATTTGATGATCGCACATCCACCTTGCACCCATCTGGCGGTTTCAGGCGCGAGATGGTTCCGCAATAAACAGCAAGAACAGAAAGAAGCACTTGATTTTGTCAGGGCGCTTATGGCTGCGAAAATTCCTAAAATCGCAATCGAGAACCCGAAAAGCGTTATCTCTTCTCAGATCAGAAAGCCAGATCAGATAATACACCCCTGGCAATTCGGGCACGGTGAGAAAAAGGAAACCCATCTCTGGCTGAAGAATCTGCCGAAGTTGCAACCTACTGATATCGTGGCGGGCCGATTGCCACGAGTCCATTTCGAGGGGCCTGGGCCAGAACGGGCAAAGAATCGATCTAGGACATACCAAGGAATTGCAAACGCGATGGCTGCGCAGTGGGGGTAGCATGGATATTTCAAAGTACATCTTGATCGGTGCCACGTTGGTTGCTCTTTTTGCGTTGTGGAGAGTGTGGCGATTTAAGCCGGTGTGGTGGCCTGCATGAAGCTATCCAGCACCGAACGGGAAGCTGCCCGCGTTTTGCATCATGTCATGGGCATGGGAACCTACCAGTGCTCGCGCATTTTCGGTGTTTGGCCAAGCAGCATGACTCGGATTTTGAGAAATGTGTCTTTGCCGAAGTATAAAAATTTCAGTAAAGGCAGATACAACAAGGATCGGGAAGAGATTCTTGCCTATATTGCCCAAAACGGTCCATGTTCTACATTCGATATAGAATTGTGCTTACATCATGAGAATGGTCCCGTTTTGAGGCATTTGAAGGGCCTCCTAGAAGAAGGCAAGATCACCAAGGCGGGGAAATTCTACCAGATCACTATTATAACGAATTATATTTCAGAGGAGATTTTAGCATGAACGATTTTGAAGCCGTTGCAATGCGAAGACATGAAGATTTAATGAAGACTCATCCAATCCATAGCAAAAAGGACTTACCACCCAGGCCGACCATGCGATTGATTCCGGTACATGAGAAGATAGCGCAACTCGCCGAAGCCCGCGATTGCTACCAGGAGAGGGTGGATTGGTGCAATGCTGAAATAGCGATTTTGGAGGGGGACCAATGAGCGACCAATCCGATGCTCTAATGTCCATTTGGAACATGAAACCTGCCCCGGCCATCACTCTCTATACGATCCCCGAAACCTGCCCAAAATGCAAGGAAGTTAAGGCCATTCTTCTCGATCGCTGCATACCATTTTTGGAGAAGGATCTTCGCGAAATGTCCGGCGAAGAGAAGACCGATTTTATCATCACGAGGCTTTTCCCGCCAATGGTGGCTCCGGTGGCTCGATGGGGCAATGACTGGCTGACATGCGAGGAGATTATGGAGAGATTGGTATGAGGTTCATGTGGATGCGGCGGTGCATTCTGTTTACAGTTGTGAAGATTCTGAGAACTATGAGGATGATATGAACGATATCCTAGCTCGCCTCAAATCCGAAAAATGGCAGGGTTGCCTGTGGATAGATTTCCGGCAAGATTTACCATTTTTATTCATGCTAGATTATACGTATGTGGGCCGGGGCAAGACGGCAGAATCGGCTATGATCGAAGCAATTCAGGCGATGGATGCCAAATGAAGCAAGCCACCTCAATAGAGTTCCCATGGGTCGGGGCTACGATCCTATATCCTGGCCAAAGGCAGGCACCATGGGAATATTACCTTAATCTCGCCCAGATGGCCGCTACAAGAAGCCCATGCCTAAAAAGGAAAGTTGGGGCGGTACTGGTCAGAGACAAGCGAATTATCGCCACTGGCTACAATGGGCCTGCTAGCGGCCTGCCCCATTGCTCCGATTGCAAGCGCGCAATTCCCGGCCAAGACTTACATGATTGCCAGGCCATCCATGCTGAAGCTAACGCGATTCTTTGGGCAGGCATTCCGTTAGCGACTGGGGCATCTCTGTATTGTACTCATCTACCTTGCTTCCATTGCGCTAAATTGATTATACAGGCAAAAATAAAAGAGGTGTCATATATCCATTCATATCCTGACGAAAGGGGAGTGGCGCTGCTGAAAAAAGCAGGAATTGAGGTTTATCAATGGCCTGGAAACAGGAGGCAAATCGAGGATCGGCTGGAATGGGGGGCAAGTCATTGGTTGCCAGGGGGTGAACCATGAGCGAATATCCATCAGATGAATTTTTGCAAAGCGTCCGAACTTATGATGTCATCAAGAATGGCCCATGCAACCTGATCAGAAGCCTAAAGGATGAATGGAGATGGCCCGATTACATCAGGTGGCATCCTAAGACAAGGACGCTAAAAATTTCTACAGGCGGTTGGTCCGGGCATGAAGACATCATGCAGGCGCTTGCAGAAAACCGGATGTTTTTCATGATGTATTGGCGAGCATCGCTTGTGGGCGGGCATTATACGTTTCGGATAAGGAAGATAGACGGGGTGCCAGAATGAAGGAAGAAGATGAAAAGAAAAAGATAGACCTTCGATTGTGGTTGCCTGATCCATTGGCACTATTTAGAAGGATTCTTGCGGTGATAACATGAGGGCATTTGTCGCATTTGCGCTTCTGGTCGCATTGGCCTTCATGGTTGCAGATCGCGTTTTGTCCGAAGAGGCAAGCGATCTGTCATCATTAATGCAGACCGACGCAGGCGGTGATTTGCGATCTCACATGTTCCTCGCAGCATTCCACGGCTATGAGGTATCTGCGGGTGGAATCGTGGCCTTAGACGGCATGAAATATGAGATTTGGCCGGAAGTCAGGCTTATACAGTGATGTACGAAGATTAGCATTTTCGTACATGTAAACCTATGATGGAATAGGAAGTTTACAACTACCAGATAGGGAGCTATAATGAGGACCAAAGGCAAAACCGGAAGCAAAGAGTTTCATCGATTATTAGAAGAATCCCGCCTTCATGAACTGGATTCCCATCCGATGACATCAAGGGAAATGGAACTTGCACCTCAACTCGTGATGAGGCTCAAGGTTAAGGGGGTGATAGTGGGTTGTGGCAAGGTTAGCAATTTCCATAGGCAATATATCCTATGGGGGCCGGGACCGCGCTATAAGCATTACATGAAGGAATGGGGCTGGCTATGATGGCCGCCGCGAGTGCTCCGGGGCTGGATGCGGAGAATAGGCAACTGAGGGCGGAAATAGAGCAACTAAATGCCGTGATAAGCGATATGCGTATTGAACTTGATTCTGTCTGGAAGGAGTTTAGTTCTACCAATCGCAGAGTTTCCAAGCTGGAGAAGGTCAGGCCGTCCAGGGGATCGCTTGAACATCTCGATAAGCTGGAATTGGAGATAAAAAAGCGTGGTGTTCCAGGAGTCACATTCAAGGCCGCTGCCGAATTGCTAGGGATAGATAGGTCAAGCGTTAGTAAGTTGAGTTCTAAAATCAAGGATGATCCGCGCTTCTCCGTTCGCTTCCACGGAAAGAAAAAAGTGATTGAGCTTCTTTAACAAATCGTTTTTCATCCGTTTTGCCTTCAAGTGTGCGTTCACACGCACACCCCATTTTCTCTTATGCGTGAGGTGCATAGGTCGTATATATATATATTATCGTATTAACAATCGTTATTATTATTATATATTATTATGCGTTGTGTTGCACACATACGAACACAAGCAAAAGTAATACGTTTTTATGGTTCGGATACACCATTTCTATAGAGATAAAATCCGGTGTTCCTGTGAACGCACACCAAGGGATGAAAATGACTTTTCTGGAAGATTGGCAAAATGCGTATTTGTAAAACATTGCTATAACCTATCGTTAGGTTTATATAGTATAGCGATATAGTAGGGTACATGGCAAACCACACTGTTCTGGCTGCAATGCCAGACCACGCAATGTCCGGCTACAAGTACACCGCTGCTATCTCTTATGAGGACGGCAGCATTTACCCATTATGTGGGTGCATCACCAAGAAAGATGCCCTCGCAGTCTGCAAAGGCTGGATGAAATCCGCCAAGAAGGCAATCTGTGCAGACATCCTTCTGAGGGCTTAAAATGCCCTCCGATTGTTTATTATGTACTAATTGTGGAGGGAAATCTCGCGATATAGACCCAGGCGAACATTTTGATCTATATTGTAAGATATATGGAGATATCGATAATTTTTATGGGTGCAAGAAATTCGCGGCGGTGTCGACATGAGAAACGGCGATATCGCCCTTACACCGGGCACAGATGGGCCGTATGCAGGCAAGCCGGCACTTGTAATTGGTCGGAAAGGATATACGACCACGGTACACACCGGGCGTTTTGAGCTGGTTTATGAAACCGCGCAACTTATGCCACATGGCCGGGCCCGGCGCATAAAGACATATAGGACGTTAGGACATAACGAATTTGCACAATTTAATGTCAATTTCGGAGAGTTCGATTGTACTGTGGACGTAAAAGTAACCGATTCCCTCTATAAAATCGAAGATCTCAGAAAGGCAGCATTCCTGGAAGCATTGGAGAAATTCAATGATTCTTCCTAGATATAAGTGTCTTCGGTGCGGTAAGGAATGGACGCCCCGCATAGAGCATCCGAGAGTTTGCCCCAAATGCAATTCTCCATATTGGGATAAACCTAGAAAATCAAAGGTGATAAAACCTGATTGACATTCTCACCGTCTATCGCGAAGAAAAAAACAACCAAAAACTCGTAGAACTGCCCGAAGCATTCTTTGATCAGGCCACCCAGGCCATCGCCGAAATGCAGGCCGAAGAAGCAGAGGGCGATCTGGAAGAAGAATTGAAGGCCCAAAACGTCAATTCATCTGGCCGGGCTCTGGTCTTGCTATCTGATCTCAGGCTGAAGAAGGTCTTGAAGGGTGCGATAGCAGACGCCTACCGGGTGAAACCTGAGCATGGCCGGGACTTCTTTACAGGAAAAGAAAGAAAGCTTTATGAAAACATTGTCCAAGGAATTAAGGAAATAAAAGGAAAGGTGAATTAAATGAGTAAATGTGCGTTTATGGATCGAGAATGTAATGAAGAATGTGTAGCTCATGTACCAACAAACGGGCCGGATCGAAGAGAAGGTTATCATTTTACGTTTCCGTGCGTTCGCTTAGATGCTCAGTATGATCAGGCGGCGGCGATCTTTCATATCTTGGAGGAGATTAGAAAAGGCAGGCTGCAATGATTGGCGGCAAGAAGGGAATAGGTGGCATCAATAAGGATGCCCTTTCTTTTCTTATACTTTATAAGAACATCGATCCAGATCGCGGGCGGCTTCGGATAGCCAATGTTCTTTTTGTGGGCAGTCTACGAACTCCACGCATTTGGTATCACATTCGCGCGGGCAGGGCAAAGCGATACGAAGGAATCTCGCTTTTAGGTCTATCGCGATTTCCCGCCATTTGGCAAGCTCCTTCTGCAATTCCAGCACATTGCTATGATGCATCTGGATAGTGATCTGGTTTTGGGCAAGAAGATCGTCCTTGGCGGCAAGTTCTTTTTCCATGTCATGCATCATGTCCCGTTGATCGCGACACAGTTCTGCATATTGTTTTATCTCGTCCATTTCCATTGCTCCTTATGAACGGTTTTATATTCTTTTTTGTAATTCTCATCTAACCATTTTATATAACTCAGATTTTTGATTAGATTGTTTTTTTGCTCATTGTTTTCTTCTCGGAGCCGCTTGATCTCGGCCACCAATTCAGGCACAATTTCTTTCAGTTGCATATACCTTCTCGCATATGCCTCTCGTTGCGCATTCCATGATTGGCCGCCTCTGTGCCCGGCGCATAGGGCTTCAGCTTTCTCTATGAGGTCGTCACTCATCGCAGTGCCTCCGATTTATATTTCTTACGAAATATAATATCCCGAAACATGCTATTGCACCAGCCACGAACCCGGTCCAAAATTCATTCATTGCTTATCCTCCTTGAAAATCTCAGGCATCTTGCGAGCCAATTCAATGATAGCATCCTTTTTATGCGTTCCCGCAGAGCATACCGCACGACCACAATCTCCTTGACATTTATAATACAAATGATATGCTCTCTCTGTTATGAGGGCAGCTTTCAGGGCGGCAAGCTGTTTATCCTGGGCATTGATATGCTCCAACAGTACAGGAAGCATTTCGGCTGCCTCAGATACACATATCGGCTCGCATTCTGGATGATAGCCATTCGCCTTTTCGGCATAATATTGTTGCAGATATTCGTTTCGGGTTCTGGCTCTGGTCAATTCGTCTGCATTCATTCTCTTGCCTCTTGTTTTATGGGAATTTTATATTTTATATCCAGTACTTCGTAGAATATACTCATCAATAGAAGAAAATTAACTATGTCGATTGTAGATACACCGAAGTACCCAAAAACCAAAAATATGATAGAATAGCCGGTCATTCGCAAATATGACATAAACGCCGGTTTCTCGCGTGCCTTTGACACGAATTGTTTCAGTCTTTCCTGGAGCATTCTCTTGCCTCCATCTTCGCGGCGATCGATTGATATCGGCGCAAGACCTCGATTATTTTCGCATCGTCTGTCGTTATGAACGCAGACATCGCCATCAGCAGAATATGGCCATCACCTGGCCGGATCTCGCCCAGGACTTCAAGCAGCGCAGGGGCGGCCTCATGTAGATCATGCGACCATGTGCCGGATGCCCTCACATCGAGCGGGTCCTTTACGGCGCGTGCCCGCATATCTTTGAGCCGGGCCACGGTTTTGCATAGGGATTCTGTCATTGTCTCAGCTCCTCTAGCAAATCTTGTATTTCTTCCAGCTCTTCTATCAGATGTGGCCTCGCTACCATGAAGTTAGACTCCAAGCGAGTTATCGTGTTATCGATTCTAGCTTGAATCTTGTCTATTTTCAGGTTATTGACGTTAATCTCTGTCATTGGTGCATCGCCTCGATTTTGGCTAATGTTTCTTGGTGCGCTTGCATCTCGCGCAGGGCTTTCACCATCGCGGTCTTCTCGCGATCTATGAGGAAGTCTTTGGCTTCTTGCCATGAGTCGAAATAGTTCATGCCGTTGTCAGATCGTTTCGCATCGCGTCTTGGGCTATTATACGAGTTCGGCTCAAGTACCACGAATTTTGCAGTTTCCTTGATTACCTCAACTTCTTCTATCCTATCATCATACCGGGTGCGGAATTTCTTCATGTTTTTGGCTCCTTTATTTCTTCGATTACTACATTGTAATACTTCTGCCGTATCGGATTCTTCGCGGCTACAATCTCTTTAGGAATACGTAGCCTGTATGTTTGATCAAGCATGGTTTCGAATGAGATGTTTTTAATGCGCCTTTTCATGATTCGTTTTGGTGGCACGAACTGATTAATTGTCTCTAGCACGCGTTGAATTTCGCTGTCGTGCATCGCGAAATATTCCCTGCCACGCGTTGGGTTAGATCCGATATTTTTTAGTAGGTATTGTTCAAGTTCATGTGCGAACGGCGTTTCTATCAAATACAAAATCTCCAAATGCCGTTGGTTTGCGCTGTAATGCATTGTCAGCCGGTTTAACAGTACGGTAGTGCTTCCTATCTTCATTGTACCATCTGAGAATCGCACAACATAAACGCACCCCCGTTCTTTGTTGCTTATCGGTTTAACTATTTCCTGCAAATCTGAAAAGTTCGACGCGTGTTTGTTTACGGCAGTTATTGTGGGTGTCATCTAAAATTCCTCGTTGGCCGGGCGCGTTCTCACCCTCAACCAATCACCCGGTTTGTATTTCGCTTGATCAATCGTCTCTTTTGGGATCTGTAACCGCCCGCGCGAATCCACCCGCGCTAAGAACTCGTAGTATGTCATCTATGCAACTAATTAGCATCGATAGTATATATAGTTTATCTATGTCGATATGCTCAAGCGAAAACTATTTATTCTCATAAAATAAGCTAGTATTGCCCTAATACCAAGGGCAGGGAGCAAAATACATGGACCAAAATTATAGGCAACTCTTAGAGAAGAATTTAGACTTCTTCTGCCAGCATGAAGAGGAAAACCCCGGCTATTACGGCCCGAAGATCCGGGAATTAAGCGACCGCCTGGGGGTCTAGAATTATGATTATCATCTTTAGCAGGAGGTGGTAGCGAAAAGTTGCCAATTGTGTCTGACCGTTTGAATCTTCCTCCATTGCGATCGCTCGATATCATGGTGTCCCAAAGGGGCGCGGGTCCGATTCCCGCCGGGCGATATTCCTCAGGTGATATAAATATGGACAAATCCGAAGTAATAGCCTTAATGGAAAGCTCAAAAAGTGACAATGAATGGAATGAAAACTGCGATAAGGTAAAGGATGCCTGTAATGGATATCCGGATTACTGGTATCGGGAAATTGTAATGTCTGGTCTTTGTGATCGCGTGTCACAAAAATTCGGTGGCAGCGGTTCAAAGATAACGATTTCAAAATGGTAGGCAGCCGTTGGCCCTTGCCCGGATCGATGCCGGGCACTGCCCATTGCCAGGCCATCTAATTCCCCCGAATTGCGATAATCTGCCTGGCATTGCTACCTGTAGAATCAGCATGTGCGTATCGTCTGGGCGCGCGCCGGGCTTTCGGCTCCATGCGCTGTCGCATCCTTCGGTCGCTCCGATTGGCCCGACAGAGAACCGGGTTCGACTCCCGGATTTTACTTTCAGTAGGTGACATAAATGAACTTCAACAAATTTGTAGGTGAGAAGGTTGTGCTTTCCGCTATGCCCAACCTGAGAATAGAAGGCAAGGTACTTGGTATCAAGAATACCGACAATTGCGGATCGGGCTGTGATGGCGATTGCTGCTCTCCCTGGATGGAAATCGAGCTATCCGCCGATGACAAGACCCTGGATGGCAAGACGGCTCTGGTGGACTGCGGCATGATAACTTGTGTGGTGGAGATGGAATAGATGGCCCAAGCAGACCCAGTTTTCCGAGTAGATCTTTTCTCGGATCTACTGGCACAATTATCCGATGAGGGCATAAGCAATTTGCGCGGGGCAATCGCGTGCGAAGATGGCAGGCGAATCAAAATCAAAGACCAATTCCCGGAGCTGAGATAAATGGCAGGAAAAATCGACCTCAAAGAACTAACCCAGGCAGTTCAACAGATTGGCTACCCAGCCAGCAAGGTAACCGATACCATGTGGGAGGTCACACTTCCAGATGGCTCTAAAGCCACTGTAGGGCTCAAGGACGGGCTTTTGGACTGTCCGAGGAGCAAAGATCTCAAAGACAAGGTATCTCTCCTTATAGCCGACATTAGGGCCGGTATGGGGCAAGTTCCTGCTATAATGGGCGATGAGAAGACCAAGATAATGGGCCTAATGCAACAGGTTCCCGGATTCATGCCAGAGATTAGCATAGAGATGATCGCTAACCTGGTCCATTGCCCAGAGGCCACTGCGGAAGATCTCATGATGCTGGCAGTCACGGCCAAGAACATCGGGGCGAATCCGTTCCTCCCGGGGGAGATATTTCTTATCAAGCCAAAGAGAAGAGACGACGGCTCACAGCCGCCTGCCTATACAGTGATCGGACAAACGCTAGTGGCCAAGAAGCTGGTCAATGCACCGGGCTTCTCTAAGGCGATAAGGGGCATCATAGTAGAGAGCAAGGAGGGGGTCGTGACCTTCAAGCAGGGCAACTATTACAACCCGAAGAGAGAAGAATTGACTGGGGCCTGGGCGGAAATCCACTACGACGATGGGAGGGTAATCCGAAAGGAAATGCCAATCCATGAGCTTTTCGGCACCAATCCGAGCCCCAACCAGAAGAAGATGCCCGGACTCATGGCTGCGAAGAGTGCCTTCATGATGGCAGCCAGGGAAGCAGAGCCGGGCCTCATGGGCGGATGTTATGATGCTGACGAAATGGGTTGCCAGTTGAAGATGGACCCGGCAAAGGAGATCTCAGCATGACGCCCCCCATTTTCAACCTAGACGATGAGGTGGAAATCATCGGCAGAGGCAGGCGGTTCAAGATATCGCAACTCCAGCGAAACTGTGATGGGTCCACGTCTTATTCATACGGCGGATTGCCTTGGTATCCTGCCAGTAGCCTGCGATTGGTGGAAGAGCTGCATATTGGTGATTATGCCGAAGTGGTCTTAACAGGCAGTTCGTTTACTGGAAAAATTGGACAAGTGACAGATGACAGCGGATTAGAGACCGTTGTATTGTACAATGTGGGTGTCTGGGACCGCCGTAACCTACGAAAGTTGTCAGAGGAGGAAGTCAAAGAACATGTCGCACTGAAGATAGGCGATGAAGTGGAAATCACCGGTCCATGTAAGCACGGATATCGGGGAGGTGTTGGTGAACGATTTGTGATCACCAAAGCTCGTGATTGCATGTTTTCCGCCAACGGGCAATGCTGGCTGCCAGCCAGTTCCCTCCGATTGGTGGAAGAAGAGCTGAAGATCGGGGATTGGGTGGAGGTGATCGGGCCGTATGATCCAATCTTCTCGCCTGTGCCAGGCGCGCCTTCCATATTCCAGATAGATGCCATATTCAATGCAGGCAAATGGTATAGATCGGATTATGAGGGCGATGTATGCTATCCTGCTAAGAGCCTACGAAAGCTCACCCCAGAAGAAATATCGCAGCACCAGAAAGGCCAAATCAAGGTATCTGTGAACCTGGATTGCTCAGAGTTCGCAGCCGGATTGGAGAAATGCCAGGATAAGCTCTGGAAGATCGGCATAGAGGCGCGGCTATCCACCATCGAGGCACAACAGAAAGAGATGTGGGATCGCATGGACATCAACCGCGAATTGCGTGATACGATGCAAGAATCAATGTGTCGGATGAAGAAAGCATTTCGGGAGGCGGGCCAATGATCCCGCCTTGCCGCCACCGATCCGGCGGCCTCCGGGGATTTCAATGCCTGAAATCCAAGATGAGCATGTCTCCAGAAGAGGCGGAAATGGTATGTGGTGGATGTAGTGAGAGGGAGGAGGTAGCATGAAGGAAATAGGCGAACGTCTTCGCAAGGGGATAACCGTTGAAGAAATTTCTGAGACATTCCGGAAACAAACGGAAGGATTGATGCCCGGAAAATGGCAATTCGTTGGCCTCCAATTTCATTTCGTTGAAGAAGAGCAATACCTCTTAGCATCGCCTGGAATATATTCAAAAGATTTTGACAGAGAAAAATATGAGGATTCGGCATGAAAAAAGAACCGCCCAAACGAAAGCGACAAGTTCCGTATAGGCCGGAAGATTACGACGGCAGCAAGGGGGATGAGGAAGAATGAACACCATCTACAAGGTCGCCGTGATGTGGTTCTTAGTCGGACTTGCCTGGGGCTATATCATTTGGGGGTTTCGATGACGGCTGAAGAATACCAGAAGAAGGACAGCATGACCTGGATTCCCTCGTATGGCGGCAAAATCCACATATTAGGCACCATTCGACCGGGGCCGATGTGGTCCCTTTGCGGCATATCCCTTGCGCGGGATGCGGTTGAGAATCCACCAGAGGATCAGAAATGCAAGAGGTGCCTAAAACTGCATGAGGCGATGCAATGATTGCCGCCCGTAGCCTCCTGCAAAAAGAAATCGCTGCCCGTGGTGGCAATGGTCTCTGCAATCCAGACGCAGAATGTGGTTGTGATCTGGATGATCTGGCCCCATGCGAATGCATCAATCTGGATGGATGTCATGTAGCAATCCGCAAGACCTCAGAGCCGGATTCTGAAGAGATGGCTAATTTTGGCCTGGAATATTATCAGATGATGGAATGACTGCTGAAGAGAAGCGCCGGAAGCTCATCGAGGATGCTAAGGCAGACATTAAAGAATTTGAAGAGGCCCGGAAAGATGACAGTAATTAAATTTAGCCATCGATATAACAAGATGCCGCGAGACTTTCAGAGATCGAAGCTCTTGGCGGTATTGTCGGTTAAGCTGGAAGATCTTGGGGCAGATTTCATTCTCTATGATACGGCATATGTAGACGAATTGCTGCGGGAATGTTACTATCCGTTGCCTGCCAAAGGCGATTACATGGTGCTCTTGCTACAAGCGGGCTCAGGTTGCGGCCAATTGTGGACCACCATACGAAGTCAAAAGGGCAAGAAAGGAATTGATAAGATGGCCTATTACAAGGGCAAAGTGGGTGAGGTCGTGGAATGCCGAATAACCGAATAAATGCATACATAGCCGCCGGTGAAGGCGCCCGCGAAAAAGCTTTGCGGCAAGCAATCTATGTAGATAAGCGATTTGAACCGTTGCAAGTGGCTACCGAGCTGCCCGTAGACTTGCGCTTCCATCTGGATACGGAAGACTGGAATGACCTCTTGGACATTGAGCTTAAACTGCCTCAGGACTTCGTACAATCGGTCTTATCGGGCCATCTCATGGAGCAGACACTTTCTATCCGGGAAGGCGGCAATAATGGATGTACCGTCATATTAGGCAGCCTAGACGAGATATACGAAGCTATCCGAGCATCTGCCACCGGGCGCGGTGTAAAGAAGGCAGAGATGGGGCATGTAATAGCCACCACGCATGCCAGATGCAAGAGCTTCCGCAAGAGGTCTTTCCTGAATGGAGTGCCGATATTCCACAAGGGAGATGATAGCGGATTTTTCGATTCAGACGACCAATGGAAAGATATCTTAGAGTTGGCTCATGATTACCTTTGCGATGGCGATCTATTAGGATTTAGGCAACGGCCCGCAGAAAACGAGCGGGAAGTTTGCGCCGCTGCAACCCTTTTTCGTGGGATTGGCCCGGAAGTCATGCGCACCCTCCTGCAGGATTACCAGCTATGTTTCGCCCCCAGGAATGGCTACGCGAGGCCCATAGAGGAGATCCCCGGCATTGGACCGAAACGAGCGCAGGCGATTAACCCACATGTGAGGATGACGTATCTCGATCGGGTGAAAGCATGAGCGGTGATTGGTTCACCGGGTCTTCCTTATCTGCAATCTGTCGAGAAATCGAGATAGCCGAACGGCAGAAACGCAAAATAGAGCGCATAGCCCGCCAAGCCGAAGCCGCGCAGCGATTCGCGAAAGGAGGACATTGGAAATGAACCTCAGATGGAAGCTCGCTATAAAATTGGCCGGGTGGATCGGCGGTGACGATTATAGGCGAACTTATAACATGGTCGCTAGATTGGCTGACGATAGAATGAACCAAATTGATCTCGTTCCGACCTTAGAAGATAAGTGCGTTTGGTATTTGGTTGAATCACATCTGACGCCAAAAAGGAACGAAAAAATTGATACTTTGCTCGGAATGTTTATGATATGGAGATACCATGAGGTGCCTCTCCTGTAACCGTTATTTCGTTCTCCTCTCGCCCCCTGCCCGCTGCCCTGATTGCGGTGGCCCGTTGGGTGACAGGCGGGAACTGAAGGATATAAGAATATTTAGGATGATACTACCAAGAAGGAGCTAAGTAACATGGCAATTACACCAAATGAATATATCCCACATTCTGACGATACTTACAAGGATCTGGGGGCTGAAATAGGCCATCTGGTAGACCAAAAACAAGAACAATATGGAAATTCCTTTGGCCGATCCGGGGAAGTCTTGCAGATCCTTTATCCAAGCCTGATAAAGCCTGAGCAATATAAGGATATGTTGGCAGTATGTCGCATAATCGATAAGCTATTCAGGATCGCTAACGGCGACCAGGGCGATGAATGCGCCTGGCAGGACATAGCAGGATACGGAATATTGGGGGCTGGTCAGAATGCAATACGATTCAAGTAACAAAATATTAACCATGTCGCAAACCGATCTGGAGCACTGCGGCTTTATCTGGCTGGATTTCAAGGATATGATGTATTTGCATGGATTTAGCGAAGCTGACATAGATGCCGCGAGGGAAGCGCATACGATTGTGGTGGCTATGCATAAGGGGCTATATAAATGAGCCAAGACCAAGCCTATCAAATTCTGCGAACATTCGGCCCCATTCCCTCGAAAGGCATAGCAGAAGCATTTGGGCAGGCCCCATATACAGTACAAAGTTCTCTAAAACGACTCTTGAAACATGGTGATGCTAAGTATATCTCGATACCTGGCCAAAGGGGCCGGTGTGGCCTGTGGGATGCCATATGAGCGGATGGGCGGGCACCAAATACAAGAGCATCGATGAGATGAGGGCGTTAAGGGATGCTGCCCTGTGGTATTGGCAACTAAGGACGCGAGCTTATTGGCTGCTGGAAGAGACGAATGGCTTGATGTTCTGCGAGGGGTGGAAATAATGGGATGCCAAATTCGACCCAACGCGACCGCATGTCACATGCTCAGCTTCGGAGTCAGTCCAAAAATATTGCTATCCTTGCCATGTCATCTAATCGGGGTCCACCAAGGCGTGACCAACCGCCTGGCCTGCGACGGCATGATTATGAGGGACCACAAAGAGCGCATAAATGGATCATTAAGGATGATCTGGAAGGCCGGGCCCAGGTTGCCCGGATTGCTGAAATGGTGCCGAGAACATGGGCATCTTGAGGGTTGAATGTGCCAACGTCCTCACCGAACCCGCCGCTGGTGCGTAAAATGCAAAGCAGTCACCCACTGGCAGATTGACCCGGCGATCAATCATAGCCGCTGCCTAATATGTCACTCTGATAGTAGGTTTAGCAGAAAAGTAAAAAAGACTACCAAGGAGGAGCCAAAGATGAATAAGCAATACGTAAAGGATGTCGTTGATGCTGCAATGGCAGCACTCCGAAAAGAGTATGACGAAAAGCTAGATGCTATCTACCAATGCCCAGATTGCGGCTCATTGGCTCTAAAAGGCTCAGATCATGTATGCCTGCAAGGGAAGATCCCTGTCTCAGATCCCGGAATGGTTGCAGCAAAGCCAAAACGCAAAACCATCAATGATTATGTGTTGGAGGTCTTGCCCTGCGAACCGCCTCTTATAGATGGCCCGATCCCCGAATACACGACATACACCGCAAAAGGGATAACTGATATCGTTCTTTCCGAGGGATATCATGGCTCACCGGGTTCAATTGCTTCGGCCCTTTCCAGTATGGCGAAGGCCAAACGGATTATGCGCCGGGCTGCAACACTCACAATAACCTCTACTAGCAAAGCAAATAAGAAATTTGAGAAAGAGGTTCCTGGGTTCGTGTTCTGGAAGGCGGCGGTATGACAGCACAAGACAAAGTCACGGTTCTTACTTTTTTTGCGATAATCGTTATCATCGTGGCTATACTGAGCTTTGCGCAAAAGGCAGCACCACGATATGATGCTTCGATCAATGGCACTTTATCGCATGATGCAGTTATTTATAGCCAAATATCGGCTTGCAATTGCTCCTATCAAAATCAAGACGTTGATAAAATAATCGGGTGGTATCATAGCGGATCAGCCGATTGGGTGAGAGATGGCTTCTTTTATGACTGTTGTAACAGGACCGCGACCTACAAAAATGACAGCCAGTGGTATGATATACGTATAGATCGCTAACTTTTTCCTCTTTTCCCTCTTTTATTTCCTCATCCAACCTGCACCATTTTGCTATCTATATAGTCTCTATACTTTCCAGTGCAAACATATATATCCTATCAGTTTTATACTGCAAGTTGGGCGGGCTCTACCACCTGCCTTTAGGGAGCTTGTATGTCTAAACATTCCTGTCGTTCGTGTGGTGTGAAATTATGCCGCGAAAATGCATATAAAAATAGAAAAAGAGGACACGGCTATCGTGGTATTTGTAAAGCATGCCACAATAAGCAAAGTTATGATCGAAAGCGTGTGAGCAGGACAATAAAACGGTCCTATAGATTGAAGGCAATTAATAGGGCAAAGCCTATCGAGTTTTCAAGCAGTGACGATAAACGCCGGTTCTTGTTGCTTCGCCGCCTTCAGTCCATCGGCATAAGGCCATCTATCGGTTTTACATCGCGATTAGGTCAACGAGTAGAGCATATCGTAGAAGAGCGCAACAAAGAAACACGTGAATTAAAACGCTATTATCTTGAAACGTTATGCTCTGAATGTAGTGGAATAATCAGGTTTGATGATCGCGGTTTTAAGGTATGTGTTCATTGTGGCCTTTTGGCCGAACTGTCCACATTAGACAATGAACTTGGGCCGGAAATCGGGCCACGCGATCTAAGGCAGAACGAATATTACAGTCATGCCGGGCCGGAAGGGGCTGATTAAAGCCCCGTGCGTAAGTCCTGGCATTCTTATTACCGAAAGTTATTTATCCTATGCCACCCCTTATCCCCTCGGCATGTTGCGACGGATCGCCCTAATCCGTGGGCGCGCACTTGCCCTGTGCCGGGGTCTCTGCTCAACGCGGCCAAATGGCCTACACGGACCCGGTATCCCCCTGATACATGTCGAAATATACAGGCCATCGCTTAGACCGTTGGGCCATCGCGTTAGACCAAGAAATGATGCGCTGGCAAGATGTCATGATGGCCATAGAGGCGGCAGTAGAGGCGATATACTGCATGACGATTCCATCAGAACGGAATATTTAATACAGCGAACTCCATCCGGCAGGCGATTGGACACCTTGCCTATCACAGTCATTACTGCAATAATGACATGCCGCGATCCCAATAGCGGGTCTTCCATTCAGGGCGGGCGGGGGCCTGCCCGGTCCTAATCATGAAGAGATTCACCAAGGCTAAACAAGGGCTGCGCCGCTAGCATACCCGGTAAGAGCGGGTGCAAGTGTGGCCCATGCGATTATCGCGATGAGGAGGGCTTTGCCCGTCTGTGATTCGCATTACATCTTTGTCATTGTGGTCCTGACAGCTACATGATCCAACCTGAGAAACAAACCTTTCAAAACCGGCTCGTGTCCGCGGGCCGGTTATCCTTGTCATTTTCGCGAAGTGACACTATAAATACTCAACTTCCAAGCGGCCTAAGGCGATGTGAGAAGCTTGGAAGGCATACCTTTTATTTTGCCCGGTAAGATGTTTTTGTTCGCCCCGAAAAGTTCCGCAAACTCGCTATCCTGAGACGGCGAAAAGGCGGGTGTCATAAGGCGATTAGGTGCGGTCGGGCTTTTCTTGATTATCTCCTTTCCTAGTCCATCCATGCAAGGACCGCCCTTAAGTGGCCTGGGTGCGGGATTCGTAGCGGCGAATCCCAACTACGCAATTGACCTTCCTGGCAGATCACGCCTGCCGGGGGTCAGATAATTATCTGATTGCCAACAAACGCCTCGCTGCCATTCCTGCATCTTTAGCTACTTATTGTCAATGAAAATATTTGCATTACATGATAAACTATTTTAGAAGGAATCCCCCATTGTCCACAAATCCTGTCGTATCTGCTCCCTAGGCACCGATGTCCGCCGGGCCATAGACAACGACATAGCCGCCCTGATGCCATATGCGCAGATAGGCCGCAAGTATGCAAAGCAGATCTCCAGGGCCGATTCCCATAGATATGTTAGCGAGCACGCTAAGCATGTGGGGAAGCTCCCTGCCCATCGTCAGCCAATCCCCGGCACGGTTGCAGAGGAACGGGAAGTGCGGCACAGGAAGACGGTGGAAGAGAGGCAGGATCAGATCTATGATACGGCCTTTGACCTGATTAAACAGGCTGCTGAGAAGGGCGATATTAGGGGCGCGGCAAGCTGTTTGGCTCAGGCTGCGAATGTGACGGCACAGATGAAAGGAAGCGAGCCCGATAAGAATAACGCTCCTAAAGAATCCGCCTTCTGGAAGGCATACGGCGAACGGGCCAAAGTGGTATTTGATGGCCAACAAACCTAGTTTTACATGGAAGACGCCGAGCCCGAAACAGGAGCAAATTCTCTATTGGTGGTATCCTGGCAACCCATACGCAAATTGCTCTTATATCGAGCTGGAAGGAGCAGTAAGAGCAGCCAAAACCATAACAGCGAGCTATTCATTTGTCAATTGGGCCACCTACACATTTGATCAGGAAGATTTAGCTCTATGCTCCAAGACCATAGGGACATGCCTAAGAAACGTAGTAAGACCTCTTAAACGCATACTTTCAGAAGAGCCAAATTATCAAGTCAAAGAGTACCGGGCCAATGCGGAAGGCCACAGGCTAGATATTACTGACATAGATCTCGATCGCACAAATTCATTTTTCATCTATGGCGGCAAAGACGAATCCAGCCAGGATCTTTTGCAGGGAAAGACCCTCGCAGGCGGCCTATTGGACGAAGTTCTCCTTTATCCTATCAGCTTTGTTAATCAGTTCCTTTCAAGGACATCCGTCGAAGGCTCTAAGGTCTGGTTTACCTTCAACCCGGAAGCACCAACCCATGAAACTTATGTTAATATCCTAGATCCCTATAAGGCGGATGGCAAGGCGTTCTATCTACACCTTACAATGGATGACAACCCGGACCTTTCCAAAGAAGCCAGGGAACGCATAGAAGGGCAGTGGCCGATTGGCTCGGTCTGGCATAGGAGAAACGTATTAGGGCAAAGAGTCGCGGCGGAAGGCGCGGTCTTCCCCTTCTTTACCACGGATCTGAAAGATGGCTATGTAATTAACGAACTGCCCAACGATCTAACTACCTGGCTGATGGCCGGGGATTATGGCCAACAGCATTATACAGTTTATGCCCTCGTGGGTTATAGCAGCTCTCTGCAACGGTGGATCGTTGTAAAATCCTTTTTCACCAAGGATAAGACTAATGTCGTCTATTCTCAGGAATTTAAGAGAGAGATCCTAGATTACAATGGCGGCATACCGCTTATAGAGGCTAATATTGATCCAGGCGGCGGGGGATTATCGCTCGTAAAACAATTTTCGGAAGATTACGATAACATTTCCGTTTCCTCTGCAATAAAAAAAGACGTTGCCAAAGAGATTCAAGACCTGGCTTCAGCCCTTTTCACTCACAAACTGAGCTTATACGGCCCCGGAAATAAGCAGGGAATAGAGCAATTGGTTAGCTACATGTGGAATGATACCGCCAAGCTCCGGGGCAAGGACGAACCTCTCAAGGTAAATGATGATTTCCCGGATGCTCTGCGCTACTTATGGCAAATGTGCTTGAGGTATTCTTGACGATTTGCATCTTTGACGGTAAAGAGATCACCAAGACCGAGTATCCCATCCCGATATCGGTTTTGGAATTTCAGCCGCCCACCACGCAAGACGATCATTCTGTTGATCGTTTTACCGCAAAATACTGCTGTCAAGAATGCTATAGGAATATCCACCGGCATATTGCCGCCGCTGCCTGTTCTGCTAGTGAAAGACTCATGGAGGCCAAAGGATGATTACAAGTTTAGATATTTTCACGCAGGGCAAGCCTTGGCCGCC